>ENA-OPRR01000550-OPRR01000550.1-human-gut-metagenome-genome-assembly--contig:-NODE-550-length-38064-cov-8.476229_pt1 | contig 38064 bp, 33 predicted proteins | sample MGYA00241796_ERZ501883 | MGnify/ENA primary metagenome ERZ501883 (study PRJEB25962, sample SAMEA2042406) | human gut metagenome | biome: human gut; feature: human-associated habitat; material: faeces...
TATCTGGGATGCTCTTTCGTATGCACTCGGTTCGGGTATCGGCTGGCTGCTGGCTATCGTCGGTCTGGCTGCTATCCGTGAGAAAATGGCTTACTCTGATGTACCTGCTCCGCTGAAAGGTCTGGGTATCACATTTATCACTGTAGGTCTGATGGCAATCGCATTTATGTGTTTCTCTGGTTTGAACATCTAAAAAGAAAGGAATAAGACAATGGATATGAATTTAATATTAGCGAGCATTGGGGTATTCCTTGTGGTTATTCTCTTGCTTGTGGTTATCCTGTTGGTTGCCAAGAACTTCCTGGTGCCTTCAGGTGACGTGAAACTGACAATTAATGGCGAAAAGGAACTGGAGGTGGCTTCCGGCTCTACTTTGCTGAATACGCTGTCTGTGAATGGTATATTCCTGTCATCCGCTTGTGGTGGTAAGGGGTCTTGCGGACAGTGCAAATGCCAGGTGCTCGAAGGTGGTGGAGAGATCCTTCCTTCGGAAATTCCTCACTTCAGCCGCAAACAGCAGCAAGATCATTGGCGTCTGGGCTGCCAGGTGAAAGTGAAAGGGGATATGTCTATCAAGATTGATGAGTCTATACTTGGCGTAAAAGAGTGGGAGTGCGAGGTTATCTCCAACAAGAACGTGGCTACATTTATCAAAGAGTTTATCGTTGCTTTGCCTAAGGGCGAACACATGGACTTTATTCCGGGTTCTTACGCGCAGATCAAGATTCCTAAATTCTCAATGGACTATGACAAGGATATTGATAAGAGTCTGATCGGTGACGAATACTTGCCTGCATGGGAGAAATTCGGCCTGATGGGATTGAAATGTAGAAATGACGAAGAGACGATTCGTGCCTATTCTATGGCGAACTATCCTGCCGAAGGTGACCGTATCATGTTGACAGTACGTATCGCTACTCCTCCGTTCAAACCGAAAGATCAGGGACCTGGATTTATGGATGTGATGCCGGGTATCGCTTCTTCTTATATCTTTACCCTGAAACCGGGTGACAAGGTAATCATGAGTGGTCCTTACGGAGACTTCCACCCGATCTTCAATTCCGACAAGGAAATGATGTGGATCGGTGGTGGTGCCGGTATGGCTCCGTTGCGTGCGCAAATCATGCACTTGACGAAGACGTTGCATACTACCGACCGCAAGATGTCTTACTTCTATGGTGCCCGTGCCTTGAACGAAGTGTTCTACTTGGAAGACTTCCTGCAAATCGAAAAGGATTTCCCGAACTTCTCATTCCATCTGGCACTTGACCGTCCGGATCCTGCTGCCGACGCCGCAGGTGTGAAGTATACCCCGGGATTCGTTCATAATGTGATTTATGAAACTTACTTGAAGAATCACGAAGCTCCTGAAGATATTGAATACTATATGTGTGGTCCTGGCCCGATGTCGAAAGCCGTTGAGAAAATGCTCGACGATCTCGGTGTTCCGGCACAGAACTTGATGTTCGATAACTTCGGAGGATAGTATCTGAGAAGTGTCAAACCGGTCGGCAGGACGATCGGCGGATAATATAAGACAGAGCGGGAAATCTGAAAAAGCCGATGTGCTTCTCAGATTTCCCGCTTCTTTTTCGTATCTTTGTCGCCATGTTAGAGAAAAATGAAATTATACAGTCAGCCCTTCACAACCTGAAGATTGAAGAGTTGAATCCGATGCAGGAAGCGTCACTGGAACAGGCTACCGGAAGGAAAGACGTTATCTTGTTGTCGCCGACCGGCTCGGGAAAGACACTTGCCTATTTGTTGCCTTTATTGCTCACACTGAAACCTGGCAATGACAATGTACAGGTTTTGATTCTGGTTCCTTCACGTGAGCTGGCTCTGCAGATTGATAGTGTATTTAAGGCAATGGGAACTGCTTGGAAGACCTGTTGTTGCTATGGCGGACATCCTATCGCGGAAGAAAAGAAGAGTATATCAGGCAATCATCCCGCTATTATTATCGGTACTCCGGGACGTATTACCGACCATCTGTCTAAAGGAAATTTCAATCCCGAAACGATTGAAACTTTGATCATCGATGAATTCGATAAATCATTAGAATTCGGTTTCCATGATGAGATGGCGGAGATTATCACGCAACTGCCCGGACTGAAAAAGCGGATGTTGCTTTCTGCAACCGACGCAGAAGAGATCCCGGAATTTACAGGGCTGAACCGTACAGTCAGACTGAACTTCTTGCCGGACGCTGCCGACGAACAGGAGTCCCGTTTGAAATTGATGAAAGTATTTTCTCCGGCAAAAGATAAAGTTGATACTTTATACAATCTGCTTTGCACATTGGGAAGCAGTTCGAGCATTGTTTTCTGCAATCATCGGGATGCGGTGGATCGTGTGCAAAAACTGCTGGCAGATAAGAAACTGTTTGCCGAGCGTTTTCATGGCGGTATGGAACAACCGGATCGTGAGCGGGCATTATATAAGTTCCGTAACGGCAGTTGCCACGTGTTGATATCTACCGACTTGGCTGCCCGTGGACTGGATATTCCGGAGATTGAGCACATCATCCACTATCACTTGCCCGTGAATGAGGAAGCCTTTACGCATCGGAACGGGCGTACGGCACGTTGGGACGCTACCGGAACTTCTTATTTGATTCTTCATGCCGAAGAGAAACTCCCTGCCTATATCCCGGAAGATATGGAAACCGTCGCACTGCCGGAAAATCCACCCCGTCCGCCCAAATCTGTTTGGAGTACTATATATATAGGTAAGGGCAAGAAGGAAAAACTAAGCAAAATGGACATTGCCGGATTCTTGTATAAGAAAGGTAATCTGACTCGTGAAGATGTAGGAGCGATAGATGTGAAAGAGCATTATGCTTTTGTCGCTGTCCGGCGTGCAAAGGTCAAACAACTCCTGAATCTGATTCAAGGCGAGAAGATAAAAGGTATGAAAACCATTATTGAGGAGGCAAAGTAGGATAGGTTGACATCTACGGATAACAATATGGTGTATATATCCTGTATAAACCAATAAAAAGAAAGGAAAATCTGCTTTAAAACAGTATTTTTATAAGGAAAGATTTGTGCGGCGGAAATAAATTCGTAAATTCGCAAGGTCAAAAGACAAAAGTAACGAAATTGTTAAACCAAAAACAAACTTCAAATGAAAAAGCATAATTTCAATGCAGGACCTTCCATTCTTCCGCGTGAGGTGATAGAGGATACAGCGAAGGCTATTTTAGATTTCAACGGCTCTGGTCTCTCTTTGATGGAAATCAGCCACCGCGCCAAAGACTTCCAACCTGTGGTTGACGAAGCAGAGGCATTATTCAAGGAATTACTTAATATCCCCGAAGGCTATTCGGTACTGTTCCTGGGTGGAGGTGCTAGTATGGAGTTCTGCATGGTTCCTTATAACTTCCTGGAAAAAAAGGCTGCTTATCTGAACACAGGCGTATGGGCTAAAAAAGCGATGAAAGAAGCTAAAGGATTTGGTGAAGTTGTAGAAGTTGCTTCCTCTGCTGAAGCTACATATACTTATATCCCCAAAGACTATACAATCCCGGCAGATGCAGATTATTTCCACATTACTACTAACAACACCATTTACGGTACGGAATTAAAGAAAGATCTTGATTCTCCGGTTCCTATGGTTGCCGATATGTCTTCTGACATTTTCTCACGTCCGATCGACGTTTCCAAATATATCTGTATTTATGGTGGTGCACAGAAGAACCTGGCTCCTGCCGGTGTGACATTCGTAATTGTGAAGAATGACGCTGTGGGAAAAGTTTCCCGCTACATCCCGACAATGTTGAATTATCAGACTCACATTGATGGCGGTTCTATGTTCAATACTCCTCCTGTTGTGCCTATCTACGCTGCATTGCTGACTTTGCGCTGGATCAAAGCACAGGGTGGTGTGAAAGAAATGGAACGTCGTGCTATCGAAAAAGCTGATATGTTGTATGCAGAAATCGACCGTAACAAAATGTTCGTGGGTACTGCCGCTAAGGAAGACCGTTCACGCATGAATATCTGTTTCGTAATGGCTCCCGAATACAAAGACCTCGAAGCCGACTTCTTGAAGTTTGCTACTGAAAAAGGTATGGTAGGTATCAAGGGACACCGTTCGGTAGGTGGTTTCCGCGCATCTTGCTATAACGCTATGCCGAAAGAAAGCGTGCAGGCATTGATCGATTGTATGCAGGAATTTGAGAAACTTCATTAATATATTATTTTCACCACAGATTACACGGATTGGCACAGATTTCTAAGGTTCTATAATCTGTGGAAATCTGCGTAATCTGTGGTGAGCCTTTATAAATAGAATCAGAATATGAAAGTACTTGTAGCTACTGAGAAACCGTTTGCTAAAGTGGCAGTAGACGGTATTCGTAAAGAAATAGAAGCAGCCGGATACGAGCTTGCTTTACTTGAGAAATATACAGATAAAGCCCAGTTGCTGGATGCAGTGAAAGATGCGAATGCCATTATTATCCGTAGTGATATCATTGACGCGGAAGTGCTTGATGCCGCTAAAGAACTGAAGATTGTAGTTCGTGCCGGTGCTGGCTACGATAACGTGGATTTGGCCGCTGCCACTGCCCACAATGTATGTGTGATGAACACTCCGGGACAGAACTCGAATGCTGTTGCCGAACTGGCTTTGGGTATGATGGTATATGCTGTCCGCAACTTCTACAACGGTACTTCCGGTACAGAATTGATGGGTAAGAAACTGGGTATTCACGCTTATGGAAACGTAGGCCGTAACGTAGCCCGCATTGCCAAAGGTTTTGGAATGGAAGTGTATGCTTACGATGCATTCTGCCCGAAAGAAGTAATCGAGAAAGACGGTGTGAAAGCGCTGGATTCTGCAGAAGAACTCTATAAGACTTGCCAAGTAGTGTCATTGCATATCCCTGCAACTGCCGAAACGAAGAATTCTATCAATTATGCTCTGTTGAAGGACATGCCGAAAGGTGCGATGTTGGTCAATACTGCCCGTAAGGAAGTTATCAATGAGGCTGAGCTGATTAAATTGATGGAGGAACGTGCCGACTTCAAATATATCACAGATATTATGCCTGCCGCTAATGCGGAATTTGCAGAGAAGTTTGCCGGACGTTATTTCTCTACTCCGAAGAAGATGGGAGCGCAGACGGCCGAAGCCAATATCAATGCCGGTATTGCTGCCGCTAAACAGATTGTAGGCTTCTTGAAGGACGGTTGCGAAAAATTCCGTGTGAATAAATAATATTTCATAGAAATAAATAGTATATTTGAGCCACAGATTTTAAATAAGTCTGTGGCTTTTATTTTTTACATCTAAAATACTAATATCATGGCAATAATTAAACCTTTTAAGGGCATTCGTCCTCCGCAAGACCTGGTAGAGCAGGTCGCTTCACGTCCTTACGACGTATTGAACTCCGAAGAGGCCCGCGTAGAAGCGGAAGGTAACGAAAAGTCTCTTTATCATATCATTAAACCGGAGATTGATTTCCCGATAGGTACAGACGAGCATGATGAGCGTGTGTATGCCAAAGCTGCAGAAAATTTCCAACTGTTCCAGGATAAAGGCTGGTTGGTGCAGGATGGCAAGGAAAACTATTATATTTACGCCCAGACCATGAACGGGAAAACCCAATACGGATTGGTAGTCGGCGCATACGTTCCCGATTATATGAATGGGGTGATTAAAAAGCATGAACTTACCCGCCGTGACAAAGAGGAAGACCGTATGAAGCACGTTCGTGTGAATAATGCCAACATCGAGCCTGTTTTCTTCGCTTATCCTGATAATGACAAGTTGGATGCAATCATCAAGAAGTATACGGCAGAAAAACCTGTCTACGACTTCATCGCTCCGGGTGACGGCTTCGGTCATACTTTCTGGATTGTTGACCGGGAGGAAGACATTGCCCTTATTACCGAAGAATTTGCTAAAATGCCGGCTCTTTATATTGCCGACGGTCATCATCGTTCTGCCGCCGCCGCATTGGTCGGTGCAGAAAAGGCGAAACAGAATCCTAACCATCGTGGCGACGAAGAGTACAACTACTTTATGGCTGTCTGTTTCCCTGCCAACCAACTGACCATTATAGATTACAATCGTGTAGTGAAAGATCTTAACGGGTTGACTCCCGGACAATTCCTTGATGCGTTAGGCAAAAACTTTATCGTAGAAGAAAAAGGGACAGATATCTACAAGCCTTCCGGTTTGCATAATTTCTCTCTTTATCTGGATAGCAAATGGTACAGCTTGACAGCTAAAGCAGGCACATATAATGACAATGATCCTATCGGTGTGCTGGACGTTACTATCTCTTCCAATTTGATTTTAGATGAGATTTTGGGAATCAAGGATTTACGCTCGGATAAACGCATCGACTTTGTGGGGGGTATCCGTGGCTTGGGAGAGCTCAAGAAGCGTGTGGATAGCGGTGAAATGAAAGTGGCTTTGGCGCTTTATCCCGTATCCATGAAACAGTTGATGGACATTGCCGATACTGGTAATATCATGCCGCCGAAAACCACTTGGTTTGAACCCAAACTCCGTTCGGGACTTGTGATTCATAAGTTGGATTAATAACTGTCATCTTATAACAAGAGCTGATATCTTATAAAATTGAGCGGTCGATCTGTTGCAATCATACGGTTAATTGCGTCAGACCGACCGCTTGTTTCGATGAAAAAGAGCGGTTGTTTATAGCGAAACGACTGCTCCTTTGTGTCACATTAACCGTATATTTGTGGCAAACGTATCATTTAATATTTCCAAACGACAGATGGTATTTTCCGTGTAAAGCCGTATCTTTGCAACATGACTGCTGAAGATACTTATAAAACCATCTCCGAACCCTCTGAAGGTATTTATACGGAAAAGCGAAGCAAGTTTATCGCTATCGCTCTTCCTGTGCGTAGCCTTGATGAAATAAAGGCGCATCTTGAAACGTATCAGAAGAAATACTATGATGCGCGCCATGTGTGTTATGCCTATATGCTCGGAGCAGCACGCAAGGATTTTCGGGCCAATGATAACGGAGAGCCTTCGGGCACTGCGGGAAAACCGATTCTCGGACAAATCAATTCGAACGAGTTGACAGATATATTGATCATTGTAGTCCGTTATTTCGGTGGAATCAAGTTGGGCACAAGCGGATTGATTGTAGCTTACAAGGCTGCTGCTGCCGAAGCCATTGCTGCCGCTACAATCATAGAAAAAACGGTGGACGAGGAAGTGACTGTTATGTTTGAGTATCCTTTTATGAATGATATAATGCGTATCGTGAAGGAAGAAGAACCGGAAATACTCAATCAGTCGTATGATATGGATTGCAGTATGACATTGCGCATTCGTCGTTCGATGATGGCGAAACTGCGTGCCCGGCTGGAAAAGGTAGAAACGGCTCGGATTTTGGATGAAGAAGAAAATCATTGAATGGAAAAGTGCCAGTTAATATACTGAAAGTAGAATAGGAGAGAAAGAGAAATTGAACCGGATGAGAAAGAAATACTACATGATATCGAGATTACTTTTGGTTTTTCTTGTGTGGAACGGTGTACAAGCCTATGCACAGGAAGCTCAAAAGTTCGCTCCCAACAACATTCCTGTTCCTTGGTATTCGCAGAAAATAGCGGGATACCCTTATTCGCATTGTTCTCTGGCTTCCTCGTTAATGGTCTTTGATTATTTTAAAGGGATGACAGCTGATACGCAACGCACAGCTCAGGATGCAGAACAGAAACTGATTGAATATCAGCGGAATTACTTTCTGAAAAAGCGTGCTCCTTTCCGTCGTCGCACTTCGATAGGGCAAGGAGGATACTATTCTTTTGAAATTGATTCTTTGGCACGCTATTATGAAAACATGATAAGTGCCGAACATTTCCAGCAGAAAGATTATCGGATATTGAAAGATTATATCGATCGTGGTATACCTGTGCTTGTGAATGTGAGATATACAGGTGCGGTTCGTGGTTTGCGTCCCGGTCCGAGAGGACATTGGATGGTACTTCGCGGTATTGATGACAAATATGTGTGGGTGAATGATCCCGGACGTTCACCGGAGATGCGGAGCAAAGGGGAAAACATCTGTTATCCTATTAAGAAACAGCCGGGCAATCCTTCTTATTTTGATGGTTGCTGGACGGGACGATTTATCGTAGTCACTCCCGGAGAATGGATACGGAACTCCCTGTTTGCACAAGTCGGCAAGCTCCCTCCGTTGGAAGAGGTGACTTATATCCTTCCTCCGGTTGTGCCGTCTGCAATTTTGCCGCAGGTTATCAATCAGTAGGAGTTGCTTATAGCCTATATATAATAAGGAAGATAGCAGTCGCAGAGATAGGATAAAATTAGATTAAGATAAAAACAGTTGTAGCAAAATAAAGAAAAAATATATGGCATTCGAAGCAACTAAAAAAGAATGGTGTGAACTTTATACTTTCTTCCGTTTGTTGGCGGACGGGAGAGTAGCGTTAGGCACGGCGGAAGCAAAGACAGGAGATATATTCTGGCCTGTTGCAATGATTCAGAGGGAAGAGCACGACGGGACACGTCGGTATTATATTGAGGAAGAGACGATTCGCATAGAAGGGGAAACAGGAGTTAAAACTATGTCTCGTGAAGATTTCGGTATCGTAGCGGACTTGATACTGAAAGCGGTTAAATCCTCTTCGGAAAACGATGTGACCTCTCCGGATGGGGTAGAGGAGTTTCTGGATGAAGCGGCTATCTTCGACTTGGAGGCAAAAACGGAGGATCGCACCGATTTCTCTATTGCATTCTGGCATTCGGAAGCGCCTTTGAGAGGATTTAATGTCCGTTCGCGGTTGAGTGCCATGAATCCATTGTTGGATGGAGGGCGTGCGGCGAATCTTAAGCTGGAGCAGACCGGGATTAAATTTGCCACTCCGACAGTAAACAAGATCAATGCTTTGCCGGAGAGCCCTAATGAAGTTGCCGAGCGTATGATGATGATCGAACGTTTGGGAGGAGTACTTAAATATTCGGATGTGGCCGACCGTGTATTTCGTAGCAATCTTTTGATGATTGATTTGCATTTCCCGCGTGTACTGACAGAGATGGTTCGTATTATGCACCTTGACGGCATATCGCGTGTGAGTGAGTTGACGGAGATTATCAAACAAATGAATCCGCTGAAGATCAAGGATGAGCTGATAAACAAGCATAAGTTCTATGAATTTAAAATAAAGCAATTTCTGATGGCACTGGCATTGGGAATGCGTCCTGCAAAGATTTATACCGGGCTGGATTCGGCAGTGGAAGGTATTCTGCTGGTAGATGGTAATGGAGATGTGCTTTGCTACCATAAATCCGAGAAACAAGTGATGGAAGATTTCTTGTTTCTGAATACTCGCTTCGAAAAAGGATCTTTGGAGAAGGATAAATACGGATTTTTGGAGAGGGAGAATGGGGTCTATTATTTCAAACTAAACGCAAAGATCGGATTGGTCAAACGGTAGGAAAAAGTACAAAGTATTGAGACTGTCAAACTAATAATGATGATATACTTATATAAAACACTTGTCGCCCATGAAAACAAATGAAGTTTTAGAAAACATCAAGGCGCGCCGTAGCGTGCGTGCTTATACGGAGCAACAAGTTCCGGAAGAAGATTTGCGGACAATCCTGGAGGCTGCAACGTATGCTCCGAGTGGAATGCATTTGGAAACATGGCATTTCACTGCTATTCAGAATGTCAGTAAACTGGCAGAACTAAATGAACGCATAAAAGGAGCTTTTGCTAAAAGTGATGATGTCCGTTTGCAGGAACGTGCCCGCAATAAGGCTTATTGCTGTTACTATCATGCCCCGACTTTGGTAATCGTTTCTAACGAACCTACTCAATGGTGGGCGGGTATGGATTGCGCTTGTGCAATAGAGAATATGTTTTTGGCTGCACAGTCTTTAGGTATCGGCTCTTGTTGGATCAATCAGTTAGGTACGACTTGTGATGATCCCGGAGTACGTGAATTTATCACTGCATTGGGAGTACCGGTTAGTCATAAAGTATACGGCTGTGTCGCGTTAGGATATGGCGATCCGAAGATTTCAATGAAAGAGAAGAAGGTAAAAGCGGATACCGTAACTATTGTTAAGTAGAAATCATACTTTCAGATTTACACTTGGACTTATCTTCTATGTCACAAAGCATAAGCCTTGGGGAAATCAATGTTTCTCCAAGGCTTCAGTTTGTTTGCCCCCTTGGCTTATAGAAATAAGCCCACGCCTCAAGGAATGTGAGCCCCGGGCTTACTCAAAGGTATCATAGCGAGTGGGTAGCAACTTACGGTCTCCCAATGTGTTGTCTACACGTGCTACATTTGCCCAGAATTTATTATCGCGTACACTCTCTATCGGATAAGCTGCCTTCTCACGTGTGTAGGAATGTTCCCAACAGTCATTCACAACCTCGTATTCCGGATGCGGCGCGTTAGCCAATACATTATCGTTCTTGTCCGCTTCGCCATTCTTCACTTCCTGAATCTCTTTCCAGATATTCAGCATGACAGCTACGAAGTTATCCAATTCCGCCAAACTCTCGCTTTCCGTAGGTTCAATCATCAATGTGCCGTGAACAGGGAATGAGAGGGTAGGGGCATGATAACCGTAGTCCATCAAACGCTTGGCGATGTCATTTTCGGAGATACCTGTCTCTTCGTACACTTTGCGGCATTCCAGAATCATCTCATGACCAACAAAACCATTTGCTCCACGATAGACAATGCCGTATGTATCTTTCAGACAGGCAGCCAGATAGTTGGCGTTCAAGATCGCTATTTTTGTAGCTTGGGTGAGTCCTTCCGTACCCATCATCCGGATATATCCGTATGTAATGGGGAGAATACCCGCACTACCGAACGGAGCGGACGATACCTGATTCTGTGTATTGCCGAAGATACCGTGTCCGGGCAGGAAAGGAACCAGATGTTCCGCTACACAGATAGGACCTACTCCCGGACCTCCGCCACCGTGTGGTGAGGCGAATGTCTTATGAAGATTCAAGTGGCAGACATCCGCACCGATGAATCCCGGATTAGTCAATCCCACTTGCGCGTTCATATTGGCTCCATCCATATATACTTGCGCTCCGCAAGCATGGATAATGTCGCAGATCTCTTTTATTTCCGTTTCAAATATACCGTGGGTGGAGGGATAAGTGATCATCAGCGCAGCCAATTCCTCCTTGTTCTCTTCGGCTTTGGTACGTAAGTCATCCATCTTCACATTTCCGTGCTCGTCGCACGCGCAGGTGATTGTTGTAAATCCCGCCTGGATAGCCGATGCAGGATTCGTTCCATGAGCCGATGCGGGTATCAATATCTTGTTCCGGTGTCCTTGACCTATACTTTCCAGATAGGCACGAATAACGCGAAGGCCCGTATATTCTCCCGCAGCCCCCGAATTCGGTTGTAGGCTGACACCGGCGAAGCCGGTAATAATCTTCAAGTCGTCACTCAAATTCCTTATAAGTTCACGATACCCTTCCGCCTGGTCTTCCGGAACTAACGGATGCATTCCCATAAACTCGGAACGGCTTAAAGGCAACATTTCTGCGGCTGCATTCAGCTTCATGGTGCATGATCCGAGAGAGATCATGGATTGCGCCAATGAGATATCCTTTCGATCCAAGCGTTTGATATAACGCATCATTTCCGTTTCCGTATGATATTTTCTGAACACTTCATGGGTAAGGAAAGGAGTCGTACGTTTCAAGGCTTTGCTGATCGTACTTCTTTCCGGGATGTCGTCTACCTTCTGATAGTCCTTTCCGGAGGCAATGGCGAAAATGGAAAGCAGCACATTAACGGCTGCAATGTCCGTTGTTTCGTCAATACTGAAACCTACGTCTCCGTTCTCGTAATACCTCAGATTAACTTCCTTGCTAAGAGCAATCGTGCGAATCTGTTGTGCGGAAACGTGTTCGGGCAATTCAAAACGCAGTGTGTCGAAATATTGTGCATTTACTTGCGTGTAACCGAATTTCTTCAGTTGCTTGTCGAGAAACACTGTGATACTGTGGATGCGGGAGGCAATGGTCGAAATTCCTTCCTGTCCGTGGTAGACTGCATAGAAGCCTGCCATTGTGGCCAGCAGAGCCTGTGCCGTGCATATATTTGAGGTCGCTTTTTCACGTTTGATGTGCTGTTCGCGAGTCTGCAATGCCATCCGGTAACAGAGTTTTCCATATTTATCTTTAGACCATCCGATGATTCGTCCCGGCATATTCCGCTTATACTCATCCCGTGTGGCGAAGTAGGCTGCAGACGGACCGCCATAGAACATGGGCGTACCTAAACGTTGCGTTGTTCCAAACACGATGTCCGCTCCCCATTCTCCCGGAGGAGTCAGCAGGGCAAGGCTCAGAATATCGGCAGCAACAGCCACTTTGCATTCTGCCGTATGCGCTTTCTCTGTGAATGCGGCATAGTCTTCCACATTTCCGTTGGAATTGGGATATTGCAAGAGGCAGGCGAATATTTCCGGTGAAGGTTCGAACTCTTTATATTTGCCGACACGCAGTTCGATACCTTGAGGAACGGCACGTGTTGTCATAACAGCCAATGTCTGCGGGAAAATATTTTCGTCCACAAAGACTACATTGGCGCCGGACTTTTGTTGTGCGCGTGAGCGGAGGGCATACATCATACTTACGGCTTCGGCAGCGGCAGTACCTTCGTCGAGCAATGAGCAGTTGGCTAGCGGCATGGCGGTGAGGTCACATACGGCAGTCTGAAAGTTCATCAGTGCTTCCAGACGTCCCTGTGATACTTCCGTCTGATAAGGAGTATAAGAGGTGTACCACACCGGATTCTCGAATACATTCCGTTGAATGACGGCAGGAGTAATCGTATTATACCAACCCAATCCAATATAGGTCGTATAAAGTTTGTTTTTACCAGCCAATGTGGCTATGTGTTTTCCAAATTCGTATTCCGTCAACGGACTAGTCAATGCAAGCGGTTCTTTCAGCCGGATATTGGCAGGAATTGTTTTGTCAATAAGTTCGTCTAATGATTCTACACCAATCTTGCGAAGCATTACGGCTGTGTCTTGTTCATTGATGCCGATGTGACGGCTAGCTAACAAATCGGTTTTCATAATTTGTGGGGGATTATATTTTATCTAAAAAAAGGGTTTTCTGCTTTTTCCATTCCGATGGTCGTAGGAGCACCGTGTCCCGGATATACGACGGTTTCGTTAGGGAGTACGAACAGACGGCTGCAAATGTGCTCTATCAGTTCGTCGAAGTTACCTCCTGTAAGGTCTGCACGTCCGATACTGCCTTGAAACAGGACATCACCGGAAAACATACAGTTCTCTTCTTTGCAATAGTACACCAGACTGCCGGGAGAATGGCCGGGCACATGGATTGCTTCCAGTTGGGTATGTCCGAAGGTGATAATATCTCCATCATGCAAGTATTTGCCCAATGGCACAGGGGCTTCCTGCAACTGAAAACCAAACATCCTACTTTGCTTCGGTGCTTCGTCGATCCAATATTCATCCGCTTTGTTTGCTTCTGCCGACAGACCGAACTCTTTGAGCATGAACGGGTTTCCGAAAATGTGATCCAAGTGTAGATGAGTATTCAGCAGATGTTTCACGTTCAGTTCATTTGATAGAATGAATTTTTTTAGTACCTGCTTTTCTTCTTCGTAAAAGCAGCCCGGATCGATTACAACCGCTTCCTTTGTTTCATCCCATAAAACATAACAGTTTACGGGAAACATATTAAACTCAAATCTCTTTATTTTCATGGTTCTCTATGATTTATCTTATCTATCAAGCATATAGTTTCTAAATCGGAACATATACTACTTTTTTGGTTTCAAAGAACTCTTCCTTAAAGTTGTCACTTAGGTTGTGAATGACCGTCTTATGTTTGAAAGGCATTGTTTCGTGTTCCAGCTCACCGCCTTTAAGGCAGATCAATCCGTTTGGCAACGCATTCTGCTGTTTGGAAGAAATGTTTTTCTTGATAATCTTTATCAGATCCGCCAGAGGCATGACTGCACGGCTGACAACGAAATCGAACATTCTCTTCTCTTCTTCGGCACGGGCATGGCGGAAAGTGACATTTTTCAATCCGATGGCATTTGCCACTTCAGTGGCTACGCGCACTTTCTTACCGATACTGTCAACCAGATGAAATTGGGTTTCCGGAAATAATATTGCTAAAGGAATGCCCGGAAAACCTCCGCCCGTACCTAAATCCATAACACTGGTGCCGGGACGGAATTGAATTACTTTTGCAATGCCTAACGAATGGAGCACATGATGTTCATATAAATTCTCGATATCCTTACGGGAGATAACGTTGATTTTTGAATTCCAGTCGATGTAGAGGTCATATAGAGCTGCAAATTGTTTACGCTGCTCTTCTGTCAGATCAGGAAAATATTTCAGTATGATTTCCACTGCTGTTTCGTTTTTTATGAAGTTTAATCTTTTAGTTCTCCCAGAATCGGGTTACTGCCTAATAAATGCTCCATCATCGGGAACGGCACGGTCACTTTCACAGGACCCATAGCGTATGGAGTGATATCGTAGACATTGTAATAGAAAGTTACCCCTTCTTTGCTTAAATAGAAATTTTCGGTTGGAGTGATGTCTCCGGTAGAAGCATAGCCCATGTCTTCCAATGCTTCGTGAGTCGTCACTTTATTATCAGCCATGAGCTGGTTCCATATTAAGTCGGTCAGCGCATCTTTATATTCTCCTACGAAGATGTCATCGAGACGGAGCGGACGCATCAGTGTGAGGTCCATATTCAGATAGGTAGTCATGTAAATGCCGTGTGCGCCTCCGGTATATTCGTTATAGTCGATGCGATATACAAGCAAGTCCTTTTCATATAGTTGTACATGGCTTTCTATACCTTTATAATATGAATACCAGGCACCGATGGTGGATTCGTCCTCTTTGTCTTTTTCGTCTTCGGCATACATCGGTTCCAGATCACGGCGATATTCGTTGACATAATTCTCTGTATATTGCTTTATAACCTCCTCCGGCTTTTCTCCGATATACTTGTCGCCGAAACAAGCGGATATGAAATAGGCATTCAGACTGTCTTTCAGCATATCATCCGTTGACTTGTCGGAATAGGTGAAATTGATGATGATGTTACATGCCGGTTTGGCTGTATCATTAAAGAGGTGTACCGTCTCATTTACCCGGATACTATCGAACTGTAACGCACCAGTGTTTTTGTTCATCTTGTCATGACAAGAAAAGAAAAAGCCGCTTACTGAAAGTATAATAGCAAGCAAACTGACATATTGTTTTTTCATACTCGTTTTTTCTATAAATTCTACATTTGTTCTATCATTCACTATTGACAAATATAGATGAAATTCATGAATCGGACGAATAAAAACAGAAAAATATTCAGGTATTCGCTCTTTCGGTAAGCTGCTTTTCTTGTAGAGTGCGGGAATTAGGCTTAGTGGTTGCAGACTTTACTTATGTCTACTGTAAACCCATTTTCTACCGGCATGAATTTTCCTTTCTTCTTCAGAAATTCGATGAGGGTATCCACATCCATATCTTCTGCCGAACAGGCATAGAAATGTTGTTGTTTACCGAACTTTTGAATGATTGCTTCCCGTAATGATGCTTCCGAGTAGCTATTGCCTTCCATCATGCGGAGGATTTCATGAGCATGTAATTGTTCCATAATCTTTTTTCTGCAAAGATAAGGCAGAGATTGCCCGGAGGTTGTAACATATGTGACAATGTTATATTAATATTCATTGAAAATTGAAAATAACCATTTCGCCATGTGTCCCTATTCTGAAGGGTGGTCCCCATAGAGACAATCCGGAAGATACATATATATGCGTGTTTCCCCATTGGCGATAACCGTGGCTTTGCTCGAATATATAATCAGTCACCCAATTGATAGGCCATATTTGTCCGTGGTGTGTATGCCCGCTGAATTGCAAGTCGATGCCGGCAGCTTCCGTTTCTTTCAGGTTAAAAGGTTGATGATCCAATAATATACCGGTACACAGGGCAAAAGGATATATCGGAATACGTTTTAATTTAGCTAGGAATAGTGAGTAAAAACAGGAAATAGCGAACAAAGAAACTTGAAAAAGAAAAAAAGAGAGGTAATCAAAAGACTGATAAGAAGTAATTGAACAAATACCTGTGTTAGCTTGTTTCTATAAATAAACAATGGTTCTTTCCCGACTCCTTTTAAGGAGTCGGGAAAGGCGTAAACTATAATTATATGGGTAACACAATAAAGAAGGCATTTCCTGTACTTAATATGCACTGTGCAGGATGTGCTAATAATGTAGAAAAAACAGTGAAAAAAATGCCGGGAGTTATCGAGGCTTCCGTTAATTTTGCTACCAATACGTTGACCGTTTCTTATGAGAAGGATCAGCTGACTCCCGGAGAAATCCGTGCGGCTGTGCTTGCGGCAGGTTATGACCTGATTGTGGAAGAAGCCCACAGGGAGGAACGCCGGGAAGAGGAGCAGCATAAGCGCTACACTCGTTTGACGTGGAAAGTGATTGGGGCTTGGATTTTGGTAGTACCGTTGCTGGTATTTTCCATGATACTGATGCATGTACCATACTCTAATGAGATTCAGATGGTACTTGCTATCCCTGTCATGGTCTTTTTCGGAGGTGGTTTCTTTACCGGGGCTTGGAAACAGGCTAAACTGGGACGGAGCAATATGGATACACTGGTTGCACTTAGTACTTCCATTGCTTTTCTGTTCAGTCTGTTCAATACGTTCTTCCCCGAATTTTGGTATGCTCGTGGATTGGAACCGCACGTCTATTATGAGGCTTCTGCGGTGATTATCGCTTTCGTTCTTACCGGAAAATTGATGGAGGAGCGTGCTAAAGGCAATACCTCGACTGCTATTCGCAAGTTGATGGGAATGCAGCCTAAAGTTGCCCGGGTTCTGCGCAATGGAGCGGAAGAGGAGATTCTGATCGAGAACCTCCAGATAGGTGATATGGTTGTTGTACGTCCGGGAGAACAGATACCGGTGGACGGTCAGCTTTCCGAAGGCGATTCGTATGTTGACGAAAGTATGATTAGCGGTGAACCGGTTCCGGTAGAAAAGAAGAAAGGCGATAAAGTCTTGGCAGGAACGATCAACCAGCGTGGCTCGTTCATCATATATGCCACACAGGTAGGTAGTGAAACGGTGCTTGCCCGCATCATTTCCATGGTGCAGGAAGCACAGGGCAGCAAAGCTCCCGTGCAACGTATTGTCGACCGCATTACCGGAATTTTCGTACCTGTCGTATTGGGGATTGCTATCCTGACATTTGTTTTATGGGTTGCCATCGGTGGCAGTGAATATATCTCTTATGGTATTCTGTCGGCTGTTTCTGTCCTTGTCATTGCTTGTCCGTGTGCTTTGGGACTTGCTACGCCTACTGCATTGATGGTGGGAATAGGCAAAGCTGCCAGCCAGCATATTCTGATTAAAGACGCGGTAGCTTTGGAACAAATGCGTAAAGTGGATGTCGTTGTACTGGATAAAACCGGGACATTGACCGAAGGACACCCTACTGCTACCGGATGGTTATGGGCACAATCGCAGGAACCTCATTTCAAAGATGTGCTTTTAGCTGCGGAAATGAGATCGGAACATCCGCTTGCCGGTGCTATCGTGTCTGCTCTTCAGAACGAGGAGAAGGTAAAACCCGCTGCATTGGACAGCTTCGAGAGTATTACGGGAAAAGGAATCAAGGTCTCTTATGAGGGAGATACCTATTGGGTAGGTAGTCATAAACTCCTAAAAGATTTCAGTGCGACAGTAAATGATGTGATGGCTGAAATGCTGGTTCGCTATGAATCGGATGGCAATGGTATCATCTACTTTGGACGTGAAAATGAATTATTGGCTATCATTGCTGTTTCTGACCCGATAAAGACTACTTCTGCCGAAGCGGTAAAAGAACTGAAACGTCAAGGTATTGACATCTGTATGTTGACGGGTGACGGGCAGCGGACGGCATTAGCTGTTTCTTCCCGTTTAGGGATTGAACGTTTTGTCGCTGACGCTTTGCCGGACGATAAGGCCGAGTTTGTGCGTGAGCTTCAAATGCAGGGAAAGAAAGTCGCTATGGTAGGAGATGGTGTCAACGATTCGCAGGCTTTGGCACTGGCTGACGTGAGCATTGCCATGGGGAAAGGAACTGATATTGCTATGGACGTAGCTATGGTAACTTTGATGACATCGGATTTATTGCTGCTTCCTAAAGCTTTTCAGTTGTCAAAGCAGACAGTCAAACTGATTCATCAGAATCTTTTCTGGGCGTTTATTTATAATCTGATCGGCATTCCTATTGCTGCCGGTATCTTGTTTCCATTGAACGGTTTGTTATTGAATCCGATGTTGGCAAGTGCTGCAATGGCCTTCTCCAGTGTGAGTGTAGTGCTCAATTCATTGAGCTTGGGAAGAAAATGAGTAAGCGACTGTAAAAAGAAAACAAACTGTAAGTAAATAATAAACGGTGAATACTTTGCGGATCATGCGCAAACTTGTTCACCGTTCGTTTTTGGGGATTCGTTGTTTATAATTTTATCCTCTATCGCTCTTCACAGGAATTATCTGTTTCTGAATTCTAGTGGTGTCATTCCTACGTACCGCCTGAAATACTTGCCAAAGAATGAGGCGCTGGGGAAATTTAGAGAATAAGCTATCTCTTGAATAGTCATATTAGTTCCTTTCAGTTTCGCTTTGGCGTCCATGACCACAATATACGCAATGGTATCCAACACACTTTTGCCTGTCACTTGTTTTACGGTTGTACTTAGATGTTGAAGCGATATTCCTAGTTTATCTGCGTAGAATTGTGCACGACGTTCATCTTTATAATTCTCGGTGATGGCTTGAATCAATTCCCGGCAAATTTCCTTTTTACGGTTCGAACTATTGTTTTCACCCGGAAATTTACGATATATCAACCGTATGCTTGTCAAGATAGTCTGAAGAGATAATTCAACCAATTCAGAATCCATTTCAAAGTTCTCATTACAACTGACACGCGATAATAGAGCAAAATAGTCTTTCAGATAGCTGGCTACTTCTTCATTGAGAGGGATTACCGGCTGTTCTATCAGTTTTGGATATTCATTACCGATGTTTTTCATCAGATTGATTCGTTCGGCACAATAGGCGGAGAAACCGGCAAAGCAGAGGCATACTTTTTCTGTTTTCTCCCGAAATTGGATGATTGTTCCCGGTAACAATGTTATCAGGTCATTAGGACGAATTTCATAATCAAGCAGATTGATGGAGGCTTTCATCGAACCTTCGGTGCAGATGGCAACAATACATGCCTGCAACCGACACGATTGCTTATAAATATTGAGAATGTCTTCCGTAACATTCGTCCATGCTAATACTTCGGTAGGCAAGTCTACCTGTGGGAAGTCCATTTTCATAGTTGTGTTTGTTATATTTACAGTGCAAAAGTACATATTTTCTTTTTATTTCTTACCTTTGTTTTTATGAAAACAACTTTTATCGATTGGAATTTAATACCGTATGCCGAAGCATGGCAACGGCAGGCGGAGTGGTTTGACGGTGTAGTTCGGGCAAAAGCCCAGAGTGAAGTCTATGAGAACCTCATTATTATGTGTGAGCATCCGCACGTTTATACATTGGGGCGCAGTGGAAAAGAAAATAATATGTTGCTGAGTGATGAGCAGCTGAAGGCGATTGGCGCTACTCTTTATCATATAGATCGGGGAGGGGACATCACTTATCATGGTCCCGGACAGTTGGTGTGTTATCCGATATTGAATTTGGATGAATTTGCATTAGGACTAAAGGAATATGTTCATTTGTTGGAAGAAGCGGTGATACGTGTATGTGCATCTTATGACATTGAAGCGGGGAGGTTGGAGAAAGCTACAGGCGTATGGTTGGAAGGTGATACCCCTCGCGCCCGTAAGATTTGTGCGATAGGAGTAAGGAGCAGTCATTATGTTACAATGCACGGGTTGGCATTGAATGTAAATACGGATTTACGGTATTTCAGTTATATTCACCCTTGCGGGTTTATTGATAAAGGCGTCACTTCTCTTCGTCAGGAATTGAAACGTGAGATACCTATGGACGAAGTGAAGCAGCGCCTTGAAAATGAATTTAGAAAACTACTCCGAATCCCAGTTGCCAAGTTTGGTGCATAAGGCAATCCTTATCGGCCAGTGCATAAGAGAAATCGACGCGCATTGGCCAGAAATTAATTCCACAACCCAGCGTACCATAGTTACCTATTCCTTTATCATTGTCTCCGAAATGATATCCTGCGCGGACTACTCCATATTTCAGGAAGTTATATTCGGCTCCTATTCCTGCTTGCAAATGCCGGATTTCGGAAGGAAGAAGATAGTTGAAGTCAAGTGCTACTTGCAAACGATTCTCCACGCTGAATGGAAGGTCGACACTACCTCCCAATCCCAATCGTGCAGGCAATTTCTGACCATCCAGCTTTTTGCCCAAGTTGGCGGCTTGGAAACCGATAGACCAAGAAGCCATTCCATCCAGAAGATCCGTATTCCGATAATAGGTGGCACCAAAGTCAAGAGCGACACTGCTCTTGCTATCTGCTTCCTTTGCTACTTTTTCTTGCAGATATCTGAATGTCAATGACAGTGATAAGTTCTTGGCTACATTCCTGAAGTAGGCAGCTTCCAAATCCCATATACGGGGACGGTAATCCATTATTTTAGGATCCTTGAAGTGGCGGAATCCCAAAGCAAATCCATGAATACCTTCTCTTCCGATCCGATAGAAAAGAGATGCGCTGTGCAGCGCACAGTCCTTGTTGATATCAGCGTATGAATAACTAGCGCCCATTGCTTCCTGTGAGAAAGCGATTGTAGAGGCGTTATGAAAGATAGCTGTGCTACCGTTATCGGTGATAGCTAATCCTGTACCTGCCATACCTGCCGATTGGGCATCCGGAGTAAGTTCCAGAAAGTTGGCATTTGCCATTTCTTGTGCTCCCAGCAAAGCGGGGAATAAGCACGAGGCTAGAAGGAAATGTTTAACTCGTTTCATAATTCGTTATTTTTTTAGTGAGACATTCGGACAACACGTATACCTGTCCACGATTTATTATTGTTAAGCATATGATTGAGGGGATCATCACTGACAACTACTTTTCCTAGTGTAGAGGAAGCATGTAGCAGATGCAGTTTCCCTTTTATATATTGCGCTATCCCAACGTGAGCAATGTCCAGTCCGGGAAGTTTCGTTGTGATGGCGATAATATCTCCGTCCATAATCCAGGATAATCCATTTTCCGGTAATTCGCTTTTCGGCAGCCAATGTACGATTTTCCCGGATAATGCTTTCTCGTATTCGGTCATTCGGGTTACGTTTTCCGGAGAATTGGCTAGCTTTTTATATAGTTTTGGGTGAGCGGACATATAAGAGAGGCTTAATTGGAGAGTTTGTACGCTGTTCTCTGCCGTCACATCCGTAAGGAATCCTTGACGGATACCATTCTCGATCCAATCGGAGGTGTAATGCAAACGGGAAGGATATCCGTCGATAATTCCATCTCTGTAGCGTATCTTTTGCAGGTTCTCAGTAAAAGAAGATCCGAGAGCTTGCGCCAGTGTGTATTCTACAAAAGTGAGGCAATCCACTGCATCGGTCCGGATAACCAACTCTTCTTCTCCATCCCGGTCTAGCGTATTGGCCACATATTTGGTTCCCAAATAAGACTTTCCGATTTGCAGCATCGTTCGAGAGTCCTGCGGAGTAAGCTCCGCAGGCTGTTGTTGGGCAAAAGTCATTGCACTTATAAACGATACTATGACGGATAAAAGTCCCCTCATGTTTGCTTATTTAATTTTCATTGAGGCTTTGATAAAATAGAGAATCAGCAGGGCGTATGCTCCTAATGCCAACACTTCCGACCAAGTATTGTTCAGCCATGCTTCGTTCACCAAGTTGATTCCACCGAAGCGCATCGCGGCACTGATAACTCCCATTAATGCGCCACCGGCAATGAAACCGGAAGCCAGCAATGTTCCTTTTTCTCCTCTTTCCGTATTGATAGTCGAATCTTTGCTGCGGCTGGTCACAAACCAATTGACAGCTCCGCCTACAACCAACGGCACATTCAGTTCCAATGGAATAAACATACCTAGTGCGAAAGCTAATGCAGGAATCTTGCAAAGAGTCAGAATAATCGCTAAGACAGCACCGATGCCATATAATAACCAGGGTGCGCCTACACCACTCATCAACGGTTCGATAACAGCAGCCATCGCATTTGCCTGTGGAGCAGCTAATGCTCCGCTCGTAAATCCATATGTCTTATTCAGGATAATCATTACACCGCCTACAGTTGCAGCCGATACAATTGTTCCCAAGAACTTCCAGGTCTCCTGTTTGGCAGGGGTACTTCCCAGCCAATAACCGATTTTCAAGTCGGTAATGAAACCTCCGGCCATTGAAAGCGCAGTACATACCACACCGCCCATCACTAATGCTGCAACCATGCCTGAAGGGCCTTTCAGTCCTACGGCTACCATCACTACAGAAGCCAGAATCAGTGTCATCAATGTCATACCCGATACAGGATTTGTACCGACAATTGCAATCGCATTGGCGGCTACCGTAGTGAACAGGAAAGAAATGCCGGCAACTAGAAGAATCGCTACCAATGTGTGTAGCAGATTTCCTTGCATTACATCAAAGTAGAAAAACAGTACGATGAGTATCAAAGTGATGATAGAACCGATTGCAATAATCTTCATCGAGAGATCCCGTTGTGTACGGATGATGTTTTTCTCTACATTGCCTTTACCGCCCATCTCTTTGGCAGCCAGCCCAACTGCACTTTTAATGATTCCCCATGAACGGATGATACCAATGACACCTGCCATAGCAATACCGCCGATACCAATGCTCTTAGCGTAATATTTGAATATTTCTTCCGGACTCATCATTCCTACAGTGGATGTAATCTCCGGATTCCATGCATTCAGCACACTGTCTCCCCAAATAGCGGACATTCCCGGAATGATAATCCACCATACAGCCAATGAACCGGCGCAGATGATGGAAGCATATTTTAATCCGACTATATAACCTAATCCCAATACGGCAGCTCCGGTATTTACCTTGAATATCAGTTTGGCTTTTTCCGCCAGCATTTCTCCGGCACTGCACACACGGGTCGTAAAATTCTCATTCCACCAACCGAATGTGGCTACGATAAAGTCATATAGTCCACCAATCATTCCCGCTATCAGCAAGGGTTTGGCTTGGCTTCCGCCTTTTTCTCCGGAGATCAATACCTGTGTGGTAGCTGTCGCTTCAGGGAAAGGGTATTTGCCATGCATATCACTTACGAAATATTTCCGGAAAGGAATCAGGAACAGAATTCCCAGTACACCACCCAGCAGGGAACTGATGAATACCTGCATGAAGGTAACTGTCATCTCTGGATATTTTGCCTGAAGGATATAAAGAGCAGGAAGTGTGAAGATCGCTCCGGCCACAATCACTCCGGAACAAGCTCCGATAGACTGGATAATAACATTTTCTCCTAACGCATTTTTTCTTTTGGCAGCTCCGGAGACTCCTACAGCAATAATGGCGATAGGAATAGCCGCCTCGAATACTTGGCCTACCTTTAATCCCAGATAGGCTGCGGCGGCTGAGAAGAGGATTGCCATAGCAATACCCCATGCTACCGACCAGAAGTTAACTTCCGGATAGTTTTTTGAGGGACTCATCAACGGGTTGTATACTTCCCCCGGTTTCAATTCTCTAAACGCATTCTCGGGCAACCCGGTGAATTTGTCTTCTTCTTGTTTCATAGTTTTATAATTTGCTAATGTGTCAATTTACGTTTCCGTCTTCAAAGTAAACAAAAAAAAAGGAGAACCGAAAGATTCTCCTTTATGTAATAGCCTAAAATTTTTTATTTAGCGTCTTTTGCTACCATATCGCCCTCAATATACAATCTTACCATCTCTGTTTTGGCGTTGGTACGCAAAGTGATTGATTTCTTGAAATGTCCCGGATATTTGCCTGTTCCGTTATAAGTCACTTTGATTGTACCTTTTTTACCCGGCATGATAGGTTCTTTCGTATATTCGGGTACAGTACATCCGCATGAAGCTACCGCCTGGTGGATTACCAAAGGAGCGTCACCGATATTAGTAAAGGTAAATGTACAACTAACTACCGGACTGTTTTCTGAGAACTTGCCGAAGTCGTGAGTTGTTTTGTCAAACTTAATATCTGCATTGGTTTGAGCAAATGCAAAACTTACCCCCATTACTAACAAAGTCATAAAAAAAAGTATCTTTTTCATTTTTCCTTCTCTTTTTTGATTACAAGTGCCAAAGGTAATGCTTTTTCCCTTAAAATATACTTTATAGAGTGCGAAATAGTATTAAACGGCTTGTATTTGCTATTTGGCAAGCTCGAATCCAAGCATCATTCCGTCATAGTTATCGGCCAGAGAACTAACGGTTTTGAGTGCGGTACTGTTGCTTTTACTACCGATAAACGCCATTAATTTTAGCAATTTATCCGAGTTGAATAACAATTCCAGTGAATTAGAACTGCAATTCACTTTAGCGTGCAGGTTCAGCAATCGCAAATATTTCAAGTCCACTTGTTTGGTGGAAGCATTGTAGGAGTAAGTTCCTTTCAATGTTTTCTTTCCCACTGTGCTGGTGAAAGTACTGTCTGCATTGAACGTGAAACTCATTTGCCCGTCCTTAATGCCAATCTTGCTCAACTGCTCGTTCAACTTGTTTTCCGCCATTGTCGCTGCGGCTGCACCTCCTGCTTTCATCAGCAGATTATCCGATTCGAACTCGATGGCTGAGCTTTTGTAACTCCATGTTCCGGCCATGTCGATCGTCTCAGTGTTTCCTGTAATGGCGTTCACGACTTTTGAGATGTTGTCCTTATTCAATAAGTCCGCCCATGATTGTGCCCGGCTGTTAGTTGCCGTCAGCATAAATACCACCATCAAGGTAGCAGATAAAAAATTCTTCTTCATTTTCATTTTATATTGAGATCTTTGTTTATGCTTTCTATATAATCAAGTATTTCTGTCCGTCCGGTGCGGCTTTCCGAAGAAGAAATAAAGTAGGGAGGGAGTTCTTCCCATTGTTTGCTCAGTTCACGGAGATAAGCATTGATATTCATCTTCAATCGTCCGGCTTTCAGTTTATCGGCTTTGGTGAAAATGATAGAAAAAGGAATGCCGTTTTCACCCAGCCATTCCATGAATTCGAGATCAATCTTTTGAGGTTCCAAGCGACTGTCTATTAATAAAAAAAGGTTTGTCATCTGCTCCCGTTCAAGAATATAATCCTCGATTATCGTGCGTATCTGGTCTTTCCCTTTCTGACCGCGACGGGCATAGCCATATCCCGGAAGATCGACAAGATACCAGTTTTTATTAATCAGGAAATGGTTGATAAGCATAGTTTTTCCCGGAGTGGCAGAAGTCATAGCCAATCCCTTGCGGGCGGTCAACATATTGATAAGACTCGATTTTCCTACATTAGAACGACCGATGAAAGCATATTCGGGAAAAGTGCCTGCCGGACATTTCTTCACGTCTGTGTTGCTAATCACAAATTCTGCGCTTATTATTTCCATTTTCTAGTCATTTGTTTCTTTGACATCAATATTAGCCCTGCAAAGGTAAGTGTTCCATTTAACATTAGCAATTCATAACCGAATTTATATCCGGTTTCTTTTCCAATCCACCAATCGGCGAGGTAACAGAGTAGGGGTGAAAGGATAGCTATCAACGGAACCCACCGATCGTTGGTTTGTCTGCGGGTAAAAAGTCCGAAAGCAAACATTCCTAATAAGGGACCGTAAGTATAAGAGGCGATGATATAGATCGCGTCAATTACACTTTTATTGTTTAGAGTTTCTACAAGGCAGATGAAGAAAGCCAGTAAGACTGAAAGCGATAAATGTACCTTATTCCTTTTACGGCGTGCCGTTTCTTCACTGTCTTTTTCCGTATTCAGCAAATCCACGCATACGCTGGTTGTCATGGCCGTCAGTGCGGAGTCCGAGTTGCTGAAAGCGGCTGCGATAATACCGATTGTAAAAAGTATCAGAACGGGTTGTCCCAGATAGCCTTGCGCTGCAAACATGGGTAAAATATCATCATTCATAGCAGGTAATGCCAATTGCATTTGTCCGGCTAATGTAATCAGTAATATTCCCAGACACAAGAATAGAAAGTTTAGCGGAATAAATGAGAATCCGTAACAATACATATTCTTCTGTGCTTCGCGAAGGTTACGGCAAGACAGATTCTTTTGCATCATGTCTTGATCGAGTCCGGTCATTACAATCACGATGAAGATACCGCTAAAGAACTGTTTAAAGAAATTTTGCCGGGATACCCAATCATCCATGACAAAAATTCTGCTGTGTTCATTGTGCTGAATGGTCTGGATAATGCCGTTAAAATCCAGTCCTAATTCTTGAATTGTAAAATAGATAATAAAAATCAGTGCTGCTATCAGACAGAAAGTCTGCAAAGTGTCTGTCCATACAATCGTTTTTATTCCGCTTTTGTGGGTATACACCCATACTAAGGCAACCGATCCGACAGCGATTATCCAAAAGGGAATATGCATCTCCTGAAATACATAAGTGTGGAGAATGAGACAAACCAGATAGAGTTTGGCTGCCGTTCCCAACATACGCGACAATAAAAAGAAAAACGAGCCGGTACGGTAGGCGCGCGTTCCGATGCGTGTGCCGAGATAGCCGTATATACTTGTCAAGTTGAGTTTATAGTATAAGGGAAGCAATATATGCGCTACCACCATATATCCGAAGAAAAAGCCGAATACCGTCTGCATATATGTCATATCCATGCCACGCACCATGCCGGGAACAGAAACGAAGGTCACTCCGGAAATAGAGGCGCCGATCATGCCAAAAGAAACTACATACCAAGGAGATTTATTCTCTCCCTTGAAGAACGCTGCATTCGATCCGCCTTTATATCCGGTGATACGGGCTATTAATAATAATACCGCAAAGTAGCATATTATAGTGACAAGTATCATCATATCGACTGCAAAGGTAGTGTTTTTTGTAGGTATTATAACAATAATCTGTATCTTTGCGCCAAAATATCGATAGAACCGTAATTATTATCTATGAATCAACAATATCCTTCCATATTACTCGAAAAGGCGGTCGGTGAATTTTCCAAGTTGCCGGGTATAGGACGTAAAACGGCCATGAGGCTTGTTTTGCATCTGCTTCGTCAGGATACGGCCACCGTAGAGGCTTTCGGAAATTCCATCATGACATTGAAACGAGAGGTGAAGTACTGTAAGGTATGTCATAACATATCTGATACTGAAATTTGCCAGATCTGCGCCAATCCACAACGGGATGCTTCCACTATTTGCGTAGTAGAGAATATCCGCGACGTGATGGCGGTAGAAGCAACCCAGCAATATCGGGGGCTCTATCATGTTTTAGGAGGAGTCATTTCTCCAATGGACGGAGTGGGACCGAGCGACCTTCAGATTGAAAGTCTGGTGCGGCGGGTATCCGAAGGAGGAATTAAGGAGGTAATTCTGGCTTTGAGCACAACGATGGAAGGAGATACTACCAATTTCTATATCTATCGTAAATTGGATAGACTAGGGGTTAAACTGAGTGTGATTGCGCGTGGCATATCCGTTGGAGATGAATTGGAATATGCCGATGAAGTAACTTTGGGACGTAGTATTGTGAACCGGACTCTTTTCACCGGAACTGTATAATTTAATATTTAGAAATTTAGAACGAACATGGAAGAACAGATAAAACGTGCTGTCAGGAATTTGAATATAGGTTATGTTTTCTTTTGGGTATTTCCGGCTTTTCTGCTTGGAGCAGGGGAGTTCGATCTCTTGCCCGTAGGAAATCTGGTAGATAATGTACAGGCTACTTATTATTTTGAGACTATCGGCATTCTGTTGACGGCACTTTGCGTACCTCTTTCTTTGAAGCTATTCAGCTTGGTGCTCAAAAAGAAAATAGACAATATGACTATCACGCTAGCACTGAAACGTTATGTGCAATGGAGCATTGTCCGATTGGGAATACTTGAAGTCGCCATTGTAGCCAACATCCTATGTTACTATTTGACATTAAGCAGTACCGGCAATCTTTGTATGCTCATTGGCTTGACGGCTTCTCTTTTCTGTCTGCCCAGTGAGAAAAGATTGCGTAACGAACTTCACATCACAAAAGACTAAAGCGCATGAAACAATCTTATCTGACAAACGAGCGCATCTATCTTCGTGCAGTAGAGCCGGAAGATATGGATATTATGTACGAGATGGAGAATGATCCTTCTATGTGGGATATCAGCAATTTCACAGTCCCTTATTCCCGTTATGTACTGCGCCAATATATAGAAGGCTCACAATGTGATGTCTTTGCAGACAAGCAATTACGCTTGATGATTGTGAGTAAATCCGATCATGACATACTAGGCACTATTGATATTACTGATTTTGTTCCGCTCCATTCGCGTGGAGAGGTCGGTATTGCCGTGCATAAAGACTATCGTCGGCAAGGCTATGCAACCGATGCGCTGAAGCTACTTTGCGAATATGCTTTCGGTTTTCTGTCCTTGAAGCAGCTCTATGCACACGTGGCACTGGACAACGAGGTCTGTCTGAAACTATTTGCATCGTGTGGCTTTACCCAATGCGGACTCTTAAAGAACTGGTTACAGGTAGAGGGATGCTATAAAGATGCCGTACTTCTTCAATGTCTGAATCCCCGAAAATAACTGAATTCCTATAAGATAGGTGATGAAAGCCTAAATGTCAGTTCAGCGTAGGCACTTGTGGGAAACGTGACCACGTTTCATACTTGCTGCCTAGCTTTTCCAAAGCCTCTTTCCACATATCTTTGGTATCGTTTCTCATCAGATATGAGTTCTCTTCTTCGGATACCAGCCATGTGTTTTCCTTTATCTCACTATGTAACTGATTGCTTTCCCAACCGGAATATCCCAAGAAAAAGCGGATACATTCACTCACTTTATTCCCTTGCAATATATATTTCTTTATTTCTTCAAAATCACCGTTTAGGAAAAGCCCCTTACTGACAGGGATAGAACCGGGAATTTTCTCTAGAGTATGGAGGTAGAATAAAGTATCAGTCGCTACAGGACCACCCTTGTAGAGAGGTATTTCATCCAAATACTTAAATTCCGTGATAACATCATTGAGAAGCAGTGGCAATTGTTTATTGATGACCAATCCCATAGTTCCTTCCTCCGTATGATCGACCAGTAGAATTACGGATCTGCCAAACGTCGCATCGCGTAAAAAAGGTTCGGATATCAAAATCTTTCCTCTTGACGGCAACACATTATTCGATTGAATCTTAAATATGTCCAGGTCGATATTCATGCCCCTAAATTAATAAAAAAAACGGAATAACTATCGTTATTTCCGTTTTTTTTGATTTAGCAGGGTGCTTTTATGAATATCTTACCGCGCAAACGTCAGGCTACCGGATGATTTTCTGCAAATAATCTCATTCTTTCATCAAGTTGTGCATATTGATGGTCTTTAATAAAAGAGGTACACGCGCGCAGACCTTCCTGATGGCTTCCGGTAGTCACTAATGAGATAGCGCTTACACCGTAGTACATCAGCTCCTTGGCAAGCTCACCGCTAGTCATTCCCGGATATCCGATTGTGAAATAAAATCCGTCTGCAATAGGATCACCCAAGTCATTGTCATATACCAAATGGAACCCGTGATGCAGGAAGATATCTTTCAACTTCTTCGCTCTTTCACCATATATTTTCACTTCATTGAGGAAATTGTATTGTCCTTCATTAGCTGCTTTCAGCATGGCAGCCATAGCGAACTGTGCAGAATGACTCGTTCCGGAAGAAAGTGCATAGAGCACCCGATGAATGAAGACGGTCCCGAAAGTTCCGCCGCCGTACCGTTTTGTCAGTCCCGGATAACTTCTGTGATATAACTTGTCGGAAATACAACTTACACCGATACGTTGTCCGGCATAGCTGAACGCTTTCGAACCGGAAATCAACAAGACATAATTATCCGTATAATGAGCTACCGACGGCTGGTAAGGAGCCTGATACGGCTTGCTCAAATCCTGACGGAAGTCCATTGCGAAATAGGCCAGATCTTCCAGTACAATCACATCATATTGCGTAGCCAGTTCACCGATAATCCTCAACTCTTCATCTTTCAAGCAGATCCAACTAGGATTATTGGGGTTTGAGTAGATGATTGCAGATATATTGCCTTTCTTCAAATAACTCTCCAATTTTTCTTTCAATTTGTCGCCTCGGTAATCGTATACATCGAATGTCTCGTATTTCTGCCCCATCACAACCAACTGCTGCTTCTGCACCGGAAAACCGGGATCGATAAACAGAATCGTATCTTTCTTTTCATCACATTGGCTGCAAGTGAGGAAAGAAGCGAATGTACCTTGCATAGAACCGGTAACAGGCACACAGCCTTCCGGGCTTAAATCCACATTAATAAATGCCTTGATAAAGTTAGAAGCCTCCTTTTTCAATTCGGGCAGTCCGTTAATGTCCGGATATAGGCTGGCTATCCCTTTTTGTAGCGCTTCAACCTCTGCTTTCACCCCAACGGCAGAAGGAGGAAGTCCCGGAACACCCATTTCCATCTTAATAAACTCAACCCCTGATGCGGCTTCCGCTTTTGAAGCAATAGCTTTCACTTCACGAATGGTTGCCTTAGAAAAATCGACAATTTGAAACTCATTTATGGTTTCATCAATCAGATGTCGTTCAATTGGTGTATTTTTCATTCTATTTTCTATTTTATGTAATAGCTGCAAATGTACACGATAATTCTTAATAAACCCACTTTTTCAGAAAAAAGATATGAAAGCTATTGTAGGTTTCAAAAAAATATCTACCTTTGCATCCGCAATCAAGAGGATTGTGATTGTCAAATGATATTTTGGTGCGTTAGTTCAGTTGGTTAGAATACATGCCTGTCACGCATGGGGTCACGGGTTCGAGTCCCGTACGCACCGCAATAAATACTGATTATCAGTAAATTACAAAAACACGCCCGATTTTACCCCCCCCGTAAGTAAAATCGGGTGTTTTGTTTTACTTATCTCGCCATTTGTTTGAAACAAGATAATCTATGACTTCTTGGCATAAGTATAAATCTTGCAAGAACCATTTGTCGTCTTCGGTTTTAACCCAAACTTTTGCATATTTTTCTCCTTTGTCAGATGTATGTATTCCCGCATAAGAATTTTCTCCGCAAGAAAGTGACTTATAAATATACTTTTCGCCTATATGTTTTTCATCCGGTGTTTTGATTGATACGGAATAATTGTTTTTGCCATAGAGAAAACTTTTCTTGAGTGTCAGTGTTAAATCTCCGTTGTTTTCCTGGCAAGAGTAAACATTCCAATATAATTCTCCCTCTCCATCCAATGCATTTGAATAAAAGTCTATAATAAATCCGTTACCTTTATAGATAGTGGTGACATCGTCTGTTGCTTTATCTACAGGGTCGCAATAAGCATCGGGGGCGGCATAGAAACCGATGTACATTTGAGTAGTTTGTTCATCGTATAAGTTATGCTTCTTCAGCTTTGCCATAGCTTCTGAAGATGCGTGGAAGAATTGATACATATTATTGATATACGTACTGTCCTTCAAGTAATCTGTTTTTTGGTCAAAATAAGATTCCACTCCTTTCCAACCTTGAAAATGGTTTAAAAAGCTATCACGTGCCATTGTTAATATGGAGTGGTTGATTTCAATAAATTGCTCCTTGTTCAGCCTTTTATTTTTAATGATGTCTTCTCGCATACGCACGATGTCATTGCTTATATTCATTTTAGATCGTAGGCTGTTTTGTAAGTTACTTAATGCAGTGACAATTTCTTCCGGAATTTTTGCTTCTTCTTTTTTGACATCATCATCCGCAAATAACATCATCATTCCGCTTACAATTCCAAAAATAGAAGTTGGATTATTAGCAAGGGAAATCAGTTCTTCACTTTTTTCCTTTAACACTTGCTGCAACTCTTGTTTGGCTGAAATGACCCATTCATCGTTAATATTGATGGTGGAAATTTCTTTAGATAGTTGCCTGCACCCCCGTATTCCGGTTTCCAAATCATTGACAAATTCAATAACGGTGGTTCCTTCCGGATACCAATAGTCATAAATGTCAATGGATAACACCCAATTGTATTGCTCTATCATGCTGATTGTATTGTCAAAATAGGCATGGTACTCTTTTTGCATTTCAACTTTGGCTTCTTCAACCGGATCGGGCGTACAAGATAACAACAAGCATAGCATAGCCATGCTTATGAGCTGGAATTTACAGATATGGTTCATCATATTATTATAGATATGTGGATATGTATTCTTGCATATTAAAATCAGAAAGCGAGGTATAACCCACTCTGGAAAGGTGTCGAGGATTTCCGTTTTTAGTCAATGTCCCTACATTTTTCCATTGAGGATTATTGGGAGCAAGCATATCAATGATTTCTTTAAGACACCTTTTCAGATAGGGGCGCAAATTAATAGTATCACCAAATCCAAGTAATACGATGGGCTCTTTCATATCGCCTACAGACAGGCGGATTGCTTCCAAATTTTTGCGTTGCAATTCTTCATCAATCTCTTTGTCCAAGCTTCTCGGATTGGTACAGCGTTGTGGGTAGAGATTTAGCATGATAAAGCCGTCAAAGCCATTCCGCTCTGCAAACCCCATTACTTTTGTGATTGTCAAATCGGCAATTTGTTCGTTAGCAGTACTTGGATTTACACCAAATACGACTAACTTTCTATTACCTTCTTTAGTTAGCGAAAAGCGAAACTCATTCGCATTTCCTTTCATTGTTACATTTTCGTACTTCATGACAGTAATCTTTATTTAGGATAAAAATTTTGATTAACGTAATTGAAAATAGAAAGTTATTGTCCCCACTTGATTGTCTGTACCGTCTATGGCATTGAAACGAGCCTTTTGGGCGGCTTCCATTGCTGCATTACGCAAGTCGGTACTCGGTGTATTCGTTCGAGCATTAATGCTGGCAGCTATTACATAGCCGGCAGGATTTACGGTGATATCAACAACAACGCGCCCTTCTTCTGTTACATTGCAACTTGGGAGTGGCAATCCTCCTACCAATGAACGCCTGGAAAGATCAAAAGCACCATAGCCACCTCTTCCTTTTCCTTCTACATTATTTATTGGGCGTGGTAATGCTCCTTCTGCTGATGAGCCCTTACTAAAAGCCTCTTGTATTCTATGTCGTATTGCATTTTCCGCATCGCTAACAGAAGATTTTTGTCCTATTTCATAATCATATCTGTTCCAACGGCTATGTCCACGACTAACCTCTCCTTCTATTGTTTCTAAATTATCTATAATAATGGAATGTAAATCAATTTTAATTGCACCTTCAGCAATGTCTCCGGTTGTTATGTCTTCACGATAACATTTCCGGCAAACCCCATGTTCGTATGTTGCGTGGAAGACATATATACTGTCGTCATCTTCTTTAAAAGTCCAATCACCATCCATGTAGCCATTCTCGTCAAACTGTCCACTAAAAGAACCCCTATAATGAGATAATCTGTTCCAAGTATAACCAATGTCTGTCCCTTTTGCAGAACCTACAAATTTTCCATCCTTAATGGTTAAAAGAAGCGCACGAATATTATTACCTCCCCTGATGAATTGATACATACCATCCAAAACTCCATCTTTATATGATAATTTCAGGGATTGCTTATATCCTTCGTAAATCCATTGTCCATTCTTTTTATTATTCTTGAATTGTCCAGCAATTTTACAATGAGGAGCAGTATAAACAAAGTCTCCTTCATAAATTCGTCCTCCCGCAGGATTGTCATTGTATGAATAAGTCGCAGTTCCTTTTTGATACTTGCCGGAATAAGTCTTTAGAGACTGGGCAATAGATACATTCCATACACTTAAGAATGTAATTAAAAATAAAATGTTTAATTTCATTATTGCTTATAAATTAGATTTCCCCCAGTTCCAAAAGGAGATTTATATACAGAAAAAGCGTGGAACTGCATGCCACGTCTTAGATGAAGGTCGTAGGAAAATACCTTGAGTACAGATATGGATATAGCAGCCCACGCTATAGCGTGAGAACCACTATGCTATCCTTGTACTCTTTGAAAATTTCCTACGTTTTCATCTACAAGATAAGCATAACGCTTCTAAAAATTCTAATATGTCTTGGAAAGAGCATACTCAATCCAATACAAAAATACAAAAAACAGCTAAATAAATGAAACCAAAGCCCCTATTTTTTATTACGTTTTACAATCTCAACCCTCTTTTCGGTTTGTTCTCTTCTTTTGGGGTGTGGCTTACACCCAGCTTTTCTTTGAGTTCCTGAAACTTCATTTTGAACCATTCGAGTATGGGCATGCCGTCAATGCACAGCCGGAATTTCCCTTTCTCCTGCGGGTTCCTCTCCACGGTTGCCGTCGAGTGCTCCGTTCTGAACTTCTCCTTGTGTTCCTTCGAATAGAGCCTTCCCTTGAACTCCACGGGTTGCAGGCTGACAACCCGCCTTGTCAGTTCCTCGGTAAACCCCACTTCCCGGCATTGTTCGGCTATGGGCAACAGTTCCTTCACGATAGGGAAATAGGTGTCTATCTGTTCCAGTCTGTTGTCGTATTCCCTGATTTTTTGCTGGTAGCTCCGGTCTATCTTGTTTATCTCGCTGTTGTGGCGGTTCTCCATTTTTGTCTGCTCCCTCTGTTCGGCTTGTACCTGCTTTTGCAGAGCCACAATGTCCTGCCTCAAATTTTCGTTCTCCGCTTCCAGCCTCTTGACCTTGCTGCCGCCCAAAAGAGAACTCACCCCGTCCGCTATGGCTGTGGTTGCGTTCACCGCCGCACCCTTCATCTTCTGCACGTTGATTTCCCCCTTGACCTTTTTCAGCTTCTTCTGCGCTTCCTCTTCCAGCCCCAGCAGGTTTTCGATGTTCTCCTGCAGGCTGTCCTGCCGTTCCACCAGTTCCTTGTAATATTGCGAGGTCGGTATGTGCTTTGCCAGCGAACCGTCCACGCCTCTCTGCAAGCCGTACTTGCTCATGGCTTGTGCGTAGGTGTCCTGATAGTGTTTCAGCTTGTGCCTTGCCATGACGTCATCGGCGCACAGCCGCACATCCTGCGTGTTCTTCTTTCTGTACTTCTTCTTCCCGTTCTGTTCGTCTTGTCTGGCTTTCCTGCGCTCCCCGGTCACTATCGGTACAATGGTGGCGTGTATGTGCGGCGTCTTCTCGTCCATGTGCAGGACTGCCGACACGAGGTTCCGCTCGCCGTATGTTTCCCGGAGCCATTTCAGGTAATATTATTTTCAGTTCGTCCTTGAAGGCTTCTATAACGGTTGCCTGCTGGTCGTTGATGAAAACAGCATTTTCTTCCGGCACCGTGCTGAAATTACGTCCCAGTATTGTAGCTATTTCACCGGAATAAACATTGGTGGGTTTCACGAGGACCAGCCTAAGCTCTGTCACTGACGCTTTGTAGTCATTATCATTGCAGGCTACAAACAATGATAAGAGTGGGCAGGCGAGCAGTAGTATGTATATCTTTCTCATAGTCTTTTATTTATTTACTGTTATGGTACGAATCAAATGGTTTTGCTCATCAGCGATATATACTTTATCCGAAACCAGTACGCTTGCAGGGCAATTGAATGTAGCTGTCAGGGCAGAACCATCAATTTTACCTTTCGTTCCCGGAATACCGGCTATTGTTTTTAATGTTCCTTTCGTATAGTCGCCTTCTGCATCCGGTGTTAGCGTACGTATGGTATGCATTGTATAATCGGTGATATAAAGTACCTCATCCGGGCCGAATGCAATGCCGAATGTTGCCCCCATGGTTGCTTTTGACAGGTCGTTCTGTTCACCATCAGAATAAGTCGCAGCAGTGGGTACTACGCCAGTTCCGAATACAGTTTTTAGTGTACCGTCCGTATCGAACATATGCAGCTGATAAGTACCGCCGGTACCTACAAAGATTCTTCCCTTCTTATCTACCGCCATACAATTGGGACCGGCTTTGAGTGAAGACATATCGTAGTTAGTTACAGTACCGCCAGACGTTATTTTCTTTACTGCCTTATTATCGCGGTCCGCAATATACATATTACCGTTACTATCAAAAGTGATGCTCATCGGACTTTTAAAGGTTGTTTCGGTGGAGAACACAGAGCAAGTGCCTTCCTGTGTAATCTTAATAATATTATTCAAAGCTTTATTGGCTACATAATATATGCCCGAGAGATCGAAACCACCTTGCCAGGGAGCATTAAATGTAACGGTGCCACTTTTGGCAACAGTTGAAACATTATATTCCTGATCCATTTTTCTGATGACGTTATTTCCTCTTTCGGCAATCCATATGTCACCATTGGGTGCGAGAGCTAGTCCCTGCGGGAATTTGAAAGAGGCAGCCGTTCCCTTACCGTCAGTAGAGGTAGTTGCGGAGTTACCTGCTACTGTTGCAACTGTGTAAGATAAATCTTCGTAGGTGAAACTTAGATTCTCTACCGTTTTATCTGCGACAGTAACTTTGACTGGATAGGTACCGGAAGGATTCTCCGGAGCAATAATGGTTAGCGTTGTTGCGGTTACAACTTTTACGGTTGCCTGCTTTCCGTTTATAGAAACCATGTTCTCTTCGATCGTTGTTCCAAATCCTTCTCCTGAAATCACCACTTCCTCTCCGGCTTTTCCACGTGCGGGGGTTAGAGAAGAGGTCGTTAATGTCACTGTGTGAAGGTAAGTAAACAGGGGGCTTTCAGTTTCTTTAGTACCAATTCTCACACGGATAGGGTAACTGCCTTCCTCGGTGTCGGGAATGATAATTTTGAGTTGGCTGGAAGTCGCCTCTTTAACTTCAGCAGTCACTCCGTTGATTGTCACCTGATTTTCTGATACCACTGTGCTGAAACACTGACCGATCAGTGTCACTAAATCTCCTGCATAGGCAGAGGAGGGCATAACCTGTAATACAGCAAGTTCAGGTGGAGCTTGAGGTGTTGCATAAGTAAATTTGAGTCCTTCTACAACTTCCCCTTTCACACTAACTTTGATTGAATAAGTACCTTCCGGATTATTGGGAAGAGCAATCACTAAACGATTCTGGGTTGCATCGATAATTTCCGCTTGTACTCCGTTAATAAATACCTCATTATCAATTGCTGTTTCAGAAAAATGAACTCCTGAAATAATTGCGGTACCTCCTGTCGATCCAGCTTTCGGAATAATGGAAATGAGTTTCGGAGGAAATTGTCGGGAATCGGATTCGTCCGATTCCGAACATCCACAGAACAAGTTGCAACAAAATAGGATAGATAAAATAAATATTGAGTTCTTCATACTTTCTGCTTTTTAAGGTTCATTGACTGTTACCATCCACGTATTTACGACAGGTCGCTCCTGTCCATCAGAAGGCCGGTTCCGTATTTGGAATATATCCGCTATCGGATGTCGTATAAGCATTTGGGTAGAACCGCCACCATCCAGGTTCACAGCCCATGAGCATCCTAATGCTTTCATTATTGAACCCATTTCCGGATAAGTAAGTCCGTATGAGTAGAACTCTACACGTCCGTCAGCCACCATGAAGTAGACATGACCATCATCTGAATATCCAAGACAAGTACGCGGATCGATACCTGGATAAGTCGCGCCGGATATTTCTCCATCCCGTAGCACGATAACTCCGCTCCCGGTCACTTCTTTGAGGTTGTACTGCATACCACGATACTCCACAGAGTCGGCAATTACCATTTTGTTGTCTTTCGTCAGCGCGATAAAACTCAAAGCTTGTTGGGGAAGTGTTTCTTTAAAGATGAATGAGTTTTTTAAGATCACTCCATTGCGATGAATGGGCCCCCTGATATCCATTGTACTGACATCCCAAAAATCAGCATTAATCATGGCAGCTACCCGGTGCCACGGACGGTCGGCGTAA
>ENA-OPRR01000565-OPRR01000565.1-human-gut-metagenome-genome-assembly--contig:-NODE-565-length-37575-cov-4.814872_pt1 | contig 37575 bp, 36 predicted proteins | sample MGYA00241796_ERZ501883 | MGnify/ENA primary metagenome ERZ501883 (study PRJEB25962, sample SAMEA2042406) | human gut metagenome | biome: human gut; feature: human-associated habitat; material: faeces...
ACGCCCGCGAAGCAGCACAGTGGCTGTATTTCGGATATCTTGCTGCCATCAAGACACAGAACGGAGCAGCAATGAGTGTAGGACGTATCTCTACATTCCTTGACGTTTATATCCAGAGAGACTTAGAGAACGGTGCGATCACAGAGGCTGAGGCTCAGGAACTCATTGACCACATGGTTATGAAATTCCGTATGGTAAAATTCGCAAGAATCCCATCTTACAATGAATTGTTCTCCGGTGACCCGGTATGGGCTACTTTAGAGGTTGCAGGTCTTGGGCAGGATGGACGTTCTATGGTAACTAAGACAGACTTCCGTTTCCTCCACACATTGGAGAACATGGGACCGTCACCGGAACCAAACCTCACAGTATTATATTCTGAGAGACTTCCGGAGAACTTCAAGAAGTACGCATCTTTCATTTCTGTAAAGACAAGCTCTATCCAGTATGAAAATGATGATGTGATGCGTCCGGTATGGGGTGACGATTATTCTATCTGCTGCTGTGTATCTGCAACACAGACAGGAAAAGAAATCCAGTTCTTTGGTGCACGCGCGAACCTTGCGAAATGTCTGCTCTACGCAATCAACGGTGGTGTAGATGAAAAGACCGGCGTGCAGGTAGGACCGGCTTACAGACCGATCACTTCTGAGTATCTTGACTATGATGAAGTGATGGAGCGTTACGATGAGATGATGGACTGGTTATCTAAGTTATATGTAGATACCTTGAACATGATCCACTATATGCATGATAAATATTACTACGAGGCAGCAGAGATGGCTCTTATCGATACAGATGTAAGACGTACATTTGCAACAGGAATCGCAGGATTCTCTCATGTGATCGACTCTCTGTGTGCAATCAAATACGCTAAGGTGAAACCGGTGCGTGATGAGAACGGAATCGCAGTTGATTTCGAGATCGAGGGTGATTTCCCAAGATACGGAAATGATGATGACCGTGCAGATGAACTGGCAATCTGGCTTCTTAAGACATTTATGCACAAATTAAATAAATGCCATACTTACAGAAACTCTGAGCCTACAACATCTATCCTTACAATCACATCTAACGTAGTATACGGTAAGGCAACAGGTACTCTTCCGGATGGAAGAAAAGCAGGAGAACCTCTGGCACCGGGTGCAAACCCATCTTACGGAGCAGAGAAGAACGGTCTCCTTGCATCTCTGAACTCTGTGGCTAAGCTTCCATATGAGCTTGCTCTTGATGGAATCTCTAATACACAGACAATCAGCCCGGAAGCACTTGGTCATAGTGATGAAGAGCGTACAGAAAATCTGGTACACGTACTGGATGGTTACTTCCATCAGGGAGCACACCACCTGAACGTTAATGTATTCGGTACAGAGAAGCTCATCGACGCTATGGAGCATCCGGAGAAACCAGAGTACGCAAACTTTACAATCCGTGTATCCGGTTATGCAGTAAAATTCATCGACCTGACAAAGGAACAGCAGATGGACGTAATTGCAAGAACATGTCACAAAGAAATGTAATAAGAAATGTAATAAAAACAGAAAAGAAGGAGCAAAACTATGACAAAAGGATATATTCATTCTTTGGAAAGTTTTGGTTCCGTAGATGGACCGGGTGTAAGATTTGTGATCTTTACTTCTGGATGCGCTATGCGCTGCCAGTTCTGTCACAATCCTGACACTTGGAACATGCAGTCGGGGACGCCGTATACGGCAGATGAACTGATTGCGAAAGCATTGAAATACCGCTCTTACTGGGGAAGTGAGGGCGGTATTACCGTAAGTGGGGGAGAACCGCTTTTGCAGATTGATTTCTTATTGGAGCTTTTTGAAAAAGCGAAAGAGAAAGGAATTCATACAGTCATTGACACAAGCGGACAACCATTTACGAAGCAGGAACCATTCTTTTCCAAATTTCAGAAATTAATGGAATACACAGATCTGATTCTCTTAGATTTAAAACAGATCGATGAAGAACAGCATCAGATATTGACAGGATGTACCGGAAAGAATATTCTGGAATTAGCACAATATTTATCTGAGATTCATAAGCCGGTTTGGATCCGTCACGTACTTGTCCCGGGGGGAAGTGATAAAGATGAGTATCTCGACCGTTTGAACGCATTTATTCAGACGTTGAAGAATGTGGAGCGGGTAGAGGTTCTTCCTTATCATACGCTGGGCGAATATAAGTGGAAAGAACTTGGCATGGAATATCCTCTGGTTGGTGTGGAACCGCCGACAAAAGAACGGATTGAGAATGCGAAACGAAGACTTGGCTGTTAGGAATGCGAAATTTTGAGGAAAAATTTCGTGAAAGTGATAAATTAATATAGAAGAAAAGGGGGCTTGGTTATGATCAATTATTCAGAAAATCAGGAGCGGCAATACCATATTCAGGTGGCAAAAGGAGAGGTGGGGCGTTATGTGATCCTGCCGGGAGATCCGAAGCGTTGTCAGAAAATCGCTGCTTATTTTGATGAACCAAAACTGATCGCGGATAATCGGGAATATGTCACATACACCGGCTATCTGGACGGAGAGAAGGTAAGCGTGACTTCTACAGGAATCGGAGGTCCGTCTGCGTCAATTGCTATGGAAGAGTTAAAAAGAGTAGGCGCAGATACATTTATCCGAGTAGGCACCAGTGGAGGCATGGCGCTCGATGTAAAGAGCGGTGATCTTGTGGTGGCAACCGGAGCTATCCGTATGGAAGGAACAAGCAAAGAGTATGCCCCCATTGAATATCCTGCAGTGCCGGATCTTACCGTGACCAATGCTCTTGTAAAAGCAGCCGGTAAACTTGAATTTCCGTGTCATACAGGGGTAGTACAGTGTAAAGATGCTTTTTACGGACAGCATGATCCGATGAGTATGCCGGTGGGGTATGAGCTCATGAATAAATGGGATGCGTGGATCAAGTGTGGGTGCCTTGCATCGGAGATGGAATCTGCGGCAATCTTTATTGTGGGAAGCACCCTTCGGGTTCGAACGGGGACCGTGCTGCTTGTAATGGCGAATCAGGAGCGGGCAAAACAAGGGCTTTCCAATCCGGTTGTGCACGATACGGATGCACCGATCCGAACAGCAATTGAAGCAATTCGTGCCTTGATCCGTGAAGACCGTAAAAGCGGGAAGACATTGTTATAGAAGGTATCAGAATAGAAGAGAAAGGGCTATATGCCAGTGAGAAGGAGCGTATTATGGAATTGAAAGAAATCTTGCATCGGGTGGATCACACTTTACTTGCTCAGACAGCTTCTTGGGAGGAAATCAAAGCGCTGTGTGATGATGCAATCAAGTATAAAACAGCTTCTGTCTGTATTCCGGCGTCTTATGTAAAGCAAGTGAAAGAATATGTGAAAGAAGAGATGGCGGTTTGTACGGTGATTGGATTTCCCAATGGATACAGTACGACGGCAGCGAAAGTATTCGAGGCAAAAGATGCAGTGGATAACGGTGCAGATGAAGTGGATATGGTAATTAACCTTGGGTGGGTCAAAGACAACCGGTTTGATCTTGTGGAAGAAGAGATTCGGAAGATCAAAGAGGCTGTGGGAGATAAGATCCTGAAAGTTATTATTGAGACTTGCCTTCTCACCGAAGAAGAGAAGATTGGTATGTGCCGGGCAGTGACTGCGGCAGGGGCAGATTATATTAAGACATCTACCGGATTTTCCAAAGCAGGAGCTACCTCCCAAGATGTGGAATTATTTGCCCGTCATGTGGGAGAAGGCGTGAAGATCAAAGCGGCGGGAGGAATCTCGTCTCTTGCTGATGCCGAGCATTTTCTTGAACTTGGTGCTGATCGGTTGGGGACAAGCCGCATTGTAAAGATTGCAAAAGAATTGTAGAAGAATGACAGAGATATCCAAATCAAGCAGTAGAGAAGGCAGGTGAGCAGTATGAGCATAAAAAAATATGAAGAAACACTTCCGGTAGAAGAACTGGTGGAGAAAGCAATGAAGGCAATGGAACGGTCTTATTCTCCGTATTCCGGGTTTAAAGTGGGAGCTTGTCTTCTTACATCTGACGGAGAATATTATACCGGTTGCAACATTGAAAATGCAGCCTATACACCGACCAACTGTGCCGAGCGCACTGCATTTTTTAAGGCGGTCAGCGAAGGAAAACGTGAGTTTCGCGCGATTTGCATTGTAAATGAAAATGGGAACGGGGAACATGATTTTTGTGCTCCGTGTGGAGTGTGCCGTCAGGTGATGATGGAATTTTGCGATCCGGAATTTTTTACTGTGGTGCTGGCAAAGAGCAGCAATGAATATAGATGTTATCTGTTGAAAGAATTACTGCCGCTTGGATTTGGACCGGACAATTTAAAATAAGCAAACAAAGCAGGAGCTTCCGATGACAGAAGCGCCTGCTTTGTTTGTATTACTTGTGTGTGATTTCCACAATTTTCAAAAGAAAAACAGGATGTAAGAAGAGAAATGTTAACAGATTAATTTTTTAGTGTACTAAAGTCTTGAAACATCCATTAAAATAAGATATTATAAGTTCTATACTTTATTTTATACAGGAAGGATGAGAAAATATGCAGTTAAATATAGGAGTCATCAAAGGGGACGGTATCGGGCCGGAGATCGTGACGGAGGCAATGAAGGTATTGGATAAAGTTGCAGAAGTCTACGGACATTCCTGTAAGTATACACAGCTGCTGCTTGGAGGGGCGTCCATTGATGTACACGGAGTACCGCTTACAGAGGAGACTGTCGAGCAGGCAAAACAGTGTGACGCTGTGTTGATGGGATCAATCGGCGGTGACGCAAAGACATCACCGTGGTATCAGCTGGAACCATCGAAGCGTCCGGAGGCAGGGCTTCTCGGAATCCGGAAGGCGTTGAATCTATTTGCCAATTTAAGACCGGCAATTTTGTATGATGAATTAAAAGGTGCCTGTCCGCTGAAGGAAGAGATCACAGAAGGCGGATTTGATCTGATGATCATGCGCGAACTGACCGGCGGATTGTATTTTGGAGAGCGGAAGACCGTAGAAGAGAATGGGGTATTGACGGCTTACGATTCCCTTACATATAACGAACAGGAAATCAGAAGGATCGCAAAGCGTGGATTTGATATTGCCATGAAGCGCAGAAAGAAAGTGACGAGCGTAGATAAGGCAAATGTGCTTGATTCCTCCAGACTTTGGAGAAAAGTAGTGGAGGAAGTGGCAGCAGATTATCCGGAAGTTCAGCTGGAGCATATGCTGGTCGATAACTGTGCCATGCAGTTAGTAAAAGATCCAAAACAATTTGACGTTGTGCTCACCGAGAACATGTTCGGAGATATTTTATCTGACGAAGCGAGCATGGTGACCGGTTCCATCGGAATGCTGGCAAGCGCAAGCTTAAACGAGACAAAATTCGGGCTCTACGAGCCAAGCGGCGGTTCCGCACCGGATATCGCAGGCAAAGGCATAGCCAACCCGATCGCAACCATTTTATCTGCAGCAATGATGCTCCGCTTCAGCTTCGATCTCGATCAAGAAGCAGATGCCATCGAGGCGGCAGTCGAACACGTATTAAAAGAAGGATATCGAACCATAGACATCATGTCCGAAGGAAAGAAGCAGGTCGGCACAAAAGAAATGGGCGACCTCATTGCAAAATCAATTTAGGACAGGTCAAAAAGCAATTTAGGACGTAGCAAAGTGTAATTTGGGACGTAGCAAAGTTTAAAAAGTCTACGTCCCCAGGAGGTAAAATAATGAGAAGTGATACAGTTACGAAAGGAAAACAGCAGGCGCCGCATCGTTCTTTGATGAATGCGCTTGGTCTTACGCAGGAGGAGATGGACAGACCGCTGGTCGGTATTGTCAGTTCGTATAATGAGATTGTTCCGGGACATATGAATCTGGATAAGATTGTAAATGCAGTGAAGCAAGGGGTTGCTATGGCGGGCCGATTGTATTTCCGGCAATTGCTGTGTGTGACGGAATTGCCATGGGCCATATCGGAATGAAATATTCCCTTGTTACAAGAGATCTGATCGCGGATTCTACAGAGGCGATGGCGCTTGCGCATCAATTTGACGCTCTTGTGATGGTGCCAAACTGTGACAAGAATGTACCGGGGCTTTTGATGGCGGCAGCGAGAATCAATGTGCCGACGATCTTTGTCAGTGGAGGTCCGATGCTTGCAGGTCGTGTGGACGGTCAGAAGAGAAGCCTTTCCAGCATTTTCGAGGCTGTGGGAGCGAATGCGGCTGGAACCTTATCTGATGAAGGGCTTGTGGAATTTGAAAATAAAGTATGCCCGACTTGTGGTTCCTGTTCCGGTATGTATACTGCAAACAGTATGAACTGTCTGACGGAGGTGCTTGGCATGGGACTTCGCGGAAATGGTACTATTCCGGCAGTTTATTCAGAGCGTATCCGCTTAGCAAAGCATGCAGGTATGAAAGTGATGGAATTGTGGGAGAAAAATATCTGTCCAAGAGACATCATGACAGAAGAGGCAATGTTAAATGCACTGACTGTAGATATGGCGCTTGGCTGTTCTACGAATAGTATGCTTCATCTTCCGGCGATCGCTCACGAGATTGGTATGGATTTTGAGATTGATTTTGCAAACGGAATCAGCGAACGTACGCCAAATCTCTGTCATCTTGCTCCGGCGGGTCCGACTCATATGGAAGATTTCAACGAAGCTGGCGGTGTATACGCTGTGATGAATGAGTTAAATAAACTGGGACTTCTGCACACCGAATGTATGACAGTTACCGGGAAAACGGTGGGAGAAAATATCAAAGACGCTGCCAATCTGAATCCGGAAGTCATCCGTCCTGTGGAAAATCCATATTCTAAGACAGGCGGTCTGGCGGTGTTAAAGGGAAATCTTGCTCCGGATGGAAGCGTTGTAAAACGTTCCGCAGTGGTCGATGAAATGTTAGTGCATGAAGGTCCGGCAAGAGTGTTTGAGTGCGAAGAAGATGCAATTACCGCGATTAAAGGCGGACAGATCAAAGAAGGGGATGTGGTCGTAATCCGCTACGAAGGACCAAAAGGAGGTCCGGGTATGAGAGAAATGCTCAATCCGACTTCTGCCATTGCAGGAATGGGACTTGGCTCCAGTGTAGCACTTATCACAGATGGACGATTCAGCGGCGCCTCCAGAGGTGCTTCCATTGGTCACGTATCCCCGGAAGCAGCAGTGGGGGGTCCTATCGCTCTCGTAGAAGAGGGAGATATTATTAAGATCGATATCCCGAATCTCAAGCTTGAAATGGCAGTCTCAGATGAAGAACTGGAAAAGAGAAGACAGGCATGGACACCGAAAGAGCCAAAGGTTAAGACCGGATATCTGGCAAGATATGCTTCTCTGGTGACATCCGGTAACAGGGGTGCAATCTTGGAAGTACCAAAGAATTAAGAAGCAAGAGAGGGAAAAAATATGCAGTTAACAGGAGCACAGATCGTAATAGAATGTTTGAAAGAGCAGGGTGTAGATACCGTATTCGGTTATCCGGGCGGTGCGATTTTAAATGTATATGATGAATTATATAAGCACAGTGAAGAGATCCACCATATTTTGACATCCCATGAGCAGGGGGCAGCTCATGCGGCAGACGGTTATGCAAGAGCAACCGGGAAAGTGGGTGTCTGCTTTGCTACCAGCGGACCGGGAGCTACCAATCTGGTGACAGGAATTGCCACCGCTTATATGGACTCCATTCCGATCGTTGCAATCACTTGTAATGTAGGAGTATCGCTCCTTGGAAAAGACAGCTTCCAGGAAATAGATATTGCAGGTATCACAATGCCGATCACGAAACACAATTTTATTGTCAAGGATGTGAAAGATTTGGCGGATACCATCCGCAAAGCGTTTGTAATCGCAAAATCAGGAAGACCGGCGCCGGTGCTCATCGATATTCCTAAAGATGTGACAGCAAATAAGACGGAGTATCAGAAGAAAGAGATTCAGCCGGTGGTTCCTTCGGAGAATGTGTGCGAAGAAGATATTGAAAACGCAGTCAAAATGATCAAAAAATCAAAAAAACCTTATATTTTCATCGGAGGCGGAGCTGTGCTCTCCGGTGCAAATGAAGAAATCAGAACATTTGTTAAGAAGGTAGATGCGCCGGTTACCGATTCCCTGATGGGAAAAGGAGCATTCCCGGGAACCGATCCATTATATACAGGAATGCTTGGCATGCACGGAACCAAAACAGCCAATTACGGAGTCAGCGAATGTGATCTTCTCATCGTACTTGGCGCAAGATTCAGTGACCGCGTGACAGGAAATGCGAAGAAATTTGCAAAGAATGCAAAAATCTTGCAGTTTGACATTGACGCTGCAGAAATGAATAAAAATGTACTGATCACGGATGGAGTAGTCGGAGATCTGAACGTTGTGCTTCGCAAGATCAATGAACAGTTAGATCAGCAGTCCCATGAAGAATGGGTTCAGAAGATTATGGAATATAAGGAGAAATATCCACTGACTTATCATCAGGATATTCTGACCGGTCCTTATATTGTAGAAGAAATTTATCGCCAGACAAATGGAGAGGCTATCATTTCTACAGAAGTAGGACAGCATCAGATGTGGGCGGCTCAGTATTATAAATATACAAAACCAAGAACACTTTTAACATCCGGTGGTCTTGGAACGATGGGCTATGGCCTTGGTGCATCTCTCGGTGCAAAAATGGGAAGACCGGATAAGATTGTCGTAAATATTGCAGGAGACGGATGTTTCCGAATGAATATGAACGAGATCGCTACCGCAGTGCGGCACCAGATTCCGGTTATTCAAGTGGTTGTCAATAATCATGTACTCGGTATGGTGCGCCAGTGGCAGAATCTGTTCTACGGACAGCGCTATTCCGCAACGGTATTAAATGACGCAGTAGATTTTGTGAAACTGGCAGAAGCTATGGGTGCAGAAGGAATCAAGGTAACAACGAAGGAAGAATTTGCAGAAGGATTCAAAAAAGCACTGGCACTTGGAAAACCGGTTGTGATTGATTGCCAGATCGGATGTGACGATAAAGTTTGGCCAATGGTAGCGCCGGGCGCAGCCATCAATGAAGTATTTGATGAGAAAGATTTAGAACAGCGGGAATAAGATAGGAAAGAGAAAGAATAAAATTTGAAGAAGCATGGAGGGACAGCAAATGGGAAGAGTGTATAATTTTTCAGCAGGTCCGGCAGTATTGCCAGAAGAGGTGTTACGAGAGGCAGCAGAAGAGATGATGGATTACAGAGGAAGTGGCATGTCAGTAATGGAAATGAGTCACCGATCCCAGACCTTCCAGGAGATTATCGATACAGCAGAGGCAGATCTGCGCGAATTAATGAATATTCCGGACCATTATAAAGTGTTATTTTTACAGGGAGGCGCATCTCTGCAATTTGCCATGATTCCAATGAATCTGATGAAGAATCAGAAGGCGGATTACATTGTGACCGGACAGTGGGCGAAGAAAGCAGCAAAAGAAGCGGAAAAATATGGAGAGGTACGTGTGATTGCATCGTCAGAAGACGAGACGTTCTCTTATATTCCGGACTGCAGCGATCTTCCGGTTTCCGAAGATGCCGATTATGTGTATATCTGTGAGAACAATACGATTTACGGAACAAAATTTCAGGAACTTCCGAATACAAAGGGGAAGACACTTGTAGCAGACGTATCTTCCTGCTTTCTGTCTGAGCCTGTAGATGTGACCAAATATGGTATGATCTACGGAGGAGTACAGAAAAATATCGGACCTGCAGGCGTGGTGATCGCGATTATCCGGGAGGATCTCATCACAGAGGATACTCTTGCGGGAACACCGACAATGATGAAATATAAGACTCATGCGGATGCAAAATCACTTTATAACACACCGCCTGCTTATGGTATTTATATTTGCGGAAAAGTCTTTCAGTGGCTGAAGAGACAGGGTGGTCTTACAGCAATGAAGGAATATAATGAGAAGAAAGCGAAGCTTCTCTATGATTATCTGGACGAAAGCAAGATGTTTCACGGAACAGTTGCCAAAAAAGATCGTTCTCTTATGAATGTTCCATTTGTCACAGGAGATCAGGAACTGGACGCTAAGTTTGTAAAAGAGGCAGACAAAGCCGGATTTAAAAACTTAAAGGGACATCGAAGTGTAGGCGGAATGAGAGCAAGTATTTACAATGCCATGCCGATAGAAGGTGTGGAAGCCTTAGTGGAATTTATGAAGAAGTTTGAGAAGGAGAATTTATAATTATGTATCGATATCATTGCCTGAATCCAATCTCACAGGTAGGATTGGAAACATTTACAGAAGAGTATGTACCGGTGAGCGAACCGGAAAAAGCAGATGCCATTCTCGTCAGAAGCACGAATATGAAAGAGATGGAGTTTGCCAAAGAACTGAAAGCAATTGCGAGAGCAGGAGCAGGAGTGAATAATATTCCTCTTGAAAAATGTGCGGAAGAAGGAATTGTTGTATTTAATACGCCCGGGGCTAACGCAAATGGCGTAAAAGAGCTGGTTCTGGCAGGGATGCTTCTTGCTTCCCGCGATATCATCGGTGGAATCAACTGGGTACAGGAGAATGAGGAAGACGGAAATATCGCCAAGGATGCAGAAAAAGCGAAAAAATCGTTTGCAGGTTGTGAGCTGGAAGGGAAGAAGCTCGGAGTGATCGGACTTGGCGCTATCGGCGTGCTGGTGGCAAATGCAGCAACGCATCTTGGAATGGAAGTCTATGGCTACGATCCATACATCTCTGTAGATTCCGCATGGAGATTGTCACGCAGTATCCGTCATGCAAAGACGGTGGATGAAATATATAAAGATTGTGATTATATTACGATCCATGTGCCTGCAACAGATACAACCAAAGGCATGATTGATCAAGATGCGTTAAGCCTTATGAAAAAAGGTGTCGTTGTTTTGAATTTTGCAAGAAATGTGTTAGTAGAAGAAGAAGCAATGGTCGATGCCCTTGTATCCGGGCATGTGAAGCATTATGTGACAGACTTCCCGACACCTCAGATCGTAGGTGTCAAAGGAGCCATTGTAATTCCGCATCTGGGAGCATCTACAGAAGAGTCAGAAGACAACTGTGCAGTTATGGCTGCAAGTCAGATTAAAAACTATCTGGAAAATGGAAATATTAAAAATTCTGTCAATTATCCGGACTGTGATATGGGACTTCGCGGAAATAATACAAGAATTTTGCTTCTTCATCACAACGTACCGAATATGATCGGACAGTTTACAAAGATTTTAGCAGACGACAATATGAATATTGCGGATCTGACGAACAAAAGTAAAGGAAAATATGCATATACCATGATCGACATTGACTCTGCAGTCTCTGAAAATGTGATCAAAGATCTTGGAACCGTAGAGGAAGTATTACGAATTCGTGTAATATCTTAGACGCATTTTTAAATGAATCTTAAGAATTATTTACATTTATCTTCATTGCGAAATATGTCGAACAAAGTTATAATGATGTAACGAAGAGTAAATTTGATATGTAGGAGATAGATGTAATGGGGAAGATAAAAGAAGAAAAGAGAAGACAAGACAGAAAAAGAAGACGTCTGCTTCTTTCCTTGTCAGCAGTTTTAATTTTAGTTGTCGGCGCACTTGCCTTTGTAATCATAAATCATATTGCAAAAGCAACGGTTACGGCGTCGGTCATTACAATTAAACAAGGGGAAGAACTGCCGGAGCTTCGAGTGAAATTATCGGAGAAGGACAGTAAGAAGATTGTCTTAGATAAAAAGAAGAAGTACACGGTCGAGGACTTTTTTAAGGATCTGGAAGCCGGAAAGGGCTATAGCATCAAGACGAAAGCAGATCCGACAGCGGAAGGAAGTTATAAAGCAGAGGTTGTATTTGATAAAGAGATTCAGAAAAAATTAGACGGTGAGTGGAAGAGAAAAGTAAAGCTTACATTAAAACCGGGCAAGATCGTCGTACAGAACCCGATCGGACAGTGGGAAGGAAAGAAATTCAAAAAATATGACGGAAGCTATGTGACAGAGGATTTTGTAGTGTCCAAAGGAAAGACATATTATTTTGATGCGGATGGGAATAAAGCTGTTGGGATTCATAAAATCGGCGGGGGGACATATGCCTTTGACAAAAAAGGTGTTATGCAGACCGGCTGGCAAAAGGATGATAATGGAAAATATTACATGGGTGAAAATGGCGCTGCTCTCATTGGCTGGCAGGAGATAAAAGGGAAGACGTATTATTTTACGGCGGACGGCAAGATGGCAACCGGTAAACAGAAAGTCGGGTTGGCAGAATGTGAGTTTAATAAAAAGGGTGAGTTAGTGTCTAAAAAAGAGAGTAGTATTGATCCAAAGAAACCGATGGTGGCGCTTACTTTCGATGATGGACCAGGAAAACGAACCGGGGAATTGCTGGCGCAGCTTGAAAAATACAATGCACATGCTACGTTCTTCATGTTGGGTCAGAAGGTTTCAAGTTATCCGGACGTAGTGAAAAAAATGAAAGAGATCGGCTGTGAACTCGGAAATCACTCGTACAGTCATCAAAATCTTGCCAAGGCAAGTGTGGCAGGAATTACAGATGAACTTGGCAAGACAAATGCCGGAATTGCTCAGATAGCAGGAGAGGGAGCAACCGTTATGAGACCGCCCTATGGAGCAATCAGCGACACTTTGAAGGCGACGGTTGGAATGCCGATGATCCTCTGGAATATTGATACGCTGGATTGGAAAACAAGAAATGCACAGAAAACCATTGAAACTACAATGAATAATGTGGATGACGGAGATATTATTCTCCTTCATGATATTCATACGGAATCTGTTGATGCGGCACTTCAATTAATTCCAAAGCTCCAGGAGGCAGGTTATCAGCTTGTTACAGTATCGGAGCTTGCCGCTGCCAAGGGAGTCACTTTGGAAAATGGAGGAAGATATACAGATTTTTAAATCACTGAAACAAAGCGTTAAATAATAGACAAAAAACAGATACTATCTTTGTTGATTTTTACCCTTTACAAAGGTAAAACAAAATGTTAATCTTTTAACGGATAGAAGATCATTGAAGGAAAGAAGGGAAAAGTAATGGCAAAGTTAGTTTCTGTATTAAAAGAATTACTTACAGAAGACACCGCTTTGACAACATATATGACACGTAAATAGTTCGGCAGCTTAAGGGAAGTTATCAAATAAACGGTACAGAGAGTATGACAAACAAAAGAGTGCCTGCAAAGTCAATCCCATGACTTTGCAGGCACCTTTTTTTGTTCGTATATTGTTAAGCGTTTTTGTAACGTTCCAGAAGACGATGAATCTTGTCTGTTGGATTGAGAACAGAACTCATTGTAATATCATGGTTAAAGGAATCAATGATCAATGCAATGAATTTACTCATATCAGCAACAACAAAATAAGGCTTTTCGTAAGCTTCAGCCGGAAGATATGTAAGGTTTGTTGTGATCACGCGGTCAATGTAACCATTTGCATAAAATTCATCAAATTTCTCAAAACCGTCTGTGAAAAGTCCGAATGTTGTGCAGACAAATACGCGCTCTGCTCCGCGGTCTTTCATCTTTTTGGCAACATCCAGCATACTTTCACCGGAAGAGATCATGTCATCAATAACAATTACATTCTTACCGTGCATATCGTCACCGAGGAATTCGTGAGCCACGATCGGGTTCTTTCCATTTACGATGGTAGAGTAGTCACGGCGCTTGTAGAACATACCCATATTCACACCGAGAACGTTTGAGAAGTAAACTGCACGGTGCATAGCGCCCTCATCCGGACTGACGATCATAAGGTGTTCCTTGTCCACTTTAAGATTCGGCTCGGCGCGCAGGAGAGCCTTCATAAACTGATACGGTGGATTGAAGTTGTCAAATCCGTGAAGCGGGATAGAATTCTGTACACGTGGATCATGAGCGTCAAAAGTAATGATATTGCTGACACCCATATCGACCAGTTCCTGCAAGGCAAAAGCACAGTCCAGAGATTCTCTCTTTGTACGTTTGTGCTGTCGGCTTTCATAGAGAAATGGCATGATCACATTCACACGATGAGCTTTTCCGTTAGCGGCAGAAATTACACGTTTAAGATCCTGATAATGATCATCCGGTGACATATGATTCAAATGCCCGTTAACCGTATAAGTTAAACTGTGGTTACATACGTCAACCATGACAAATAAATCTTTTCCGCGGATAGAAGAACCAAGGGTTCCTTTTGCCTCTCCGCTTCCAAAACGAGGACACTGACAGTCAATCAAATAGTTGTCCTGTTTATACGTAGAAAATAATGGGGAATCCAGATATTTCTTAAGTGAATCCTGTCTGAATGTTACAATGTAGTCATTTACCTTTTTTCCAAGATCGATACAGCTGTCTAAAGCTGCGATCTTCAGCGGCGCAACCGGAAGCGCCGATTCCATTAATTTAATGTTTGGCATAACAATCTCCTAAACTATTATTTTAAAATGCTATATAATTATTTATATCATTAATCATAGCAAAAGGTCAATGTTTAGGTTGGACTAATTTGTGGATGTGGAGTATAATAATTGCACAAAGTGCAATTCAAGTCATGTATAAACTCAAAGAGAGGAAATAGATTTTTATGACACATACACATATTATAAAAAATGTTCTTCCGGGCAGTATCGCAGAGGAACTGGAGATTTCTGCAGGAGACAAGCTTCTTGCGATCAATGATCAGGAGATCGAAGATGTTTTTGATTATCATTTTCTTGCAAATGAGGAATATCTGACCGTTCTTATTGAGAAGCCGGACGGAGAACAGTGGGAACTGGAGATTGAGAAAGAATACGAGGAAGATCTGGGGATTGAGTTTGAACAGGGACTGATGGATGAGTATCGTTCCTGCAGGAATAAATGTATCTTCTGCTTTATCGATCAGATGCCGAAAGATATGCGTGAAACATTGTATTTTAAAGATGATGATTCCAGACTTTCTTTCCTTCAGGGGAATTATGTGACGCTTACCAATATGAGTGATCACGATATTGACCGGATTGTCCGGTATCATCTGGAGCCGATCAATGTATCGTTTCAGACGACGAATCCGGAACTTCGGTGTAAGATGCTTCACAACCGTTTTGCGGGAGAGGCGCTGAAGAAGGTGGACAGGCTGTATGAGGGCGGCATCACGATGAATGGTCAGATTGTACTCTGTAAAGGAATTAACGATGGAGAAGAGCTGGAGAGAAGCATTCGGGATCTGATGAAGTATGCACCGCAGCTTCAGAGCGTATCGGTTGTGCCGGTAGGACTAAGTAAATACAGAGACGGATTGTATCCCCTTCTTCCATTTACGAAAGAAGATGCCAAAGAGGTTCTTCACATTATCCACAAATGGCAGAAGAAAGCATACGAAGAATTCGGAATCCACTTTATCCACGGAGGAGATGAGTGGTATATTTTGGCAGAGGAAGAGCTTCCGGAAGAAGAGCGTTACGATGGATATTTGCAGCTGGAAAATGGTGTGGGAATGCTCCGCCTCCTTATGAATGAATTTGAAGAAGGATATGAAAGCTTAAATGGAGACGAGAGAGACCGTGAAGTCTCCATAGCGACGGGATTCCTTGCTTATCCGTATATCCAAAGGATGGCGGATCGGATCATGGAGAAGTATCCGAAAAGTAAGCTTCATGTCTATGGAATACGAAATGATTTCTTCGGGGAGTTAATTACAGTATCCGGTCTGATTACCGGACAGGATCTTATCGGTCAGCTAAAGGGGAAGGCATTAGGAGAGAAATTGTTACTTCCGTGCAATATGCTTCGGATTGAAGAGCAGGATTTTCTGGATGATGTGACGCTTCAGGACGTGAAAGATGCTTTACAAGTGCCGGTGGATATTGTAAAATCAAGCGGACAAGATTTTATTGACGCAGTATTAGGATAGGAGAATTAGAATGAGTAAACCAGTAGTGGCCATTGTAGGAAGGCCAAATGTAGGAAAATCTACACTTTTTAATGTGCTGGCTGGAGAGAAGATCTCGATCGTAAAGGACACTCCGGGTGTGACCAGAGACCGAATTTACGCGGACACCAGTTGGCTGGATAAAGAATTTACACTCATTGATACCGGAGGTATCGAGCCGGAGAGCAAGGATGTGATTCTGTCCCAGATGAGAGAGCAGGCTCAGATTGCCATTGATACCGCGGATGTGATTGTATTTATCACAGATGTAAGACAAGGGCTTGTTGATGCAGACTCCAAAGTGGCAGATATGCTCAGACGTTCGGGAAAACCGGTTGTATTAGTTGTAAATAAAGTGGACAGCTTTGAGAAATTCATGCCGGATGTGTATGAATTCTACAATCTCGGAATCGGTGATCCGCATCCGGTATCCGCAGCTTCCAGACTGGGAATCGGAGATATGTTAGATGCGGTAGCAGAGTATTTTCCGGAGCAAACAGGGGAAGAAGAGGAAGATGAACGTCCGAGAGTTGCGATCGTAGGAAAACCGAATGTAGGAAAATCTTCCATTATCAACAAGCTTCTGGGAGAAGACCGGGTGATTGTTTCTGATGTGGCCGGAACAACGAGAGATGCCATTGATACGGATATTGTACACGACGGAAGAGAATACGTGTTTATCGATACAGCCGGACTTCGAAGAAAGAATAAGATCAAAGAAGAGATTGAACGATACAGTATCATCCGTACTGTAACAGCAGTAGAGAGAGCTGATGTAGTGCTTGTCGTGATCGATGCAGTAGAAGGTGTTACCGAGCAGGACGCTAAGATTGCAGGAATCGCTCACGAAAGAGGAAAAGGAATCATCGTAGTCGTGAACAAATGGGATGCCATTGAGAAAAATGACAAGACCATGAGAGAGTACGAAAAAGAAGTGCGAAGAGTGTTGTCCTTTATGCCTTATGCGGAGATCATGTATGTATCTGCAAAGAGCGGACAGAGACTTCCGAAACTCTATGATATGATCGATATGGTCATCGCCAACCAGACGCTTCGCGTGGCAACGGGAGTGTTAAATGAAATCATGTCAGAGGCAGTTGCGATGCAGCAGCCACCGTCTGATAAAGGAAAACGTCTGAAATTGTATTATATTACACAGGTGTCGGTAAAACCGCCAACATTCGTGATTTTTGTTAATGACAAGGAATTGATGCATTTTTCCTATACAAGATATTTGGAAAATAAGATTCGCGAAGCCTTTGGCTTTAAAGGCACATCTCTTCGGTTCTTTATCCGAGAGAGAAAGGAGAAAGATCAGTAGTATGGAACGCATCATATGTGTGGCAATCGGCTATTTGTTCGGATTGCTGCAGACGGGGTATCTCTATGGGAAGACGCAGCATGTAGATATTAGAAAAGAAGGAAGCGGGAATGCAGGAACTACCAATGCATTGCGGACGATGGGATGGAAAGCAGGAGCAATTACATTTCTGGGGGATTGCTTTAAGTGTGTGCTTGCTGTTGCAGCAACGTATTTCATCTATGGGAAAACACAGGCAGATATCTGGCCGCTTCTTATGATATATACAGGCGCAGGTGTAATTCTCGGACATAATTTTCCGTTTTATATGAAATTCAAAGGTGGAAAGGGAATTGCGGCGACAGCCGGACTTATCATCAGTACCTTAAGTCTTCCGATGGTGCTTGTCTGTCTCGTGGCGTTTGTGGGAATCGTAGGGGTGACACGTTACGTGTCTCTTGGTTCTCTTGCGATTGTAGTTATATACCTTGTTGAGATCATAATCTGCGGACAGACCGGAAGATTTCAGATGGAGCCGGCGTATTTGTATGAGATGTATGTGGTGGCGGTATGTTTAATGCTGCTTGCCTTTTATAAGCATAAAGCAAATATCAAGAGGCTATTAAACGGCACAGAAAATAAATTAAGTGTCGGAAAACATAAGAAAGAGAAATAGTCAGGAGGTAAGAGTATGGCAAATGTAGGCGTAATGGGAGCCGGGAGCTGGGGAACAGCTTTAGCGCTTCTTCTTCATTCCAATGGGCATCAAGTGACTGTCTGGTCCATCAATGAAGAAGAGGTGGAAATGCTTTCAAAAGAACGGGAGCATAAAAGTAAGCTTCCGGGTGTGAAAATTCCGGAAGATATGGTATTTACCAGTGACATGGAGACAGCGATTAAGGAAAAAGATTTCCTCGTACTGGCAGTACCGTCCGCATTCACAAGAGGAACTGCACGGAGGATGAAGCCTTTTGTAGGAGAGAGGCAGATCATTGTAGACGTGGCAAAGGGAATCGAGGAAGATACGCTTATGACACTTTCTCAGCAGATCGAAGAAGAGATCCCGCAGGCGGATGTGGCAGTGTTATCCGGGCCAAGTCATGCAGAAGAAGTAGGAAGAGGACTTCCGACAGCAGTCGTTATCGGAGCAAAGACAGAGGAGACAGCAAGATATCTTCAGGAGATGTTCATGAATCATGTATTTCGTGTTTACATTAGTTCTGATATGTTGGGAATGGAGCTTGGCGGAGCGCTTAAGAATGTCATTGCTCTTGCAGCGGGAATTGCGGATGGTATGGGCTATGGAGATAATACGAAAGCTGCATTAATTACAAGAGGAATCGCAGAGATTGCAAGATTAGGAGTGAAGATGGGGGGAGCGCTTGAAAGCTTCACCGGTCTTACCGGAATCGGAGATCTGATCGTAACCTGTGCCAGCGTACACAGTCGTAACCGCAAAGCCGGATACCTGATGGGACAGGGCAAAACAATGGAAGAGGCAATGGCGGAAGTAAAAATGGTTGTAGAAGGTGTATATTCTGCCAAGGCTGCGGCAAAGCTTGGCAAGAAATACGGTGTAGCACTTCCGATTGTCGATAAGGTAAATGAAGTACTGTTTGAGGGAAAAGATCCAAAAGAAGCGGTAGATGAATTAATGTTACGGGACAGCAAAGCTGAACACAGTGCTCTTCCGTGGGGAAAATAGAAAACGTCACAAATCGACACCTTGCGTTTTGCAAGGTGTCTTTTTGTGTTGAAATGACACGTATTTTCGTGGAAAAACATAACCAGTAGTATGGGTGGCGTACTATTAGTTTCTGTAATAACCGAATTTGAAATTCTATACTATAAGTAAGTTGGAACAATCAATGGAGGTCTGCTTATGGAGATGAAGGATATCGGAAAACGTATACGCAGAAAAAGAATCGAGAAAGGATGGTGTCAGGAAGAACTGGCAGAAAAGGTGGATCTGAGTGCGTCGTACATAGGCATGATTGAACGGGGGAAAAAAGTACCGCGCCTCGAGACCTTTGTTGAAATCGCCAATGTTCTGGAGGTGTCTGCTGACGAACTTCTCTGCGGAGTGGTAGATCACGGTTATGAGATCAGGATGTCAGAGTATACGAAACGGATTGGTAAGATCAGTCAGGAAAAACGGAAGCTGATCTATTCACTTCTGGATGTCTGTTTGTCTCAAGAGGAGTAGGAGGAGAGGGAATGGCACTTGCACATCAATTAGTTGTGATCACCAGAGAAAATCCAGAGGAAAATGTGTGGCTGGACACAGAGAGAGTTTTTTTGTCCAATTTATTATTTCAATATATGAAGGACAGCCTTATGTGGGTAAATACAAGATGGAACGGAAAAAAACTGACAACCGGATTTACAGAAGGAGGTTTTTCTGTCATAGACCGAAGAGAGATAGAAAAATTTCTACATATCATGAAGCGATGGGAAGAATTGTTCCAGTGTTCACCGGAAGAATTTTATCTGACGCGGAGGAATAACAGCAGGGAATATCGACAGAAAGAAGGAGTGCTCGTAAGAAAAAAAGAAGTTTTAGAAGAACTGAACAGCTGCATTTATCTGTGTACGAAAGCACTGAAAAGAGGCGCAAGAATTCTGTACAGTGAAATTTAAGATTAAGAGGAAGAAAAAAGGTTCTAAAAACTCCCGTGGTGTACATAAACTGGTATCAGCAGAACAAGGGGGTATTTAGAATGAATACGTTTCAATTGTACAGTGATATAAAGGCAAGAACAAAGGGAGAAATCTACATAGGGGTGGTTGGTCCGGTGCGCACGGGAAAGTCTACGTTTATCAAACGGTTCATGGATGTGCTGGTACTCCCTCATATGGAAGATGAAAATGACAGAGAGCGCACGAAAGACGAACTGCCGCAATCAGCGTCCGGACGTACGATTATGACAACAGAACCGAAATTTGTTCCGAAAGAGGCGGCGGAAGTAAAGCTTATGGGTGATATTCCGGTAAAGGTTCGACTGATTGACTGTGTGGGGTATATGGCAGAAGGGGCTGTCGGACATGTGGAAGGAAATGAGGAGCGAATGGTAAAAACCCCGTGGTTTGAGCACGAGATTCCGTTTACCAAGGCAGCAGCTGTAGGGACAAGGAAGGTGATCCACGATCATGCGACGATCGGAATCGTGATGACAACAGACGGAACAATCGGGGAGCTTGAGAGAAGACAGTACGAAGAACCGGAAGAGAAGACGATCCGGGAGCTTCAGTCCATCGGGAAACCATTCGTAGTGCTGGTAAATTCTAAGAAACCATATGGAGAAGAGGCAAAGCGTATTTCAGAAGAAATAGAAGAAAAATATGGTGTAAGAGCAATGCCGGTCAATTGCGAGCAGTTAAAGGAAGATGACATTTTCAAAATTATAGAAGCAGTTCTTTTTGAATTCCCAATATCCGAGATACAGTTTTTTGTTCCTAAGTGGGTAGAAATGCTTCCCAGAGATCATAAGATCAAGACTGATCTTGTTGAACAGATCAAAGGGATTATGGGACAGTTCTCAGAGATCAAAGATACGGTAAAAGAATTAAAGACTGCGGACAGTCCCTATATAGAGCGTGCAAAAGTAGAAACAGTCGAAATGGACACCGGATGTGTAAAAGTCTCCATCCAGATTGAAGACGGTTATTATTACGAAATGTTAAGTGAACTGACAGGCATGGAAATAGACGGACAGTACGGACTTATCAAAGCAATGAAAGAATTGTCTGGAATGAAGACAGAATATGACGGAGTCAAAGATGCGTTTGCTTCTGTGAAAATGCGTGGATACGGAGTTGTAAGCCCTAAGAAAGAAGATATTACCTTAGAAGAACCGGTAATCATCAAACAGGGCGGGAAATATGGGGTGAAAATTCATTCAGAAGCACCTTCCATCCATCTGATCCGAGCCAACATAGAGACAGAGATTGCACCAATCGTAGGAAGCGAGCAGCAGGCGCAGGATCTGATCACTTATATTCATGACAGAAAAGACAGCGAAGGCGGTATCTGGAGTACCAATATTTTTGGAAAGTCAGTGGAAGAGCTGGTTATGGACGGCATGAGAAATAAAATGGCTATGATCGGTGATGAAAGCCAGGTCAAACTGCAGGATACCATGCAGAAGATTGTCAATGACAGTAACGGCGGAATGGTGTGTATTATAATTTAAGGATTGCAAATTTTGTGTAAAAGGGTTAAAATTCTACTATATGCATAAGAGAAGATATAAGTGGAGGTACGATAATCATGAGAATTGCGATTCTTACAGCAAATACGGAAATATACAGAGAGCAGGAAGAGGATAAAGCGGGAAAAGTGATCCGCGAGATCGTGGAGGCTGCGGGACATCAGGTTGTATTTGCCAAAGCGCTGCCGTTGGATAAAAAAGTTCTGTCTACGATTATGCAGCGTATGGCAGACGGACAGATGGCGGACCTGATTCTGACAACAGGAGGTGCAGGACTCGCACAGGCAGATTGTACACCGGAAGCTACACTGGAAATTGTAGACCGTGAGATCCGTGGAATTCCGGAGGCAATGCGTGCGCATATGATGACATTGACAAAACGCTCTATGTTAAATCGTGCGGCAGCAGGTGTGAGAAATAATGTGATGATCGTGAACCTTCCGGGAAAAGCAGGGGCGGTAAAAGAGTGTTTAGAGTATCTGCTTCCGGAAATCATACATGGCGTAGAAGTGATTAAAGGGGAAGTCTAGGAGAGGCAGTATGCGTGTAAGTATTTATACAGACGGAGCGGCAAGAGGGAATCCGGACGGACCGGGCGGCTATGGAACAGTATTGGAGTATGTGGATTCCAAAGGGGAGCTTCATACAAAAGAACTTTCACAAGGATATAAGAAGACAACGAATAATCGAATGGAATTAATGGCAGTAATCGCAGGGCTGGAAGCTTTAAACAGACCCTGCGAAGTTACGCTTTACTCGGATTCAAAATACGTAGTAGATGCCTTTAATCAGCACTGGATCGATGGCTGGCTGAGGAAAGGATGGAAACGCGGAAAAAATGAGCCGGTAAAGAATGTAGACTTGTGGAAACGTCTTCTTCAAGCCAAAGAAGCACATCAAGTAACTTTTGTCTGGGTGAAAGGTCATGACGGACATCCGCAAAATGAGCGATGTGATACATTGGCAACGACAGCGGCAGATGGAAACGATCTGATCATTGACGAAGGATTGTAAAATATGATATAATCCCGAGTTTGACACTTGTGAAAGTAAAAAATGGCTACAAACCCAGTAAATATGGGCACTGTAGCCGTTTTCCTTTTTGCAGCGATATGTACTATATTATTTCAGTTTTGATTTTATTTGCTTTGTATCTTTGATAAGAGTTCGCATATCTGTTTTGGTAATGAATTCATAATCCGTTCTAAAATCGAATGTTTTATGTAATGCATCGGTTAATTCGGTTCTTGTATAAGAGGGGATATATCCACTCGCTGTGTTCAGCAGTGTCATTTGCATTGAGCGTAATGTTTCCAATATCTGCTCTGCTGTATAAATATTTCCAAGTTCCTTTTCCAGTAAACGATAGAGCAGAAGGCTGATATAGCAGGTCATGAAATGGGCTTTTATCCGGTCTTCTCTTCTGACATATATAGGTCTTGCTTCGAATTCTGTTTTCATGATCCGAAAGTTTTCTTCGATTTCCCAACGTTGTCTGTTGATCCTTATGATCTCTGAAATATCTCCTTCCAGGTTTGTGATAACTGCATAAAAACCATCATACAATTCTTCTTTTTGGATTTGTTCTTCATCAAGATCATAAACTTGTTTTTCGGCAATCTCACCATCAGCAGTAACGGAAGTCTTTTTTACGAAGCGCATAGGATCGTTTTGATTTTTCCCTTTTCTTTTGCGTCCAGGTGCTGTGATTATCCTTTCAGCCCGTTCAATCTGCCGGGCACGGATTTTTCTCTGGTAGGCTTTGTACTTAGGGGAATAGGTGACAACTAAAGTCTCATCCATGTCACCTGTAACAACAGGCACTTCCTTGTAGTAGATTGTGTTATAGACCTCTTCATCCGATTCGTCCAGTGTACGGATATCTATAAATTGATCGGATCCAATTCTGCGGAACTGAGTCGGGTTCAGAGCAATCTCACGATCTTCCTTTTTCATTTTTTTCAGAGAATGCGTGATGATATAAGCCCGATTTCCTAAAGAATTGAATCTTCGGTTACTTGAACTGCCAAGTCCAGAATCAGAACAGTATATGAATTCACTGCAGTTAAAATCCTGAAGAATTTTGGATTCTAACGGCTTCAGAGTTGTCTGTTCATTCTGGTTTCCAGGGAAAATATCAAAGGCAAGGGGAAGACCGTCTGCGTCCATAAATAATCCCATAGTTACGATTGGATTAGGACGGTTTTCTTTGCTTTTTCCGTAACGCCGGAAATCGTCTTCCTCTTCAATTTCAAAGTAATAATTCGTACAGTCATAATAAAGGATTCTGTTATTTCGTGGATGAATGAAGTTTGAGTTTTTATATAGCTCACTTTGTATGAAATCAGACTCCCCTGCAATCACAGAAAGAGAACGATAAACGTCCTGGAGACTGTATTTAGGCGGTTCCAACAAGGACTGGCAGTACTCGTAGCTGGCCAGTTTGCTGGAAGGGGAAAGAATCCTCGCATAGACAAGATCTGTGAGTATTGCATTCAAATCATATTTAAATTTATGCCTGCTTTTAATTGTCCGGCAGACTTTATCTAAACGGAGCTGCGTGCATAGTTTCTGAAGGAACAGATAACCTACATTGAAAGAACGGCGTTCATTCATAGGGATAGCTGCAGCTTTGGAAAACTCTACAGAAACTTTTCCGGTATGCTGCTTATAAAGTTCGGTTTCCTTAGCTGCCTGTTCTTTTGCCCAGGTCATCAGTTTGTCTTCATTTCCATCGAACTGTTCCAAAAGAGCATTGTACTTCCCAAGTTTTTTGTAAATACATGAAGAGGCTTTTCCGTTTTCTTTGCGGAAGGAACGATAAATATATACATCTTTATTATTTTTGCTGCCTGTGATTGCTATGTACATGATAAAAAAATCCTTTTTTCTTCTAGTATACCACACTATTACAAACAAGTACATATCAAAACATAAAATTTGACATAAAAAATGTAGGTTTTATAAGGCCTGCAAGGTAATTTTTAATTATTCAACTGTCAAACTCCCGTTTAATTGTCTGGAATTGACAGTTGCCATAAGGGAAGGTAAGATATTATGGAGTAAATGATATTTTCCGCGTAGCAATGCTCGAGGTATTTAAAGAACTGGTACATACTATTTGATTGCGGGCAGGTTAGCATTAATATCAGTAAACTAGGTATAACAAAAGATGAGCATTGGCATAATAGTAAGTGGGAACAGTTTATTGTTGTTCATGGCCATGAGGTGATTCGGGTGAAGTAATCGCGTTGAGGTCATACATATAGAAGACGAGTCGGAGAGAATGACTAAAATGGATTTATATCAGATATTGATTACACATAACCGTCTATGGACAGTACGGGAAATTATTTTTTTTATGATTTTGTTCTTGATATTGATTGGGATATTGCTAAAACTGTTAAAGGGTAAAAAATTAAGTAGAGTACAGTTTTGGGGCTGGATTGCATTATATGTATTTCTGAGTATCGTTTTTGCATCTACCGTATTTACGCGAACGCCGGGAGAGCGGTTCTACGAACTGGTTCCTCTCTGGTCATGGTGGGAAGTGGTTTTTAATCACAATATGGGACTTCTGGAAGAGAATATATTAAATATCATATTGTTTCTCCCAATTGGCGGTATTCTCACAACAGTGTCAAATAGGATTGACTGGAAACATGCAGCAGGCGTTGGACTTGGAATTTCTGTTGTGATAGAATTGAGTCAATTGATTTTTTGCCGAGGGTGGTTTGAATGGGACGATATGATTCATAATACACTCGGATGTGTGATTGGGTATCTGGTAGTGCGTTGGATTTTTCGGGAGAAAATGTGATTGTAAATAACTTCCATTGACGAATCAGGTTATATTTAGTACAATACAAGGTGGTTTATAGCGTTTTAATCAGACTTTAATAGAGAAATCAAATATTAAAATAAGAGAAAGAGACGAAAGCTAAATGAGAAATTTATTGATTTTAGGCGCCGGCGGTATGGGGCGTATGATGCAGGAGACTGCTTTGCAGCTTGGATATGACGATATTGCATTTTTAGATGATGCGAAGAAAGAAAAAGATGTAATCGGAAAGTGCTGTGATTATGAAGAGTTTTTGAAAGTCTATGATTCGGCAATCGCAGCTTTTGGAGATAACAATATGCGGCTTCTCTGGACGGAGCGTTTGATGGAAGCGGGATATGAAGTTCCTTCATTGATTCATCCGTCAGCGGTAGTAAGTCCTAATGCGATAGTAGGCCGGGGATGCTTTGTACTGCAAAGAGCAGTGGTGAACCGTGATACGGTTATGGAGCATGCGGTTCTGGTCAACAGTGGCGCAGTGGTGGACCATGATACTCATTTGAGTAAAGGGGCACATATTGGATTAGGAAGTGTCGTAAAGGCTCACTGCAAGATTTCTGCCGGTGTGAGAGTAGAAGCCGGAGAAGTGATCTTCTCTACAAGAAGGAAGATTGACGGTGTGGATAATCGCAATCTGGAGGATGCGGTCTATGCATTTGGTTTTGGACCGAAGTGCAGTTATGTAAAACCATACGGGGCAGGTCATATTAACGAGACTTATGCGGTGTATATGCCGGGGGAAGAGGGAGATGAACCTTCCTATGTGCTTCAACGCGTGAACAGTAATGTATTCAAAGATCCGGATGGTGTTATGGAGAATATTTTCGGTATCACAGAGTACTTAAGAGGGGTGATCCGGGCAGAAGGCGGAGATCCTGACAGAGAGACCATGGCTTATATTAAGACGAAGACGGGCTGCAACTATTTTGAAGATTCGGAAGGCGAACCGTGGAGGTGCTCAAATTTCATTTCCAATTCCGTGTGCTATCAACAGGTAGAACAGCCGGAACAGTTCTATCAGTCGGGAGAGAGCTTTGGACAGTTTCTGAAACGTCTGGAAAACTATCCGGCAGAAAATCTGCATGAGACGATTCCGGATTTCCACAACACTGTAAAACGTTTCGAGAACTTCAAAGTCGCAGTTAAGAGAGACTTGAAAAACCGTGCGGATTCCTGTAAGAAGGAGATCTCTTTCGTAGAACAGAGGCAGGAAGACTGCGGAGTACTTGTAAGACAGCAGGAGTCGGGAGTTTTGCCGCTTCGTGTTACGCACAATGACACAAAGCTGAATAATATCCTCTTTGACGAAAAAACGGATAAGGGCTTGTGTATCATTGATCTTGATACCATTATGCCGGGGCTTGCTGCCAATGATTTTGGAGATTCTATTCGCTTTGGCGCGGCAACTGCCAAGGAAGATGAGAAGAATCTGGACCTTGTGCATTTTGATATGGAATTGTATGAGATGTATGTAAAAGGCTATCTGGGAGAGACAAGGGAAGTTCTTACAGACGCGGAGATTCAGAGCCTTGCCTGGGGGGCAAGAATCATCACACTAGAGTGTGGAATTCGTTTTCTCACCGATTATCTCCAGGGAGATACATACTTTAAGACAGAATATCCGGAACACAATCTTGTTCGGGCAAGGACGCAGTTCAAGCTTGTGGAAGAGATGGAACAGCAGTTTGAGAAGATGCAGGAAATTGTAGTTAAGTACGGAGGGTGCAAGTAGAGTTATGGGAGAGCAGATAGAAAGAAATAAACAGGAAGAGATGGAAATTGATCTGTTGGAAATTGCAAGACTTCTTTGGAGAAAAGCATGGATCATTATATTATGCCTTGTAGTAGGTGCAGGAATTGTAGGAGGGTATACGAAGTTTCTTGTTACCCCGCAGTATACTGCCTCATCAATGATCTATGTATTGGGAGAGAGTACAAGTATTACATCGATTGCAGATGTTCAGGTGGGAACAGAACTGACGGGAGATTTTACTACATTGGCAAAGAGTCGTCCTGCTTTGGAAGGTGTAATTGATGAACTTGATCTGGATATGAATTATGAGGAACTGTCACAGATTGTAACGATTGAGAATCTTACGGATACACATATTTTGAAGATCAGTGCCACAGATCCGGATCCGGAGATAGCGAAAGAGATTTCGAACGCTATGGCACAGTCTACCGCGGAGACGATTGCCTCTGTAATGGCGACAGAGAAGCCGAGTATTGCAGAGAAAGCAATTACGCCGAAGGAGCCATCCAGCCCGAATCTCATGAAGAATCTGATGATGGGTGGATTGTTAGGAATGATTCTTGCAATCGCAGTGATTGTTGTTCGCTTCCTTATGGATGATACCATTAAGACAGAAGAAGATGTGAAGAAATATCTTGGTCTTAATACTCTCGCGTCTCTTCCGGTAGAAAAAGGCTTAAAACGCAAAGGAAAGGCAGCATAATGAAACACGATCCAAGAAAAATTGTCGGTATCATCCTGCTTGTTCTTGCGGTAATCTGTGCAGGGTGTTTTGCGTATTATAAAGTATCACAGTCATCAAAGGAAAATGTCTATGAGAAGGTTCAGAGAGAGCATGTAGATGAAGGAAAGAAAGAGGGAGCCGGATTAAATTATATCTGTCCCATTGATTTTGAAGAGCTTCAGGAAATGAATCCGGACATTTATGCATGGATCGAGATTCCCGGGACACAGATTAATTATCCAATTGTACAGAGTGCCGGAGATGATGATTATTATCTGAATCATACCATTGAAGGGGAAGAAGGCTATCCGGGGTCAATCTATACAGAGAGCTTGAATGCAAAGGATTTTCATGATTATAACACGGTGGTCTACGGTCATAATATGAAAGATGGATCTATGTTCATGGGGCTTCATGCTTACGAAGACCCACAGTATCTGAAGGAGCATGCCCAGATTGTTGTGTACACACCGGAGCACAAGTATACATATCAGATATTCGCAGCGGTTGTTTATAGTAATACACATATCCTGAACAGTTATGATTTTACAGATGCGGAGCAAAGACAGTTGTATCTGGACTCCATCTATGCAAGTCGTTCTATGAAGAGCAGTATTGATGATTCAGTGAAAGTAGACGAAGAGAGCCGGCTGCTTACGCTTAGTACATGCATTGGCGGACAGCCGGATAAGAGATATGTAGTGGAGGCGGTGCTGACAGATGAAAAGTAAGAAATATGTGATGATTATACTGGTCATACTATTGCTTCTCGGTGTCGGAGGATTCATGTTCTGGAAGTTTCGTAAAGCGGAAGAGACCAGTGCAAATGATTCCGTGGCGCAGGAAGAGGAAATGAGTGAAGATACGGTTCAATATCAGGGTGAAAAGTATCGCTATAATTCTGATATCAAAGCAGTTCTTTTCATGGGTGTGGACAAGTCGGAGCCTGTATCTGTAGACAACCACGCCGGGCAGGGCGGACAGTCGGATACCTTGTTGCTGGCACTTCTTGATCAGGAGAAGAAAACGGCACAGTTGTTGGAAATATCCAGAGATACAATGACGGATATTGAGATCTACGATGAGGCGGGAGAGCATCTTGCTACGGAGAAAGCACAGATTGCCTTACAATATGCATATGGAAAGAATGCGAAGAGAAGCAGTCAGATGACAAAAGATGTGGTGTCACATCTTCTGTATGATATTCCGATCCGTGACTATCTGTCATTGAATGTAGAAGGAATTGCACCGATCGTAGATGCAATCGGTGGTGTGACACTTACTATTCCAGAAGATTATACATCTATTGATCCGCTGTTCGTGAAAGATTCACAAGTTACATTGAATGGCGAACAGGCAGAACGTTATGTTCGTTACAGAGATACTTCCGTTGCGGGAAGTAATACGCCGCGTATGAAGAGGCAGAATGATTTCCTTCGGGCACTGCTTGGTCAGTTGAATGCTTCAGGCTTGAAAAGTGCAGAGGGATATCAGTTGCTTTTTAACAGTGCGGGAGAATATCTGGATTCAAATATGACAGCGGAAGAGATGAAGAAGCTGTCAGAGTATGAATTTGAGGATGAGATCGTTATATTGCCTGGTGAGATGACCAGTGGTCCGGAACATGATGAATATATTCTGGATGACGAAAAAACATATGAAATAATATTAAAATTGTTTTACAAAAAGGTAGAATAGTGATATACTATAAATGTATTTAGGTTTGATGACCTATACAAAATGTTCATGAAGTATATGGAGGAACGAATATGAGAAATGGTATGAAAAAATGGTGCGGTTTTGTGATGGCAGCAGTAATGGTATGTGCTATGGGAATGACAGCATTTGCAGCAAACAGCCCAACAGCAAGTGGCGTAGTTAATAAAGTGTCTTCTGCAGTAGATAAGAATGGTAATGCAGTAAAAGTAGAGATTCGGGCAATACCGGAAGAATACAAAGAGGTTGCCCAAGAGATTAAGAACATTGACAAAGTAAAAGAAGTGCTCGGTAATCAGTTTGTAGAGGGCATGGAAGTTGTAGATGTTCAGGATGTCGTAGTGGTTGGTGATAAGAGTAAAGTAGAATTCCCATTGACACTTACTTTCGGGGTGCCGGGTGTCCTGTCTACAACGAAGGTAGCAGTTCTTCACTATTCAGATGAGAAGAAAGCATGGGAAGTTGTTCCAAGTAAAGCAGGAAAAGGTACAATCGAAGCAACATTTGACAGTCTTTCACCAGTTGCATTCGTTGTTGATAAGAACACTTCTGCAAGTGCTGCCGGCAGTGATAGCGTGACATCTCCGAAGACAGGAGAAGGTATGACAGCATCTATTCTTGGAATCTCTGCAATCGTATTGTTCGCAGGAGCAGTTGTTTGCCTTCGTAGAAGAGAAGTAAGATAGTTGGTTTGTGAAAATTCTCTTTCTGAGATGTGAGTCTCAGAAAGAGTTTTTTATGTCATCCTATATGACTGTGATAATAAAATGTGTTGCAGAATTGCTGTGAACCTGGGAAGGAGAAGACCGGATGATATTGACAGATATCCATTGTCACATACTGCCGAATGTGGACGACGGCGCGTCGGATGCAAGGGAGACGATGGCAATGTTGAAAAAAGCATATCGTGATGGCGTCAGACGAGTGATTGTAACACCACATTATCGCAGAGGTATGTTTGAAACAGAGCAGGAGCGCATACAGAGTTTGTATCTTCAAGTGAAAAGAAGAGCAGCTCGGATGGGAAGCGATGGTATAGAGCTTTATCTGGGTTGTGAATACCACAGATACAGTGGAATGTCCAAAGATTTAAAAAGAGGACTTCGCCCTACCCTTGCAGGAAGTAAATATGTGCTCGTTGAATTTTCCGGATTAGACAGTTATTCCAAAATCAGAGCGATAATCTATGAATTGACTAATGCAGGATACATTCCCGTAGTAGCGCATGTGGAGCGGTATCCGGTGTTGGCAGAGCATATGGAAAATGTCAGGGATATGATTGAACTTGGTGCTAAGGTTCAGATTAATGCCGGTGCACTTCTCGGGAAGCAGGGGAGAAGAGTTAAGCGGTTTTGTAAGAAGCTGATGAAAGAACAGATGGTACATTTTATTGGTTCGGACTCGCACGACCTTACAGTGCGCCCGCTTTTACTTCGGGAATGTGCGGATTATGTGATGAAAAAATGGGGAAAAGAAACAGTAAGAAGAATATTTGTTGATAACCCTTCTAAGATCATCGGTAAAAGATAGGAGATTGTAGAAGATATGAAGAAGACGACGATAGAATTGAATACAATGAATTATGCGAGTGTAGAGGAATTGAAAACTTTAAGAACGAATATCTTGTTCTGCGGTGATGATAAGCAGGTGATTATGGTGACCAGTTCTGTTATGGGAGAAGGGAAGACACATGCATCTACTTATCTGGCGGCATCTCTTGCAGAACTGAAGAAAAAAGTCTTGATTGTGGATGTGGATTTGAGAAAATCGGTTATGGCTTCACGACTGGGAGCGCAAGAGATCGATAAAGGATTGTCGCATTTCCTCACCGGACAGGCAGCCATGTCTGATATTGTATATGCTACCAATATTTCCAAACTTCATGTAATCTTTTCCGGTCCTTATGTGCCTAATCCGACGGAATTGCTGTCAGGGGAGCGTTTTAAGAAGATGATAGAATCATTGCGCACTCTTTATGATTATATTATTGTTGATGCTCCGCCGCTGGGAATGGTCATAGATGCGGCAATTATAGCGAAGAGTTGTGACGGTGCAGTGTTAGTTATGGAATCAGGCGCTATCAAATATCGGGTTGCCCAGAATGTAAAAGAGAAGCTGGAGAGTACCGGATGCCCGATCCTTGGTGTGGTGCTTAATAAAGTAGACCGGAAAAAGAATGGCGGCTATTATAATAAATATTATGGAAAATATTATGGTGATGCTAAGCACGCACCGACAGATTCTCGAAGAAAGTAGATTGACAACTATAGTATAATAAAACAAAAACGATGATATAACAAAGACCGTGCAGGTTAATCCTGCACGGTTTTTAAATTGCTGATATCGGAATCAATGACGAGAGAATAGTTAGTATAATATACGACAAATCCCGGTTTTGAACCGTTCGGTTTCTTTACATGCTTTTTCTCTACATAGTCAATTTCCACCTTGTCACTTCCGCGATTTTTTGAATAATAAGCGGCGAGTCGTCCGGCTTCTTCAAAAGTGCGGTCCGGAAGTTCGTCCCCGCCTGTTTTCACGATCACATGAGAGCCGGGAGCTCCTTTTGCGTGAAACCACCAGTCGTTTCCATTGGCAAAAGAGAAGGTGAGTTCTTCATTCTGCAGATTATTTTTCCCTACATACATATGGTAACCGTCACTGGAGATATAGTGCATTGGACGGCTCGTAATCTTTTCTTTCTTCTTGGTATATTTTCTGCGCACATATCCGGTTTGCATCAGTTCTTCCTTAATCTGAATAAGATCAGCTTCGGTGAGGGCAATATCCAGCGCATTGCTGATGGATTCGAGATAATGGATATCATCCGCAGTCTCTTGAATGAGTGCGGTCAATGCCTCAAAGGTACGTTTTTGTTTGTTATATTTGTTGAAATATTTCTGTGCGTTTTCAGCCGGTGTCAAAGTCGGATCAAGAGGAATGGTAATCTCTTCGTTCGTATAATAATTAAGAGCAGTAAGTTCCCTGGAATTCGGAGCCAAGTTATAACCGTAGGTATGGATGAGCTCCCCGTAGACTTTGTATTTTTCACGATTCTCGGTATCACGCAATTGCTTTTTTTGCAGCTCGTATTTTTTGCGATTGCGCTCCAAAGCAGTCTGAACGACATGGCGAAGATCGGCGCTTTTCTGCCGGATACGGGTGAGTGTGTTCTTTGTTGCATAATAGGTATTTAAAACTTCTGAGATAGAAGTAAATTCCTGCTTCGTATAATTAGAAAAATGCGACAGTGCGACAGCGCCAAAGTCTTTGGGCGATGTGCCGTCATAATAAATGCATGGATGGAAATGACAGCCTCTGATATCATCCATGTAGTAAGAAAATTGCCTGAACAGATGTAGCAAGGTATCTTCATCAAGCTCGGAAGCTGGAAGCTGGGAGTCCAGACCTGCAAGAAAGCAGATGTCTTCGGCAATCACCGGACTGATACCGGTAAAGCTTGTATAAATCGCTTTGCCAAGTGAAACCGGCTTCTCTTTTAATGTGTCAAGAAACTCTTTTTCATTTACGGAGAGCGGGTCTGATTTTTCCATCGTGTCCGGGATAAAATATGTTCTTCCTGGAAGTACTTCGCGAACCGAGCTCATCTGAGCGGATACGTGCTTGATGCTGTCCAGGATCATATCCTTGTCGTCGCAGAAAATGATATTGCTGTGTTTGCCCATGATCTCAATGATCAGCTTCTTCTCGCACAGATCGCCCAGTTCGTTGAGATGTTCAATGTGTAAGCTGATGATTCGCTCCAGCTTTGGCTGCGAGATAGAAGTAATGCGTCCGTTTCCGATATGCTTTCGAAGCAGCATACAGAAATTCGGAGCAGTCATCGGGCTTAACTTATTTTCATCGGTTAAGTAGATAAGCGGCAGAGATGCGCTGGCTGATATATACAGTTTTCGCTGTCCTGCCGGTGTCTTTATTGTAAGCAGCAGTTCGTCAGGTTCCGGCTGTGCGATCTTCGCAATGCGTCCGCCGGTTAAGTTGTCTCTTAATTCCTGTACAAGAGCTGCAACAGTAATTCCATCAAATGCCATGTGAAAGGCTCCTTCCTTAATTGATCAGTCATTATTTCATAAGTATAACATAGCGTACAGTGGGAGTCCAATGATATTGAGGGAGAAAAGGTGGATGTTGTCAAACCTTTAATTGACTTTGACATGGAAAATGGATTATAATACTTTACAGATGTTTGAAAATATATGTAAAAAGAGGTTTTCCATTTATGATAAAAAGTATGACAGGCTTCGGACGTTGTGAGGTTCAGGAAGAGTCACGCAAATTCACGGTTGAAATGAAGAGTGTGAATCACCGTTATCTGGATGCCAATATCCGTATGCCGAAGAAATTGAATTTTTTTGAAACAGCAATCCGCAGTCTTCTGAAGCAGAGCGTGCAGAGAGGAAAGGTGGATATATTTATTACGTATGAAGATCTGTCTGAACAGCAGGTGTCTTTAAAATATAACGAAGTGCTTGCGGCGGAATATTTATCGTATTTTGAAAAAATGCAGGAGAAGTTTTCTCTGGAAAATGATATCCGTGTGTCCACGCTGTCCAGATATCCGGAAGTGCTCACAATGGAAGAGCAGGCTGTGGATGAAGAGGAATTGTGGAAGGGTCTTAAGAAGGCGCTTGACGATGCTATCCGCCAGTTTGTAGAGACGAGAACTTCAGAGGGAGAACATTTAAGAGAAGATCTGATCGAGAAGCTTGACAACATGTTGAAGCTTGTAGGCTGTATTGAAGAGCGTTCTCCGCAGATTATTGCAGAGTATCGGGACAAGCTGGAGACAAAGGTGAAGGAACTTCTGGCGGACACCCAGATAGAAGACAGCAGAATCGCTGCGGAGGTTGTAATCTTTGCAGATAAGATCTGTACGGATGAAGAAGTGGTGAGATTAAAGAGTCACATCGTACATATGAAAGAGACTTTGGTATCTGATGACAGCGGAATCGGTCGTAAGCTTGATTTTATTGCCCAGGAGATGAATCGTGAGGCGAACACGATTCTGTCGAAGGCCAATGATCTTGAGATTTCCAATATTGGAATTGAATTAAAGACAGAGATTGAGAAGGTCAGAGAACAGATCCAGAATATTGAATAGTGTCAAGAGAGGAAAAAGGTATGAAAGAGAAAGGGATTCTTATTGTTGTGTCTGGGTTTTCCGGCTCCGGCAAAGGAACCATCATGCGGGAACTTCTGAAAAAGTATGACAATTATGCATTGTCTGTTTCCGCAACTACAAGAGCACCCCGCCCGGGAGAGGAAGAGGGAAGAGAGTATTTCTTCAAATCTACAGAAGAATTTGAAAAAATGATTGCGAAAGACGAGTTGATAGAGTATGCTAGATACGTGGATAATTATTACGGTACACCGCGTGTCTACGTGGAGGAACAATTAGAAGCCGGTAAGGATGTGGTCCTTGAGATAGAGATTCAAGGAGCGCTGAAGGTAAAAGAAAAGTTTCCGGACACATTGCTTTTGTTCGTGACACCGCCGAGTGCGCAGGAGCTTAGAAGCCGTCTGGTCGGTCGTGGAACAGAGACTATGGATGTGATCGAGTACCGTATGAGCCGTGCAAAGGAAGAAGCCGAAGGTATGGAGAAATACGATTACCTTATCATCAATGATGATCTGATGGAGTGTGTAGAAGAAATGCATCGGATCATTCAGGGAGAGCACAGAAGAAGCTTTCGAAATCAGGAATTTATTGAGCATATGAAAGAAGAGTTGAAAGGAGAATAGTGTATGTTACACCCATCTTACACAGATTTAATGAAGGTTGTGAATAAGGACGTTGAGGAGGGCGAGACAAAAGTAGTCAACAGTCGTTATTCCATCGTTATGGCAACTGCAAAGAGAGCAAGAGAGATCATTGACGGTGCAGAGCCTCTGGTAGATACAAAAGACGGTGAAAAACCGTTGTCGATCGCGATCGATGAGCTGAATCAGGCGAAGATAAAGGTGGAAGCAGAAGACTAGAATGATTTACAAGGCAGATGCCGGAAGGTATCTGCCTTTCTTCTGATATAGACAGTCATTTAAGAGGAAAGGAGACAGGCTATGAATATATTATTTATTTCGCTTGGATGCGATAAGAATCTTGTAGATTCAGAAGTAATGCTTGGACTTCTGGATAAAAAAGGGTACAAGATCGTAGACGAGGAGAGTGAAGCAGATGTGATCGTGATCAACACCTGCTGCTTTATCAATGATGCCAAGGAAGAAAGCGTGCAGACGATTTTGGAAATGGCAGAATACAAGAAAGAGGGGCGCTTAAAGGCGCTGATTGTTACAGGATGTCTGGCACAGCGCTATCAGCAGGAAATCTTAGATGAGATTCCGGAAGTAGATGCAGTGCTTGGGACAACGTCCTATGATAAGATCACAGAGGCGGTGGAAGAAGCGCTTACCGGGAATGGTCATGTGGAGGTAACAGATATTAATGCGCTTCCTCTTGTGGACGAGAAACGACTTGTAACAACCGGAGGGCATTTTGCATATCTTAAGATTGCCGAAGGCTGTGATAAACATTGTACTTATTGTATTATTCCGAAATTACGTGGAAATTATCGAAGCGTGCCGATGGAACGTTTGATCAAAGAAGCGGAAGACTTGGCAGAGCAAGGTGTGAAGGAGTTGATTCTTGTCGCACAGGAGACGACCGTTTACGGACAGGACATTTACGGAGAAAAATCACTCCATAAGCTTCTGAAAGAGCTGTGTAAGGTCAGTGGAATCCGTTGGATTCGCATTCTGTACTGCTATCCGGAGGAAATTGACGACAATCTGATACAGGCAATCAAAGAAGAACCAAAGATCTGTCATTATCTTGATCTTCCGATCCAGCATGCAAGTGATGAGATTCTGAAGCGTATGGGAAGAAGGACATCGAAGAAACAGCTTGTGGAGATCATTGGGAAGCTTCGAAGTGAGATCCCGGATATTGCCCTTCGGACAACTTTAATTACCGGTTTCCCGGGAGAGAGTGAAGCAAATCACGAAGAATTGATGGAATTTGTTGATGAAATGGAGTTCGACAGACTGGGAGTATTTACATATTCACCGGAAGAGGACACACCGGCAGCTGATATGCCGGAACAGATTGAAGAATCTGTAAAAGAGGACCGCCAGGCGGAACTTATGGAGCTTCAGCAGGATATCGCTTTTGACAAAGCGGAAGACATGGTAGGCAGTGAAGTTCTGATGATGGTGGAAGGAAAAGTTGCAGATGAAAATGTATATGTGGGACGTACCTACAAGGATGCGCCAAATGTAGACGGTCTGATCTTTGTACATACAGATGCGGAGCTTATAACCGGAGATTTTGCCAAGGTGAAGGTTACGGGCGCATTAGAATACGATTTGATAGGAGAGTTGATGTAATGAATTTACCAAATAAGTTAACAGTATTAAGAGTGATCATGGTACCATTTTTTGTATTTTTTATGCTGACAGACGTGGGAGGAGCAGCAAATAAGTGGATTGCACTTGTTATTTTTGCAGTAGCCAGTCTTACGGACATGTTAGATGGAAAAATTGCAAGAGCAAGAGGTCTTGTGACAAATTTCGGAAAATTTATGGACCCGCTGGCGGATAAACTGCTTGTATCTTCGGCGCTTATTTGTATGATAGAGCTGGGATTCCTTCCTGCGTGGATTGTAATTATAATCATAAGCCGAGAATTTATTATAACGGGATTCAGACTTATTGCCGCGGAAGGCGGACTTGTAATAGCGGCAAGCTGGTGGGGAAAAATAAAAACGGTTACGCAGATGCTTATGATAATATTAGTACTGCTTGGAGTAGGCGGAATTATAGGAAATATTCTTATAATACTCGCAACTGTATTTACGGTAATTTCGGGCGTTGATTATATAGTGAAGAACATCGGCGTACTTAAAAACTGATTCGGAGGCCTTAGCATGAATGCGGAAATACTTGCAGTCGGAACGGAAATTCTTCTCGGAGACATTGTTAATACAAACGCACAGTATATAGCGCAGGGATTGGCAGAACTGGGAATAGACGTATTTTACCAAACAGTTGTCGGCGATAATCCCGACAGAATGAAAACAGCCATGAACATAGCCTTTG
>ENA-OPRR01000580-OPRR01000580.1-human-gut-metagenome-genome-assembly--contig:-NODE-580-length-36957-cov-9.608477_pt1 | contig 36957 bp, 49 predicted proteins | sample MGYA00241796_ERZ501883 | MGnify/ENA primary metagenome ERZ501883 (study PRJEB25962, sample SAMEA2042406) | human gut metagenome | biome: human gut; feature: human-associated habitat; material: faeces...
CTTTTTTACTATGCAAGTATTTGTTTGTTTATTTTTGAAACAATCGGATTTTACTCTCTGAGTTATTGGAAAAAGTCGGCATGTCGACCGTTATCGTGGTCACTTGATGGGGGCGTGACGGGATATGAGCATGAGTTTTGCAATGGATATATTTTTTCATTATATATATGTCAATATTCTGAATTGATTTTGTTACTTACTGAAATACTCTTTCTTTATCGTTTAATATATATATTGACTGAATATTTTGATATGAAAACGGAGTAAACATTATGGGATATCTTTAAGAAAATAGATTATAAAATCGAATATATTTGTTTAGCTGTAGGATGTCTCTGATAAATAATAACGTTTTAGTGATAGAATTATCAAATAAGATATTTATCTTCGCTATCCAAATCTAAATGCAGAAAAACATTTAAAATGAAGAGAAGAATGTTTCTTAAATCATCACTATTAATGACTTCAGGATTAGGTTTTGATACTTATGTGAGAGAAGAGGTCAGAGAGGAGAGAGTGCAGGTTAAAAAGCCACACGTTATCCTGATCATGACTGATCAGCATCGTGGAGATGCTCTCGGCTGTATGGGAAATTCCGCTGTCATATCTCCGAATCTTGATCGTTTGGCGAAAGAGGGAACTTTGTTTGTAAATGGATATTCTGCTTCTCCAAGCAGTACACCTGCTCGTGCCGGACTCTTGACTGGCATGTCGCCTTGGCATCATGGCATGCTGGGGTATGGTCGAGTTGCAGAAAAGTATACGTACGAGATGCCGCAAATGTTACGTAATCTCGGGTATTATACATTTGGTGTTGGAAAAATGCACTGGTTTCCACAAAAGGCTCTTCATGGCTTTCATACAACATTGATTGATGAGAGTGGACGTGTCGAGTCGAAAGATTTTATCAGTGATTATCGGGAATGGTTTCAGCTTCATGCGCCAGGTGAGAATCCCGATTTGACAGGCATTGGTTGGAATGCTCATGGGGCAGGTATCTATAAATTGCCGGAGAAGTTGCATCCGACGGCATGGACGGGTCAGACTGCTTGCGAATTGATTCGAAATTATAATTGTGATAAACCCCTTTTCTTGAAAGTTTCATTTGCACGTCCTCATAGTCCTTATGATCCTCCCAAGCGTTATCTGGATATGTATAAGAATGCCGATATACCCAAGCCGTCTGTCGGTGATTGGTGTGGCAAATATGCAGAACGTCTGGATCCGGAAAAAGTGGCTCCAGATGCTCCTTACGGTAATTTTGGGGATGAATATGCTGTCAAATCCCGCAGGTATTATTACGCAAACATTACCTTTATTGACGACCAGATCGGAGAAATTATTGCGGTATTGAAAGAAAGAGGAATGTATGACAATGCGATAATTTGTTTTACGGCCGATCATGGAGATATGTTAGGCGATCATTATCATTGGCGAAAGACATACCCTTATGAAGGTTCGACCCATATCCCTTATATTGTGAAGTGGCCTGCCGGAATGTACAAAAAGGTTCCTTTGGGAGCAAGGATTGAACAGCCAGTCGAACTTCGCGACTTTTTGCCTACCTTTATCGAGTTAGCTGGTGGAGCTGTACCTCCTGATATGGATGGCAAATCTTTGTTGAAGCTGGTTCAGGGCCAGGAAAGTGAATGGCGTAAATATCTGGATATGGAACATGCCACTTGCTATAGTCAGGATAATTACTGGTGTGCATTGACAGATGGTAAGATCAAATATGTTTGGAATTTTCATACCGGAAAAGAAGAATTGTTTGATCTCCGGAAAGATCCGAACGAATTGGTGGAATGTTCCGGCAAGCCGGCTTATGCTACCCAGCTTAAGGAAATGCGCCAGGCAATGGTCGATCATCTGGCAGAGCGCGACGAAACTTTCGTGAAAGATGGAAAATTGGTGGTACGGGAGACAACAATGCTTTATAGCCCTAATTATCCTCAAACAAAATGATTCGTATAAATTCTTTAAACTGTGTATGCTATGATAAGAAAATGGAAACTCCTGCTTGTTGGAGTGAGTTGTGTAATGGGTACAGCTATGGCACAAAATAATCCTATTTTGCTGTTTCCGAAAGGTGCACCGGGCGAAACAACCAAGTTGATTGAAAAGGCAGATGCTGACGGTGGGAAGACAGGAGGCGAGACGGTTCTTCGTATCACGAATGTAAGTGAACCGACAATTACCGTTTATCCGGCCCCCGACGAAGTGGCGACAGGTGCTGCCGTTGTGGTTTGTCCGGGTGGTGGCTATAATATCTTGGCTTATGACTTGGAAGGCGATGAAGTTTGTGAGTGGTTGAATAATTTGGGAGTTACTGCCGTTTTGTTGAAATACCGGGTTCCTCGCCGCGAGGGTCGTGCGAAACATGAAGCTCCTTTGCAGGACGTGCAGCGTGCGATCGGATATGTCCGGACTCATGCGGAAGAAATGAACCTGGATCCTCAGCGGATCGGAGTAATGGGATTCTCTGCCGGCGGACATCTTTCGGCGATGGCAAGCAACAATTTCGATAAACGTACTTATCCGGCCGTGGATGCGGCAGATAAAGCAAGTTGCCGTCCGGATTTCTGTCTCTTGGTTTATCCTGCCTATCTGGATGGTGAAAATTTCCAGTTGGCTCCGGAAGTCAAAGTATCTTCTGCCACTCCCCCTACAATGATGATTCAAGCAGAAGACGATAAATCTTATATCAACAGTAGCCTTTTCTACTATTATGCTTTGAAAGAAGCTGGTGTGCCTGCATGGATGCATCTATACAGTAAAGGCGGTCATGGTTATGGCCTGAGAGATACGGGTGCAGCTGTAAATGAATGGCCTGACAGGGCTGAAGACTGGTTTCGCGAAATCGGTGTGATAGAATAAAAAACTAAATAGAGTACAAAGATTTTCGATTTTTCTGTATCTTTGTACTCACAAATCATGGGGATGACCGGTTTAGACAGCGGGTAGAAGTGGTTTGTAAGCATGTAGTGCGTGGTCGGCTTGCACTTAAATCTCAGACGGCGAACAATTAACTGGCGAAAACAATTACGCTCTCGCTGCTTAATCGAAGTACAGTAGATTCAAGCTTAATCCCTGCAAAAGTTGCGGGGACGTGACATCACCCGGATGCTGTGGCTCCGAAGCGTTCCGATCAGGTGGTGCAGCAATATCGGAGATAGTTTGAGATAAGCCTCGGGTCTCAGGCGAAACTTTAGAGGATAAGGGATGAGTGGGTGGCTTCGGTCTTGCTTGCACCCGACAATCGAAGGCGAAGATAAACATGTAGAAAGCAGATTAATTCCTCGTTTGGACGAGAGTTCGAATCTCTCCATCTCCACAAAAGTCACTGATTATCAGTGACTTTTATTTTTAAGGTACTATTTTGGGGACTTTATTGTTTTTTGTTAAACAATTTCATTGCCTCATGTTTTGCAGAATCAGCAATATCTATATATGGCTTCATCGATTTGTAATCACTATGTCCTGTCCATTTCATGACAACTTCTGGTTGTATTCCCATCATTAGGGCATTACATATAAAGGTTCTTCTTCCGCAATGTGTTCCTAATAATTCGTACTTTTTAAATGTTTCATCTATTCTCTTATTGCCTTTATAATATGTAATGGTCACAGGGGTGTCTATTCCACATATGTATCCAACTTCTTTTAAATATTGATTCATTTTTTGATTTGTTATTACCGGTAATGCTTTATTGTCTGGATATAAATCATCTTTGTATTTATTAAGTATTTCTCTTGAGTAGTCATTTAACTCGATAGATATTGTGTCTGCTGTTTTGATGGTTGTTATGTATATAGTATCATTGATTATATTGTGTCGTTTTAGATTCTCAACGTCCGAATATCTCAATGACGTGAAGCAGCAGAAGCAAAAAACATCTCTTACACGATCCAAATATTTCTTGTTTTCCGGAAATGAAAAATTATATATTTTCATTAATTCTTCCCATTCTAAGAAGATAACTTTTTTTTCTGTATCTTTCAATTTAGGAGCAAATGATTCAAAATCTCGAATGCTATTATATCCTTTTGATGTAGCCCATCTCATGAACCATTTTAGAAAAGATATTTGTTTTTTTATAGTACTGTTTCGTAAATTAAGATCGTCTCTTAAAAAGGTCATGAAATTATTTAATCCTAATTCGTTTAATTCTTCAAAAGATAACTGATTATTAAATGATATAAGGTGATTTTTTAGTGTTTTGAATTTTTGGTATGTTGCTTGTGTCCAATTGTTTTTCATCCCTATTTCTTTCGTGAAATCATCAATATACTTCCATATATTTTTATCTAAATGTTTTTCGTTATCTATATCTATTCCTCTTATTTCTTTAATAAATAGTGCTTTAAATTTTTCCTTATCAGGCGTTTTTCTTTCATTGTTGAATTTGTTAAATATATTTTCAACGGCAGTTTCGTATAAGTTTATTTCTCTATTGATTACAGATGCTTGTATTTTTTTCTTTCCATGTGTGGTGTTGTTTTTACATCGTTGCGTTTCCAAACTCCATTTGTTAATATCAACTCGAAATCCTACATTAAAAGCCACTATATTTTTACCCCATCTAACTCGTAGACGTAGTTTTGCATCTTCTTTCCCTTTTTCTTTATCAAGAAGAAATATGTGATAATATTTGTTTATCATGACAAATGTATAATTTAATTTTTATTTTAAAACAAAAAGTCTCTATATCTTGTTTAATTAACAGGCAGCTAATAATAGCAGTTTTTAAATCTAAAAAACATGGAACAAAAAGAATTTGTAGAAAGATTTCCAGGTCTTACTGAAAATCAGATTTTTGACCTTGCAGATCTTGGAAGGTCGGTGCTCAATATATCGAGCCTAAAGAAACTCGTATCTGAATTGATGTACATTTCAAAAGAGATACTGTGCTCAGAATCAGATATTGCTGAAAAAACACGATACTGTATATCTGACTTAATGAGTATTGCTATGTGTATTCACGATTTTGATAATGAGGCGAAATATTGATTATTTTATCATAATCTTTTCATGCACCCAAGTACTTTGAATACAATCCTTACCATTTCTTTCGGTAATTCTTGTACGCCATATTCAGGTGATTTGTTAGTTGGAATCAGAGAGTAGCAATCTTTATTTTGAGAAGGTCCTATTCTTTTGATTGTGCGCATTTCATTTTTTGTGACTATGGCGTATATTTCACCATACGGGAGGAATGATATATCTTCTATCTTCTTCAGGGCTATTATGTCACCATGCGTTATCTCTGGCTCCATCGAGTGCCCTGTTACGTTACACCAACAGGTCGCCTCATTGTATTTCGGAAAATCTATAAGATACTCCGGTATTGTAGTCTGATCGTTAATCACCAAATCGAATCCTCCAACGAAATCGACGTTGTAGTATGGCACCCCTTTGTCTTCGCTTTTTACAGGGAAATTGGATTTGACTGCATTTTCTTTCTTAAGCATGGATCCTTCCCCTGTTAAAACCCATTCTGGAGATAGTTCCGGGTATATTCGGAGTATATTGGATACTACTTTTGCCGAAATATTCTTTGTGTTACTGATATAACTTTTTGATGCTCCAATGTTTTTTTCAAAAAAGTTAAAACTAATACCTTTGTAATCAACGAATTGTATAATTCTGTCTCTAATATCCATAATATATTGTGTTAATTAATGTTATTCAACCGAATATATTCGGTGTTATATTTTTATATGCCGAAAATACTCACCATATTTGCAAAGTCATTTGAAGAATGCAAATATAGAATATAAATGTAATATGCAAGTATATGGAAGAAAAAAAGAGATTACCAGTAATTATCACTCCATTTGGGAGTAAACAGAAAATTGCAAAGGAGGTAAGTGTTTCGAGAGATTTTGTTAGTAAGTCATTGAACTATACTTCTAATTCAGAAAAAGCTAAGAAAATCAGATCAATAGCTTTAGAAAAATACGGTGGTTTTGAATCTTATAAGGAGGTGGAAGTCTGATGTATAATTTGGACACGCCTATATGGCAATTGACGGTAGGTGAGTTTATTGAATTACAGAAGAAAAATGTAATCAATATCTCGAATGTGGAGCCTATTGGAATCCCTAAAAGAAATTTGGTATATGGGATATCAGGATTGGCTAAATTGTTGAACTGCTCTAACGCTACTGCACAAAAAGTAAAAAATAGCGGAAAAATAGACAAGGCATATACACAGGTCGGTAGGCAGATTGTATTTGATGTTGATCTGGTGATTGACCTTTTGAAAAAGGATAAAAATCGTCGCTAATTATGAACAGGGAAAATATATACTTTTCGCATGATGCGAATGCAATGAGTGACCCCAAATGTATGTTGCTGATAGAGCAACTTGGAATGGAGGGTTACGGGATGTTTTGGGGCTTAGTGGAAATGCTCCGCCAGCAGCCTGAATACAAAATGTCGCTGCTCCTTATACCGGCATTGGCAAATCGGTTTAAAGTGTCGGAATCAAAATTAAAGACAGTTGTGTCGGGCTACGGGTTATTTGTCATTGAAAACGATGAATTTTTCTTTTCTCGCTCTCTTCGCGAAAGAATGGAACTGATGGAGTATAAGAAAATCCAAAGATCTATTGCAGGTAAGAAAGCTATTTCTGCAAGATGGAGTAAGAAAAAAGCGCTCCCTTCTCCGTCGAATGCTAGTGAAAAATCAGAAGATGATACGAACGTAATACGAACGTATAACGAACGTAATACGAATTCATACCAAAGAAAAGAAATAGAATTATCTACTACTAACGTAGTATCTAATTCTTGTATTAGTTATAGTAACAAAGATAGTTCTAATGATAAAGATAGTTTAGAAGATAAAGAGAGGGGGAATTTTGAAAAGTCGGAATCTTCCGATTCCTCCAAGTCGAAGGCCAAAGCCTTCTCCCCTCCTTCTATTTCTGAAATCGAATCTTATTGCAGAGAACGGAATAACGGGATAGATGCCGAGTGGTTTCATGATTTTTACCAGTCGAAGAACTGGATGGTAGGTAAGTCGAAAATGAAAGATTGGAAGGCTTCCGTCAGAACATGGGAAAGGAGAATGAAAAATGAGAAAAAACAGCAATCAGGAAGCAGTCAGTATGAAGAGCTTTAACCTACCGTCGGATAAGGATGTCGAATCAGTTGTTCTTGGGATGTTGCTGATCGAATCTACTGCTATCAATGCCGTTTCTTCCGTATTGACAAAGGATGTTTTCTTCAATGAAGCGAATGCGGCAGTATATGATGCTATAGACCAGGTGGCAAAGGATGGAGATGTTGTCGATATGATGTTGGTCGTATCTAAGCTGTCGAAAATGGGCAAATTGGACGAAATAGGAGGACCATTCTACATAGCCCAATTGACTAGCAAGGTGGCAATGACAACTAATTTGTTGGCTCATGCGCTATATCTTAAGGAGTTATACATGGCTCGTCAGCTTATACTTTCAGGCCATAAAATTATGGCTATGGCCCTTGATAGGACCTTGGATATCGAAGATACGATTTATTCCGGTATCAAGATGCTCGAAAATATAGCAAAGGGAATGACGGTTGGAACGAATACGGCCGATTTGAGAACACTTTCTCACGAAAGTATGTCAATGTACGAGAGGCGCAAAGAAAATTTGTTAGATGGCAGGAAAACGGGTATTTTGACCGGAATAGATAAGTTGGACAATACTCTGCTTGGCTTAAAAGGTGGTCAGCTTGTCATTTTAGCGGCTCGTCCTGCAATGGGTAAGACGGCTTTTGCCTTAAACATAGCGAGGACGGCTGCCATGTCTGGCCATCCTACGGTTATCTTTTCTTTGGAGATGTCAGGAGTAAGTTTGTCGGATAGGATGCTAATAGCTCATGGTGATTTTAATGCCGCAGCTTTTAGAAAAGGGGCATTGACCGATACAGAGGAGGCTAATCTATCTCAATCAGTTGATTGCTTGGGTGAGCTGCCGATAACGGTAGACGATACATCTGGCCTCCAAATCCAACAGATTAGTTCTGTCGCGAAAAATCTCCAGCGTAAAGGTAAATGCGAGCTTGTGATTATAGATTACCTCCAGCTTGTGAGGATCAAATCCGAAAACCGGAATTATTCCAGAGAGCAGGAAGTAGCTGAAACAACGAAGTTTGCAAAAGGAATGGCTAAGAGCTTAAATGTGCCTGTTGTCCTGCTTTCGCAGCTTTCGAGAAAGTGCGAGGAAAGGCAAGATAAAACGCCGATATTGTCCGATTTAAGAGAATCCGGAAGTATTGAGCAGGATGCAGATATAGTGCTGATGCTCCATAGACCGGCGTATTATGATCGTAGCGAGGAACAGGGGATGGGGATTGTGCGAGTTGCGAAGAATAGAGATGGTCGTACAGGAGATGTTAAATTTCATCATAACAAGACATTAACGAGGTTTACGGATTATGATATTCCGTGCCCATTTTAAATCTAAAAAGATATGGCAAATAAACCAACGAAAAAAAGAGTCCGCCTATATGGTGTCCAGCGAACAGCGCATAATCGGTCAAAATATGAACGTAGTAGATCGGATGATCGCTACCATTCGTGGCGGTGGACGAAGGAAAGCAGGGCATTTAGAGAGTCCCATCCTCTGTGTGAAGAATGTTTGAAAAAAGGGCTGTATGTGCCTTCTGAGGTGGTGGATCATATCATCCCTATAGCCATCCATGACTTTTGGGATGAGTCAAACTGGCAAGCGTTATGCTCGAAATGTAATGCAGCCAAAGGTAATAGGGATAAAAAAATAATAAACGGCAGACAATGAGTAGCAAAAAGTCAATCGTAGTAATTACTCCTCCTGAGTATTTACAAAAAAAAGAGAAATTTGAATTATGTGGTTTTGTTTGTCCTAATTGCAATGGTAGAAAGGAGTTCATAGATCAACAAGGACGAGATGAGTTTAAATCTACAAAGTGTCTTTTTTGTAATGGTTTAGGCCGTGTTAAAGCTGTTGTTAATGTCGAATGGAAATCAGATGAATAAAATTAAATATACATATGAAAATAAGCGAATTTGAAAATACTGAATGGGGTGCAGGTATGTTGGCTATCATAAATGATAATATATTGGAAATCATATCTGTTGACTTTTCTACTAATGAGATATGCGTTTTGTATAATGGTAAATCTTTTTGGTTGCCTTGCTGTTTTGTTGAATTGGTTAATAATTAAAATTGAAAAGATATTATGATTGTATTATTGATTATATCGTTAGTAATATCTGTTGCTTCATTGGTGGCTTTTTTTGTTGTCATGAAAGTCTTATTTGATCAACAGAAGCAACAAATTGCAATTAATAAACGATGCAAGGAGTTGGATAATAATTTGAAGCCTATTCGTTTAAATTTTATAGTACAAAGCTATAATATTTGCATGAAAAATGAACAATATGAATGTGCAGGAAAACTATTGAGTATGATCAAAGAAGAGTTTCCGGAAGATTATAAAAAAATGGGGTTTAATGTATAATGCAAAGGAGGATTGATATATGCAAATTGGATTTTTAGGACTATTGGGTATAGTATTTATAATTTTAAAACTGACAGGTGTAATAGATTGGAACTGGTGGTGGGTAACCTCTCCATTATGGGGAGGATATGTTCTCATCGCAGTCTTATATTTATTCGCATACTTTATTGTAAAGCCGGTGCTTCATTTAATATTGAAATCTAAAAACAATGAATGTTAACATCAAAAATTTAAACCTGTCGGTAATCATGCCAGCGATCACCAAGAGTGGCCAACCCGTATGTAACGACCGCGTACCATCTAAAGAGGACAAAGTAGAGCACGCCAGCGGACTGTATCTAATCTACAAAGACGGACACGCAGAGCCGTTTACCGGCGATAACCCCAAAGATTGTGTACGATACATCGGATTAAAGCACAAAGACGTATCGTTTGCTATCTCACTGGCGGAGCATGATAGTGTACAGTTGCTTGACGATGATAGCCGTGAAGAATCCGGAAGTGAGACATATTACGAACGTGAATGTGATGCGCTGTTTGACATTGACGGACGCGGCAATACGGAACGCCTTGTAGCCAGAAATCCAAAGTTGAGAAATCTGCTGGAAGATGGCGAATACATCCCTTCGTTGGGACAACTCAACCCAATGGCGCATTACAAAGACAGCATAAACGATGCGCTTGAATACATAGGCGCAGAACCGTTAGCCTCCTCGGCGTGGTATTGGTCCAGTACCGAGAACAGCCAGAACCACGCATGGGTCGTGAACTTCTCCAATGGCTTCACGTACTACAACGGCAAGTACAATAGTGGCAGGGTTCGGGCGGTGGCAGCATTCACTTTTAAACTTTAATCTTTTGGTGCGCTCCTTTTGGAGCGTGCCTTTAAAAATCAACATTACACAGAGAAGGCAATAAAAAAAAGAAATCAAGATGGGACAAGTTAAAGGTTTTAATGACATAATTGCTTTAATTATGAAGCAAATAAAACAATTCCTGGAGTAATAATTCGGGATGATAAAGAACTGCCATTTCGAACGCTTATATGTCTTCATGATGGAAGAGTCGTTCTCGGTACTGAATGTCAGTATAGAGCACTCCCCGATATTGACAAAAAAGTAATTAAGCAATTTACATTTAAATAATTATGAGTGATTTATACTTCAACGATAAACGCTTTGTCGGCTACAGTAAGATTAGTGATGTATTTTTTCTGCTTCCGGCAATAATGTGGTACATGGAGCGAGAAAGGATTAAAGATGCAGACTCGCTCGTGATATGTGTGCATTGGCTTTGTTTTCAGTGCGGGTTATTTATTAGGTGTAAAAGAAAAATTAAAATAGGTTATGAGAAAGATAATAGCAATTAGTAGATGCCATTCCATAGGTGGGGGAATAATGAAAAAGTGTAGAATTAAAAAATAGCGAATCATGATAACGAAAGAACAAGTTAAAGAAATATTGACAAAAAATCCGGCAGGAATTACAAAAGAAGAGTTGAAATTTGTTTTTGGCATATTCTGCTTATCAATCAAAGAATATGAAAAATCAGAACATAATCTTTGGTTTGAAGTACATTTCGAACGCATATACATCGCTCAAATTCGATATGGTATAAAAGGTGGGATGTCTTTTAGTAACGAATATGTAAATATGGGAGATGGATGTCATGGAGTAACAATGGGAACAGTGAATAATACAGCCGATCTATTAAAAATATTCATCAATATGTTTTACGACAATTTATTGAAACAAGCCAACTATGCTCCTTTATATAACGAAGAGACATCTCAATTCGAATCCCTTGAACAAGCTCAAGAATATTTGGAATATGTTCAATCTATACTGTAAAATTTAAAAACAAGTGAATCATGATATACAAAAGTCACAATCACGCCTATTATAAAATAGAAGATGGATTGCTTTATGAAGCATACACCACTATACGCGGTCCGAGATTTAGAACTATTGGACGGTTAAAGTATCCTGACAGGAAAAGGGTACCACCTGAAGAGATAAGTTTGGTTGAGCAGGCTTTACGAGAATGGGGTAATGTTTAACGTATATATTAAAAAATTATGAACAGCAACGCACATGAATATAAGGTCAATGCCACCAAAGTAGCATTGCATCTGCTACGAGAGCCCGACATATTCGAAACGAATATGAAATTGTTTTGCGCTAAAGATCTTGAAGATGCTTTTATAGCCGGTGCCCAATGGCAACTACAGCAATTAGGACATCCCGATCCTCCCGGAGAACAAGGAGCGGACGGTACTATAATCATCAAGGAAGTGATGAAAGAAAAGGCTATCGAAGCCTTTAATGAAGCGATGATTTATTTCGAATCACCGGACTGCCCGACAGCGGAAGAAGCCTTGAAGCATTTTATCGCTTGCCTGGATCAGGGACTAGACAGTGGTTGTTCGGAAAAACCGAACGACCAGATATGTGGAGATTGTGACGCTTACTTCGAATGTCAGATGGCCGGTGCCGAGCAGAACGATGCTGCCTGCTCTGGGTTTGATGATAGTGTGTTAAGTCAAACAAACGAAAAAGCAAAGCCGTCCGACGGCATCCGAACGGCTTTGTAAACTCTCACCTGCTCTTAGCAGATTAGTTATGAGCACTACAAATGTAGTGCAATTTTCCTAATATCAAAAAATAAAGTCATGGAAGCACTTCAATTTGATTTATCTAAAAGCAATGAGGTTCGTTTACAAAGCGAATACTTCAGAAACTTACCATCTTGCGATTTTATGGAATTTGCAATACTGTTTATAAACATGAAAAAGAGGGGAAAATTCTTTTCTATGTATAAGAATCTGCTTGATCATTTTTACAAATATCAGCAGTTTATTAATCGGAGATTCAGGACGAATCAGATTGGAAAAGAGGATATTGATGATTTTGTACGCTATTTGCATATAGATAAAGGTCTTAAGTTGTCGACTATAAAAAGTATGATAACCAAGTTAAAGTATTTGATAGAAAAAGCATATCTAAATGGTTGGGCTGTAGATGATTCTTATTCTGATGCGAAGGTAGTGGAAAACGATTCGACATTTGTTTATTTGACTGAAAAAGAGATAGCCCGAATATATTATTACAAAGGGTTAACTCCCTGGGAAGAAGAAATTAGGGATACGTTTATTGTCGGATGTATGACCGGCCAAAGGTATTCGGATTATTCGCGTCTATCGGCCGATAATATCAAAGGTGACAATATACATATCCTGCAACAAAAAACCAAGAATAAAGCAGTTGTCCCGCTTACTGATTATGTACGGGAGGTTTTTGCTAAGTATGGTGGAAAGATGCCTAGGGCGCGTTGTATACAATATTTTGATAAAGCAATAAAAAAAGTTTGTAAGAAGGTCGGGCTTGATGATTTGGTCGTATACGAAGAAGAACGTGCTGGGGAAATCGTATTGGTCAAAAAACATAAGTATGAAATGATATCATCCCATACGGCTCGTAGAACTTTTGTGACTAATATGAATAAAAACAACGTCCCAAGCGAAAAGACGCGCAAATGTACGGGGCATAAGTCAACGGCTTGTTTTGACCGATACGACAAAATGACTCTAGAAGACAATGCTCGTTCTTTGGCCGGAAATGGATATTTAATTTAAAATTTATGGTACATTATTTTGAAGAAGTAAAAGAGGATTTTTTAAAAAATCTCGATGTAAAAGATAACACCAAAAAGTTGTATTCCAATAACCTTGATTTTTTTAAGAGATGGGTTGTTATGGAAGGCAGGAATATCAAGTATTTAGACAGAGCGGATATTCTTGCCTATAAAAACTATCTTATTAATAAAGGATTGTCTGCCAATACTGTAGACTCCTATCTTAAAGCCGTGAGACAATTTTATCGTTATGCCGAAATAGTTGGCGAGCACGAAAATATAGCTGCTGGAATAAGGCTTAAGAATAAGTCAAATTCGCACATGAAATTGCACCTTGAAAAAGAAGAGGTGTTGAGATTGTTATCTGTTATACCACGTGATAGTTTAGTAGGCAAAAGGGATTATGCCATGATAAACCTTATGCTTCGTTCCGGCTTTCGTTGTGTGGAAGTATCGAGATTGCGAATTAATCATATCAATAAATCAGACTCCGGATATATTGTCGAGGTTTTCCGGAAAGGGGAAGAAGTGGGCGGGCAATTGGTTGGTCTTACGCACAAAGCGATAGATCCTATTATAGATGATTACTTGCCTTTTCGTGGGGTAGCTTGCGATGATGAGTTTGTGTTTTTAACACATAGTACGACGGGCGAAAGGCAAATGACTCCTGACAGAATAGGTAGGATTGTTAAGTCTTACATGGTTAAATCCGGTATATATTCAAGGCAAAAGACATCCCATTCGCTTCGACATACGGCGGCAGTGATGGCACTACTCAATGGTGCCGATATCAAAGCGGTCCAACAAATGCTTGGACATCGTAGGATCGAAACGACAGAAATCTATTTAGAAAGCATTAACGGAAAGTTAAGGTTGGATAATCCAGCAGCACGTACGCTAGATGAAGCTTTCTAAAATCAAAAGAAAAATGGGTTTAAATGGAAATTATATCATGTATAATTATCTCGATGGATTGACAACCCTATAAGTTGTTGTCTCAGAGGCTTTATAATGTACGCGCACGAGAAAATGACGGTGTAAATTGAGAAAAAATGACGAAATAGTATCAGGGGAGGGGGGTATCAAATCTCTAAGGGGACATGTCTCCAAGACCACAACCGACCTCGCTCCGCGTGCGTGCAAAATTGGACTTTTTATTGTAAACTAAAAATATGTAAAAAATGGGAAAGGGCAGACCTAAAATTTTGGATGAAGTTAAAAAACTTCGTGGCACGGACCAGCCGTGCAGGATGTCGGGTAACAGTGATTCGGCAGAAAAGCTGACATCCATCGAGCAGATCACTTCGACTGCAAAATTAAAGGTTTTGAAGACAAAGCGATCGAAGGATATTTTTAAGACGAAAGCCAACCAGTTGATTGCGCTGGGCGTTCTGACGGAGCTTGACCTTGAGCATTTGGCCTTATATGCGTTTAGCTTGGATTTTGTTTTTACCTGCATGACAAATATCATGGACAACGTGGATACAGGTGAGCGAATGTTGGATGGGGTTTCGGGCAAAGAGGTATCTATGATGTTTAAAGCATTTGACTATGTGAACAGGCTGGGGGCGGAATTTGGTTTTACGCCTATGAGTAGGCAGAAAATCAACCAATCACCTAAAGAAGAGGAGGACGAATTGGCTCAATTTTTAAATGGAATAAGATGAAAAGGAAAAAGGAAGAAATATACAAGGATAAGGCGTTGTCATACATCGACAATGTGATGTCTGGAAAACGGAAAGCCGGGGAATTGGAACGGTTGGCGGTCGAAAGACATGTACGTGATTTAAAGCAAGCTGCTGAGATGGGACTGTATTTTGATGAAAAAGCAGCCAAGAAAGTACTTGGTTTTTGCCAGTTCCTACGGCATTACAAGGGAGAATGGGCAGGACAGGAATTTGTGCCGGAAGATTGGCAATGCTTTATCTTATGGGTTGTGTTTGGATGGAAGACGAAGAACGGTGTCCGACGGTTTAAATATGCGGATGTAGAAGTAGCCCGAAAGAATGGAAAGACGTTCCTAGCGGCTGCTATCGCACTCTATATGTTGATACTTGATGGTGAACAGGGAGCGGAGGTTTATAGTGCGGCCGTTGATAAGGACCAGGCTGCAATCTGTTGGCAAGCAGCCGGTATGATGGTGGAGCAATCACCCATGTTAAGCAAGTATGTAAAGAAGTGGACTACCTCCATCGTTATGGAATCGACGGCATCATCTTACAAACCGCTCTCTAAAGAGACAAAAAACAAGGACGGTCTATCGCCACATTGTGGTATATGTGATGAGATGCATGCTTGGCCGAATGATGATATTTACAATCTGCTTCGTTCCGGTATGGGGGCCAGGCGGCAGCCTCTTATATTTTCAATCACTACGGCTGGGTTTGATATGTCATCGCCTTACTATTCTATGCGTAGGCATTATATAGATGTCTTGCGTGGGGATGTAAAGGAGGAAAGTACGTTTGCGCTGATTTATTCGCTTGACAAAGAAGATGACTGGAAGGATCCTGCGGTGTGGACAAAGGCTTGTCCTAATCTTGGTGTGTCTGTTTATGAAGATTTTATGCAAATGGAATTTGAGCAGGCGTTGAATAAAGGCGGTACTACAGAGGTAAACTTTAAAACCAAGAACTTGAATCTCTGGGTGGATGCTCCGGATGTTTGGATCCAGGATGAAAAGGTAGCGGCTTGCGCTTATGGAACTACAGAAGATGATCTGATCGGCCAGGAATGTTATGCCGGTCTTGACCTGGCGGCCCATGTGGATATTAATGCGCTTGCACTTTATTTTCCGAAGCTCCGGCACCCGGCATTCAGGATGTATTTTTGGATTCCGGAGGGTAAAATTTTGCAAAAGGAAGATAGGGTAGATTATAGGCAATGGCAAAAGGAGGGTTGGATAAATGTGACCCCCGGTGATGTAATAGATATCGATGTCATGGTAAGCGAGATGTCGGCTATTTTGAAAAAGTATGATGTCCGGAATCTCGCTTTCGACCCTGCCAAGGCATATCATGGAGTGATACAGGGATTGCAAAAGGAAGGTTTCGACGGTATACTTGACCAGTTTAGTCAGGGGATCCAGAACATGAGCGAGCCTACGAAGCAGTTGGAGGCTGACGTTACTTCCGCTTCTGTTGATTTGATGGGCAATCCGGTTATTCGCTGGATGTTTCGAAATGTGGTGATATATCGGGATGCAAATGATAATATCAAAATGGACAAGAGGAAGAGCATTGAAAAGATCGACGGTGTTGTCGCAATGGCGAATGCCATTGGTGGCTATATGTCACAGGATGGGGATGATATGTATCAGTATAATGGAGTGAGTTTTGTTAATTTTTAAAACAATATAATTATCAACGATTTAATTACTAAATAAAATGGAAGAGTTAGTAGTAAAAAAAGAAACAATGAGTTCTTTGGAGGTGGCAGAACTAACAGGAAAACGCCACGCAGATGTTATGCGCGATATTCGCAATTTATTGGATCAAGGAGTACATGAACGCAATTTTGCGTTGATGTTTAGAATCAATAAGTTAGGTAATGGAGCGGAAAGGAAAGATCCATATTACAATCTCACCAAGAAAGGTTGTCTTATTCTCGCTTCCGGATATGATGCCAAACTCAGGGAAAAGATCATCGATCGTTGGGAGGAACTGGAAAAAGAGAAGTTGAAGGGATTTGTTATACCCGGATCGTTCAGTCAGGCGTTGATGTTGGCGGCAAAACAACAGGAGCAGATAGAAGAACAGCAAAAGCAGATATCGGTTATGAATATGGAGATAGTCGAAATGAAGAAAAAGACGGATTATCTGGAAATTATATTGAATAGCAAGGAAACGGTCACTATTACACAGATTGCACAGGATTACGGAATGACTGCTAAGTCTTTCAACCGGTTATTGGAAGAGTTGAAGATACAGAGAAAAGTAAACGGGCAATGGATCCTGTATTCTCCGTACATAACTCAAGGGTATGTGCATAGCAAATCGGTCCCCATTATGCACAAGGATGGGAGCAGAGATTCGGTTTTAAATACTGAATGGAGGCAGAAAGGCCGAATATTTCTGTATGAGAAGTTGAAAAAGGCCGGGGTGTTACCGCTTATTGAAAGGAATTGAATGAAAAAGATAAATAACATCTTAATCCGGTCCCTATCTGATAGGGACCGGGATGCTTTGTTGTATCTGATGAATGAGGTAAAGCTACATCAAGCTTCAAAAGCCGTCATGCAGGCGGTACATGCGTTCCAACGTAATACGCAGGTGATCCGAAAGCAAGCGGAAAGAATACGCGATTTGGAATGCCAGAACCATATATTGAGAAGTAATTCTGAGCAGATTATCAAGTCTATAGGTAAAATAGAAGATGTGTTGTCAAATAACGGAAATGTTAGATGATATCAAGTCTTTTACCTCGTGATTCGACAACCTTGCATGATACATCTATTCCAACTTATAGGATGGCAGAGGATGCACGTTTAAGCATTTCACCGAGGTCGGACAGGGCGAGCGAGAATGTTTTAAGTTCTTCGGGTGTGAAATCAGCTGGTTTGCCGTTTACCGTATTTCCGTTGATACGGTGGTATAGCCATTGGCGGGATTTTCCGAAATAATGCTCTGCAATATAAGACATAGAGGCAAAATTGAGGACACCGTCAAGCTTCTTTTTGCGTTCGATGATTCTTGCAATCTTCTTGGCTTCATCTATGGCGTCCTTTGCTCCTTCGCGGTATGCCTGGGCAAACTTTTTCTTTTCGGCCGGAGATAATGAAGAAAGGAATGTTTTAAATCGCTTGTCATATTCCGCCCGTTCTTCTTTCGTGTTTGCTAATGCAAACTCCGCTTTCCATTTCTTGATTTCTGCTTTTGCGTCCATAATTCTGATTTTTAATATGTTGTTGCGAAAAGGTAGCCCCACTATGGGGGACTACCGCTTTCTTTCAGCTTTCGTTTGGCATCAATTAAATCGTCTAAAGCGTCATTGACACTTTCCTCAAGCTCCTCGTCCGAAATCCAATCAGTTTCCCGAATGTCATCCCAGTAGAGGGAAAAGAAACCGAGGTCTTTTTCCGCGGCCTCAATCCGAGCCTTTAGCTCTTCTTCGTCATCATACATTGTGCACTCTGTTATGACATTGCAAATGTAATAACCATTTGGTTAATAAACAAGGGTATTGAAACGAAATCTTTGAGAAATTATATTATGATGGTAATTTGTAGATCATGATTTGAAAATCTGCACTATACAATTGTGTTATCAAAAATAGACGTATCTTTGCGGTGATTGTGAAAATGATAACAGTTTATACTCATACTTATGAGTATGAATTGCATGTTTCGGGGATGGCGATTAAAAGGAAAAGATAATTTCAAATTATTATGTATATACTGATATTTGTAGCAATTATTGTTGTTGTTTGGATTGTAATTAAGGTCATTACTGTTTTTGATCTCATTTTTGGGGGACAATCATCTGGGGATCGATCAAGAAGTGATTATCAAAGCCGATATGATGATTATGATGTGACTTATGGTGATGAAGATTATCTTTCCGGTTATTATAGTGGATTTGTAGATCAAGGATATGACTGTTTTGAAATCAAGGGAACATCATTTCGTGGATTAAGCAAGAGCGATGTAGGCACTTTTGATGGGAAAGCCATTGCTGAGACAAATAATATATACGATAATTATGCAATTGCTATATATGGTAATTATGGAAAACTTTTAGGGTATATTCCAAAAGGTCAAAAAGATATACATCAATATATATTGAGCAAAGGTGGTGAAGCAAGAGCTGTAGGTTATATCAATGGAAATAAGAAATTTTTTTGGGGAAAGGCATATGTTGAATTTGATTATAATGCATGGGCTGAATTGCTCCCTGAAGAGGAAAGGGTTTATGCACGAGCTAACCTAAGAGAGCATTATATGATTGTTTCTGATATCGATGCAAAGAAAGGGATATTCTATGGAACAGCAAAACCTATGGTGGGATTAAATGAGCCTTTCCCGATAGGTATATACAATGAGGAAGGTGTAAAAATTGGTGTTGTTATTGGTGAAATGCGTGTTTATTTTACTATTAAGTTAAAAGAAAATGGTGAGGTTCCTGTATGGGGTAGAATTGGGCGATCTGAAAGTTTTGTTTACATACCTGTACTTTGCGGTCCTAAAAAAATTGCGAATGCAAAAGCAAAATTTGAGGAACAATTCAAAAAATAATTTGCTTTTCTAAAATCTTTGTGCCACCTTTGTAGTGCGAAATACACATATAGGCACTGCAAGCGAGCAGGCAAAGGGAGAGTAGAAGGCATTGGCAGTTCTATCATAATCCATTCATATATCCCTGATATATGTGTGTTTCGCGACCTTAGGATTATATAGAGCTGCTTTTTTTATTTATTCATCAAATGCGAAACACGGATGAAACAAACAATCTCAGCTGCTGGTACGCCTGTACCTGCATCCGTAAAGCTCGGAACAATCTTTTCATGGGCAATGCTTTTTGCCTTAGTCATAAATCTTAAGAAGCGTCTGCCGGAACCTTGGCAAGATGTAATCCCTGTTGAAAAAGTAGAAGATGTAAAGATGTGCATCCTACTTATCCTATGTTTTTTCTTTGTATTTGTACTTGCCGGAGCATATGATGTAATGAATGGAGGGGAAACATTATGAGTAAGTTGATGAAAAACAGTATTTCTTCGGATGTGAAGTTGTACTTTGAAGAAATCATGAATTTACAGGCTTCCGGCAATGATTTTCCGGTAAATTTAGACGATGTTTGGCCTTTGGTATATAGTAGAAAAGATAAAGCTGTAAGAGCTTTGGAGGATAGCGATTTATTTATACAAAATACTGATTATCAATTTTTCCCCCAAAATGGGGAAAAATCGGGAAGAGGTCGAAATGCTGATGAATACTACCTATCTATCCCCTGCCTTGAATATTTCATTGCCCGAAAGAAGCGCGAAGTCTTCGAAGTATACCGTCAAGTCTTTCACCGTGCCATGAACCCACAATCAATGTCAAAGGCAGATGCGATAGTCGATACAGTCCAGCACATTATGTCACTACCGTTGGACAATGAGGCAAAGACAGAACTAATCCAGCGAATCAACAACGACGGGATCCGGGCTTTACCGGAAAGTAAGAACTTACCACTTCCTCCGGCCGTCAGTGATGGGATGATAAGTGCAACCCGGTTACTGCGAAAGCATGGTGTTACCATAAATGTAGAGTATTTTAACGATGTGCTTTGCAGTATAGGGTATGAATGCCGGATGGCGGAGCTATTGCGTGTTGATAGATGAAGGTCTGAAGTATGGCCGGAACAAGCCGAATCCCTACTATCGTGGCCGCACGATGCCGGTATATAGGGAAGATACATTTGAGGAGTTACTTAATGTTGTTTTTAGTTGCATTGATTTTGAATAGGAGGAAATGTTATGGTAGAATATGATTATGAAGTTTTCAACAAGATGATAAACACCCGGTATAAAGTTGATGAAATATGTGATTCACTTGAAGAGTTGACATACAACTATGTCCGGTCTTTAGATGTGGATTATGTGGATCAGTTTAAAGACGATATAACGTTTATTGAGTTTTTATTGAAAGCGTTTAAGAGCTTGAAGAAGCAGACAGACGGAAATAACAAATAAAAAAAGTTAATTTGTTTTTCCAAAATTGCAAATGATTTTGATTATTTTATAGCCTCTTTTCGTAAGAGGCTATTTTTTTGTAAACTTATGATTTTTATGTGTTTTGTTTAAATTATTTTTTTCATTTTCAGATTTCATTTGTAATCTTACTTTTGGATTGCAAATAAAGACTTAATTTGCTTATTTACAGATTGTTAATCTTTGTGTGCTGTGTTGCATATATCAAATAAGTATCTGTATTTTGTGAAAAAATGCGGAGAATGGAAAGCTTATTGGGTATATTTAAACGCAAGGTTTCCTCTTTTAAAACAAGAAGTTCGAGAGGATCTTTTGACAGCATGGGAAACGGATTATCTTCTATTTCTTCATTCCGTTCTGCCTTATCATCTGTAAACACAGAACAAGCAATGCGTTTCACTGCCGTATATGCGGCAATCCGTCTTCGTTCTGAGACGGTAGCTTCCCTACCTAAAACCGTTTTTTCTATCGACGAAACCGGGCGGCATGATGCCCGTAAGCACAATATATACAAGCTGATAAAATACAAACCCAACGGCTGGATGAATGTGTTTACTTTTTGGGAATACACTAATTCATGTTTGGAAGGTTGGGGGAATGCTTTTGTTATTATCCGTCGGGATATGAAAGGTGATCCGGTGGAATTGATACCGGTCCATCCCCGGTTAGTGAGTGTTGTGTTTAGAAATGCACGTAAATGGTATATTGTGGCCGGTAGCCTTTTTTTCGACGGGACCTATCCGGATGAAGACATGTTGCATTTTTTCGGGATGTCAGAAGATGGAATTACAGGCGTAAATCCCATTGTTTACAACGCTGCGGCTATTAGCAGTGGCATTTCCGCTCAGTCTTTCGGAAATGAATTTTTTGAACAGGGAGGAAATGTGAAGGCTGTTCTTGAAACAGATAAAGTGATGGGGGCTGATGTTGCAGCCGATTTTGCTAAGAAATTTAATCAGACAAAAAATTTCGGCACGCCTATTCTTGACCAAGGTGTAAAGTATAAACAGGTTGGTATCGCTCCGGAGGCTGCTCAGATGCTGCAAACACGCACATTCGCTTTGCAGGATATCGCCAGGATATTTAATCTGCCTCCTCATATGTTGGCTGATTTATCAAGAGCGACATTTTCAAATATAGAACATCAAGATATCCAATACGCTAAGTATTCTATTCGCCCATCCGTTAAGCGGTATGAGCAAGAAATGGACAGAAAGCTGTTTTTTGAGGATGAATTAGGCAGGTACGAAACCAAGTTTAATTTGAACGGGTTGATGCGTGGAGATATGACAAGCCGGTCAAATTTTTATCACAATGCGGTTTTGGATGGCTGGTTATCCCGTAACGAGGTGCGCGAAATGGAAAATATGAACCGGATGGATGGACTTGATGATATGTTGTATCCAGGCAACGAAAATATTGTAGGAAAAGAAGTATTACCAAAGGAAAAAGTAAGCAAATGAATAGAAAAGAGGCCGAAAAAACAAGAACCGTGCAGTTCGTCTTTTCAGATGAAACCCGCGACACATATGGAACAGTCCTGTCGGCAGACAAATGGGATTTGAAACGTTTTAACCGGATAGGAGTTGCATTTTACAATCATAACGGTCGAAGTAGTGATCCTGATCAAACGATCGGCACTGCTCGTGCTTGGATAGAAGGTAAAAAACTGATGGGGGAAATTCGTTTTGAAGCGGAAGATCTGAATCCATTGGCGGATAAAGTTTTCAGAAAAGTACTTGCCGGTACGCTTCGCGGCGTATCTGTGGGTTTCCTCCCATTGGAGCGTGGTCAATTCGGTAAAGGAGATGAAGCTTTAGGTGGCAAAAATGAAACCTATTATTACGGTCGTTGTGAATTACTTGAGATATCTGTTACTCCTCTTCCGTCGAATAAAAATGCCTTGGCGAGATCAGTAGGTACAGATCCTATAGGGGAGACAATAGAAAGGATGTCAGCAGATGGATATATCTGTACGATCGAAGACCAGGAACCGGATATCAATGCTAATAATGACCAAAAAGAACGTGATGCAGACGAAGACCGAGCATTGGCTCTTGATCTTATGTGCCGTACTGCAATAACTATGTCAAATTGTTAAACATCAATATATAAGCGATATGAGAAAGAAACATGAAGTAACGAGGGAATTGGAGCAGGAAAGAACCCGAATGAACGAGCTTTTGTCAGATAAAGACAAGAGAGATGAATTTCGTTCGTCAGCCGATAGGGTTTCCGAATTGGTAGAAGAATTAAACGCTATCAACTTGAATGAGGCAGCTGAACGGGCTGCTGCTACGGCACAGGCTGACCAACAGAATATCCGTGATGTGGCCAAGAATTTCAGTTTTGCAAAATTTATCCGTGAAGCCTCCGGAGAAAATGGATCACAACTGACCGGAGTTGAAGCGGAAATGGCTCAGGAGGCAGAAAAGGAGGCAAAAAGATGTGGATATAAATTGACCGGTGTAGGTATTCCGTCCGCACTTTTAAACAGCCGAATGCATGTTGAAGGACGTGCCTTTGACGGTCAGAACGTAACGACACCGGCTGACGGTGGATATACGGTTACATCTCAGATGATGTATCAGGAGGCTTTGAGAAACAGATTGATCTTGACACAAGCAGGAGCTACCTATATGGGAGGACTGGTTAATAATATCGATTTGATTCAAGGCGAAGCTATCACTATGGGATGGCTGGATGAAAACGCAGAAGGATCGGATACAAAGAAGCAATTCAGCAAAGTATCTGTTAATCCGATGCGCTGCTTTGTCAATGTGCCTATTTCCAAACAATTAACTATTCAATCGAACTTGGATATTGACCGGGTGATTATCAACGACATTATGGCTTCTCATGCCGAATTACTCGAAACAGCTGCCATTAATGGCACCGGATCAAAACAGCCGACTGGCGTTTTGAATACGGACGGTATCGGTTCGGTGGCTATCGGTGATAATGGTGGTCCGATCACTTTTAAAAAGATTGTGGATCTGGAAACAGCTATCACGATTAAGAATGCTGACGTGTCGTCAATGGCATATGTGACGAATGCGAAGGTAAGAGGCGAAGCAAAGACAACTCTAAAATCGGCAAACGTGGCTGGATATATCTGGGAAGGTGGAGAAATGAACGGATACCGGGCATTGGCCTCTAATCTAATCCCGTCAGATCTGACTAAAGGCACGGCTACAAAGAAGTGCTCTGCGCTTATTTTCGGTGATTGGTCTAATCTCTGGATTATGGGTTGGGGAGGCTTGGATTTGATTGTCGATCCGTATACAATGAAAAAGTTCGGTGCATACGAAGTCACCCTGAATGCTTATCATAACATCTTTATCAAGCGCAAAGAAGCTTTCGCAGCAATCAAAGATATTACAATCGCTTAAGTTATGTGGGTAGTATTTAGAAAAGCAAAAGCGGGGCTTGCCTATTTTAAAGGAGACAAAGCCAATTTATCGGATGAGATGGCCAATCAACTCATAGAGGATGGCTTTGTTCTCCCCGCTGATGCGGATCAGATCAAAAGTGATTTACCGCTTGATCTTCCGGGTCGGGCGGCCTTGATAAAAGAAGGCTTATTTACAAAGAGTCAGGTGTTGGATGCAAAAGAATCATTGACGGATGTTCCGGGTATCGGGAGCGTTACGGCAAGGCAAATAATCGATACTCTAACGAAAGGAGAATAGTATGACATTAGAAGAATGCCCGGTATCATTGGACGAATTGAAGAAGCATCTCAGAATGCCGGTAGACGGCACTTTGGATGAAGAACTTACGACGGTTCTTTTAGCTTCTGCCGAATATATCGAGGGCTTTTGCGGAAGGAAGTTTTCAACGTTTGAAGGCGGATTTCCGAATACGCTGAAAGCCGCCATTCTTCTGAAGGCATCATCGCTATTTGAGAATCCGGCCGATGCTCTTGATGAACGTACAACTGCCTCACAGAGGCTCGCAAATCCAAGAATATGGAAAACAGTGACTACAGAATAGGCAATTTTAATGAAATGGTAATATTCCTGAGACCAGAGATCCGAATATCTGAGACGGGAGCTTCTGAAACGGTTTATGTCGTAGATGCTCAAAGGCTTTCGGAAGTAAAGGATCATGTGGAATCAGATGCTAATGCCTACCAAGCAGAAACCATCGAGAATGTCTATACAGTCTTTACATACCTTGTGGTGGGTGCAGGTGTAGAATGGAAAGTTGAATATAATGGCGAACGGTACAATATTGTTCGTGTGCGCACTATGAAGAGAGATATAATCCGGTACGATATAATACGCGAAGATTTATGCAACGAGTAAACAAAGAATTGTTCAAAAGACTGGAAGAAATATTGCCTAACAAGACGGGCATATACCCAGTGATAGCCGACCAAGTCGTTCGCTTTCCGTATGTGGTTTATAATTGCTCCAGCTTTGTAGCAAGACGAACAAAAGATGGTGTGGATGATTATAGGATGGACTATGGTATTAGTGTCATTTCCGACAAATTCGATGAAGCGGATGCGATAGCTGACAGCATTATGGCCGGATTGGACGGATACAGAAGTAAAAACATTCAATCATGCATATTAGTGAGCGGATCTTCGGGTGTGGATGGTAATGGTTTTTTTCAGAATTTGGACTTTCAAATAGAATCTGATGGCTGACGGAATGAGCATACAAGCTGATGGCAAAGAAATTCTGGATATGCTTGACCGCCTATCCGGTCCCGAAATGAAGAAAGTTGAGTTGATGGCACTTCGAAGCTCTGCCAATATCTTAAAAAAGAAAACGGACGAGAATTTTTTGAAGACCGGACTTAATATCCCTATGTATAAAAAAGAAACCATCACTAGGAAAAAGACCGGTAAACAAGTTACGAAGATCAGACGTGTAGCTACTGTGAGGGTTAAAGCGAAGGATCTTCTATCTCTTGTACATATCATGTCCAACTACTTGATTCCGTGGTTTGAATTTGGTACTAATGAGCGTCACACGCAAGGATATCAATATCGTACTGAAGAAAACAAGGTTAAACGTAAGGTTGGTCGTTGGGGATTTTTCTATCAGAGGAAAGGGAAAGGAAGGAGAACCGGAAGAATAAAGCCTCATTGGTTTTTCAAGTTGGCAAATGATCAGACTGAACAGCAAATATTTAGCAATATTAAAAATGAATTATCAAAAGCTATTATAAAGATAGCGAATAAAAAAGGGAGGAAGTAACATGTCAGTAGTAAAAGGAAGCGATTTGATGTTATTCAAACGCAGCGGGGAGTCACCCAGTTTCACGTATACGGCACTAGGTGCGGCTACAAATCATACATTGACAACCAGTCGAGAAGTGATTGAAACATCTAACAAGGACACTGGTATCTTTGGTGATAGTGAAGCCGGGAAAGTGACTTGGTCTATGACCTCTGAGAATATGATGATCGAAGCGGATTATGACGAACTGATGGATGCTCTGTTGGCAGGTAAAAAACTGTTTGTTGCGTTCAGCATTGCCGGCAATGCTGATGACATAGGAGGCAAACCGGAAGGAGGATGGACTATTTCTGAAGGAGGATATGAAGGTGAAGTGTTGCTTACCCAATTAGATGCAAATGCTCCTGATGGAGATAAAGCTACTTACACAGCTACGTTCACCGGATGCGGACCACTTAAAAAGCGTGCAAAATGATCGAATTGAAAGGGAATACCTATAAATTAAAGTACACGCTACGCGGCTTGTTTCTGTACGAACAGATCGCGGGCGTGCCCTTTACGCCGGATAAGACAATGAATGTGTTCCTTTTGATCTTCTGTTTCTTAATTGCCAATAATGATGATTTCGACCTGTCATTTAAGGACTTTACGAATGTTCTTGACGATGAGCCGAAAAAGATACAAGAGCTTATGAAGTGGATGAATACTGAAACAGAACGCATGAACCTACTTTCGGGAGATGAACCGTCGGAAGGCGAAAAAAAAAAGGCTAACGATCCGGGAAATATATCAGATACTGACGGTTGATATTGGGATTTCTTCCGAGTACGTTCTAGATAGAATGCAAATGTATGAGATACAGCCCCTTTTGGAGCGTTCATCTCATAAGCATAGGGAATCTTGGGAACAGACTCGCCTATTGATGTACGTCATCGCACAAGGAAATTCGACAAGGAAACTTGCACCATTGGATCTGCTGAAGTTTCCTTGGGATGAAGAAAATGAAGATAAACCGAAAGCCCCTACTGACGAAGAGATAAGTAGATTGAGGAATAAAATACAGGATTTTATAAAAAACAAAAACAATGCCAGCGGATTTAGTAACACGGATACTATTGAAGAACGACCAGTTTGATCGGAATATCAAGAAGAGCAAAGCGCAGATCAAATCGTTTGAGAAAACAGCAAAAGCAGTGTCTGTCGGTATGCGTTCGTTTGTCGGATCGTTTGCCGCCATGGCAGGCGTGTCGGTTGCGTTTACTGACGCAATAAAAACAAGTATGCAGTTTGAAAAATCCCTATCCTCACTCCGCTCCATCACCGGGCTTTCAGCAACGGATATGGAGTTCTTTAAGCAGAAAGCCATAGAACTGGGTTCTACCTCTACCCAGACAGCATCGCAGGTTGTGGAAGCCTTTCAGCTTATAGGTTCGCAACAGCCCGAACTGCTGAAGAACAAAGAAGCATTGAGCGAAGTTACAAAACAGGCCATCACTCTTGCCGAAGCAGCAGGCATGGACGTCCCTGAAGCTGCTAAAGCTCTGTCTGGATCTATAAACCAAATGGGAGAATCGGCAGATAAGGCAGGTGAGTATGTTAATATACTTGCCGCAGCTTCACAAGCCGGTTCGGCAGATATACAATATTTGTCAAAAGCCATCGAGAAATCCGGTGGAGCTGCCAGTAGTGTAGGTGTTAAGTACAATGAATTGGTAGCTGCCATTGAAGCTATCGCCCCGAAGATTTCGGAAGCCAGTGAAGCGGGTACGAATCTACGAAACATCTTTCTTACGCTTGAAGCAAGTACGGATAAGAATCTTAAACCTTCCGTAGTGGGGCTTACCGCTGCGCTCGATAACCTTGCTAAAAAGAATTTGGACGCAACCGGAATGACCAAGATGTTCGGCAAAGAGAGCGTGACGGCGGCACTTGCCATTGTAAACGCAAAAGACCAATATAAAGAGTATGTAAAAGCTATTACTGGCACCAATACCGCTATTGAACAGCAGAAGATAAATAACGATAACCTTGCTGGCTCTATAAACGGTCTGTCGTCGGCTTGGGAGGGGTTTATTTTGACAGCGAACAAATCGAACGGGGTTTTTAAGAAAGCTATTGATAGTCTTACATCACTTGTTTCCAAAGCAACCGATCTTATAAAAAACTACGAACAAAAAGAAAACGAACAAATATCCAAAGCTGTAAGTGACCGTAAAAAGAAACTGGCAGAAGACATCAAATTATGGGAAGATTACGGTATGTCTAAGGATGAAGCGATCAGAACCGTAATGGGTATGATGAACAACCATTACGGTTCTGATGTTAGTGATCAGCTTGAAAAGGAAAAAAACAAGCTGAAAGAGTTGGAAGACATGTTGTCGGAGGTAAACAAGAAAAGAATAGATGCATCATCTGTTAGACTTCCAGGTGTGGCAGGCCTCGCCATCAATGAGGCTCTAAAAGCTTATGGAGCTGAGACTTTTAATATTAATCCGAATATTGAAGGAGAGATAAGGAGGCTTGAACAACAAATCAAACTCCAAAAAGAAATCGTCACCCAGAAAAAGGAACAGAGTGCTTTATATAGTGAGTCGGTAAAGTATTTGAATGATCAACTACTTTCATTAGATAAGATAGAGCAGAAAGAAAAAGAAATTACATCTGTTGCATCTACCGGTGAACCGATTAAGATTCCTGTGCAAATAGGTTCAGAAAAAGATTTGTCAGAAAAGATATCGAAACTTAAAGAACGTATATCCAACGAGGTGAATCCGGAGATACGCTTCGACTTGTTGCGTGAACAGGACAAATTGCAGAAGCAACTGGATAAGATCAGGAAGGAAAACAAACTGGTGATTGACCTTGTGCTTAATGCAAAGCCTATGGAGGCTCCTGGTTTGTCGGCCGGTGATACTGAAGGTAAAAATCCGATCGGAGATGTTGCTATTCTCAACGACGAAATGCAGCAAAAGAAGATCAAAAATATAAATGAAGAGGCAGAGGCATATTACAAGTATCGAAGTGAATTACAAGAAACCTCTGTTGCCATTTCTTCGATAGGGTCAGCCTTTCAGTCCCTTGGTGGCTTGATGGGAGAATCCGCATCTAATTGGATGAACTGGGCGGGGAATATGACGAATGCAATCAGTTCGGTGTTGCCTGTCATGCGGCAATTGGTGGACGGAAACTCAGCCGTAGCCATATCTGGTTCAGCCGCAAGTGCTGCGTCTACTCCTTTTATCGGATGGATACAGGCAGTTTCGGCAGTTGCAACTATGGTTGGATTAATGGCCAACCTGCCAAAGTTTGAACAGGGTGGTATTGTTCCGGGTGGCATGTATGCCGGTGACAAGGTCCTTGCACGTGTTAATAGTGGCGAAATGATCCTTAACAAGTCGCAGCAAAATAACCTGTACAACGCAATCAACAGGGGGAACAGGGGAGAGACAATACATATCACTGGCAAACTCATTGGCAGCGGAAGCAGTCTTGTTGCCGTAGTAGATAACTATGCACGTAAACAGGGGAGGATGAGATAATGAACGTGAAATACTATTACGAGTTTAAAGGATTCGATAATATTCTTAATCGTGTCGAGATTTTAACTAAAGATACGGTGAAAGTAGAAGAGATCAAAGCTACAGATGTTCCCTTCGTCCTTCAGTATGGGGATGTAAAGAAGTTGACTCCCTTGCAAGGGAGTGGGGCTACACTTAGCCTAATCAGTACGACTATCTTTCAGTTTGAGAACCTACATACTGACAATATGCAGGATTATCTGGTTAAGTTTTATAGAGGCGGCTCGCTCTATTGGATGGGTTGGCTGGATCCGGAACTATATGAAGAAAACTTAGCGTTGTATCCACCCTATACAGTCGAATTTACGGCAGCAGATTTCAATATTTTGGAACGCTTGAAGTTTACCAGTGATACAGAGGCAAGATACACAGATGTACAGCCTATGATCACGCAACTGAAAAGATGTTTTAATAAACTGGCAATACCATTCAGCAAGCTGTATATCGGATGTACTACCACGGCAGGAGGAATCACCCTTTTGCCTTCGGAAAGCCTGCTACATAAACTATATATCCAGTCGGCTAATTTCTACGACGAAGAAGATATGCCAATGTCGTGCAAGGAAGTAATAGAAAGCATACTGAAACCGTTCGGGCTTATGATGGTTCAGCGTGATGCGTCGGTATACATATATGACTATAATACGGTAGCACATGGGTTACACATGAAAGCATATAACTTCGATACACTGTCATACATTGCAGATGAAAATGTACCATTTGCTTTGGGTGATATGTCAGATATCGGTTTTATGTCGGCAAATGCCCCTTACGGGTTTGAAGAAATGATAAACAACGTAAGTATAACAAGTTCGATTTATGCCCTGAATGATTACCTGGAATATAATATAACAGAGGACGGTTTGCGTGATCTGGAAACTACAACGGAGAACAGCAAATTTACATTAAAGGTGTATAATGATTGCCAGCCTTGGGAAAAAGGTAAATTCATTTTGTATGAAGAAAAAGGAGAGAACAGTACATTGATGGGAGCAGAGATTAACTATACTGGGGATAGTAGTGCGAAAAACAATTGGATGTTTAAAAATAAGGATGGATTTATCATTAGCACAGATGGAGATAATTTTTTGCGTCTGAAAGTGGATGCATATGTAAATACCCGTGAAAACCCATTTGATTCGGAAGTTACCGAAAAAGATGAAAGGACACGTGCTATAGAGCTATATTGTGATTTGGTTCTAAAAGATGAGCACGGAACACCGCTGATGTATTACGGTAACACCTATTATAAAGGAGTAGGATGGATATCGGCAACAAGTGGAAATATTGTAAAAAACAGCTTTGTTATAGGGTTTACCGATTTTAATAGAGCATCTGGACAACCATATTCGAATACAAGGTCTGCGAATAAGTGGCTGACAAATACGGATCTCATAAAACTATCGCAAGGAACCGTTGGTTTTTTAACCGGTCATACAGGAGAAGGGGCACAGATAAGGCTTCCTGAAGCAAGCGGATATATAGAATTATACATAAATTATGCAATTATTTCAGACAACAGTTTAAACGATGGTATAGAAATATATCCGGCGGATAAGGTAAAAAGTTTTATTATAAATAACGTGGAGGCCAGTTTGGAAAGCATGGCAGGAAATCCGTTGAATACGGATGATTACGGATTTGAATCATACATAAACAAACAAGTTAAGGCAGATTATGGCGATGTTTCGTTGAAGTGTATATCTGCCAATGAGGATAAACGACCTATAGGGAAAGGTAACATCCTGTATAAGAAAAACGACATGTATGGTTTACAACTATCTTTCACCCGTTCCGGCCAGACAAATATACTGGAGCGGCTGTTACTATGCACCATCCATAGCAACTATACCCGAAAGAATAGACTTTTTACTGTGGATTTGAAAACAACTGAAAATCCCGCTATGCGGTATTCGACTTTTAAGAACAGGTGGATCGGTGAGAGGTTTATAACATCTGGGTGTAGGATAGATTTTAACAGTGCGATAACAAATCTTACTGTTACTAATTTTTCTGAGGACACAGACAAACTAAGTGATATCCCTTATGAGTAAGCAGGTTATAAATAAAAGCATAAATAAAAATGCACTGCCTCGTACTGGACGTGTGTTAGATGCAATTGGAGGTAATATAAACTCAATGTCCGGAGGTTCAAGTATCGGCGGATCTTCGTTTTCCGGTTATTGGGACCTCATTACTACCAGTGCGGCTGGAGAAGCTCTGGACGAAGGCAAGGAATATATCCGAACAAAGTATTCGGCCGTTTCTGAAAAGGATGTTGTAGCCTATGGCACGCAGGATGAATTTCCCGATATGGCATTTCCCGTTGCGACTTATACGACTCCTGGAGCAGTACAGATCAAACAGGGAGGCGGTTTGATCATCGGAGAAGATGGTATTATATCTGTTGATCCTAATTTCGCCGGCGGTGGCTTGGACGAAAAGCAACTCAAAGAATATCTGGACAGGTATCATTATCTGACTCCATCCAGCTTGTTGTATGGCTACCTATCAAACAGCATAAGCCCTATTATCACGGCATCAGATAGCGTTAATTCGGCGTTCAAAAAGCTCGAAACGCAAATTATTAATTTGAATAAGGATTACGTTACGCTGACTACGGATCAAACGATAATAGGACAAAAAACATTTGAAAAGACGGTGTTATCCAAAGCGGATGTTGTGGCATACGCTGTAAGCGATATTGGCGATCTTATAGCTATAGCAACTCCTGATATGTACGGTTTGGTCAAATATGACAGTTCTGTATTTTCAATCAATTCCATCGGGCAGCTTACATTAGCAGACGGAGCCGGCGGAGGATTGACAAACGTCATACCATCCGGTACCGGAAATGCCGTAACGGAGTTGTCCTATGATAAGGCAACCAAGATTCTTACTTGGAAAAAAGGAAGCACTTTCGCGCTTCGCACAGAGATACCTACCCGATTGGGGCAATTATCCAATGATGTGGGGTATATTACGGGTATCAACAAGAATATGATACTTAATGCCCTTTCCGGAGCAGGTAGTAATAATAAATATCTGGCCGGAGATGGTACGTTTTATACCATTTCTTATAGCGAAATAAGCGGAACGCCGAACTTGTCTGTATACGTCAAAAAAGCCGGGGATATGATGTCCGGCGATCTGACAATACGGAAAACGGAACCTGCGTTGATTTTATCAGGGTCTCGACAGTGGTCAATATACGAGGCATCAGGAGATTTAGGGTTCCGAAATGGCAATACTTTGGCTGCATATTTTTCCGGCAGTAATAACGGTACATTATTGATATATAATGATCTCATAGCTCACGGGGATGTTGTCGCCTATTCATCTTCCGGCATAACAGATTTAGCCGTCGTTGCATCGTCGTCAACTTATGGGCTGGTAAAGTATGATGGCAATACAATAAGAGTTAATTCATCTGGGCAGTTGTATGTCGCTTCTGGAGGTGGGGGCGGCGGTTCTGTCGCCTGGAACGATATTACCGGCAAGCCATCATGGATAGGATCGTCCAAGCCATCTTATAGTTGGAGCGAAATTAGCAGTAAACCGTCGTGGATTGGGAGTAGTAAGCCGTCTTACTCATGGAGCGAAATAAGTAGTAAGCCGTCTGGACTTGTAACATCTGTTAGCATATCCGGAAGCGGGAACGCAATAATAAACGCATCTTTTTCGGGTGGGACATTGAGTTTAACAAAGGGTAGTATTTCTGGGGGGAGTAGTTGGAACGGTGGAACTATTACAGGAAATCTAACTATTAGCAAATCAAGTCCGGGTATAGCTTTATCGGGTTCTGGCCCATATATGTGGTTTGGATCATATTGGAAACTTACAGTCCCTTCCAATGATTATTGTTTTTACTACAATAATGACTTAAGGGCTTATCTATCGTATAGCAGTTCCGGAAATATGTGGGTCAAAGGGTCATTGGTACAAGGATCTGATATTAGGAGGAAAAATTTAATGGGTGATCTCGAAGATGTACTGTCTAAAATGATGGCTTTATCTGTATTTAGGTACTCCTATAAAAATGATCCTGATGCCACGGTACGGATTGGCCTATCTGCTCAACAGGTTATCCAATATTTCCCCGAATTTGTATTTACGGAGCCGGATGGATATTATTCAATGGACTATGCGAGCATGTCAGCTTTGGCAATAAAAGGCATACAGGAGATCTCTAAAAGGTCTATGATGATTGAAAATCTTGTGAAAGTCCGTAAGGACTGGGAGTTAACGAAGGATCAGCAGATTAAACATCTTCAGGACACGGTTATTAGATTGCAAAATGAAATAGATGAACTGAAAGGAGGAACTGCGGCATGATACTACCAAAGAAAGATCTGACACTTTTTCAGACTGCATTGAAGGTTGGAGCAGTATATACGAGCAGCGGGAAAGGGTACGTTATCCGTGATCTTTTCCGGCTTGTGGCCGCGGCCAAATCCGGAGGAGAAAAAGGTTATGCTTTTCGGGTAGCAGAAAACGGCTATACAGATGGTACACGCGGCTTTATGATTGACGGGGCATTGCCTTATTGGAATATCTGGAGTCCTGATAGTCCTGGGCGCTTCTTTATTGATATTGATCAGCGCATCAAGCTTAGAATGAAATTTGATGCAGGTAATTCGGCCAATCCTTATTATCGTGCATCACTCGGATATTTTGCCGGTTACGATACCAATGCGGAAGCTCCTTTTGTTAATTGTACAAATGCAGTCAATGGAGTAATTGACTATTATCCGTCTTTTTCCCTGAGATTGGTATTTCTTGTTACTTGTTCGGGGATAAATTGGAAATCAGTGCAGGGATATATTGATCATTTCTATATCAAGGTAATTGGGACATTCGCATTAGGCGGATCGGAAAATGAAATAGCATTGATTGAAAGTCCGTCATACGTGAATACGGATGGTACAACAAGGTCCTATAACCAGCAATATGAATTAAAAAATCTCGGCAGCACGTATCAATATCTCCGTTTTGAGATGTATGTCGGATATACTGATACCGGAGGAGAAAAAATGCTTTTTAAAGTCCCCTATATAGAATCACAGACAGTGAGGTTGAATCAACGAAAAGAAGGGCTTAGTCCTGGTAATTTCCTATGGTTCTACATATACAATCCCAATTCTTCATCCGGGGGGTATGAAAATGTAGCGATACCGGATTATGAAACGAAAATTCCGGTATCAAACAAAGAAATAGAGTTTCAGCCCAATTCAGGGACTCCGTATGATGGTCGATATGTTTTGAAATTCAGTGCAAAGATAGTTGGTGACTATTATACGGAAATACCGGGATATGGTACCGTTGATATACATGGTTACTATGATGTCCTTGCAAAGGGCTTTATATACAAAAATTCAGGTGGAGAGGTTAATGTAGACTATGAGTCTCTTGGACAAATTTACCTGGATACAAATTCAGAATACAACAATTTCCAATTGCAGATTCCAACGGCCTGGGCAAGCAATAAATTAGATTCCGGAACATTGCATTTTTTCATTAGAATGAAATCACAACCATAAAAATAATTGATATGAAACAGATTAGCAACAAAAGAACAATTGCGGACGTGATCTATGACGGTGAACAGATCACTTTGAAAGGACAAGTAGAAATAGACTCTAACACAGGTCAGGTTAAGTCAGTAAATGGCGATGTCAGATTGAAAGACGGTGTAACGTACATCGGTAATTTTTCGATGCTCGGCATCAACATCAACGACATCTCATATGTCAAATACCGGACCGATACCTCAGAACTGGTGGACGAAATGGTACAGGCCATCAACAATAAAACAATTGAGGAGGCTTGACCATGATAACTATCGAAGCAGTTGAACTATTTACGGTGTTGAAAGACTTGAAACTTTCAGGCATGGATACTTCTGATCGCTTAAAAGTGATCAGAAATCTCCGTGCTCTGCGGGAAGTGGCCGATAAGTACAGTGCGGATATGGACCTTGCAAAAGAACGTCTCAAACCGGACGATTACGACAGTCTGGTAATGAAGATGCTCGAAAGTAATGAGGCTGTAGCAGCCGGTGGTAGCCGTACAGTATCGGATTTGGAGGTTGCGTCATTTAACAAGCAAAATGAACAGTTTAACCGGGATTTGAAAGCAGTTCAAACAGGCACCTACAATAAGGATGAAGGATGCTTTGAAGGCGGTATGAATAGTGAACCGGTAGATGTGAAAATCGAATCTCTCACGGAGCTTGCATTTGACAAGCTCGTTGATGCCAATAAGGATGTGCCGGCAGGCGCATTAGCAGTATTGTTTGATAAAATGGTAATGTGATGGAATTACAGGATTTGACATTTAATAAAGAAGGTGACCTGTATGTTTGCGAGTTCGAGGCAACAGGACCTTTTAATATTAAGATTACCCGTACAAATGTATCGGGAGCTTATGGAGCATTGAGCGTTCAGCAGTCGTTGACGGGAGAGGATTATGTCCCCATTCCGCTGCCTCCGGCATGGCCTCTTATGGCCAATCTGGATTTTGAGATACCGAACGTCCCTGCCGGTATGCACATCCGAATTGAGAGCGGGGCAGAAGTGACATTGGCTAAAATAGCATATCAGTCATGATAGGACTTAACAAAATAGGGCTTAACCAGGTGCAGCTAAATAGGCTGCGCCTGAATGCTCCATTTCCTGCATACGGGAAAATGGCCGGTGGTGGCGGTTCCGGCGACGGCTTCCCGCAACTTCCGGGTGATGTTACGCGCTGGCATTTCGGAGGTCTTACCAACGAGATGATGGCGGCTATGGACGATCCACGCCTTGAGGATGCGGATGGCAAAGGTAGGTTCCTATCCTTCAAGAATTTCGCTTGGGGTGGAATGAGTGGAGTAAATGGTTATGTTCAGAATTTTAATTATTTCAGAAACAATGCTACTGTAGATAAAGTAAGAATTGATGAGCAAAGTAGCAATTCTATTAAAGTAACCCTTTTAACCTCAGGAATGGGTCACGCTATTTTTATACCAAAGGATGTTTACCAATTTAATAAATCTTATTTCATAAAAATATCAAGTGAAGGATACAATGAAGGTGATCTATTTTTGTCATTTTATGCTCCTTCTACATCAACGGCTACAACAGTAAAAGTACCTTTAAATCCTAATGGCATCACTGAAATTCCTGCAATAAAAGAAGATGATTTTTTAGCTGTTTATCTTTTTAATGCTGCGGGTGCGGTGGGATCTATTACCATCAAACAACTTCCCCTCTACCCCGGCGCACTCGTCTTTGACGGAGTAGACGATTATGGTGTCTGCGATAACTTCCCCATTCTGACTAAGGAAAAGGGATATACGGTTATAGCGTTGAGACAGCGGATTTCAAT
>ENA-OPRR01000581-OPRR01000581.1-human-gut-metagenome-genome-assembly--contig:-NODE-581-length-36946-cov-3.629368_pt1 | contig 36946 bp, 18 predicted proteins | sample MGYA00241796_ERZ501883 | MGnify/ENA primary metagenome ERZ501883 (study PRJEB25962, sample SAMEA2042406) | human gut metagenome | biome: human gut; feature: human-associated habitat; material: faeces...
GGATGGCTACTCCATTGGCTCCGGGCGCCGATGCCGACACCGCGAATGACGGGGGCATTACGGCGTCGCCCGACGCCGCGGCCTTGGCGGATCTGGCGGCAAGAGCGGCCAATGATTCCGACATATGCGCGCGCGGCTGCGGCATGGCGTTCGTGGCAATGGGCTGAGCCGCACGGGTCGTGGGATGGCTTCCAGCCACGGTTTGCTCGCCTTCAGACACCTGCGCCTCACCGGACTGCGGCAACGGCGGGATGCTGCCGGCGCGGGTGCGCTCATTGTCGTCCTCTTCCGGCAGCGGAACATTCGGCATATTGGCCACGATGCTCTGTATCTCGCCGGTTGCACCGGTCGTCCGGGGTTTGCCGGTACCGCCCGCAACACCAGACGCACCAGCAGCGTTTGCCGGTACGTTCACGCCGTTGCCGGTGCGTGCCTGCGTCGCGCCAGTAGCGGACCTACGCGGCTTGGCGGCGGGCGGGAACGATGCCGGCAGCGGTGCATACACCGGCGCGGTCTCTTCCGCAGTGGATGTCGTCACCGGCGACTCCGGCTCCCCGTCCTTGCGCAAGGAGCCCATAAGCTGACCGACCTTCGATTGCAGGGAGGCCAGGGTCTTCGACGGCTCGGCGGTATCCGGTTCGAACAATTCCGCTTCGGGGATGACCGGCTGATCGGCCGAGGGTGGATCTCCGGGCAGCTGAGCCAGGAACGCCTGCTGCGCGAGACGCTGCTCGTTGACGAACCTGGCCTCGGCGCCGGCTGCCAGTCCCGCCTCGGAAATCGACAATTCCGGCAGCTTCGTCGAAGTAACCAGCCCATCCGGCAGTTCCACGATCTTGTCATCGCTCGTGTCACGCAACGCCACCATGCTGATCGAGGCGCTGCCACTGACCGACGGCAATATGATGTCACGATCCGACAAGTTGCTGAATGGCTCCCACGCGCCCAGCAGCGCGCTCAGCTCGGCCAGCGTTGCCATCGGCACGATGATTTCCCCATCTTCGGTGTGCAGAGCCAGTCCACGCTTGCAGATCACGCGGAATTCCGTGGGAACGTCGGCGGGCAGCATATTCAGGTCGAACGTCGTGTTCGTGCCTGAAGGCGTCTTGGTCAGCAGCGCGTACAGCAGTGCGGCCAGCTGTCGCGTCGCCATCTGCTCATACGACATCACATCGCCGTCGATGCCGCTGCAGATATCGGCCAATGCGGCGGCGACGGGAGTGTCGGCGAACTGCACGCCATTGACGCTCACGCGAATGGTATCGGTGCTCAGCGCGGTATGGGTCAGCCCCGTGTCCAACAGCTCCTGAACCGCCTGGGTGCATTGTCCCACGATCGATCGAATCGCGTCGTAGCTGAGGAACGAGGAAGACGAACGCTGCATGTATTCCGCCAGCGCCAGACCGGAGTCCGGCTCGGTGATCACCACCGCGGCATCGCCGACGTGCTGTAGCTGCAGCACCGGCGTGCAGTACCGGCTGTTGGCCAGCGCGAGCGTGGAAGCCGCCTCGTTGATCTGCGGCAGAACGGATGTGTCGGTGATGATGAACAGCTGGCAGGACTGCGCCAGCATGCGGTCATTGGCTATCCATGCGCTCAATCCGTCACTTTCGCGCAGCGAAGAAACGAGAGTGTAGCGACCGATGACGGTATCTCCCAATTGAGGCTTCATAGTAGTTGTTTCTCCGTGCTCTGCTGTCATGCGCTGAGATAGTGGTGATGCTGACATTCTAGCCGTGGGGATGGTCGGCTGTGCAGCCGCGACGGACGCGGCTTGACGAGTGGAATGATGCGGCGTTGGCAGTATGGTGGGAATTCGCGGCTGGGCGTTGTTGCCGGCCGCGATACCCGCCGCTGCACCGGCTGCGTTTGCCGCGACGTTCGGCAGTACGACGGACTTGATGGACGGGCGTTGGCCCTTACGGTTGACCGTCGGCGCGAAGCTGGGCGGAAGGTTGTCGGACGGAATCCCCCTGGGTTGGTCCTGAACCGGCCGTTCGAGATCGGTCACAGTTTCAGCGGCCCGTTCCGCGGAACCGTCATTCTCCGAGGTTCCATCGTCACCCAGCGAATAATCATCGTAATGATTATCATTCTCCGCAATTGCCGTGGTACCCTCTTCGACCTCCGCGTTTTGTGCCTGAGCTTCCTCGGTCTCCGACTCAGCCGGTGTCGATACCGATGTCGCAGTGGAAGCCCTACGCAACAGCCGTGCCTTCATGGTGACGATCAGGCTGGAGAACTCCTCCACGCGCATCAGCCATAGCAGCCCGGCATACGCGGCCGTCACCACAATCGTCAGAATCGCGCATATGACGATGGATTGCCACCAGCTCATATGTCCGTTGACGCTGGAAACCTTCGCGCCGACCAAACGCGTGGCCAGCGGGTTGAGGAATAGTCCGCACGCGCATGCCGCCGCACCGGCAATCAGGGCCTTGACATGCATGATGATGATGCGCTTGCCGTCGATCCGCCCACCGAATCGTCTGCGCAACAGCCAGAACACCCATGGGAACGTGATGATATATGACAGGCTCAGCGACAGAGCCACCATGAGCGTCCAATATTTCGGCGGTGCGAAACGCAGCGAGGTCAGCAGAAGCAGCAACTGCACGGCGTTGTCGGCCGCCGCGAACAGGAACGGGCTGCGGCCGTCCTCATACGCGTAGAAGGCGCGCTGCACCAGCAGGAACGCACTGGTGGGCACCAATCCCACCAGCAGGCCGATCAGAGGCCCGGATATCAGAATCGCCCCATGCACATTCGTGGACGGAATCAGCGCCTTCACCAGCGGCACCGGCATGGCAATCATGACCGCGGTGAAGAAGAACATCGCAAGACCGGTGGATCGCAGGGATGAGCTGAGGTCGGCGCGGGCATCTCCGATACGATGCTCGCTGATCGCGCGGGACATGCGCGGGAACACCGCGGTCGTGATGGACACGGCGATGATCGAATAGGGAAGAACGTATATCGTGTACGCGTACTGATAGCTCGCGTTGCCCGCGATGCCGTACAAATCGCCGCCGGCGGTCGGGGCGCCGGTATTAACACGCGAATTGACGATGCCCATCAGCTGGTTGAGCAGCACCATGGCGATGCTCCACACCGCCACCTGGCCCATGGAACGCAACCCCAGCCCATGCAGTCCCCAGCGAGGCCGGTAGTGGATGCCGCAACGCAGCAAAGGAATGAACAGCACCAGGGCCTGGAACGCCACGCCGGCCGTCCAGGCGCCCGCGGTCAGGGCTATCTTGCCGGATGTCCAGAACGACATCGGCTGCCGTCCCGCGTTGCCGAACAGCATGATGAACGCGCCGAAACCGATGCAGCTGATGACGTTGGCGCCTACGGAGCTCCACGCATACGTCGCGAAACGCCCCTTTGCGGCGAGGATCTGCCCCAATACGGTATACAGGCCGTAAAACAGGATCTGGGGCATACACCACAGCGTGAAGGCGTTCGCCAGCGCCCTTTGCGCGGGCGTCCAGCTGGAGTCGAGATACAGCATCGTCAGCAGCGGCGTGCCGGACGCCATCAGCAGTGTGATGGCCAGCAGCAGTGCGATGGACAAGGTGATGAGCTTGCTGAGTCGCTCATCCGCGTCCTTCTGCTTGAGCGTGCGCACGATCTGCGGCACGAGCACCGCGTTGAACACGCCGGTGGACAGCAGGTTGAAGATCACCTGCGGTATCTGCGCGCCGGCCTGATACGCGTTGGCTGCGATACCGGTGGTACCGAGCGCGCCGACGAGGAAGATGGTGCGGATCTGGCCGGTCACACGTGACGCGGCCGTGCCGCACGCCATGATCAGCGAATTGCGTCCTACCGTGGTGCTCATTCGTCGGGGTCCTTCTTTCGATGGAATTGGCGCCAGAGGCCGACCAGGCCGAGCAGCAGCGAGAAGCCGATGATGATGAATCCGGTCATGTCGCTGATGCGCAGCACGCTGGTGATGTCGGTGTTCTGTGCGGAACCGAACGTGTCGCCGTTGCGGTCCAGCAATGTGATGTGGGCTGTGGCGTGGCCGGAAGTGGCGACGCGGATGGCGAACGTGACCTGCGCCTCGCTGTTCGCCGGTATGGTGACCTCAGTGAACCGCGATGTGACGATTTCCATGGAGTCGGTGAGGGATGAGACCTTCACCCGTACCGGATACGGATGGTTGTTCCTGACGGTGACGGGCATTTTGGCCGTTTCGCTGACGACGGTGATGGAGTCGGTCGGCGTGATGGATACGCCTCCGAACATGCCTCCGCCGAGCCGTTTGGCGCCGTCGACCAGACTGTCGATGTTGCGCGGCGCGGACGAGAGCGCATGCAGTGCCAGCGTGCTCTGTGCGGCCTTGATCTTGCGGATCCAGGACGCGGATGCCTTATGGTCGGTGAGGACCGACGTGGCGAAGCGGTTGATGTCGTTGCGGCTTTCGGCCAGCGATTCCAGCGCGGACGTGACCGATCGGGTGTTCCGCTCGCTTAAATGACTGTCTTGGGGGACGATTTGCAGCGCCTTGTCGCCGGTCCGATAGGCGTCTGCGTCAATGAGATCATTCAGGTCGGTGAGTTGCAGCCATGAGGACTGTTCGACCGCGGTCATCAGCGTGTCGATGAACGCCGCCGACATATTAGTGCCGAAGCAGACCAGCAAGTTGCGGTTCATCGCCGCATACGGCTGCTCCATCTGATAGAAGGCGCTCTGCGCGACGAACCGCGCGATGCGTCCCGCGTTACTGGTCTCGCCGTCCGCATCACTGCTGGTGGGCTTGCCTTTGACGAGGTCGCCGAGTTCCTTCTGCTCGCTCAGCACCGTGATGTCGCCGGCCGAGGTGGGGATTGTGTATGTGCCTGTGTGCACGGTGGCCGTGGTGCTGGAGTCGAAGTCGTGACCGGCGATGACGTACTGGTATCCCTGCTTCCTAGCCGTGGAGAGCGCCTGCCGGGTCCAATCGCCCTTGCCTTGCCAGGCGATGGGCAGGGAATTGGATGATGCCGGTGCCGCGGCCAGTGCGGATCGTGCGTTCCATGCGCCGGTGCCGACGCCGGCCTGTTCGTACGACCGGACGTTGTTGATCGCGGCATAGGCGGTGATGTCGAATCCGGCCGGCTGCATGACGGCATCGATGCGTTGCCCGGTGTCGGAAGCCAATGCCGTCGGATCGGCTATGGTCTGCAAATCGCTGTGCTTGCCGATGAGGGAGAGTTTGGCGGCGAGTGCATCATTGTCGCGCGGGGTGAGCACTGATGATTGCGTCGCCGCGGTGTTTTCGGTGTCGTCGGTATTGTTGCCGGAGCCGTCGTCTGTGCTGCCATCCGTGCCACCGCCACCTGATTGTGTAGATTTTGTGTCGGATCCATCACCGTTGTCATGCACCACGAGCTGGTCGATGGCGTTCTTGTCGGCCTGCTGGCCGGTGTTCATCAACGGCATGACCATGGTGATGGCCATCGGCGGGGTCTGTGCGTTGCGCAAGCCCTGGGATGATCTGGTCAGGAAGCTGTGCAGGCGAATCGGCTTGGCGTTCGGATCGACGGTACGGTCCGACCCGGATGACCCGTCAGAAGAGCCCGTGGATTGAGAATCGGTCGCCTGGGTCGCCTGATAGGTGACCAGCAGCGGTTTCGGCCCCCACATCTGCAACGCCTTCAACGCATCGCTGTCGGCCGCCGCGTCGATCTTCACGGAAACCTTCTTGTTCGCCGCGATGGACGGCACCGTGGCCGTGCCGAGAACGGTGCGCACCGGAATCGATACGTCCCCGGTCGCCCAATGCTGGATGTCAGTGCGCGATACGAACGTATATGACGGGTTGTAGGCCACGGTCACCAGACCCGGTGACGTCGCGGCATACGTGGGATTGGAGATGCTGATGGTGATGTGGTAGCCGGATGTGTCGGTGACCACGGGCGTCGATTCGGTGATCGACAAGGCGGTCGTCTGCGTGGCCGTGTCCGTCTCGTCATCCGCCATCGCCATATGTGCCGGGCCGGCCGGTACCATGCGGCCTGCGAACAGCATCGCGCATGTCAGCAACATGATGGTAAAGAAGCGCCATAGGCGTGTCGTTCGGTGAGATAACGATGGCACGGCCTGACCGTGCTCGGGGCTGTTCGCGATCATCCCTGCTTCATTTTCCTTGCGTAGAGCCAAGCGATCTTGCGTTCATTAGGATAGCTGAGAACGTCATCCAAATCATCGAAATCCACCCAGATGGCATCTTCGGCTTCATGATCCGGATCGCCCTCCACCGTCAGGTCGCCGCCGATCTGGCGCAGCGCGAAATGATGCACGAGCTTATGCACGCGCTGGCTGGTACCGGTGAACCAATAGTCGATGGTGGCAATGGACTCGACCACCTCACCCAGAATGCCGGTCTCCTCGTGCACCTCGCGCACGGCGGTCTGCTGCGGCGTCTCGCCCTTTTCGATATGGCCCTTGGGAAGGCACCATTCGAGATGGCCGTTGCGGGAGTGTCGCGCGATGATGGCCACCCGGCCGCGCTCGTCGAACACCAGGCCGCCGGCCGAGTATTCGCGCACCACCGGGAGCTCCTGAGCGTCCAGCGACGCGAATGTGGTCGGCCCGTCGCCCGCCCGTCGCTGCGGCATCATCGCAGGTGTGGGAAAGCGTGGTTCCGGTGGCCTGACAACGGTTTTCGGCGTGCGCGGAGCCTCGGACGTATAGAGCAACGTATCGGGTTCGAGCGGATTTTGGGTATGGTCGCCCGCAGCATGCGCAAGCATGCGCGCGAGGTCTGCGGGCGTAATCATGACTTCCACCTTACTCAATACCGTGTGCAGGTGGGGTAACGGTATGCTTGAATACGCATAAAAGCGGTAATACTTTATGGAAAGGCCTCGTGTGAATTTCGAAGTTTGGCCGGAAGCCATTGAACTTGGACACCTGTTCGCGGCTCGCGGGTACGAGCTGGCGTTGGTGGGCGGCCCCGTGCGTGACCTGTTGCTGCACCGGCGTTCCCACGACCTCGATTTCTGCACGTCGGCCCATCCCGACGAGTTCGAGCCGATCCTGCGTCATTGGGGACGTGACGGTTTCTGGGATATGGGCCGCAAATTCGGCACTTTGGGTGCGATGCGCCGGCGCGAGGACGGCACCGAAGTCAAGGTGGAGATCACTACGTACCGGTCCGACACGTACGATCCCGAATCCCGCAAGCCCGAAGTCAGCTACGGCGATTCGCTCGAAGGCGATCTGTCCCGCCGTGATTTCACCGTGAACGCCATGGCGCTGCGCGTGCCGCAGCTGGAGTTTGTGGACCCGTTCGGCGGCGCCAGCGATTTGGCTAAAGGCGTATTGCGCACGCCGGTGGATCCATATCAGTCCTTCGACGACGACCCGCTGCGCATGATGCGTGCCGTGCGTTTCGTCGCACAGCTCGGGTTCAGCATCGCCCCCGACACGGCTGCCGCCATCAGCGACATGACCGATCGCATCGACATCGTATCCGCTGAACGGGTGCGTGACGAGCTCACGAAGCTGTTGCTGTCCGATCGTCCGAGGGCGGGTGTCGAAGCGCTGGTCGAATCAGGTCTCGCCGATATCGTATTCCCGGAGATTCCCGCCCTGCAGCTGGAAATCGATGAGCACCACCGCCACAAGGACGTGTTCGAGCACACGATGATTGTGCTCGATCGCGCCATAGCGCTGGAGACCGGGCCGGAAGGCCCCGTGCCCGCTCCCGACCTGACGCTTCGCCTGGCCGCGCTGACCCATGACATCGGCAAGCCGAAAACACGCCGGTTCGAGCCCGGCGGCAAGGTCAGCTTCCATCATCACGATGCGGTCGGCGCGAAAATGACGCGCAAACGGCTCAAGGCGCTGCGGTTCGACCATCATCTCGTCGAGGATGTCAGCGAGTTAGTGAACCTGCATCTGCGGTTCCACGGGTATGTCGAAGAACCATGGACCGATTCCGCCGTGCGACGCTACGTCAAGGATGCCGGTCCGCTGTATGAGCGGCTGAACCGGCTGACCCGCGCCGACGCGACCACTCAGAACCGTCGTAAGGCGATGGTGTTCTCGTCCGCCATGGACGAGATGGAGCAGCGCGTGCGCGATCTCAAGGAGAAAGAGGACTTCGACGCCATCCGGCCGGATATCGACGGCAATGAGATCATGACCATCCTCGGCATCGCTCCCGGCCCGGAGGTCGGCCGCGCATACAAGCACATGCTGGAATACCGGCTCGATAACGGTCCGGTCGACCATGACACCGCGGTGGCCGAGCTCAAGCGGTGGCACGCGTCGCTGTAAACGTGCCCAAGAAACGGTTCGGCGGCTGTCCGCGTAAGGCAGGCAGCCGCCGAATATCGGGGGTTTCAGGCCGTCATGACGATGCTGGCCGTCATTCCACCTTTTCATGATCGAGGGCCTTGGGCAAGGTGCCCATTGACTGGACGGGCACGCATCCCTCGAAGTTTTCGATGGCGGTGTCGCCGCTCGGCAGGCTGTCCTTGTTGGCCAGATCGTTGAACGAGGCGCCGAGCACCACGTCAATCAGCTTGTCGTCGCGGTCATCCATCACCATCACCGCGTCCGTGAAGTTCGTGTTCAGCGTGTACGCCTCGTTGATGGCGTTCTTGCCGAAATAGATTGTGGTGCGCTCGACCTTCTTGCCCTTGTAATTGTCCCAGCCGGTGACCTTGAACTGGCGGTTCGACAGCGCGGTGCTGACGGCCTTCGCGAAGCCGACGAATTTGGTGCCGTTCAGCACGCGCACCTTGACGTTCGCATAGTTGGAATATGTCTGGTTCTTGCCGTTGGCGTCCTTGGTCGAGCAGGGCACGCGCACGCCGTAATTCGGCTTGACTGCGGACGTGGCCGTTATGCCCAGACCCCCGACATGGAAATAGAACAGTGCCGACACGACCAGGGCGACGGCAAGCACCGCGCCGACACAGGAGAATACGATCTGCTGGCGGCAGCGAATGTAACGCTTGCGTTCCGCGCGTTCGTCATAAGGCTGAGTCATGGGTCCGTCCTTTTCTTACGAGACTGGTACACAGATTAGCGTCACTGTCTGACGCGATAAGACAGGGATGGCAGGACGGTTATGACCGGTCTCGCCGGCGCCTGCGCAGCGATGATGCGGTCCACCGTGGCGGATTGCTCCCATGCGGTGCGAACGCGGCGGGCGACGGCATCGTCCGGTACGAACGCGATGACCGATGGGCCGGAGCCGGAAACGAATGACCGGGATGCTCCGGCGGCCAGGGCGGCTTCGATGGCTTCGCCGCTGCGGGGGTGCAAGGCGACCGCGGCGCGCTGCAGATGGTTGTCGTCGCCGTCTCCCGCGCCCATCTTGTCGAAGGTCGAGTAGACATTCGGCGTGCTCAGTTGCGCATGGTACGCTCCCACCAGCAATTGGCCGGCGAATCCGCGGTCTCGCAGCGTCTGAACGCATGATGAATCATCCTCCAGCGGGATGATCCGCTCGCCGAAACCGGTGCCATGCGCATATCCGCCCTCCAGGCAGAAGGGCATATCGGCGCCGAGCGTGGCGGCGATGTCACGCAGCCGCTCAATCGGCCAGTGCAGTCCCCACAGGGTGTTCACGGCGAGCAATGTCGCCGCCGCGTCGGCGGATCCGCCGCCCAATCCGGCACCGACGGGAATGTGCTTGTCCACATGCAGCGCCACGTCCGGCTCCCGCCCCGCGGCCCTGGCGATCGCGAACAACGCAAGCACCGCATGGTTGCGGCGCATGTCGCTGCCGCTCGATGCCAGATCACCCAGATGCTCGCCGCTCAGTTCGAGCGAGAACCCGCTGCCGGGGGTCTTGGCGGTCGCCGTCACCACGTCGTTGACGCCGATGGCGCAATATATCGTGTCCAGCGCGTGCCGGCCGCCCCATTCCTCATGGGCGGGCCCTACGTGCAACGTCAGATTGGTTTTCGCGGGAACCGTGACCTCCACCGAGTGCAGCGGCCCGGCCGGTGTCGTTTCCGCGGCTGCGACATGATGGCGGATGGGCCAATGCGCGGGGACGCTTGGCGAACGCCGCACCTGACCCGGTGTCGCTGACCGTACATTGTCCATTGCTGTGGCGCTCATGATGATGCCTGCCCCTGTTCATGCTGCGATTGCCTCAGCGCCGTCGCCAGAGCGGCGAATTCGTCGATGGTCAGCGTCTCGCCGCGGCGTGTCGGGTCGATGCCCGCCGTGTGGAACACTTCATCGGGCACCATGCGCTTGAGTGCGGCATGCAGCGTTTTGCGACGCTGGCTGAAGGCCGCGTCGACCAACTGGAACGTCAGCTGGCGCAACTGGGGGTCGCGCGGGCCCGCATGCGACTGGACACGGGTGAACCCGGCCAGGGCCGAATCCACGTTCGGCGCTGGCCAGAATACGTGACGCCCGATGTTGCCCACGCGTTCCGCCGAGCCGTACCACGCCAGCTTCACGCTGGGCGCGCCGTAAATCTTCGAGCCGGGAGTGGCGGTCAGACGGTCCGCGACTTCTTTCTGCACCATCACCACGAAGGACGTCAGCATGTCGAAGCGTTCCAGCAGCGTCAGGATGATCGGCGTGGCCACATTGTACGGAAGGTTCGCCACCAGGGTGAACGGTTCGTCGCCGCTGAACTCGGGGAGGTCCGCCGACGTGAGGGCCAGCGCGTCCTTGTTGATGACCGTGAGGCGGTTCCTCGCATCCGGCATGTATGTGTCGATGGTATGCGGCAGCCGTTGCGCGACCGGCGGGTCGATCTCGACCGCGGTCATTGTGGCGCCGGTTTCCAGGATGGCCAGTGTCAGCGACCCCAATCCAGGGCCGACTTCCAGCACCCGCGTATCGGCGGTGACCGCGGCCTCGCGCACGATGCGGCGCACTGTTCCGGGATCGATGACGAAGTTCTGGCCGAATTTCTTGGTCGGGCTGATGCCGGCTTCGGCTGCTATGTGACGGATGTCGGCCGCGCCGAGCAGTCGCCCGGCGGCTGCGGGTTTCTCGGCGGCTGCGGATGCTCCGGAAGGTGCAGGGGATGGATTCATGTCAGTCATAACGCTCGCTATCAGTACCAGCCGATTTGCTCGGAGCGTTCCCATGCCTTGGACGGGCTGCCATACCGTCGGGCGATATACGCCAGCCCCCAGTCGATCTGCACAGCGCCGTCGTCACGGTAATTTGCGCCGAACTCGGCCATTTTGCTCGCAGGCAGCGACTGCGGGATTCCGTAGGCGCCGGTCTTCGCGTTCTCGGCGTACCACAGCCATCTGGATTCGCGGGTCCACAGCTTGTCGAGGCATGTCCAGTCGTAGCTGGTCCAGCCGCGCTGTGCGGCCGCGCCGGATGCGTAGGCTTTGGCCTGCGCGGCGGTCGGGTGCCATAGGCGTCCCTGCGAGCTGCTGCCGGAGTTGCCGGAGTTGTCGTTGCCGCCGTTGTTGCCGGAGTTTCCCGAGTTTCCCGAGTTGCCGGAGTTGCCGCTATTACCTGAGTTCCCTGAGTTCCCGGAATTGCCGTTGTTGCCCGAATTCCCGTTGTTCTTGTCGTTGTTTTTGTCATTGTTCGACGTATCATCCGACTTGTTTGCGCCGGACGTGCTGCCATTCGAGGAGTTGCCATCCGACTTGCCGGTATTCGACTTGTTGCCTGACTTGCCGGCGTTGTTACTGCCTTTATCGGCTTGCCCCTTGCTGGTGTCGGAAGGTTCGGCGGCCTTCTCCGGGCCTACGGCGACGATGGTGTCGAGGGAGATTTTGGTGGTCGTCTCCGAAATCAGCGTTCGCGTCTCTGCGATGCCATCGACATACGTGACGTTATAGACCTGCTTCTTCTCGCCGTCTTCCCCCTGTTGGCGGACCACGGATGTTCCTGGCTTCAACGACTTATCAACAATCGTCTGCGAACCATGGGGAATGGCGACGGTCGTCGTCTCCTGCCCGTGGGTGACGCGCTGAACGCGCAGCACGGTCTTGTCTCCGTCCTTCTCGACACTGACGCGGTCTTCCTTGTTGAGGCTGATGCCTTTGGAATCGAGAATCGACGCGGCGGGAAGCTTGCCATTCGGCGCGACCGACGTTTTGCCGTCGGCGATGACCGTCACCGGGCCGGACTCGTTGATGACGAGGCCGCCGGTGAGCTGGCTGTAGATGTTGTCGATGTCCACGGTGACTTTCGCGGCCTCGTTCTCGTTCTGCTGGAAAAACCCGAGCAGCTGGGAGGCGCTGGTCGCCACGGTCCAGAACGGCACGCGCTGTCCGTCGATGCTGATGGTCGTCTGATATGCGCTGCGGACCGTGACCACGTCATGATTGCTGAGGATGTCGCCGCTGGTGGATTGCACCAGATCATGGGATTTGACGTCGACGCCCCGCTCTTTAAGCAGGCGCGTCACGCTCATGGCATACGTGGTGACGGTCTGGGTGTCGCCGTTGATGCTGAGTGCGATGGTCTTGCGTGCGGCGACGCCGAATGCGACCGTTGAGGCAAGAGCCACGGCGACGGCGCAGATCGCCACCCGAATGCGACGCAATCGAACAAAACGTCGTGGTGTCCACCGCCTGGCCATATGTCATCCTTCCATGAGCTACGGCTAGCATTGTAACCAATCACGATGATGCTTCGCTGGGCATCGCACGACCGTCACCCATACTCCCACATTTGGTACTTTTTTGCCCTGCCCGAAGGACTGCCGCAGAGCTACTGGGGTGGCCATATATATCAAAATAAAGAAGAAGGGGGCGGGAGAGAAGGGGATTGTCCCGCCCCCCTGTGGGCAGAGCTAATTGGGGGACGCTCTGCCTTCCAGAAGCCATAAGTTGGGGGAAGGCTTCTGGCACTTACACAAGGTAAGACTATATGTAAACACAGCTTACTACATGTCGACCGTGCATCGCACATGACACGCGGTATGCTGTGCCGCGAGCCTCCTGTCGGGATCGAACCGACGACCTGCCGCTTACAAGGCGGCCGCTCTGGCCATCTGAGCTAAGGAGGCGGACCCCATTCGCACAATGCGGACAGGTGTCATCGAACGATTGACCAGCTTACCAGTTTCACCGCGCTGGTCAATTCAGAATGTCGCAAACCCGTGTTGCGGTTCCTCCGGCCGGGGTCGAAGATCACAGCGCGACACGGGTCTACGTGGGTGTCATCGTTCATTTGCGGGGCATGACGGGTCATTCGTCATTCGCCGGTCGTCAGCGAGATCGGCTTGCCCGATTCGCCGATCGACGGCATCGCGCCCTTCTGGCCGACTTCGTCTTCCTTCAGGCCCAGCGACGCGATGATGCCGGTCTTGTTGTTCATACCGGCGAGTGACAGCTGGTTGCGATCCCAGTAATTGCCGTTGATGGTGATGGTCGGCGTGCTCATGACACCCTTGTTTGAACCGGACACCTGCCACAGTTCGGGGCGCTTCGGCGTGTACAGGTTGATGGCATCCATCCATTTCCTGTATTCGCCGTTGAACGCCTTGTCGGCCACGGACTGCGGTACGCCGGCGTCAATCGCCTGCTGCTTGAGCGCCTTGTTCTTGACCGACTTGTATTCGCTGGCCTCACCGGGCTGGAAGTCCTCGGCGTAGATGTTCGAGATGAACTTGAGCAGGTGATCGGGGTTGTCGTCATTGCTGGCGATGTACAGGATGGCGCCGGTGGCGCGGCTGGAATATTCGTCGGTCGAGTATTCGTCCATGAACGACATCGGGTGGATTTCCAGGTTGATCTGGCCCGCGTCCACCAGCGAGATCAGCGTGGGATCGGTCTGGCGGTTGAACTCGCCGCAGCCGGGGCACAGCGGATCCATGTACACGGCGACGGTGGGGGCGCCGGACACCTTCTTGCCATAGCCTTCGCTGGAGATGAGGATGCCGCCCTTGTCGTCGGCCGCCGATGGCTTGGTCTCGACCTTTTGCAGCTGCTGGTATGCCTGCTCCTCGGTGGTGCTCTTCGCCACGTCGTTCTTGTGAATGGCTCCATAGATGGCGAAGCCGGCGATTGCCACCAGCACGACGATGATGGCGACGACCACCGCGCCGATGATGGTTTGCTGCTTGCGCTCCTTGGCCGCTTGCTCCGCCTTCTCCTGCGCCGCCTTCTCTTCGGCGGCGCGACGGCTTGCCCTGGTGTTGCGCTTCGCGTTCTGATTCTTTTGTGCCACAGTTATCCCTTTCCTGCCGGTTTGTTGCCCATAGTAGTAGAAGGGTTCGCTTTTCCGGCGGCGGGTTGCGCCGTTTGCCGCATGATGGAACGTGACAATGGCTACAAACCGGGCATTGCCGTCGCTCGGCATGCAGCTGGGATGGGGATGTTATGCGACGTTGGAGGGCAGCGGCCACCAGTTGATGCCCTGTCCGAGACCGAGCAGCGTGCACGCTGAGAGTGTAATCACCGCCCATGCGATCCATACGGCGAATTCACGCCCGGAATGTTGGGCGGATATCGCGGGAGCGGTTTCGTTGTCGGACGATTCGGGGAGCATGCCTGCGCCGCTGGAGCCCGCGGGCCGGTTGAGACCGAGCAGGGTGCCGGTGCCAAGTCGCAGCATGGTCGGCGCGGGCGCCAGCATACCGATGATCCAGCTGATCGCCGCGCAGATGGCCAGAGCCAGACCCGACGGGGACACGGGGGAGGCGGCGATGATGGGTACCACAATGGTGATGCCGCCTATGGCGAACCGCGTGTTTACGACCGGCAGACTGAAGATCAGCGTCGCGAGGGTGGATCCCAGCGCCAGCGTCGCGACGGCGAGCAGCCCGCGCCCTATTGCCGCAGGCAACCCCCTGAGGGCGTGCCATGGCAGCGTGATGATGCGCATCGCGGTGTCGCCGGCGCTGTGTGTGCCGCCGCGTCTGTATTCGCGTTGCAGCTGGGCGGCTGTCGAATAGCCTACCGTCAGCAGCAGCCAGCACAGCAGCGTGGCTGCGACCATTGCCGCCAACGGCATGCTCGCGGCCATTGCGGCTATGGGCGCTGCCCATGCGGCGAGCAGCGGCGTGCCTTGACGCAGATAGGTCTGGCGCTTGATGTCTGCCGGGTTCATGGCCATCGGCGGCATGGCCTGCGCTGTCGGCATGGCTTGCATGGACGGCTGGAATTGCGCGGCTGGCTGGAGCTGTGCGGGCTGGCCGGGTTGCATTGCGGTCGTCGGCGTTGCGGCTTCATCAGGGTCGGCGAAGATCTGCTGGGGGCTCAGCGGCGGCATGGTCATGGTGGGGATTTGCTGGCGCCCCGACCACACTGGATCATCCATCGCCAGGGTTGCCGCGGTGTCGGCGGATGATGACGGCTCGATTACGGCCGTTGCTCCGGTCATGTCCGCATCGTCCGTGGGTAGGGCCGTCGTCGGCTGCGGTTGCATGGGCATGGTTCGTCCGACGCTGACCGTGGAATCGAATGGCATGGTGGAGGCGGGCAGAACCGATGTCGGCTGTGGGCGCAACGATTCGGTCGCTTCGGTGCCGACCGGCATGGTCGGCGGCATAGGTGGGGTGAGGCGGGACATCGGCGCCGTCTGGTCGTTGCCGGGTGCCTGAGAAGACGCGATATTTCCCGGTAGCGGTGCTCCCCGGAGCGGTACGGTTCCGTCCGAGGTTCCGGCATCTGCTCCTGCCCCGATTGATGGTAGCCGTCGAAGACTGGCGGATGCAGTGTCAGCGGCTTGGCTGGCGTTTGGGAGCCTCGGAATCGGCGGAACCGTCGCATACGGTGAGGGCGCCGATTGTCCGATGATCCGCTGCAAAGCGGGCCGAACGCCGGGCATCGCGGTTTGCCTTGGCATTCCTGCCTTGGTGACGGCTGCAGTCGGTTTTTCACCTGATCCGGCCGGCTCATGCGGGCGCCATAACAGACGCGGGTTGCGCAGGTCGGTATGGTCAAAAGGGCGCATCACATCCGTCTGACCGGATTGCGCGGCGTTATCGTCGTGCTGCTGCCAGGCGCCGGGGTTGAACGCGTCCACGGTGATCGCCTGCAGCAGTTGCTCCGGAGTGCAGCGCTTGCTGCGATCCGGGTTCAGCGCCGCACGGAACGCCGTCATGGTGGTGGCGGGAAGACCTGCGAGGTTCGCGTTGCCGGACGCCTCGCGTTCCAGCACCGCCATCATCGGCTTAGTGCCGAAAACGGGCTTTCCGGTTGCCGCGAATGCCAGCACCGAAGACACGGACCACCAGTCCGTGATCTCATCGGATTCGGTTCCCTCGATAATCTCCGGCGCGATGAACCCCGGCGTTCCCATCACTAGGCCGGTGCGCGTCACATGGCTTTCGCCTTCGCCCATGGCGATGCCGAAATCCACCAGAACCGGGCCGGTCGCCGAAACCATCACATTGGTCGGCTTGATGTCTCGATGCACGATGCCCGCCGCATGAACCGCCTTGACTGCGTCCATCAGCTTGGATGCCAGTCGTTCCAGGTCATCGGCGACGTAGGGCCCATTCGCGGCGACGTCGTCGCGCAGGTTTTTGCCCTCGATCAGCTCGGTGACGATGAACGCCAGCGAATCGTCCAACTCCATATCCACAATGCCGCATACCCCCGGGTGCTGCACGCGGCGCAACGCCATCGCCTCACGGCGCAGGCGTTCCCGCGCGGTCAGCCGTTCCCTGGCTTCCGGGGAGTCCGGTGCCACGTCGTCCTCGGACAGCGAGTCGCGCAGGATCTTCATGGCGTATTCCTGCCCGCCGTCATCGCGCACCCGCCACACGGACCCCATCGCGCCGGCTCCCAGACGAGATATCAGCGTGTACCCCCCCACCAGCTGGCCGGATTCCAGATTCAGTTCGCTCATGCCGCCATCCTACCGCGACACGCTATAACGACGCGATGGCCGGATTCAACTTGTTAGTGCAATGCACGTCGTTGGGTTGGTGTCTTGTGATTGTAGTCGGGTTATCTCCTCGTCCCATGCCTCGTTGGGTGTTTTGTATTCGGGCTGTTTCATGGGGGTGTCGTCGGTCTCCTGGACGATCGCGTCGAGCTCGGCCTGGGTCAGGTCGTCGAACGGGGTTTTCTTGGGCAGGTAGCGGCGGATCCTGCCGTTCCTGTTCTCGTTGGTGCCGCGCTGCCAGGAGCTGTAGGGGTCGGCGAAGTAGGCGGGCATGCCCAGGGATTCGTCCACGAGCGTGTGGCAGGAGGCCTCCGTGCCGTTGTCCCAGGTCCGGTCGATGCGCGCCCGGGGCGGCAGGCCCCTGTGGATCTCGTATTCGGCGCGCGCGGTGGCCGTGGCGCTCTTGTCGGGGACCAGGCGGGCGAACGGTCTGCGGCTTTTGCGTTCGACCTGCGTGTCGATGCACACGCGGGACGGGGCCGCGCCTATCACGGTGTCGGACTCCCGGTGGCCGAACTGCCCGCGCGAGTCCACAGCCCTGGGTCGTTGGCCGATGTCCACGCGCATGGGGATGCGCGGCCCCCTGACCTTGCGTCCCTTCCGTCTGGCGCGGTGCTTCCTGCCCCGCGAGGGCGGAGTAGAACGGCATGGACGTCCAGGGCCCGGTCTTCAGACGCTTCGGCCGGTACGGCCGGTAGGACTCGCTCTCGTTGGACGGGAACCACGTGTTGCGCCTGATCTCCCTGCTGATGCCGGACGGGCCGCGTCCCAGCAAACGGGCTATCTTCCTGACGCTCGTGCCGTTGCCGACCTCGATCTGGATGACCTGGCGTTCCTCTTCCGACAGGTGCGAATTTACTTTCCCCATAGGTGCAACATCCCTTCGGACTGGTTATCTGGACAATCTCCAATAACGGGTGTTGCACTTTCAATTAGACAACGGGCCAACTTCTTGTATAATTGTATGCAGTGACCTCCCGAAAAAGGGATTGCGAATCTATGAGGGGAAACAATGGGCTCGAAATCGAAGTTCGTCCGTTGCGGGTTTAACGGAGGAACAGAACAGGAATCTGGAAGGCAGCGCCATGCCTTGAAGCGTTGCCTTGCTTCGGTTATTGCTGTTTCCTTGTCCATCGTGTGCATGGTGCCTGCAGCATATGCTCAGAATATAGACGATGTGAGTAGCTCTCCTAACGCCGTAATTTCTGGGGGGGGGGGATAATACTGTCGTAGCTGCTCCTTCTGCTCGCAATGTCAACGTTGACGATAAGACGTCAGAAGAGGCCAATACATCAAACGGTGCGCCAACACCTTCCGAATCCTCAAATGGTGCGACAGACAATAAGGCGGACGACTCAGCAGAAGCTACCGCTGGCAATTCCGCTAATGATGGAGCCCAAACGCGGTCTCCAAACGATGCTTCTTCTCAAGATGCCAAGAACGATTCCTCAAATGCGACGGATCAATCGCCGGCGAAGGCCAATGTGCAGGTCGCCGCGACGGCGCTTGGCGGCCGTGACTTTGAGGGTCAGGTCACCAAGGAGATCAGCGGCAAGACCTACATCCTGATTGGTAACGAGCAGCAGCTGCGTGCGATTGGTTCTGGCAAGAAGGTTATTGGCCGCATCAACAAGGTCAAGCAGACTTGCACGCGACAAGGACTCGGCAAGTATCAGTGGGTGGACGACGGCACGCCGTCTTCCGAATACGCCGGTGACGCCGATCTCTCCAATTCAGATACTTTGCGCGATGCTGATGCCTCCGACCACGACAGTCCACTGCTGTGCAGCACGCGGTTAGACGTCGGAAAGACCCGCACCAAGTATTACGGCGTGGGTGCTGATGGCACGCAAACGGACTACTCCGCTGCCAACACCGGCCTGACCTATTCCGCAGACGCCAACTACCTGATCTTCCGTGACATCGACCTGTCCAAGAACGCGGCAGATACCAACAACACCGAGTGGACTCCGCTCATGTTCTCCGGCACTATGCTCGGTGCGGTCTCCAATGACGGCGACACCGCAGCCAGCCTGTGGAAGGCTGTTGGTGCCGATGGCGCAAGCGTGGTTCACGCTACCGCAGCTCGGCCGGTCATCAGCCATGTGGTCGTCAATCAGAAAGATATGGTCTCTAATGTCAAAGGCGACCAGCTGGATGTCAGCAAGCAGCAGGGCATCGGCTTCTTCGCCTCGATCACGAACAAGACCGTGATGAACAGCAACAGTCTGGGCAGCGCCGGTACGGCCGTAGTGTCGAACCTCAAGCTGCAGGATGTGTCGGTGACGAATCATACGAGTGAATCGTATATTCCGCCGACCTTGCTCGGTATGCTCACTTCGGCAGTGGGATTACTGCTCGACACACTGTTGAAGGCGTTAAAACTATTGACATTCGGACAAGTAGATCTTGACCTCAATCTTCAAGGTCTGCTCACCCTGCACGAAAAAAATCCTTCCAACCTCGCCACGGGTGCATTTGCCGGCCGTATCTACGGGGACACCAAGGTTACGGACTGCGAGGTAGCAGATGTTTCGGTATCTAGCGTAAGCCGTATGACCGGTGGTTTCGTGGGATATGTTGAGGGCGCAACCCGATACGATGCAGTCTCCGGCATCGTAGGAGCGCTCACCAATGTACTCTCGAAGATTCTGAACGTCATCCCGTTCCTCGGGCTGGGCGATTTGGTGGACTGGTTGCTGTCCGGCACGCTCGGGCTGAATGCCTTGATTCCGGTTGGCTACTACAACCCGGTTATCTCGAATAGTTCGGTGAACGGGTTCAAAAAGAACGTGGTGATCGGCAACAAGGACAACCCGCAGGCCGGCGGCTTTGTCGGTGCGCAGATTGGTGCAATCATTGAGAACTCTTCGGTGACGAGCACGAATGGTTTCACCGTGCGGGCAACGCAATATGCCGGTGGTTTTGCCGGAGTAAGTCGCAACGGCAACGTAGGCGGTCTGATTAACTCGCTTGGCGTCGACTTGCTGTCTGCGCTGCGTCCGCAGAGCCTCATCGAAAACAGTGGCCTGACGATAAACGGTGACGATAAGATCACCGTGCAGGCCGAAGACTACGCCGGCGGCTTCAACGGTGCCATGGCCAATGCCTATGCGGTCAATAATTCGATTACGGCTTCGGTCGCCGTGACTGCCGACGGATCCCACGCCGGAGGATTCACCGGATTCGCCTCCGTGGGATGGGGCCTGGAACTCGGTACGGACGATACCACGAAGGCATCGCTGTTGAAACAGCTCACCAAGGCTGTGACTAAATTGCTGAGCGGCAGCAATAACGGTGCAGGAGAACTGCTGTCCATCGTCGGTGTGAATCCCTCCGTGATTCTCGGCACGCAGATGAAGGGCTCCCTCACCGTTAAGGCTGGTGGCGATTACGCGGGCGGTCTCGTGGGCGAAGGATCGGGTACGGTGATCGGTGATTCCTCGCAGAACCGCCTTCAAAAACTCACATTCTGGAAGTACAACAATCATCGTGACTTCCCTCAGCAGCGCTCCACCACCATAGAAGGCCTTGAATCGGTCACGGCCACGGGCTCCTACGCGGGTGGCATCGCCGGCAATCTGCAACCGACAACGGTAGCTGGGTTGCTCAACAGTGTGGTGAAAATTGGCGATATTGCCACGCTCAAGAAGTTCGACCAGTTTGCCGCGTTCACCGTGGAGAACATGTCTGTCACCGCTCCGGCATCCGGCCTGACAGTGACGGCTGGTTCATATTATGCAGGCGGTGCCATCGGATGCGCCACCGGCGGCGACGTGACCCACACGAACCTTACCAATCTGGCCACGGTCTCGGCCAGGGGAGAAGCCGGCGGTTTTATTGGCTTCTCTGGACCAGGCGACGCCATCGGCGCTGGCGGTCTCAATGTGCTTGGGCTTATCAAGCTTTCTGGTCTGCTATCGGTTGCCCAATATTCTTCGGTTGCAGTCACTGCATCGAACGTGAACGGCATCTCTGGCGGATTCACGGTTGCGGCAACCGGCAAGAACAAGAACAACGAAACAACCGATTACGCTGCAGGCGGTTTCTATGGTCAGGCCAACAGCACCAAGACCCGGGAAAGCCATGTGACAAACCTCAAATCGGTCACAGCCGATACCAGCACGTCCGATGGTGTGGCAGGCGGTTTCGTGGGCTTCTCCACCACCGGCGGCCTCGCCGACGCGCTCAGCAACGCAGAAGATTCCAGCGTATTGGATGGCCTGATCAAAGGCGGCCTGCTGTCCGTGAACGACCTGCTCGGTGCCGTACCGTATCTGATTCCAAGTTATACGGATACCACCGTGACATACGTCAACGGCGGTTATGTCGAAGGCGATATCGCGGGCGGCTATGCGGGAAACTTCCAAAGCGGCAAGGTCAACCAGTTCTCCGAAACCGATCTCAAGAACGACTCAACGCTGGCCGGTGTACAGTCCCGCGTGCAAACCAACCCCGTGGCCGTTGTCAACCTTGACCATGTGACCGGCGGCGCATACGCAGGTGGTTTCGGCGGCAAGGTCGTTTCCGGCGCGCTCGCTTCGGCTGGCAACGGCGGCCTGAGTTTGCTCGGCAAATTCGGTACGGTGGATCTCGCCAACCTGTTGCAGGTGGTGCAGGGCTATGTGCCATTCATCTCCTACGCGGGTGTGCATTCCGATGCCACCACCGTGGAGACCACTAGCGGTAACAAGATTTCCGACCCGGATGATCCCGGCTTCACCGTTTCCGCCACCCGATTTGATCAGTCCGATACGCAATCCGGTTCCGCCGGCGGCTACATCGGCTACGGTTCCGGTGTGCAGGTGTCCCATTCCAGCGTGACCCAACTGCGCCGTACTGATGTCAAGGCACCGAAGAATCTGGAAACCGCCGGATCCATCGACGACACCTATCTGAGCAAAGACAGCTCGTATGCAGTCACCGCCGCTCGGTATGCCGGCGGCTACATCGGCAAAATGGACATCGGCTCGGCGGCAGCTGTGGGCGGTGGCCTGAGGCTGCTCGGCCAGAACGTCAATCTCAACGATGTACTCAGTGTGCTGGATGTCGTCGTCTCGACGATTGAACACTCCGATGTGACTGGCGGCATCGGCGGATACTCCGTTCTGGCCAGCACCGCAGATCATAGGAATGCCAACAATGAGCCCGATCCACTGGGTATGGCTGGTGGTTTCGCCGGAGACATCGAAGGCGGCCATATTCAGGACTCGAGCTCTCATGAGTTCGTATACATCATCGGCCAGGTTTCGGCCGGCGGTTACGTGGGTGCCATGCAGCCGGGAGCCGTGGCGAACGTGCTTGGCGACGGCAGCGTGCTCAAGAAGCTTGTCAACCTCGACAACCTGCTCTCGCTCGTGCAGGACTTCACGCCGACGATTCGCAACAGCTCGACCGATGCCGCAGTGTGCGGCGGCGCGGTGCGTGCCCAGGCGGCATCGGATACGACCACACGCCGTGGCATGGCCGGCGGCTATGCAGGTCGTAATCGTGGCGGTCATATCTGGGGCAACAACACAGCAGCGTGGAAGCAGGAGAATACCGACGGCAAATACAACGGGCCGCAGCGCGTAGCCTACGCCGCGCGCATCCGCAGCGTATACGGTGCCGAAATCGCCGGCGGTTACACCGGCTTCATGGAGGCGGCCGATACCGCTCAAGGCGGTTCGCTCTCTTTGCTTGGCGGTCTCATCAAGGCCGGCAATCTCGCTGGCGTGCTGTCTGTGGTCCACCCGACCGAGGAGCACTCGAAGGTCACTGGTCCTTTGCGCAATATGAGCTACGACCAATGGAAGACGTGGGTCGACAACATCGGCAAGTACGGTGCGTATGGCAAGGAATTTACCGAGGTAGCTACGGGCGATGGTGCGGGCTCTGTTACTGATCAGGATTCCCTGGACAAGTTCCTCGAATCCTACATCTTCGGATTCAACGTCGTCGCCGGTCGTGCGGAGTATCAGACTGGCGCGAACTTGCATGATTCCGGCGTCGCCGGCGGACACGTCGGCCTGATGCGCACCGGCACGATCACCGATGGCCAGTCGATGGATGTCAAGACCGTCTCTGCCATGCGTGCGGCAGGCGGTTATGCGGGCACGATGGAATCCGGCTCGGCATCCTCGTTCGGCTCTATCCAACTATTCGGCGACAAAGGCATCAAACTTGATTTGGGACAGATGCTCGACGTGGCACAGGTATTTGTGCCCGTCGTCAAATCTTCGAGCGTGGCCGGCTACCGCAAGGGTATGAAGGTCGTGGCCACCGGTGAAGACATCACGCACGGTACCGGTAATGCCGGAGGCTATGTCGGTCTCGCGGTCGGCGCCCAGATCTGGGGCGATCTCGGCCAGAACGGCCAGAAGCTTGTCAAGGGTGTCACCGCTGCCGGTGCCAACGTTTCCAACCTGCGCAAGGTGGAAGGGCGCAACAATGTCGGCGGATTTATCGGCGTGGCCACTGCCGGTGCGGTTGCGGATGTGGACACCAATGCGTCCGAGGGATTCCTGCAAGGAATCCTCGACTCGCTGGTATCGAACCCGGCAAGTCTGGTCAGCGTATTGCAGGCCACGGTTACGACGATTCGCGGTGCACATGTGAGCTCGGATGACCCGGCATGGGGATACACGGTCAATGGCGCATATGAGAGCAAGGACGATAAGGGTAATACCACAACCAAGTATGCCCTGAACGCCGGCGGTTTCGGCTCGCTGCAGGCCGCGATCCTCGGTGACAAGGATTCCGCCAAAGGCACCGGCAGTGAAGCGGATCCGAACAATGACCCGGCTTCTCTTACTGTTAACGGGCTGCGCGCTGTTGAAGGCGGGCAATACGCCGGTGGCTTCTTTGGTCTTGCTGATATATCCAGCGTCGCTTCCGTCGGCGGCGGCGAGGCCGGCGATAAGCAGAATACCAACCTGCTGCTCAAACTGCTCAAGGTCGGCAACGTGGGCGTGCTCGAAGCATTCCGCACCTTCATCTATGACGGTCAGGTCAACGGTGTGAGCGACGGCATCCAAGTCGTCGCCCATGATTCCACCACAAAGGGCATGCTTGACTCGAAGCGTTACACCGGTGCGGCCGGTGGCTTCGGCGGTGGACTGATCAATGGCTCCGTCAAGCAGTCTGCGGTCACCAACCTCAACAGTGTGACCGGCGTGAACTACGTGGGCGGCTTCATCGGGCATCTTGGCAAATCCGGCACGGTCGCCGCCGACAATGCACAACTCGGCACAGATGCGCTCAATCTGCTTGGTGCCACGGCCGGCGTACTTGACATCTGGGGCTCGCACGTTGGCGATTCGCGCGTCACCGGCATCCCGGACGGTTATACCGTCACCGCCACACACCATGGCGACACCTACGGCAAAGCCACCGACAAGGCTACCGGACGCGAGGTCGCGGGCGGATTCGTCGGCTACGCGGACTTGGCCCGAGTGAAGGGCTGCACGGCCGGCAATCTCAAGAAGGTCACCAGCGGCGAGATCGCCGGCGGATTCGTCGGCGAAACCAGCCGCGCCTATCTGGTTGATGCGCAGGTCAACTCGGTACTCGTGGAACTGCTCCTGCGAGTGGTGAACGCGCTGGTCAAGCTCCTGTACCTCGACAAGGCGCAGCAGGTCGGCGTCATCGACTTGGGCAAGTGGTTCCCGTCTATCTTCGGCAAGGTGTTCGACCTCAAGGTGCTTTCGGAAGGCGATGTGCTGTACGTGAACCTGTTCGGGCTGAAGGTGAGCGTCGCCCTGTCCAAGGCCGACGCCGAAAACCAGCAGCAGACCGACGTGGCGATTGTCACCATCGGCGACAGCGTCATCAAACTGCCCTGCAGCAAGAACGGCATCGACATGGGTGGATCAGGCAGCAACCTGACCGTCCAGCTCATCAAGGGCAACCGTACTCGCGTGGAACAGTCCACTGTAACGGGCATCGCCAGTGGCTATGACGTGTTCGGCGGAGGGGCAACTCAGGATACCGACGGTGTGAAGGATCTTTCCACAGGCTACACGGGCGGCTTCGCCGGACTGAACGACGAGGGTGTGCTGGCAGACGACCACATGGTCTACGCCGACACGATCCGCGGTGCCAGCGGACTGGTCGACCCGTTCTCGAACACCAAACTCAAGTCCGTATGGGACTTCAACACCATGAGCGACATCCTCGGACCGGTCGATGCCGGCAAGGGCGGCAAGGCATACAACACCTATCGCATTTACCGCAAGGCGGCCGCGAACGCTAGTGAGGCCCGTACCTCCGCACAGGACGGCAACAAGATCTTCTCGCAGAAGAACACGGCGGACGATGCGCTGAACACCGGACTCGATCGTTGGGAAGTGAAGCTGTTCGACGTGGTCAACACATACGACAGCAGCGCTGTGCACAGCTCCGCATCCGGCGACGCCGGCACCACTTGGGTCGGCATTAAGGACGCCGTGGTCAACTCCACGGACGGCAGCACCAAGACGAAGCTCGATGCCTACCAGTCCCCGGCCAAGGCCGTGCTCATGCTCGACGCGACCGTGACCGACAACAACGGCGGACTCACCCCCGAACCGGACGACGGCCAGGACCCGTGCGGCAAGGACGGTTGCCGAACCATTGACCTGACCGTCCAGAAGATATGGAAGGACGGCAACCTCGAACGGCCGCAGTCGGTCGAACTGAAGATCGCCGCGCACTATACCGATGGCAGTGGCAATACGGTGACGCCGCAGACGATTCAATGCTTCGGCGCGGATTGCACAACCGTGACGCAGAAGAATCCATGGACGGTGACGTTGGACTCCTCCGATGCCTCTTCCTGGAGCAACACCTGGCGCAAGGTGATTCAAGGACTGCCGGTCGCATTCGTGGATGGACAGGATGCCAACGGCAAGGACATCGTGCGTTACTACACGTACACCGTGGAAGAAACTGCCGTGACCTATAAGGACGGCGATACCACCAAGACCATTAAGCCCGCGGAGGCCGGATACCAAGTATCGGTCTCCTACAACACCAAGGAACGCGTGGCCATTGTTACCAATGCGGCGTTGCTTCCGGATACGGGAGGCGCGGGCACGATGTGGTTCCTGATGTTCGGCTTGCTGCTTATGGGAGCTGGCGTGGTCTGGTACGTGCGTAATCAACGCGTTCAATCCGGCACAGTCCGCTCGGGCTCCAGCCGTATACGAAAGCGAGGTGCCCATGCCTCGTGACGACCACATAGACAAACCGTACCTGCCAAACAGAAAAGATTTCCATCTAGAGAAAGGAACAGTAATGAAATCACTGATGAAAAAGGTTTTCGCTGCCGCCGCGGCGATTGCCACCGTATTTGGATTGGCTGCGACGACAGTCGCCACGGCCAACGCAGCGGGTGGTAATGCCACGCTGACGGTCAGCACTAAAGACGCGAAGTTCGCCGGTAAGACCGTGAACGCCTACAAGATGTTCTCCGCCACCGTGAGCAGTGACGGCGGGGCTGTCTCCCACACGTTGAATGACGCGTGGAAGCCGTTCTTCAAGAACTCCGTCGGACTAACTGATGTTACCGACGCGAACGTCAACGATAAAGCAAACGACTACGTATCCAAGCTGAAAGATAGTGCCTTGACTGCTTTCGCTGCCAAGGCATCGAACTGGGCGCAGAACACGGCCAACAGCATCACGGCTGACGCGACCGCTACGGTATCTAAGATTGCTGCCACGGACGGTAAGTACACTGCGACGTTCACTGGTCTCGACTACGGCTACTACGTGATCGCTGTGCCGGGTGCGACCGTGGCTGACACCAATAGTCAATACGCCGCGCTAGTTCGCGTTCATAGCACCACGGTGAGTGTCGACATTAAGGGCGCCCTGCCTACCGTTGACAAGAAGGTACAGGTAGACGGCACTGGTAAGGACGCCACCGACGCGAAGATCGGTGATACCCTGAAGTTCACCCTGACTTCCACCATTCCGGACATGTCCGCCTATAACACCTACACCTTCAACTTCAAGGATACGTTGTCTAAGGGCCTCACCTTTGGACAAGTCGATTCCGTTAAGGTCGGAGATACGGCACTGACCACGGACACTGACTACACCGTCGCCACTGCTCCTGCGGACAACGGCAAAACGCTTCTTACTGTCACCATGAAGAACTTCAAGAACCAGCAGGCCAATGTCGGCAAGAAGATCACCGTCACCTACACGGCCACGCTGAACAAGGATGCTGTTGTGGGCGGTGCTGGTAACGTCAACTCCGCAACGATTCAGTACTCCAACAACCCGAGCACCAATGGCACCGGTGAGTCCGAACCCAGCAAGGTTCGCGTCTTCACTTATGGCTTCACCGTCGATAAGTACACTGGTGACAACTATACTGCTGAAGCTGTTCGACTTCCTGGTGCTAAGTTCACACTCGCACCTAAGGACGGCGACCCTATGAGCTTCGTGCAAGTCAATGCCGGTAGTGCGACCGCGAACGCTGTATACCGTGTAGCTACGGCTGGTGAGACAGGTACTACGACTATCACCACTCCTGAAAACGGTAAGGTTGACTTCCAGGGACTGAAGAACGGCGAGTACACGCTCACCGAGACCGAAGCGCCGGCCGGCTACAACAAGCTTGCCAGCGCCATCGGCGTGAAGGTTGATGGCCAGAACAACGGCACTGACACCACGCATGCCACCGTCGTCATCAAATACGACAACAACAATGGCAGCGTCTACGACCAGACCGCATCGAACGGTGTCATCCCGGTCCAGAACAAGCCCGGTGTTGTCCTGCCTGGCACTGGTGGCATGGGTACCATCGCCTTCACGGTGATTGGTGTGCTGGTCATCGCGCTCGGCGTTGCCTGGACTCTCAAGCGCAAGAACGCCTGACGAGCATGGCCGTGTTTTGGGCGTGAAGGGCACACACCCGCTACGCCCACAACACGGTTTCCTCGCGAAAAGAACGCTCGATGAAACGACTGCGCAACATCCTGCCCGTACTGGTCATTCTCGGTGGAATGCTCATTCTGTTCTATCCGACGATCAGCAACTTCCTCATTATGCGCAACGCCAGCCGCGCCGTAAATAACTACGACGCCAGCGTTGAAGCATTGAGCCAGGAACAGTACCAGAAGGTGCTGGATGCTGCGCACGCCTATAACGAAAAGCTCGCCCAGAACGATGCAGGAGAAACCGACGCTCTTGCCAGTGCCGTCAATTCCGCATCCACGGACGAGGAATACAACAGTCTGCTCAATATTGACGGTGACGGCATGATGGGATACATCACTGTGCCTAAGCTTGAGGAGACCTTGCCGATTTATCACGGCACTTCCGAGAAAGTGTTGCAATCCGGCATCGGACATCTCGAACAGACCTCGCTGCCAGTTGGTGGCGCGTCCACTCATGCGGCTCTGTCTGGCCACCGGGGCTTGCCCACGGCAAAACTGTTCACGGACTTGAACCTTATGAAAAAAGGCGACAAGTTCTACATCACAATACTTAAAGACACGTATGCGTATCAGGTCGATAAGATCACTACCGTTCTGCCGACCGATACCAAACAGCTGGCAATTGAGCCCGGCGAGGATTTGGTCACGCTTATCACTTGTACGCCGTATGCGGTCAATACGCATCGGCTGCTGGTGCGTGGCCATCGCATCCCATACACGCAGCAGCAGCAGGATGACGCCAAATCCACGTTCCACGTGGACATTCCGCTGCAGTACTTGTTGCCGTCTCTTGCACTGATTGCCTTGCTCATCGCATGGCATTTATGGCAGCGCCATGAGCGGCGACGCCGGCAGAGTGGGAGCGCCAAGGTCGCATCTGGTGATTCTGACTCTGCGGATATCGAGCCGGACGGTGACTTGCCTCCTCAGCCAGACAGTACAAATAACCAATCACATTCATCACGGCGGAAAGGACCGGGCAGACATGTTAGACCTGCATAGCGGAAGCGAGTATGGTGCGGCGCGCATTGCTGCCATGATTGCCGCCGCCGTTACTATCGTCCTCACTGTTCTTGCAGCCCTCGGCTCTATGGTGCCGTATGCGCAAGCTGATTCTTTCGGCGCTCTCACCATCAATGCCGTATGGGGCCGAGACACGGCTTCGCCCAAATTGCTTGCCGGCGATACCTATTCCATCGTGCGCGTCGCCACCGTCACAACGAACAATGATGGTAGCGTCTCCTCATATAAAACCGTCGGCGATTTTTCCGGCCTCACTGCCGATTGGGAACGCCTGACATCAAGTGAATATCACGATGCTGCCAAGAAGCTCGCTGCGCACGCGGCGAAAAACAAGCTGTACCAGCATTCCGGCACCACTAACGTAGCTGGTCAGCTCACTTTCCAGAATCTGCCGCTCGGCCTATATCTGGTCTCTCGCACGAGCTCGGCGAAAGCCAACAAGGCATACGACTGTGATCCGTTCCTCATCTCGATTCCTGGCAGTGGAGGCACATCCGCTGATCTCAACATCACAGTAGAGCCGAAATTTAGCACTGGAACTCCTGTTGTCCCGCCCGAAGATAACCCGAGCGAGGAGCCGGGCAATCCTGGCCTTATCGGTCGTACGGGTGCCGCCGTAGGCAGCATTGCCGCGGCAGCGGGGCTCATGTTACTTGTTGCGTTCATTTTGTTCAGATTGCGCATGAGGCGCCGCATACGGGACGTCAATTCGGCCGGCAAATCCCATACAGATGATTTATTCGTATGCGAGAATAACGCGCCGAAGTCGCCGCTACTCGCTGCACTTCCCAAGCACCACGTAGAATCGAACACATGGAGTTGAACGATTTGCCTCAGATGGATCCGCGCGCGCTGAAGGCCACGTCCGTCAAAGCCGAAGACGAACATGCCAGTTCAGCTGAGCCGCAAGCATTGAAGATCACCGCCGCCAGCTCGAACCCGAAGATGTTCACGCTGCCCTGGCATAAGCCCCTGGCCACCTGGCCCGAGGACCTGCTGGCCAACCTGCCGCGAGGCATCTCCCGCCACGTGGTGCGTTTTGTGCACGTGGGCGACGAGGTGTACGCCATGAAAGAGATCACCCGTCAGGTGGCCGAGCGCGAGTATGAGATTCTGCGCCGACTGCAGAAGCTCGAGTTGCCGACCGTCATCCCGATTGCCGTGGTCACCGGTCGTCATGACCGCAATGGCGAACCGCTGGAAGCGATTCTGGTCACTAAGCATCTGAAGTTCTCACTGCCGTACCGCGCGCTGTTCGCCCGCAATCTCCAGCCGGATACTGCCGAGCGTTTGATCGACGCCCTTGCCGTGCTGCTGGTTCGCCTGCACTTGGCCGGCTTCTACTGGGGCGATGTGTCGCTGTCGAACGTCCTGTTCCTGCGTGATGCCGACGCGTTTTCCGCCTTCCTGGTGGACGCCGAAACCGGTGATTTGCAGGTGCAGCTTACCGATGGCCAGCGTGAATACGATATCGACTTGGCTCGCACCAACATCATCGGTGAATTGATGGATTTGGCTTCTGGCCGTCTGCTGCCGAGCGACGTGGACGAGATCGAGGTGGGCAACCGTCTGGTCGACCGCTACCACTCGTTGTGGAGCACGCTGACCGACACCGACAAGTTCGGCCCGGATGAGATGTGGAAGATCGAGCAGCGCGTCAACAAGCTCAACGACCTGGGCTTCGACGTGGACGAGCTGGAGATGAAGACCGCGGAGGACGGCAAACGTGTGCTGGTCCGCCCGCGCGTGGTCGATGCCGGCTATGCGTCGCGCAAGCTTCTGCGACTGACCGGTTTAGATGTGCAGGAGAATCAGGCGCGGCGCCTGCTCAACGATCTGGATGCGTACCGTGCCTCCACGTGGCGTGAAGGCGAGGAGTTGGAGATCGTCGCCACCGATTGGATGCGTGAGGTGTATGAGCCGACCGTGCGTATGATTCCACGTGAATATCGTTCGCAGATCGAGCCGGCACAGTTCTTCCATGAGGTGCTGGATCACCGCTGGTTCCTTGCCGAGAAGGCCGGCCACGACGTGCCGATGGGCGAGGCTGTGGAAAGCTACATCCAATCCGTGCTACCGAACTACAAGCTGGATGACAAAGCCGTGAACGAGCTCAACGCTGAAGCGGATTCCGGCGTGGTCGACGATGAGGCGAATTACGAAAAGCCCATCGACGATGATGATTACAATCCCGACGACGATCCTGATGCCGCGGTGTGGAGCCACTGATATGTGGAGCTGCTGAGCGAAACCGGACGGGGTGGTGCGCCGATTGCGGCGGCCACCCCGATTTTCGTTCCGCTCGATGACCCCGCCGGCAGCAGGGGGGAGATATGGGTATTACTTCGTGGCGGCTGCCGCTGCTTCGCGACGGGCGCGGGCGACCGCGTACAGGCTGATACCGGCTGCGACCGAGGCGTTCAGAGACTCCACCATGGACGTGATCGGAATGCCGGCGATCGCGTCGCACGACTCGCGCACGAGTCGGCTCAGTCCCTTGCCTTCTGAACCGAGCACGACGATCAGCGGATCGGTCTCGAAACCGGTTTCGCCGACCAGCTTATCGCCGCCGCCGTCTAGGCCGACCGTGTAATATCCACGTTCGCGCATGCTTTCGATGGCCTTGGTGAGGTTCACCACGCGAGCCACCGGGATATGCGCCGCGGCACCGGCCGATACCTTCCACGCGGCAGCGGTGACCGAAGCGGAACGACGCTCCGGCAGAATCACGCCGTTGGCACCGAAGGCGGCGGCCGAACGAATCACCGCACCCAGGTTCTGCGGGTCGGTCACGCCGTCGAGCGCGATGAACAGCGGGCGTGCGTTGATGCGCGCACTCGGCGAATTCACCACGTCCATGGCCTTGGCCTTGCGCTCGGCGATATCCGCCAGCTCGGCGAGAGACGAATACTGGTACGGCTGCACTTTGAGCACGACGCCCTGATGGTTCGACGACCGGGCGATGCGATCCATTTCCAGACGGTCGGCCTCCAGCAGGTGCAGGCTTTGTGCGCCGGCGAGCTTGATGATCTCGCGTGTACGGTCATCATGCTCGATACGTGTCGCGATATACAGCTGCATGCTGGGGACGCCGACGCGCAGCGCCTCCAGCACGGCATTGCGGCCGATGACCAGATCGTCCGAATCGGACGTGAACTTCGCGGCGCGACGGCGGGCTGCCAGTCGTGGATCTGCCATCTTGCGACGGTTCGTCGCCTGCTTGGCCTTGTATGCCTTGTGATACACGCGATCCTCGGCTTTGGGCGTCGGCCCCTTGCCGCGTAGCGCATTGCGGTGTTTTCCTCCCGACCCCTTGGTCGGACCTTTCTTGATTGCCATACGTGCCATTGTCCCAGACCCCCACGCCAAACAGCCATTCGAGGCGCGCGAATCGCCCCAATCTCCTGAGAGACTCGGTTTGCGTTCCTAAGTGCGCGCCGGAACGCCGAGTGCGCGAACATAGGAACGCAGATCGCATAGTTTGCGTTCCTAAGTGCGCAGAGTTGTCGTTTCGGCGCGCACTTAGGAACGGAACGAAGCTCGTCCGGTTCCGAAGCCGCCGGAGTTCCTTGCCTTGGCACGTATGATGAATGCAGGATCGGGCGGCGTCATTCATACCCGGAGAGCCAGAAGGTCTTGCGATGGTCGATGTGAGCAGGGAGTGCTGCGAGCGGTATTTCGGCATGGACGACGAACTGTTCGATTACACCATGGCGACGCTCCGCTGGCTGCTCGCGCTGTGTGAGCGTGTCGCCTGAAATCGTTCGCGGAATGCTGATATTTGGACAACACGTAAAGGGCTGTTTCGCCAAGCGATGACGGGTTTGTGGAATAATGGCAACAGTATGCATCGGCAGCAGTTGCGCCGGTGCCCATAACCGCGCAGCTTTATCGAGATGACCGGGGGAGGGGACGATCCCGGTGATCGTGAGGGCTGACTACTCCGCGGCTATATCAAGGAGACCATTATGGTTGATCACACAAATGATCAATCCACAGGCGTGCAGTCGCAGGAAGGCCTGCTTCACGACGTCGATCCCAGCTTGACCGAGGCGAACGAAGTCGCCAAGGCGCTGGATGTGGATACCAACACCGGCCTGAGTTCCGCCGAGGCGCAGCGCCGGTTGGAGAAATTCGGCCCGAACCAGTTGGCCAGCGCGCCGCCCGTACCCAAGTGGAAGAAGTTCCTGGCGCAGTTCCAGGATCCGCTGGTGTACCTGCTGCTTGCCGCCACTGTCATCTCACTGATCGCATGGTTCATCGAGCGCTCGCACGGAACGGCCGGCGAAGTGCTGCCGTTTGACGCCATCGTCATCATCCTGATCCTGATCGTCAACGCGGTGCTGGGCTATATTCAGGAGGCCCGTGCCGAGCAGGCGGTGGAGGCGCTCGCCCAAATGACGGCACCGCAGACCTCCGTGCTGCGTGACGGCAAAATCGTGCACATCAACACCGCCGACGTGGTTCCCGGCGACATCGTGGTGCTTGGCGAAGGCGATACCGTCTCCGCCGACGGGCGTCTGTTCGCCGCCGCGTCGCTGCGCATCGCCGAGGCGAGCCTGACCGGCGAATCCGTGCCGGTGGGCAAGAAGCCCGACACGCTCGACTCCGCCAAGGCGCTGGGCGACCGCACCAATATGATTTTCAACGGCACGTCCGTCACCCAGGGCACCGGCCGCGCGATCGTGACCGGAACCGGCATGAACACGCAGGTTGGCAAGATCGCCGACATGCTGTCGCAGACCGATGACGAGGATACCCCGCTGCAGAAGGAGATGACCCACGTCTCCAAGATCCTGGGCATTGCCGTGTGCATCATCGCGGCCGTCGTGCTCGTCGCGCTGTTCATCACGCAGGGCTTCCACAAGATGCCCGACGATCTCATCGACTCGCTGCTGCTGGCCGTTTCGCTGGCCGTCGCCGCAGTGCCGGAAGGTCTTGCGACGATTCTGACGGTTGTTCTCGCGCTCGGCGTGCAGCGCATGGCCAAGCACAACGCCATCGTCAAGAAGCTGAGCTCCGTGGAAACGCTGGGATCCGCTTCAGTGATCTGCTCCGACAAGACCGGTACGCTCACGCGTAACGAGATGACCGTCGAGCGCATCGTCACCCCGAGCGGTGAAGTGCAGCTCACCGGCACCGGTTACGAGCCCAAGGGCAAGATGCTGGGCATGGGTGGCGACGCCATCGAGGAGAGCGCTCCGGTCAACGCCGAAGCCCTGCGCACCATCGCCGTCGGAGCGTTTGCCAACGACGGTGACTTGCGTCAGAACGATGCCGGCCAGTGGGAGATCGTCGGCGACCCGACCGAGGTGTCGCTCGTCGTCGCCTCCCGCAAGATCAAGGCCGACCGCGCCCTCGGCAAGCTCGACCGTGTGGCCGAGGTTCCGTTCACGTCCGAGCGCAAGCGTATGGCCGTGATCGGCAAGGACAGCAGCGACAACGGCAACCTGAGCGTCTATGCAAAGGGCGCGCCCGATGTGCTGCTCGGCTACTGCACGCGCATCGCGGTTGGCGACGCCGTCCGCCCGATGACCGAAGGCGACCGCCAGGAGATTCTCGCGACCGTCGAGCGTCTGTCCGGCGAGGCATACCGCACGCTGGGTGAGGCGTACCGCCCGCTCGGCACCACATCCCTGGCCGATATCCCCGGCATCAAGACCAATGCAGCCGGCCAGGTGACCGACATCTCCGAGCAGAGCGACGTCATCGAGCGTGACCTGATCTGGGCCGGCATGGTCGGCATCATCGACCCGCCGCGTACCGAAGTGCGTGATTCCGTGGCCGAAGCGCATCGCGCCGGCATCCGCACGGTGATGATCACCGGCGACCACCCGCTCACCGCGGCCCGCATCGCTTCCGATCTGGGCATCATCGAAAAGGGCGGCAAGGCCCTCACCGGCGATCAGCTCGACGCGATGCCCGACGAGGCGGCGTTCGACAAGGCGACTTCCGAGGTCTCCGTGTACGCCCGCGTGGCCCCCGAGCACAAGCTCAAGATCGTGGAGTCGCTGCAGCGCCAGGGCAACATCGCCGCCATGACCGGCGACGGTGTGAACGACGCCCCGGCCGTCAAGTCCGCCGACATCGGCGTGGCGATGGGCATCACCGGCACCGAGGTGACCAAGGAATCCGCGAAGATGATTCTCGCGGACGACAACTTCTCCACCATCGTCGCCGCCGTGCGCGAAGGCCGTGTGATCTTCGACAACATCCGCAAGTTCCTGCGCTACCTGCTGAGCTCCAACGTGGGCGAGGTGTTCACCGTGTTCGGCGGCGTCATGCTCGCCGGCGTGCTTGGCATCACGCAGCCGGGAACCGCCGGTGTCGCCGTGCCGCTGCTCGCCACGCAGCTGCTGTGGATCAACCTGCTGACCGACGCCGCCCCGGCGCTCGCGATGGGTGTCGACCCGCAGACCGATGACGTGATGGCACGCAGCCCGCGCAAGCTCACCGACCGCGTGATCGACAGGGACATGTGGATCGATATCGCGTTCATCGGCATCATCATGGCGGCCGTCACCTTGATCGGCATGGACATGCACCTTGAAGGTGGCCTGTTCACCGACCGCTCCATCGGCGGCACCCACGAATTCCAGATGATCGAGGCCCGTACAATGGGCTTCACGATTCTCGTGTTCGCGCAGCTGTTCAACGCGATCGCATCGCGTTCCGCACGTCAGTCCGCGTTCGTCGGCCTGTTCTCCAACAAGTGGCTGTGGGGGGCGATCGGCCTGTCTGTCGTGCTGCAGCTCGTGGTGATCTACGTTCCGTTCCTCAACTCCGCGTTCGGCACCACGCCGCTCGGACCGTGGGCATGGGTCGAGTGCATCTGCCTCGCCGCGGTCGTACTGATCGCCTCGGAAATCTACAAGGCGATCATGCGCGCCATCGACCGCAAGCGCGGCATCATGGCATAACAATGCCATAAGCCTCCACCGGCAGTCAGGGCTCCCGCTCTCCACATCGGAAAACGGGAGCCCTTCTCATACCCCGGAATCGCTGAATATGCGGTGACATGACGGAACGATGTCGTAGCATCGGAGGCGAACCATATATCAATGGCACGTTCCGAAGGGATTCGCAATGTCACTCATCGAACAATTCCATGGCGCCGCCGCCGATGGAACGGAACTCACCGCTATTTATGCTGAGCAGCCGGCTGCTGATGTGGCGTTCGCGCTGATCTTCGCCGGTCACGGTCTTCCGCGCTTCGTGCACTGGGGCCGCCCGCTCGCGGCGCCGGGAACCGTACTCGCCGCATACGACGCCCTGCGGCCGCAGCGCGTGTCCGGCGCGCTGGACGAGACCGCCTGGCCAAGCATCATGCCCACGCAAAGCGAGTCGTGGATAGGGGCACCGCGACTGGATATCCGGCGCGCCGGCGTAGCGCCGTTCTGTGCATTCACGGTGACCGGCATCGCAATCCGTCAGGACGAACGCCAAGGCGTTGACGTGTCCGACGGCGTGGACGGTGCCGCGCATACCGTCACGCAACAGGTGCCGGTCGTCACCGTGACCGCGTCGGATACCGAGCAGGGCGTGGAACTGTCATGGACGGCCGAACTGTTGCCCGGCGGACTGATCAGACAGCGCGCCACGCTGCGTAATCTTCCAGCCGGTAATCTTCTGACCGGTGACTTGGAAGTCGGTAAAGTCGAACTCGGCTTCCCGCTCCCGGCACTTGCCACGGAGATACTCACCACCACCGGCCATCATCTGCGCGAACGCAGCCCGCAGCGGCAGCCGCTGACCGAAGGACGCTTCGAGAAGGTCTCGATGGCGGGGCGCCCAGGTTTTGACGCCTCTCTGTTGCTTTCCGCGGGCGAGCCCGGCTTCGGGTTCGAGCATGGCGAGGTCTATTCGGTGCATGTGGGCTGGAGCGGCAATTCCGTGCTGTCGGCAGAGCGTCAGCCGTATACGACCGGTCTGATTGGCGGCGGCGAGGTGCTGCTCGGCGGCGAGGCCACGCTCGCCCGCGGCGAAACGTACACCACCCCGTGGCTGTACGGGTCGTACGGTGACGGGCTCAACGAGGTGGCTGCGAGATTCCATGATTACGTGCGCTCCTGTCACCCGGATCTCGCCGTCAAGCCACGTCCGGTGATTCTCAACACGTGGGAGGCCGTGTATTTCGACCATGACTACGACACGTTGAAGGCTCTGGCCGATAAGGCCGGGGATTCCGGTGTCGAACGGTTCGTGGTGGATGACGGCTGGTTCGG
>ENA-OPRR01000589-OPRR01000589.1-human-gut-metagenome-genome-assembly--contig:-NODE-589-length-36569-cov-3.272060_pt1 | contig 36569 bp, 34 predicted proteins | sample MGYA00241796_ERZ501883 | MGnify/ENA primary metagenome ERZ501883 (study PRJEB25962, sample SAMEA2042406) | human gut metagenome | biome: human gut; feature: human-associated habitat; material: faeces...
TTTTCACATCGGATGGACATCCGATGCTTCTTGACCGGCTTTTCCGGTCAAGAAGATGAGCCGTCCTGAACAGTTACATATGAGAAAGGAAATGGAAATGGAGTATGTGGGAATTGTAGAGGGGATCTTTGAGAGCCGCCCCAACCGCTTTATCGCTTATGCGGGAATCGGCGGCACACAGGTTACCTGTCATGTAAAAAATACAGGCCGCTGCCGGGAACTTCTTGTCCCCGGAGCCGCCCTTTTCCTTCAGCACCATCCTGATGCGGCCGCCCTGGGACGCAAAACAGAGTATTCCGTGATTTGCGTCCGCAAGGAAACCGATCATGGTTCCCTTCTAATCAATATGGACTCCCAGGCTCCCAATCAGGCCGCATACGAGTGGCTTTGCAGCCATGGAATCTCCCCCAAAAGAGAAGTCCGTTTCGGCAATTCCCGTTTCGATCTGGCCTTTGAGGAAGACGGCGTTCCTGCCTTTATGGAGGTAAAGGGCGTAACTCTGGAGGAAAATAAAACCGCGCGTTTTCCCGATGCCCCCACCATACGGGGAGTGAAGCATCTGAAAGAGCTGGAGCTGGCTGCCGCAGAGGGCTGCCGTGCCTATCTGCTCTTTGTCATTGCCATGAAAGGAGTCTCTTCCTTTGAAGCCAACCGGGCCACTCATCCGGAATTTGCCGATGCTCTGGCCCATGCGGCCGCCCACGGAGTCCGGATCCTCGCCTATGACTGCCACGTTACCCCCAATTCCCTGGACATCGACAGTCCGGTGCCTGTGACCTTTGTTTAGGCCGCAGCACCGGCGTCAGGGCTCATCCCGTTTTATTTGGCATCCAGCCAGTTCTGTCCCTCATGAACATCCACGTCCAAAGGCACAGCCAAAGCCACTGCCTGTTCCATATTTTCTTTCAGAATTTTTGCCACAGCTTCTTTTTCTTCCAAGGCTGTTTCAATAAGCAATTCGTCGTGTACCTGCAAAATCAGACGGGAACGGAATCCCCCTTCTTTCAGGGCGCGATGAACTTTCACCATAGCAATTTTGATAATGTCGGCGGCACTGCCCTGAATGGGCATATTCATTGCCACGCTTTCCCCAAAGGAACGCTGGACAAAGTTGCCGCTCTGCAATTCAGGCATAGCGCGTCTGCGATGGAAAATGGTAGAAACATATCCCTGTTCTGTGGCTTCTTTGATCATTCGTTCCTGATATTCCTTGATTTTCGGATACTTTGTAAAGTATGCCGCAATATACTGTTCCGCTTCTTTTCTGGTGATACCCAGATCCTGACTAAGGCTGAAAGAACCGATACCGTAAACAATACCAAAGTTTACTGCCTTTGCGTTGCTTCTCTGGAGAGGTGTCACTTCGTCAAAAGGCACATGGAACACCTGAGAAGCTGTCAGGCGATGAATATCCTGCTGATGACGGAAAGCATCAATGAGGGTTTCATCCCCTGCAATATGCGCCAATACACGCAGTTCAATCTGAGAATAGTCCGCATCCAGGAAGCAGAATTCATCAGAAGTCGGCACAAATACCCGACGCAGTTCCCGTCCTAATTCCAGACGCACAGGGATGTTCTGCAGATTAGGTTCTGTGGAACTGATACGTCCTGTGGCTGTAATGGTCTGGTTAAAGGTAGAGTAAATTTTGTCTGTCTTATCATCCATCACTGCCAGCAAGCCATCAGCATAAGTGCTTTTCAGTTTTGCCAGCTGTCTGTAATAGAGAATTTTTTCTACAATGGGCGCTTCATTTTTCAATTTTTCCAGTACGTCTGCCGCAGTGGAATAACCGGTTTTTGTCTTTTTGCCGCCTTTCAGACCCATTTTTTCAAAAAGGATCACGCCCAGCTGTTTAGGAGAATTCAGATTGAATTCTTCACCGGAAAGTTCATAGATTTCCTTTGTGATGGTTTCGATGCTTTCGGCCAGCTGTTTCTGGTAGGCCAAAAGGGCCTGACGGTCTACTTTCATGCCCCAGCGTTCCATATCCGCCAGAACATACAACAGAGGCATTTCTACTTCATAAAACAGTTCTTCCTGTTCATTTTCCTTGATTTTTTCTGCCATGACCTGTTTGCTGCGGAAAGCAACTTCTGCCTGTCTTGCGGCAAAAGCTACACGTTCCCCTTCCGGCAGGCTTTCCAAAGGCTGTTTGCTTCTGCCTTTACCCAGCACTTCTTCTGCGGAGGGATAGACTTCCTCCAGAAAATCCCTTGCCAGATCGTCATATTCATAAGAATTACCTGTGGGATTCAGCAAATAAGCTGCCAGTGCTGTATCGAAAGAAGCATAAATTTCATCCACACCAAAAGGGGCTACCGTATGGATATCCCGTTTTACGTCGTGACCAATTTTTACAATATTCTTTGTGACAAAGAAATCTTTCGCACAGTCTGCCAAAGTCTGGGGAGGCAATTCTTCTGTGATTTCCAGAAAAACACCTTCTCCCGCATTCTGACAAACAGACATGCCTTTCCATGCACCATCGTCTACCAACAGAATATAAGCTGTTTCTTTCTGTTCCAGACTTTCAAAGAAGTTTTTCGCTTCTGCCCCTGTTGTGATATGTGCAAAAGCTGTTTCCACTGCTTCTGTCTGGGTTGTTTTCTGTTCAAAACGAGAAAACATGCTTTTAAATTCCAGACGCTTGATGAGTTCATAGGCTTCCGGTGTAAAAATATCTGCTGTTGTCATTTTGGAAAGATCCATTTCCAAAGGCATATCCCGAATGATGGTCGCCAAGAACTTGCTCAGTCTGGCCTGTTCCTGGAATTCTGCCAGATTTTCTGAAGCCTTTTTGGGCTTGATTTCTGCCGCATGAGCAATGGCATTTTCAATATCATGGTACTGCTGGATGATCTTCACAGCAGTTTTTTCGCCGATGCTAGGCACACCGAGGATATTATCGGAAGTATCCCCCATAAGGGCTTTTACGTCGATAAATTCCAATGGTGTCACACCATATTTTTCCATAACATCTTTTGCGTAATAATCTTCTGTTTCTGTGCGTCCGCCTTTTGTTTTGGGAATACGCACTTTCAGAGTTTCCCCTGCAATCTGCAATAAGTCCCTGTCACCGGAAACTACAACAGGAATCAGCCCAGAATCCTCCGCCTTTTTAGAAAGACTTCCCAGAATGTCATCGGCTTCATAGCCTTCCTGTTCGTAAATGGGAATATGCATAGCAGTAAGGACTTCTTTCAGCAAAGGCATCTGCTCCCGCAGTTCTTCCGGCATCCCCTTTCGGGTACCCTTATATCCATCAAAAGTCTTATGCCGGAATGTGGGGGCATGCATATCAAATGCCACTGCCAGATAATCCGGCTGATCTTCATCTAACAATTTGAATAAAATATTGAAAAAACCATAAACCGCATTGGTGTAGCGTCCTTCTGCGTTTGTCAGCAGAGGAACTCCATAAAATGCACGGTTTATGATACTGTTGCCGTCAATGAGCATGATTTTTTCAGCCATATTGACCTCCTTATTTCTTCGGATTTCCGGAAAATGCCCAGAAACCTCCATAGTAAAATTTATTATACACCAAAAAGTAAAGAAAAGTATGACAAACTCCGAAAAAAATTTTTACAAAAAAAGAACGAAAGACAACTTACATTTTTCTCTCCGGGGCATAAGCTATAAAAACAGAATGTTTCAGGGGGAAAAACATGAAAAAACAAATGGCAATCCTAACAGCGGCTGTATTGACCATTGGCTGCACTGCCGGATGCAGTCAGCAGGAAGCATCCGCAGACTTAACACCCGTTCGGCTCAATGAGGTTGTACATTCCGTATTTTACGCACCACAATATGTGGCACAGGAATTGGGCTTTTTTGAAGAAGAAGGACTGGATGTGACTGTTTCCGTTGGCAACGGCGCAGATAAATCCATGACTGCCCTCCTCTCCGACTCTGCGGATATCGCCCTTTTGGGTACTGAAGCCGGGCTCTATGTCTACAACGAAGGCAAAGAAGCCTATCCCAAAGCCTTTGCACAGCTGACACAAAAAGCAGGGAATTTCCTGGTATCCCGGACACCTTCTCCGGACTTCCAGTGGACTGATCTGGAAGGAAGCGATGTCATTGGCGGCAGATTAGGCGGCATGCCGGAACTGGTACTGGAATATGTACTGCGGCAGAACGGCATGGAACCTTTCACCGATGTGGAAATTGTCAATAATATTGACTTCACTTCCACAGCAGGGGCATTTACCGGCGGCATTGGTGACTACACCGTTGAATTTGAACCTACTGCAACTGCCCTGCAAAACAGCGGTGCTGGGTATATTGTTGCTTCTCTGGGGGCTGCCTGCGGGGAAATCCCTTATACCGTTTACATGGCAAACGACGCTTATATGCAGGAAAACCCAGAAGTTATCGAAGCCTTTACCCGTGCCATCTATCGTGGACAGCAATGGGTAGATACCCACACAGCGGCGGAAATCGCGGAAGTAATTCTGCCTCAGTTCCCCGATTCTGATCTGGAAACACTCACATCCATTCTGGAACGGTATCAGGCACAAGATACATGGAAAACAGACCCCACTTTCTCCAAAGAAAGCTATGAACGCTTGCAAGATATTATGGAACAGGGCGGCGAACTGGAAAGCAGAGTGCCTTTTGAAAATTTCGTAGACAATTCCATTGCGGAAAAAGTAACAGCAGCTGGTCTCTCCTAAGCCTGAACCCTTTATATGAAAATAAAAAGCTGGAATCCTTACATAAAGATTCCAGCTTTCTTATTTTTCTAGATTTTACAGTTCCGGCAAAAGAAAAAACAATGTTTTCTGAATTGAAACCTGCTTTCGAAAATGCCATTTTTGTTTTACAAACTAAAACCTTTCACCCGCGGATTTTTGGAAAGCATTTCTGCCAGCTCCGCACAGTTGGCGTCATTATCCCTGCTGACTTGAAGGGTTACAGTGATGGTCTGATCATCCTGTTTTTCCATACGGATGTTATGAATCATGATTTTTCGGATGGCAAGTTCTCTTTTAATCAAATCCAGACCATCTGCCAGTTCTCCATGAAAAGTTACGGAAATGGTTTCATAAACAGGGCCATCCCATTTTTTCAGCACATTATGCATAATAACCTGAATCGCGAGTACCAGAATCGTTGTAGCAATCCCTACTACATATAATCCGCCGCCAATGGCAAGCCCTGCACCCGCAGTTGTCCAGATGCCCGCAGCTGTGGTCAATCCGCGAACGGATACGCCCCGAACGAAAATAACGCCAGCCCCCAGGAACGAAATCCCCGTAATAACATTGGCAGCAATTCTGGATGCGTCTACGGTAATATCCCGATAAGCCAATACGTCAAAAAAGGCGTATTTCGATACAATCATCATCATAGAAGCCCCCAAAGCCACCAGAATATGTGTCCGGATACCAGCTTCCTTTCTTCTGCGGCTGCGTTCAAAACCGATCACACCACCGCAGATACAGGAGATCACAAGCCGCAATACAAATTCCATTTCCCTTCCAATGGCAAAAGAAATATATTCCCAGAGCATATTCTCACCCCGTTTCAAAAGTCCTGCACTTTATTGTATTGATTATATCAGCTTTTCATGATAAAATCAAATTATATTCTTTTGTAATTATATAAAATTTTGTAATATTTTTGAAGGCAGGTGAGATTTATGATCGACGCAAAGTTAACTACACTACTAACACTGATTGAAGCACAAAGTTATACAAAAGCAGCACAGATGCTTTCTTTGACACAGCCGGCTGTAAGCCAGCACATTCGTGGACTGGAACAGGAATATGGCATCAAAATCTTTTTGAAAGGCACCAAAGGTATGGTACTGACCCCAGAAGGCAAGATTCTGGAAAAATATGCCCGCCGGGAAAAAGCCCTTTATTCCAATCTGCTCAATGATTTTGAGGCATATCGCAACGGTGTCAACCGTTTTGTCATTGGCATTACCCCTTCTGCGGAAGAAAACATCGTACCACGGGTCATTGCCACATACTGCAATCAATATCCCGATACCAAAATCACCATATTAACAGATACCATCCGAAACATCACCAACAAATTAAAGGCTTATGAAGTAGATATTGCCATTGTGGAAGGTCATATTCCAGACAAAGGACTGACTTCCATATTATTGGATACCGATTATCTCTGCTTAATCGTATCCCCCGATCATCCCTTTGCAGACCGTAAAGACGTTTCTCTGGAAGAAGTCAAAAAAGAACGGCTCATTGTCCGTCCCAGAGGCGCCGGCACGCGTCATATGTTCGAAACTTATCTGGAAGGCTGCGGGGAAAGCTTGCAAAACTTCCATGTCATTTTGGAAATCGACAGCGTTTCTACCATCAAAGATTTGGTACAATCCAATCTAGGCGTATCTGTCATTGCCCACTCCACCTGCATTTCTGAGGAACGCAGCGGTCGTCTGAAAGTCATTCCCATTGTCAATTTCCAGACATTCCGCGAAATCAATTTGGTATGTCGAGAAGATTTCAGCCAGAAACAATTGCTGGATGAACTTTGCAACATCTATCGTACCTGTATGTAAAAGGCAATAAAGTAACCACAAAAAGGCATTTTTTGAATGCCTTTTTCTTCCTTTATCAATAATTTTAAATTATTTCAGAATGATTATTAATAATTTTTCATTATTGTAATTCTATGATATACTAGACTCAACAAAAAGATTGGTTGAATTTTTCAGAACAATAAAAGGAGTTGCGATTATGTTACAAGTAAAAGAAAAAATTCCCGGCGTACTGTTATGTTTTCTGCTTGCACTTCCATGCTGGTGGCTAGGCCATAAGCTTCCTGTAATAGGTGCTCCCGTTTTTGCAATCATCCTCGGCATGATCCTCACACAGATCTTCCGTCAGAAAGGTGTCTTTCAGAAAGGGATTCAATACACATCCAAAAAGATTCTGCAATATGCAGTTATTCTGCTTGGTTTCGGACTGAACCTGTCTGAGATCGCAATGGTTGGCGCAACTTCTTTGCCCATCATCGTTTCCACCATTACTACATCCCTGATTGTATCTTATGTTCTGCATCGCTTGATGCATATGCAGGAAAACAGCTCCATTCTGATTGGCGTTGGTTCTTCCATCTGCGGCGGTTCTGCCATTGCGGCAACAGCCCCTGTCATTGACGCCAACGACGAAGAAATCGCACAGGCAATTTCCGTTATCTTCCTGTTCAATGTACTGGCAGCCCTGATCTTCCCTTCTCTGGGCAGCGCACTAGGCCTGACAAACGAAGGCTTCGGACTTTTTGCCGGAACTGCTGTCAATGATACTTCTTCCGTAACCGCAGCTGCTGCTGCATGGGATGGCATGCACCCCGGCGCAAACACATTGGAAATTGCAACCATTGTAAAACTGACTCGTACACTGGCAATCATTCCTATCACACTGTTCTTGGCAGTGTATAAAGCAAGAAGCAAAAAAGCAGAGGCTTATGGCGGCTCTTACGAATTGAAAAAGATCTTCCCCTTCTTCATTCTCTTTTTCGTCCTTGCCTCCATCATCACCACTCTGTGCACCATGAGCGGTATTGACAGCAGCGTTTTCAATCCTTTGAAAACATTATCCAAATTCTTTATCGTCATGGCAATGATGGCCATCGGTTTCAACACCGATATTGTGAAGCTTGTAAAATCCGGCGGAAAACCTATTTTCATGGGTCTGTGCTGCTGGATCTGCATCTCCCTGGTTAGCCTGGGTATGCAGATTGCTTTAGGCTTACACTAATCCCTCTTATTCTCCTATAAATTATAAAAAAGTCGAAAGATTTCGGCATATGGTCGGAATCTTTCGACTTTTTTTATAAAATAATACAGATCAGTCCGCCGCTGCCTTCATTGACGATCTTTTGCAGGGTTTCCTGTAACTTCATCTGAGCATCTTCCGGCATACGATAGATTTTGTTCTGCATACCATCGTTTACCATAGCACTCAATGTACGTCCAAAGATATTCAAATCCCAGATTTTTTCCGGTTCAGATTCATAATCCGCAATGAGTTTATCGATAAATTCATGGGACTGTTCTTCATTGCCAATAATAGGAGAAACTTCTGTTTCCACATCAGCTTTAATCATGTGGATGGATTCCCCTTTAGCACGAAGTTTGATGCCATAACGATTTCCCTGTTTGAATACTTCCGGTTTTTCCAATGTAATTTCTTCAAATGCCGGTGTCACCACACCATAGCCTTTCCGCCGTACATCCCCCAATGCGCCGGAAATCTTATCATATTCTTTTTTCACCTGAGAAAGGAGTTTGATGGTTTCCACCAGCGAATAATCATTTTCAATGGGTAAATCCACTGTTTCGCTGAGAATTTCATAAAACAATCCATCGCAGAAATTCAGACCAATATCCGCCGCACCTTCTCCCGGCAGCATATGTTCTGTGTGGGCATTTTTCAGATGCTCCGCTTCAGACAATCCTGTTAGTGCCGGCTCCACATCTTCCAACCGGTCTGTCTGTGTCATAAGTTTTTTCAGGGCTTCAATCATTTCCTGTTTCAGCCAATGGTCATCCTCCAATGTTTCCACCCATCCGGGGCAATAAAAACGCAGTTCTTTCAATGGGAAACGATAGAGGATTTTTTCCAGAATATTGCGAATATCCTCTGCTTTCAGTTGAGCAACATTCACTGCCAGCACAGGCACGCCATACTGTTCTTCCATTTCTTCCCGCAGACTGCGGGCTTCTTCTCCATAAGGCATAGCAGTGTTCAGCAGTACCACAAAGGGTTTTCCCATCGCCTGTAATTCTTTGATGACACGGGCTTCCGCTTCCAGATAGTTTTCTCGATCCAATTCCGTTACACTGCCGTCTGTGGTCACCACAATGCCTACGGTAGAATGGTCGGTAATGACTTTTTTCGTCCCCGCTTCTGCTGCCTCCACAAAAGGCATAGGCTCTTCAGACCATGGCGTATGTACCATTCGTGGCATTTCCCCATCCATATGCCCTTCCGCTTCTGGCACCAGATAGCCTACGCAGTCGATCATCCGTACCCGAAAATCTGTATTTTCTCCCAGAGAAATTTCCACTGCTTCATTGGGCACAAATTTTGGTTCTGTGGTCATGATGGTTCTGCCGGAAGCAGATTGGGGCAATTCATCTTTTGCCCGTTCCCGAATATAATTATTTTCAATATTCGGCAGCACCAGCAAATCCATAAACCGTTTGATGAATGTTGATTTTCCTGTGCGCACAGGCCCAACCACACCAATATAAATGTCACCGTTTGTTCTCTCCGCAATGTCGCGGTAAATGTCATAAGCTCCCATTTTCTTCCCTCCTGTAAAATCGTATCCATACAATACAATTTATGGAATGGAAATGCGGAATAGAACCAAAGGATTGTCTCGTTTTTATTTTTCTTTCATTTTCTCCATAACCATCGCTTGCGCAAACAGTTCCCCGGAAAAAAGATTGCTGACCATCTTCACCATAGGCGTTGGATCTTTTTCCATATCGCTCTTTGCCCAGTCCAAAACCCCGCCTGTCAGTCCATAAGCATAAAATCTGGCAATCCATTTCAATTCCCGTTGAGAAAACATTCTGGATGGATTAGATTCTATGAGCATTTTCTTTGCCAGATTTTCGTAAAACTCCATCAAGCATTCTATGAAACTGTTCTGTCCGTGAAAGCGCAGAATATTCACATAAAACTTTCGGTTCTCCTGCATGTAATGACACAGTGCCAGCAGACCTTCTTCCCAATGGTTTATGGAAAACGATTCCTCTAAAATGGGTGCAATTTCCGTATAAAAAATCCAATGAATCACATCAAACTTATCTTTGAAGTGATAATAAAAGGTATTTCTGCTGATTTGGCACTGTTTGCAGATTTCTCCCACAGAAAGTTCCCCAAAAGAGACCGTCTCCAGCAATTTCTTAACACCTTTCGCAATCATGCACTTCGTTCTGGTTGACTTAGGCATAGAACTCCTCCTTTCATTTTTGATATTATTTTATCATTCTTATGTCCACTAATCAATACAAAGCAATCACCTGATTTTTTCTATCCTAATTATCTTCTTTTGAAAAAACCACATAAAAATATGCTGTCAGCAAAGACAACAAAACATTGTTTTTGTATAAATTTAGGACAAAAACACAAAAGTGTCCAATGAAAATAAATTCCTTTTTGCTATACTGTAAAAGAAAAGATAGATAGAAAAATAACAAATGCAACCGCAAAAGAAAAGAGGTTATCCGCTATGCGTATTACAGAAAAAGCAAAAAATGCCGCTTTACAGACTGCCATCGGGCAGGGTCTGCATTATCTGGAAAAAGATCCCGAAACAAATATCCCAAAACTGATGCATTTGATTGATAAATTGACGCCGGACGACTGGTACCGTGCCCAGCGGGATGCTTTCCGCAATGTCATCGAATCCAAAAACCATTGGTATGACCTGATTTTGAAAGTATATGATCTGGATGCTGGTGTGCGGCAGACATTTTTCCAAAACTTTATTATGAATGCCGCTCTTTTGGGCAGTGCAACCCAGGAAGAAGTTTCTGAACGGGAAGACTGCAATGTGCCCTGGGCAATTCTGTTAGACCCTACATCTGCCTGCAATATGCACTGTATCGGATGCTGGGCTGCGGAATATGGGAACCGTCTGAATCTGACTTTTGACGAACTGGACAGCATTGTTACCCAGGGAAAAGCGTTAGGCACTCATATGTACATCTTTACCGGTGGTGAACCCCTGGTACGTAAAAAAGACGTCATTGCCCTTTGCGAAAAACATTCCGACTGTGAATTTCTTTCTTTCACAAACGGTACCCTCATTGACGAAGCGTTCTGTCAGGATATGCTGCGGGTGAAAAACTTTGTACCTGCCATCAGTCTGGAGGGCTTTGCCGAAGCTAACGACAGCCGCAGAGGCGAAGGTACTTTTGAGAAAGTCAAAGCTGCCATGGCATTGCTGAAATCCCACAAACTGCCTTTCGGCATTTCTACTTGCTACACCAGCAAAAACTATAACGATATTTGCAGTGAAGCATTTTATGATATGATTATCGAAGCAGGTGCCCTTTTTGTATGGTTTTTCCATTACATGCCTGTGGGCAGCGGCGCTGTGCCCGAACTTCTGCCTACACCAGAACAGCGTGCAGAAGTTTACCATCGTATTCGGAATTTCCGTCAGAGCAAACCTATTTTTGCCATGGATTTCCAGAACGACGGTCAGTATGTAGGCGGCTGTATAGCCGGCGGACGTCGTTATATGCATATCAACGCCAGAGGCGATGTGGAACCTTGCGTATTCATTCATTATTCCAACTGCAACATCCGCAACTGCACATTGCTGGAAGCTCTGAAATCCCCTATTTTCATGGCTTACCACAGACAGCAGCCTTTCAATGAAAATATGCTCCAGCCTTGTCCTATGCTGGAAAATCCAGAAAAACTCCGTGCCATTGTCAAAGAAACCGGAGCGGTGTCCACTGACTACGAATCCCCCGAAGATGTGGATACCCTGTGTGACCGCACAACACCTTACGCAAAGAACTGGCAGCCTACTGCCGATGCTTTGTGGAAAGCACAATGTGAAACATGTGCCCATCACAACGATTGTAAATAACCCCTACTGGCTCTATTTGGGGCGCCATTTTGCAAACAGCGAAGAATCAGCCATGATTTTTCGCTGTTTTCTTGTGTTTTAAAAGAAATGCGGACTTGTACTCTTTTTCAGTTTCCTTTATAATAAATCACTAAAAATTGAAATCAAATTGTTTCTTGTTGAAATATCAACATTTCTGAAAAAACATTGATTTTTCAACATTCCTGCGGTCTATGATAATTACGGTATTTTAATAAAATTTGTAGTATACGATAACGATTTTCTTCGATTTGTAATAACATTGCAACTTTTTTGCAACTTTTGCAACGTAAAAAGCCCCCTTCCGGGGGCTTTTCTTTTTACCATCTTACCGCAAACTTTTCGCAACACCAAATACTTCATACAATACCCTTTTCTGTGCGTATGGCATCCCTTGTGTGTATCGGTCGATAGTCGCTTTAATATTTCTTGATTTATCATTTTCTACACCTTTTGTCCATGTTGTATTGCTGACTGCCTCTTTCAATACCTCAAAATCATTGATTGACATAAACCCGCTGACAGCCTGATATTTTTCATTCATCAGTGTTGGTGTGGCATCCTGCGGAATCCATCTTGTTGCAACGGCAAAGTTTTCCATCATCTTCTGTTTCTGCCCTGCCGGAATCGGCATTTGATTGATATAGTCATATTTCTCATTTGCCGCCATGGTATTTTTGTCTTTTAACCCATCATTCAGCATTTCATCATATTTCTTTTGAATGCCTTCCAGCGCTGTCTGTGCCCCAGCAGCCTGGTCAAAACTAAGTCCAAAGCTCCGCATCTTGTCAAAATCCTCTATCTGTGTTTTTCCAGTGAAAATTTCCCTCTTATAGATGTACTCTTTTTCTGCATCGGTCAAACCACTGCTTTTCAGTGCTGAAACTTTTCCTTCCCTTGTTTCTGCTTTATTGATGCCTTGGAACGTGTCAAAATACGCCTTCGGAGTAGTTCCAAACTTCTTCTGCATTTCTCTCTGCATTTCCGTTCGTTTTTCTGACAAGCCATTAACTTCTTTATTGATATATGCTTGTCCTTCCGGAATTGACCATTTACCGAAGATAGCAGCTTTCACCCAGGATGCAGGGTCTTTGGTATCCACTGCGAACTGTAAAACCTCCCCCTCACTTCCATCCTTATAACTACCACCTTCCAGCATGGTTTTCAGACCTTTCGCTGTTTTTTTGATCTGATTACCGCCCGCTGGAGGAATCAAGGAAAGCCCTACATCAGCAACCTCTGTTCCCGATTGCTTCAAAAAGTCAGAACCACTGATTTCACCAGCCGCCCACTTGCCAAAATATGTCGGAATATTCTCCAACGGCTCTAGTGTGCGCGCAATCGGTATTCTGCCACCGCCAAGATAAGAACCAAAAAAAGGAGTAGCCTGACCAAGGCGTTCACCTAAATTTTTTACAGCCATTGCACCTGTTTTTGGCTCTTTTTCTTCCGTCACCTGTAAACCTTCGCCCTGCGCAAGATCGTTCAAGATATCCACAAGATTTCTAACATCGACCCCTTCAAAATCTGCCATGGTATCCAGAGCCATACCAATAGGGTCAAAAATCGGCTTAGATCCTGTTGCCTTTTCCCAAAGATCGTTCACGGCATACGACCATACCAAAATTTCGCCAAATAATCTAAGTTCTCTCATTTTACTTCCGTTTGCTTCTTTCGGAATATTCTTGGAAAGAAAATCATAAGAATTACTTATTTCATATTGAAACATTGTCAACGGTTTCAACATTTTGGATTGAAAAGCTGGCGGAACAGCACCTTTGCTTCTGCCAGCAAACAAATCTCTGGCGTATCTGTCTGCTTCTCGAATGGCTTCTGTTTCATTCATCCCTTTGTTGATATTGTCGTAATATCTTCCACGCCAAATGCTCTGTGTTGCAAACTGATCTACCTTTTCCATCGGAACAAATGACATATCCGCAATTTTCCCAGGAAGTGTCTGATACAATTTCTTCGTATTTGTTCTTGTAGTCAAAAAAGCACTTTTCCTTGTAAGTGAATCAGGCTTTTTCATCCTTACAGCCACAATGCCTTCTTTCATACCTCTCATTCTGTTTTTCATGGTGATAGGTGCAAACCCCTGTGTTAATGGAATAAATCCAGTAAGAGCAGAACTCAAATTGGCACCAACAGAATTCGCGCCAAGCCTCTGACTATAAGCATTTGCCGCATTATAAGCACCACGGCCAAAAACAGTTGTTTCAAATGGTCTGTCAAACGGATGTTGTTTTCCTGCAAAAAGGTCTGTGTAAGTCCTTAGATAAGACACAAAATTTTGCAGCGTTTTGTTGTGTTCGTTTTTGTAAAGATTTTTATTTTTTTCATAAAGGTTATCCAGTTCTATACGTTTCTGTTCAAGGTCTAAATCAAAGTTATTATAAACCTTGTCGATTTCTTCCTTTACGGCCGTCGGAGAAAGCTGATAGCGTACATGATCTTCAAATGCTCGTAATGTTTTAATATCATCTGTATGGTAGATTACATCACCAACACTGTAAAGGTAATTTTCTAAACCTCTAAGAGCATCATAATCTGTTCTATTTCCTTCTCGTTTCAGTAGATTGCCGCTGAACTTTTTCCCAGGACGAAAGACTTCTGTTCTGCCTGCAATATCTGCCGGAAGCTCTGTATACCCGATATTAAAACCAAGTTTGTCCATAGCTTTTCCAATAGCATCCGTAGGGTCATCAAAAAACATGTGGGGGAAATAGCCGTCAATATAACCTACTGGGTCATAGCCGTTCCGAATCAATACTTCATTGATTTTGGGATGGATTTCTTTATAAATCTTCTGGATTTCAGAAATCCCTTTGTTTATCCGTTCCATGGCTCCGGCGTCAATCTGGCTTTCTGCCTCTTTGATTTCGCCCCGAAGCTGCTCCATGCGTTTCATTTCTTCTGCAGTCAGGTTTGTGCTGTTTTCCAGCTTTTTCAGGTCAAACCGTTTTTCCCCTAAGTATTGCACCATGCCACTTTCAGATAGTTTATAAGGAGCATTGTCTACAGTCACAGTGAACTTTTTCTTTTTTCCTATTTTTAATTCATCCACCTTATCAAAAATATTGCGTATCCACTCTGTTTTATCTCTTTCATTTTCATGGATAGGAACAAAAATTTCATCATTGATACGCTTTGCAGTTTCTTTTGGTGCAATTTCTTCAATAATCCTTTCTGGTGTTCTGATGTGCATACGCCAAGCAGAGCCTTTTTCTTTCCAGCCATCTTTCCCCAGATTGATATCACCAACAATCTCTGCCACTCTTTCTCGCTTCGAAGTTCCTGTACCGGTTTTGTAGTTCTTCACAAGGCGTTCTGCCTTCTTTGCGTCCTTGGTGGCATTATAAACAGATAAAATACCCTCACTGTTTACGCCCGACATATTTTTTACGTCCTCCGGCGCAATTTCTCCATGCAGCATCCTTTCGACAATGCCCTTTTCACTGCCGGTAAGTTTGCTCTGACGTTCTGCCTTCTTCATTCTTTCCTTTGTCCGGTATTTCATGTCATGCAGTGCCTTCACATCCTCCGGCGTCATGTTGGAAAAGTCCGCTGGCCCATCCTGCCGCAGCATTGCAGTCACTTTTTTCTGGGAAACAGAGAAACCACCTGTATTTCCTTCCATACGGTCATGTAAGACGGTATTCCCTTTTGCCGATGTATTTGTCAACGCCTCATCAAAAACGCCTCCTGCGGCATCTGGCGAGGTCAATTCTTCCTCAAAGACAATTTCAGGCGTTTGTCTTTCCTGCAAAACCTGTTTTCCGTTATAAACTTTGTATTCAGGCGTTTTTGGATCAGGTAAACTATTCATGCCGCTGGGCATTTTCTCTTTTGTTTCTGTTTGAATCCCCTTTTTGGCATCATGAACACGATAGACCGGTTCTTTTTCCATTTTGGAAAGTTCACCTGCAGAAACTTCGTTCTTCGGTGTCTTTTTCTGCATGACCTGTTTACCCTGATAAACACCTTTGGGATAACGCTTCGTAAAATCGTCGTAATGCTTTGTCTGATTGGTGGCAGCATCCAATATCCTGTTAAATGTTTTCCATGCCTCGGCCACTTCTTCCGGCGGCATATTTTCTGCCAAAGTCATCTGTCTATAAACAAGAGAATCTGCCACCTTTGCCATCTGTTCCAGCTGTTCTGCCGGATTGACGATATTAGACGGGAAATATTCTGGCCACTTTTCAGCAAGTTCCTGATACTTGCTATCAACGGCAATATTTTTCCCATCAATGCTCACGCCTCCCAGTTTGCCGAAGTATTTTTTCTGGAAGGATTGAAAATCAGGAATATTGGACGCATCCAGAGCCGAAATAGAAACCTTTGTGTTACGCAATTCTCGTTTTAACGCTTCGTCTATCTGCTGTGCCGCTTTGGGATCGTTGCTTTCCATGATTTTAGCGAAAACTGCTTGCCTTTCTTCTTTTGTAAGTCCGCCTTTGCGAACTTTTTCCATGATTTCCTTGGAAAATTTGTTGTTTCCGAAAATCCTCTCCATGCCACGGTCCACACCGTCAGCCACATTTTGGCGGAACATGGCCTCTGCTTCTGCCCGACCGTACAGCATTTCATTGATTTCCTGCGCCCTGATCCACTGGTTTTCCAGCCAGCTCTTGGCCGCTTCCAAACCTTCCGTGTTTCTGATCTGGTTAAATGTTGTACGGTTCATAGCCTCATTTTGGACAGTTTCCAGTTCTTTTTCCAAGGCTTCTCTTTCTTCTGGATAAAAACCATTTTGCTGTTTGAATCGTTCCCGATCTCTCAAAATGGCATTATCATAGTCTGCGCTGCTCCTTGCTGTCCCTCTGCTGCCGGCATAAAAATCTGCACCGGTATCCGCATTGCCGGTCAGACGTAAAGGATTGCGGAAGGCTTCTGCCTGCATCTGTGCCACATTTTCGGCCTGTGCCGCCGCAGCTCTGCGGTACCCCTGTAAATCTCTTGCAGTCCCCATGGAACCAACGAAGAAATCAGCGTTATTCTGCACCTCTCCTGGCAATCTTAAAGGCCCTGCTTCCTCTGCATAAGCTCTCGTACGGTTGATAAGGTCATAATTTGCCAAATCGTAACCCGTCAAATCCGGTGCAACACCATTCGTGCCGGCATAAAAACTCGCCCTTGGAGGCAGTGCGATATATTCTGGTCGAAGCATGTTGTCTACATATCCTTTTGCCGCTTCTTCCGCCTGTTGTGCAGCCAGTTCTTTTGCTGTTCTCCTTGCCTGCACGCCATTTCTAATGGCTTTTGCACCAGCGCCGGCAACACCCATACCAGTGTTGAACAACAAATCCGTTAATGCCTGCTGTTTCATTTCTTCCCAAATCTCAGCTTTTGTCTTGCCTTCGCCTAACCCTTGTAAAGCGACAACAGGCTGCATAATGGCGGTGTCAATCGCCTGTTGTCCAAGTACATTTGCACCAAATTTCGTCAAAGCATTTTTATTCACTAGCGCTCCGACCCGTGGCAGCTTTGTACCGATGCCTGCTAATCCAGCTTCTACAACTGGTGCTCCAAGTAAATAAAGCCCAGCATCTCTTGTGATTCCACCTGCAGCACTGCCAACATTCGCACTTTTAGGGTTTGTTTTTTTCGCATCTTCCATAAATTGTCTGTCTTGATCTATTGCCTGTGCCAGCTCCGGCTTATTTAGCTTATCCGCAATCAAATGGGTTCCTTTATGAGCGAGCCCCAGACCAAATTCATCAAAAAAACCACTGCCAAATGCACTACTTTTTAACTGTGCTCCAAGTTTCGCATCCAAATCTGCGGCTTGTTGTCCATAATTTGTTACAGAACGTCCCAAAAGACGGTTAAAAGCCTCTTGATTTCGCAATTTTCCAAGACTTTGCTGGCCTTCTTTTATCATTTCCCGTTTCCGGTCATAGTCCATGCTTGTGTCATCTGCCACAAACTGATATTTGCGGATAATCTGATCCGGCGTCAAATCGTCATCTTTCCTTACATATAACGCCTCTTTGCTGTTGGCAGATACCGCATTTTTTAAAGTAGGGCTTCCGGAAGGCAAAGAGGGTCCATAGACCCTCTTTTTTTCTTCTTCCTCTTTCCTTTTTTTTGCTATATCAATCAATTCAGCCGCTGATCTATGTTGTCTATAATGGTCGACAGCCATAAAATCCCCTCCCTTAGTCAAGAGTATTAAATCCTCCGGTTCCACTGGTATTCATGCCGCCCATAGCGCCAACATGAGTTTTGCTCCAATAATCGTACCCTGTCTGAGAAATTTTTCCAGACAAAAGCATTTTTGAAATTTCATTTTCAAAAAAGTCCCATTGTTTTCCTTTAGGCATAGTCAAAGCTGCACTATATAACTGCTTAATCAATGCTTGTTCATTTGAATTGATCTGTTGTTGTACCTGTAAATTTCCTCCGCTTCCAGTATTCCCACCACCGCTGTAAGTGCTTCTGCTTCTGGAAGAACTGCCGGAAGAACGACTGCTGGAAGATTTGCTTGCTTTCAAAGCCTGCTGTGCCGCCTCATAGGCATCCTGCTTTCGCATGTAGGATGTATCAATGCCCATTTTGTCCAGTGCGTCCCAGTTGTGCATAGCAATGAAGTAATCGATCATATTGAAACGATCTTGCGCTTCATCTCGTCCAACGCCGTAGTTAAATTCTTTGTCCCATCTTTCATTATTCTGGTTAAATTCTTTCAGCCATGTGTCTTTCTGCCACTGCCACTGTTCCTGCTGCTGCTGCATTTGCTGTTGCTGCAAATAAGCGTTAAAGGCGTCTTTCTGTGCCTGAGCATAGATATTGGCCTTATCACTGTTTGCCTGGGACTGTGCCAGAATATTCTGATAGTCAAGCTGTTGCAGCATACTCTGTCTTGCCAGCTCATTGGCATTGATGTTGTTCTGATAGGATGTATCCAGCCCCAGCTGCGCGCTTTCACTGCCGCCGCCGCTGATGCCGTATGCCGCCAATCTCTGGGGAAGCGCTGATTCTGCCTGACGCTTTGCCACATAAGCCTGTGCAGCAATGTCATCATAATAACTGTTGTTTTCTCCCTTTTGCAGTTCCAGCTGCGCCTGCAATGCCGCCAGCTGGTCATCAACAGCGCCCACCTGCATGTCGGCCATATTCATAAACATATCCCCCCATTCCCCCATAATGCCTGTTTCTGTTTTGGGGTCGCTCGCATAAAGCTGATCTGCATATTCGTTGTTATTTACGAACATGTCAAAATCTTCCGGAACGTCATACAATTTGTAATATCCTGTGGGACTTTCGTACAAATCCCCCTGCATAACAGGACGCCCTGTATAGTACCAGCTGCCGCCGGGTTCAAACTGCCTTACAGAAATCCCCAGTTTTCGCAGCTGATCCGCATACGCTTGGTTTTCTGCCGCCAGCTGTTTACGAGTAGCTTTGTCCGCCGCTGCATAAGCCGCGCTGTTCTGCCGCATCGCGTTGATGATGTCATACGTTCTATTGTTCAAGTCAGCCCTGGAACCTTTTCCCAAGCTATCAAAGGACCATCCCTGTGTATAGTCCTGATAATAGGGCGTATACTGGTTTTGTACAGCAGGTGCATCCGGTTTTTCTTCGATGGTGCTGTACTGACTGCCGTAAATACCATTATTTGCCCCCCATTTGTTCTTTCCACTGGCATTCAACCAGTTTATTTTGTTATTCCGTTCCTGCATCAGCTGATTCCGCTTGTCAGGGTCTTTTTCCTTCGCAATTTCCGCAGCATAGTCTTTATTAGGGTCAAAATATCCAGCAGAAGCAGCTTTGTTTACTGTTGATTCTTCCCTGGTATTGTCCACGGTAGCTTTGTTGAATCCACTGTATGTGTCGTCAGTTTCTTTCATGCTTTTTTCTAAGCCTGCATTGTTCAGCTTGACCTGTGCCGCATTCTGATAAGCAACATTTGTTGCATAGTCAGCCTGTCTTTTTGCCTCAGCAGCAATAGCCGCATAGTCCGGCTCTGAATAACCGCCCCAACCACCGCCACGGCTGCCGCCACCGGAGCTGCCGCCTTTTTCGGAAATCGTGCTGTACTTGCTTCCATAGATGGAATTGCTGTAACCATTTTTGTTCTGACCTGTACTGTTCATCCAGTTGATTTTATTTTGTCTTTCAGAAATCAACTGATTTCTTTTGCCGGGGTCCTTTTCATTCTTGATGGCTGCAGCGTAGTCTTTATTTTTATCAAATCCACCTGCCACGTTCATTCCTCCTTTCAAAGAAAAAAGCCACTCCTGCGGATTTCTCCGCCGAAGTGGCTCTCATGCACTTTATTTCTTTTTCGTGAAAATCGGGGTACTTCCCTTGAAGGAAACGTCATATCCGAACATTTCCCCAACATCCCTTGCAGAAAGGTAGTTTCTTCCCTCCCACAAGATCAAGTCCACATCCTCTGTCCGGTTTTCAATGATGACCGGACCATGGACAACCGGACTTTTTTCTTCCTGATACACTTTGCCAGCAAAGGCACAAATGCCCTTGCAAATGCTGGTAGCGCATTTCTTCCGGTAGGCGTCGCTTTTGAGTAGCTTTGCCTCTGCGGCGTTTGTCATAAAGCCACACTCACAGAGCACAGCCGGCATGGTCGTTTTCCGCAGCACATACAGAGTAGGATTTTCCTTCACCCCTCTATCGCGAAGCCCAGTTGCCTGTATCAGCTCATGCTGGATACATCTTGCCAGACCTGTTGTTTTGGCGTCGTTCAGCGCATACACAAAGGATTCCACGCCGTTGGCATCGTTCCAACCACTACCAAAAGCATTGGCATGGACGCTGACGAAATAGTCAGCATGTGCTTCATTGGCTCTCTGTACTCTTGTGGCGTATGCTGTATCTGTGTCCTCCGGAGAAGTCAGCACCACAGAAAAACCGTTGCGGATCAGTTCATCATGGAGATAAGCAACAACCGCCCGGTTAAATTCGTTTTCCCGCATCACGGAACCGTCAGAAAAGGCAGGGGTTCTTTTCCCTGCCGTTTCCATACCGTGACCGTCATCAATAGCAATTTTCATACGCTCACCTTCATTCTGTTTCTACGCCAGGGATGGAAATTTCCATTTCTTCCCCACAGTCCGCAAAGTAAGGCTTTCCATAGGCAACGGCGCAAGCGTGCTCAATTTTGCATTCTCTAGCCTCGTCCCATCCTTTGGCAAAGCAGACAATATCCGCTTCGGACATCATTGCCAAAGAGCGTCCCAGACACCAAAGCGCCATGTCTGCATTTTTCGGAGGATTTTCGGCAATATAACTGTCAATGAGTTCCACATCCTCCTGCAGTACCTCTTTTGCAAATTTCAGCGCATCTTCTCTTTCCCTTTTGATTTCTTCTTCTGTTTTGCCCTTCATGGGCTGAGAAATAAACAATTTCTGCATCATTTATCATCCTTTCCATCTTTCAATCCTTTTGTTGTAGGGTCTGTCAGTACCCCCAGCAAGGCCAGGAACGCCGTACCCAGCAGATAAGGATTGCCCAGCAGACTTTTGATTTCTGCAATCAGAATAGACCAGCTGGTAAACATTTCGGGGTTTGCTCCTGTGGCTGTCAGCACAACACCCACAAGACCCACATAAAACCAAGGATTTGTCAGGCGCTTTTTCCAGTCAAAAGTGGGCTTTTCTTCTGCTACATTCTGTTCATTCTGATTTTCATTTTCCAATGCATACTTCTTCATGTGAAATCACTCCTCTGCTTTGTCGCCGATTGCTTCAAACTCTGCATTTTCTTCAATCCAGCTTTTTTTCTTGGTAACGCCGTCAGCTTCGTACAGTGTCACATTGTCCTTACACTTCATGCCGTCCTCTGTACGATAGATACATCTGGTACGCAGTTCAACGCCGTTTTCGACGTCTGTCTTTGTACTGCCGATCTGTTCATAGCTGGAAGGATCTGTATTAGACAGGAAACCAAAATCTCTCACAGGTGCAATGGCATGGGAGCCGTCACACACCCATTTTTTACCGCTGTGACCCTCTCTCTGGTCGTTTTTGATTTCCGCCTTGAAAGGTACACCATCTTTCAGCCATTCGCCGAAGGGTGTAAATTCGTATGTAACGCCATTTTTCACAAATTTTCTTACTGCAAAATCTTTTTTACTCATCTTTCTTCCTCCTTACAAAATCTTTTCTGCCGCTTTTTTCTCCATAAACTCCTGTTTCTGCCGTCTTGCCTTTTTTACCCGCTGATACTTTTCCAAAAGTTCCTCATTGTCCTCACAGTCATGATTTTCCCGAATGATTTCAGCCAGTGTCAGGCTCAAACTCATACAGGCGTCAACACTGTTGATGATTTGGAAAAACATCTGATCTTTCGCGTTTTCCGCGTCAGCGTTCTTGTTGTCCCGCTTATTGATATACAGCATGAACAGGCCAACAGAAACAGGCGTCACAAATTCTTTCAATACTTCTAACCAGTCCATGCCGCCCACCTCATTTCTTCACTGTAAAAATGCTAGGGGCTTCACTGGGCGGATTCACCAATTTGTACTCTCCGTTTGGCAGCGTACAAACATATTCCTTCCCATTTGGATCCTTCACAACCATATCTTTCTTAACCATCATGCCGCTCAGATATGGAAATACCCCGGCAACAGGTCTGGGAATCGGCCAGTAGTTGTTCGGGGTATCTTTCGGTTTATATTGGGGGAATCTCTGCACTGCCGTCGGCACATAGTACAAAACACCTTCGTCGGTGACGTATGTTTTGGCGTTCTGGTTACCATTGTCAGGTACCCAGGCGTCTGTTCCATCCTGGAACATTGCCAGAAGGGGATTGTAAGCCCCTGCCTTGTCCAGCAGCTCCCCGCCAGCCTTTTCCATAGTTTCAATATGCTTTGTCACCAGTTCCGCATCCTCTTTGTATCCCATAGATCATTCCCCCTTTACCTTTGCCATGACTTCACTGTGAAAAGCCCGCAGCCCTTCCAGTTCACTGGTACCGACGCCCATGATGTACTGTTTTTCATCTTCCTCCAAGGTACCATCTGAAACCATCTGGGAAAGCTGTTCCTCGCTGATTTCTCCCTTTTCAAACTTTCCCTTGTAATGATCCACATACAGCTGACTTCCCGATTTCATACAACAACACCCCTTTTTACCAGTTCTTCCATCATAAGGTCTGCCCCTTCCTGACGGATTTCGTCCTGACTTTTGTTTACTGCTGCATATATTTTTTCTTCCATGGTCGGCTCTGGCTCTGGGATTGGCTCATATTCCACACGAATAGACTGCATATCCTCATTGACATAGAATACCGCGATGTATCCCTCTCTAAATTCTGTTGCAGGCAGGCTGCATTCAATCCAAATTGTATTTTCAGAAAGATATGATGTTGCATCTTCTTTTCTAATTTCTAAATTAAACCAGATCAATCTTCTGGCATTGTCAAAATTGACTAACACGATGATTGACTCCTTTCTCTTTAAGCTTCTTTGGCATCGGTATAGCCCAAAATGAAATCGTTGATGATACACTGCGTGGCTGAAGAACCGATGATAAGCAGTGTATAGTCCTTTCCGGCTTCCACGGGGAATACCCACTCACGTTCTTCTGTGCGAGCGGAGGTATTGGCATTGTATGTCTCCAGAAACCAAGCTTCACTGGTTCTCTTGTTGTAGCCCTTCAAGCCAACCAGTTTTGATTGATCTGCCGCTTCTACGGCTTGGACAGGGAGTTTGTCATAGACACCGAAACCGATAGTTCCCAAGTCGGTTGAATTGATTTTCACATAACAGGTTCCGTTTTTTTCTGCATGAATGGTCGTCAGTTTGCCGTAAACATCTTGAATGGAACTGTCTGCTTTGAGGAGTGTCCATTTTTGGATATGTTTTTTGATGTCCGTTTTGGAATAGCGGTAAAAGCCCTCCCCATTTTTCACAGATTCATTTACACCTTTAATCAAACCTACAACACTACTCGCCCCTGCCGCGTCGCCAATATCCCCAATGGTGGTATCGGTTTTGTTCACTGTCTGCTGTACTTCCAGCAGCGTGTCCTGCTTTGCTACATATACTTTGTCACCCATTTTACACCTCCAATAAATATAGTCCCACATCATCTACCCCCAGGACGTATGTTTTTGTCCCATCATCCGATACAATCTTCACCACAGGCGCCGGAAGCATCCCCTCTGGGATTTTCCCATCTTTCAGCACTGGAATCTGCTTATTTTCACTGCTTCCGCCGATGAATACTTCTTCGGAATCTGTGGTAAACGCGAACTCGCCAGTAGATAATGCAGGCAAATTGCTTTTCGCGCCTCTTTTTACTTGCATTTTCATAAGACCACCGCCTTAGAATGTGCCGCCGTCAATAGCAGTGATCTGCAAAGCGCCGTTTTCGTCCACATTCATCCCTGTACCGGGTTTGATGTGTCCAAGCTGTGTGCCGCTGGCTTTTATTTCCATATGTGCCGCAGGAGCTGCCCCAACATCCGTTGCCGTGGTGCCGTGGGGATTGCCTGTCTTGACCTGGCTATGGTCGTATGCTGTCTTACCTTTGTCACCAGGGTACGCCGTGGAAGATGTTTCCCCCAGTGCCAAATCAGAACCGACGGGAACATAATCACTGCCACCCCAACGGTATGTCTGGTTGGTGTCATTGGCAATGTAAATGACGCCATCTTCACCCGTTCCAGGAAACGCCTCTCGATTGTCAAACTCCCGTACATCGTCAACAAATCCCGGAAGCTGTGATGCAGGCACTTTCCCGCTGCTATCCAGAGAAGCCACACCATCCGCAGTTCCTTTTTGCGTCATTGGGATCGCGCCCACCTGATCCGCAGTAATAGGTGGCAGGTCAGAAAATCCAAGTTTACCGCCGCCTGTCACCTGTCCTTTGTTGTTGACCTGCACCTTCGTATACTCTCCGCCAACGCCCGGCAGGTTCGGCAGTGTCGTATTCAGAACCACTGCTGTGGTACCGTCAAAAGATACCTCTGGTGCCGTAATGTCACCAGTGATGGAAAAGTTCTGTGGCGTTTTCAATTTACTTGCTGTATCGGCTGTGCCGCCAGTAGGATTGATATGCACATTCCCGGCAGTAGTACCTACATACACATTCCCAGTATCCAGAGCCACAGCAAGTTCCCCTTCATCCAGAACAAGACGACTAACAGCTTCCTGCAATCCGCGTCTGATTTGAATTTTCATTTATTCCACTCACCTCCTTACACGTTTCCGTCAATGTTCAAATTTCTATGAGCATCTGGGTTGACTTCGTGTTCTGCCAGTGTTTCCCCACCGGAAACTGGAATCGCATTTCCGTCAATCACCATTTCATCATGGGCGGCAGCATCGGCATTATGCCTTGCCACAAGAGTCGCTTCGTCAACCTTCTCCAAAAACAGACCGCCGCCATCAATGCCCAAGAAATACTTGTCACCTGTGCTGGAATCTGTGATCAATACCGCATTATCTATATAGGCAAAAATGTCTGTTTCCTTACCATTGGGGTCATATATGGACTTCTGCATATCCGCTGCCCCGATGGCGATTACCTTTCTGTCTACATAGTCCACAGTGGCCGGATTGAATTTGTTTGTCGGGAAATATTCTTCTGTATTGTCTTTGAACAGGATGTTGTCAATAAATGACTGTGTGAATGTATCCAGCAAAGACTTATTGGCATGGGTATGTCTATCACGGGTAGCCAGTGCCAGATTTTCTTTGCTGTTGTCATCGAAGTTATTATCGGAAAGGACCTTGTACTCACTTTGACTGCCTGTCTTGTATGCCTTGTCCACCTTTTTGTCCAGTGCTTCCTGTGTGGCAGTGGAAATGGGCTTGTCCGCGTCGCTGGTCAAGTCCACATTTGCAAATGCCTCCACAAATTTATTGAAAAAAGGTACAACGACCTCTTTTACCAACTGGTCAAAAACGGCTTTGGCTTCGGCTTCCGGCAGCTCCATGGGGTTCGGCTGGGGAGAAACCCCCTTGCCTGCCATGTCCTTTTCCGTGATTTTATAATCATCAACGTTCAATATTCCTCACCCCTTATACTTTCCGCTCTCGGTGTATTCCAGAGCTACTTTGTAAATACCGAAAGGCTCATTGTATGCCTTGTTTCGTAGTGAAAATCTGGCTTTGTCTACCTTTTTGACCTTGATTTTCTTTCCTACGGTCCTTGGCGTGTTATCACTGGAAAAATTGATCCGCTCCCAGTTGATATATGTGAAATCGAAGTAACACGCCTTTGCGCCGCTGTCAAAAAGCAACGACCAAATCCCTTTTCGTTCTACCCATACTTCCACTCTGGTAGCAATTGCCGCCGCCAGCACCACGGAGAAATACCGGAAAGTTTTATTTTCGTAAAAACGATCACCGGAAAGGTCTGGAATATCCCACCTTGCCTTGATGGGCGCCCCTACGTCGTTATAGCTTTTCTGGCTCGTCACATTATCGTAGAATCGGAAAATATCTCCACCGACGGTACCAAAACAAAGCCGTCCTTCCACGTGACGCGAGCTGGCACATTCTCCCAGTAGTAACACTCATACTGGTACGAACTGTAAGGCGTGTTTCGCTCATAGGACTTTTGCAGCCCGTCCAGCAGATATACCCTACCCGTCCCCATGGAAAGCAGGTAGAAATCACGCCAAACAAAGGCAAAGGCGTCTGCCAGCTTTTCTTCGGCTGTCAACGCCTCATTAATGTAAAAACTTCTGTTCTGGGAGTATTTTTCGCCTGTGATGTCCGCTGCCGTAATAGCCATGACGCCTAAGTCCGTCAGGAATAGTGGATCGCTGCCCAGATACCCGAAACCATATTTTCCCAATGCCCCTCGACCAATCAAAGAGCCAATAATGGGGAAAGTAGGTTTATCCTCCACCAGTTCACCTTTTCGGAGAATGATGTTTCGTCCTTCTTCTGCCTCGCTTTTGTGAGCTGCCAGCCTGTCATTGATGACACTGTATCCCACAATGGCGCTGCCGTCCTGGCCCAATACGGAATACCACAAATCCCCGAAATAAAAACCATCGTTGATCTGGCAGTACCAGTCCTGATTTACGAAATCTGGATTTCCGCTGACAAACATCCTGTCAATGGCACCGTTGACGCCAAAGAGCGTCATAATATTGCATTTGTTGATTTTGTCAGCATAGCCCTTTCTTGTTTTCGCTGCCGTGATTTCCACATTGTCCATCCCTTTTACGGGACTTTCCCCAGGTGCAGTGTTGAATGTTACCTTCCCAGCCTTTCGGTCAACAGAAAAATCTGTGCCTTCGGTCAGGTCTTTCCATTCCCCGTCTTTCACTAACTGACGTATCTGCAGCTTATCCTCGTCCAGATTGTCCGTCGTCATCTGATAGATTTTATCCTCTGCGGTACCGAGGAAACTTTCCTTGAATTTCTTCCCAATCAGGTTGATGGGTTCCAGTGTGGTACCGCCGCCGGTAGGCTTTCGGGAAATGATGATGGTGGGAACGTAGGCTTTTTCCTCCAACGTCACCACCTTCCATTCTTTCTCCGGCTCCTCACCTTCTGCGGGCGTTTGACCTTCCTTTTCGAACTCACCATAACAAATGGCTTTTTTCCCGTCGAAAATAAATAATTTCCCATTGAACTGCCGACCGACACTTCTGGTATCTGCCATACCTTCATACAGCTGTGTGTCGTCGCCGGATAAATTTTGCAAAAACAGCTTATCACCAGCATGGATGACGATTCTGTCATTGAGCCGGAAAACGCCGTTGATCTGTCCATCGTAGTGTTTCAGCTTTTCGTACCCCTGCCGCTTCCGCACCTTGCCGGGAATGTCCCGCATCATGTTTGGTGCTTCTGGGCTGCGGTACTTGCTCACCACAGTAGGCGAGCTGTTCAAGTCAACCCCGCGAAATTCTTCGATGATCTCCACGCCTCGCGGTGCCGGACTTGGTACATCAAATGCCATAATCAACACCACCCCGTCGTCGAAGTCCATGTACCGGTACTTCCGAAGCTGTCCGCTTTGCTGCTGCTTTCTTTCAGCATGGACAGCCATGTCAAAAATTCATTCATGTAAATCTGTGCAAGAGAAATATCATCCTCTTTGTACAGCTGACCAGCCATGTAAACAGCAATTTTATTTGTCACGTCTGGCGGCAGGTCAATGACAGTTTCTTTCGGTGTGTCCTTGGTGATTTCCATCGGATACGCACTGTAAGTCACACGCCATGTTCCTGTAATATTCTTTGGAATCAGCAATATCTTATTGCCCTCCGTCTGAATATTACGAGCGATGCCGTAACTCTCCCCGTCTGTGTAGGTGATATAGCCGCCATACATGGTATAGAAGTCATCAAAAACACTGGAAAGGTCATAGGCGTTATACTGACCGGCGGAAAAGGTGGGCGCCGTTGGATGGTCGCCCCCTTGTACGATTTCACCGGTTTTTTTGAAGTAGTAAGCCTGTGTACAAAGCAACGTGAGCGCTTCATTGACTGCACCGGGCATGGCGTTGATATACGGCCCTGTGCTGTCGTCCACCACTAAGTCAGCACCTTGCAGTTCAAACATTTTTTGCAGTGTAATCACTTGCAATTCTTCCCACGTCATGCCCATCACCTCACGCTGTCAAAGATGTACCGGAAGAAATACCATCGCCGCAGATGCACAGACCGCGCCAGTTGTTGAAGCCCAGACCATAACGAGCATAGCCCTTGAATACTTCGTCGTCTGTGTTCTGGTCTGTGTATCTTGTCACGGTCAGAGGAACCCTGTCGATGAAAGGCAGACACATGTAGTCCTGCAGGAATTTACTGTCTGCCAGAATCACATAGTCCTTGCCACCAATCTGTTTGTCCATGTAAGGCCAAATCAGGATATTCCACAGACCAAGCTGGAAGTTCATGGCATTTTTGTTGCTTTCGGGATCCAGCTCACTGCCAACGGCAGCAAATACCGCTCTTTTCAGTTTCGCGCTGTTGGGAATAATGATGGTGTCGGGCGCCACATTCAGCAGGTTGCCGTCATCATCGCAGAAATCCTGCATTTTTTCCTGGAGCTGATCCAGAATAGACTGACTGAATTCTGCCTTGAACATATTGGACTGTTTAAATTTTGCGCCCTGTGTTTTGGAAGGATGTTCCACAGAAAACAGAGGCTTGCCATCTGCACAAGTGGCATCGTATGTTTTGCCAGCCAATGTGACTTTTGCCTGTGTCGCACCGGACAGCATACGGGCAGCATAAGACTCACGGCCTCTGCCATAACTGGTGGTGAACTGGTTGGCTTTGCTCTTGATCTTGCCAATCTTCATGTCGTCCATCATTTCTTTTGTGACAACAAATTTGTTTTTCCATACGCGGGGAGCAATGGTCTTGTCAAAGCCCTCCTGCATTTCGCTCTGGGGTGTTGCGCCGCCTTCGCCCACATCCTGGAAATTACCCAGGGCAGTTTCAATGGTATAGTTTTCTGCCCAGTTTTTAGATGTGTCCATGTAATAAATCTTGTCAATGAGGCTTTTCTGCTGGAAGGCTTCTACATTGGAATTGATAATTGCTTTGATGGGGGCAAGTCTTTTGCCGATCAAACCATTATTCAGTCCACTGCCTTCGGAAAAAATAATACCGCTCATATTCTCATCTCCTCTTTCTCATCTCATCTTTTCTCATCTTGTCTGTTTATCTGCTCATATTAGTGGCCACCTGTGGGGTCTTTGAAGCTCCAAACAAAGTGACCAATGGCAGTTCCTTTGACTTCGTCCACACGTTCCACCAGGAATACGCCGTTTGTCGCTGTGGCTGTTACCTGCAAAGCGTCAGTATGCAGCGTAACTTTTGTACCCACAGTAGGCTTTGCCTGATAAGGCACTTCGTATCTGGTACTTTCCATGACTGAACCGACGGGATACAGTCCATCTTCGTTTACAGGGCCACGGCAAATATACTGTGGTCTGTCTGTTGCCGCGCACTTGGTCAAACCCTGGTCACTGATTGTCAATGCCTCGCCTAGTGTAATTGCTTCCAATTTTTTTCCGGGCAGATATTCGATTACTTCCGTATCTGCCACATTCGCGTTGTAGATTTTAAACATGCTTTATCCCTCCTTTTTACTGATTCTTTCGCCACATTTCCTGCAGCTGTGCATCGGACATATTAGGGAAAAACGCCTTGTATGCGGCAAGCTCTTCCGCATCCATCATTTTTTCTGTGCTTGTCCCGCCTTTGGGCTGTGACAGGTGGCTTTTGTTTACCGCGTCGTTATGTGCCTGCTGTTTTGCAGCCTTCGCACGATTGGTGGCGATACTGTCAGCAAATGCCGCACTGTACGCCTGCTCCAAAGGCACGCCACGACGCCAGTATTCCAAAGCCTGTCTGCCCTCCGCCGTTTTTCCCAGGTCAGAAAGAGATTTCACACCGCAGTCAGGGTGTTTCGCGTTCAAACGCTGCAAAGAATCCCGTGTAAAATTTTCTGTTTCCACCCGCTCCTGCTGCTGACGGTATGCCTCTGCCTGTGCTGTGGCTCTCTGTGCTTCTTTTACTGCCGGGTGTTCTGCAATGAGCTTGTCAATGACGCTTTTGTCCAGCCCTGCCCCTTCCAGCTGACTTTTCAGCTGCTCTTCGGCGTATCTTGTCTGGTACGCTTCCAGCTCTGCCGCCGTTGTGATGGGTTTTCCCGTGTAGGGGTCAACCTGTCCGGCAAACTGCTTTGCTATAAACTCATTGACCGCCTGCTGTTTCTCCTGAGCGATTCTTGCCTGCACCTGTTCTATGGTGAATGTCTGGGGCGGTGCCGGTTCTTCTTTGGTTTCCGGGGGAACATCTTCCTCCGTAGATGCTGGATCACCTCCGCCGTTTGCAGGGTCAAGCACTTTGCTTTGCAAAGCCGCCTCCGGCGTCCCCGTTTCTCTTCGGGGTGCAGGGTCGGCGCCCTCGTCGTCCTCTGTGGTGTAATCGTCGCCCCAAAGGTCTTTTAACATTTCATCAAATTCCCCATCGTCATGGGTTTCCTGGGGTTCCTGTGTCCCCATGTTTTCCAGTTCCATGTCCATGTTGATTTCCTCCTTACTTGCCACTTCTCAGGTCTGTACCTGTCTGCTTCTGGGGCTTCTTGCCGCCTGTGTTGCCTTTGATTGCCTTCACTTCCTGCGCCCCATGATGACCAATGTTCAGATTTGCGCTTGCACTACGTTTCATGCCTCTCACCTCCTTCCACGAAAAAGGGACATCCCTTCCGGTCTGTCCTTACTTGATAGGTATTAACAGTGTGCCAATTTCCTTGCCGTTGTTTGGACAGGCAGGATTCCGGCACACAAAATGCTGGTTATAATATGCTTTGGTTTCAGTATCGGGGCTTTTATCCCCCTCAAATACCACCTCTGTACTGTCGATATAGGCATCTACGCCACATGCGTTACATTTCACCTGTCACACCTCCCATGGGCTGTTCCATCTGCATCGGCTGTGGAGCCATTCCCGCAGGGTTCATTTGCTGCTGCATCATGGATTGCTGCATTTCCATTTGCTGACGCATCTGCTGTTCCTGCATTTCTTCCAGCTGTTTCTTGGTTTCTTCTGCCATGGGATAATGCAGTTTTGCCATCATCGACCAGAAAAGCAGCAAGGTTTGTATATTCGCAGGATCACCGAATGTACCGTTTTGGAAATTCTGGCGCGTTTCCTGCCACATTGCTTCCCTGTTGGAAGCCAGAGCCGATGACGTGTCAACGCTAAAAAGAAAATCGTCTTTCCAGTACCATTCGCCGGCGTCATCTTGCGCCAGAAAATCATATTTGTTGAATGTGCTGTACTCTGTGGTGCCGTCTAGCTTATCATGCCGCACTGTCCGCTGCTCGTCTGTGTAGGCAAGCAGGAATTTAAACATGACCTGGTATAAATCGGCAAACATAGAATTTTTCATAATGCGTTTGCTTTCCAATCTTCCGGCAGACTGGGCAACGGCGATCTGTTTTGCCGTACCACTGGTGGCCGTCCTGTCCTGTCTGCCCATGTAAGAATCTGTGATACCTAACAGCCTTTGGGCCGCCTGGTAGCTCTGCTCCGCCACTGCCATGTCCCCACTGGTATCTACCTGCAAATTGACCACCCGCACCATATTTGCCTCTGACGGTTTTTCCACGTTGACAACCTTCAACTGTCTGTCTGACTGTTCCAGCTTGGTACTTTCGCTTTTAATCAAAATACTGCCGCCTTTGTCCAGCTTCTCCTGTACGCGGGTGTCACATTTTTTGATAGCGTTTTGCTGGTCTTGGATTTTAGACACGTCAGAATCACCCAACACTTTCCCCCAGCTTGACACATTGCGGCGCAGGACAATGGGGTAACAATCCGGCTTGTAGTACGGGATTTTTGTTTGTACGGAAACTTCTTCGGGAATTGCCTCCATTGCCTCTCCCGTAAATGGATCAATGATGATTTCCTGCATCCCCTCCATAGGCAGCTGGTACTCTGTGGTATATGCCGGAATGATACTGCCGTCACTGCGTTCCACATCCTCAAAGAGTGCAAAGGTGTCCTCTGCTTTTCTCTCAAACTTCTTGCTGCCGCAGTATTCGCAGGTGTCGCCTTCCATGACCTCCCCACACTTGGAGCATCTTGTCAGCATTCGCGCCTGGTAGTCCTCCAGATATTCCAATTCCACGTCATTGACCCATACATACCGGCCGATACCGCCCTTTTTGTTTCGGAAGTATGCAAAATTAACCGTTACAACGTCATCCGCAGTAGTAGTGCCGCCGCGGCTCTCGGGGCTTTCCTCCCCTTCGGTGGATACGTCAATGCCATACTGTTCCTTGACATGGTCTTTCGTCATAGCCATTCGGATAAAAATATAGTCCATGTCCTCAATCTCATTGACGCCAGCTTGCGGGATCACCTGTTTTGGATGCAGCAGCGTCACAGATAACTCACCCATGGTGGTCTGTGTATGCCTGTCGGCGTCCCATTCCACTAAATAGAAATCCCCGCCCTGTACGGGTGTTGTCCGCTCGTCCAGATCATTCATTTTTTCAAATGGCAAACGGTCTGTTTCGTTCCGCAGGAAATCCTCAATGGTCGTTGCCAGTGGTTCATCTGCCTCATTTCTGGCAGTCACCTTTGGCATGGGAATGGAGCTATCAACCTGTGCTTCCACTAATTCAGCCACGATGTTTCGCACCATGGACGCCGCCTCTACCGGACCATTTACCACCGTCCCCACCTTTGGCCGAATGGCACGGCTCCCCATGTATAAGGTGTTCATGTTGTCCATTTCGTCCAAAATCGGCTGATATGCCGCAAGGTTCCGCCGCATCCTGTCTTGCCAACGTTTCAGCCGGTTTTGCTGTCCTTTTTCCATGGTCTTTTCCTCCTTTCCGTCAAATTTCCATTAAAAATGCAGCCCGTTTATGGCTGCGTCCTTCCTTTGCTGGTCAATACCAATATATCTTCTTGTGATACTGGGATCTTCGTGCCCCAGTATGTCCTGCACCATGGATATGTCCCCGCCACTGTCCTTATATAGCCAATATGCAAAGGTTTTTCGCATGGTGTGACAGCTCACATGGTCATTATAGCTGACAGCCTCCGCCGCCTCGTTGAGTATTTGCCAGGCCCTCACCCTGCTGATAGGGCGGTTTTCCTTTCCTCTGCTTCTGCGAAATACATATTCATAATCTTTTTTGCCTTGGAAAAAATGTTTAAAAATCTTCTGCAAATGTGGGTTGATGGTCAGGCGTATGGTGTCCCCGGTCTTTTTCTCCGGTATTTCCACATAGTCCTTTCCCCGTAAATCCCGCACACGGTACTCCAAAAGGTCGGAAATGCGCCGCCCCAAGTAAATGCCCGTCATAAAAAGAACGTAATCCCTCTCGTTTTTTTCATACAAATACTCGGCAATGTCCGTAACAGCTCTCTTGTCCGTGATCGGCATAACAAAACGCATATCCTCACCCCCTTATCGTGTAGGCTCTCCCCATCTTTCCCGCAAATACGCCTTTGTTTTCGTATCCGCGTTCCGGTAGTCCTCCCACATGTCCGCAGTCCATTTAGCTTTCTTCTTGGGCGTTCTTTCTGCCTCCATCCGGTGCTGTGTCCGGCTTTGCAGGGCAATACCTAACCCCATGAGTAAGTCATCATGGGCGCCCTGTTCCGCCTCCGCCTTTCCTTTTTCGTTACGAATAAAGGTCAGCGCCTCCCGCAGCGTTTCCACATCATGGATATAGTGGAGGAAATCTCTGAAATATGTCACCAACCCCGCCACAATCAGCGGACGTGTAACCGTTGTCGTGCGGAAACCGTATGTTTTCTGCATGGCTCCTGTGTAATTGTCAGGTACTTCCCTTTCGTAGATACGGGGATACCGCAGCCACTCCAATACTTTGTTGGGATGCGTAGAAAAGTTGGTTTCAATGGCAATCAATGCCGTGTTGTAATACATACCCAAACAGTAGGCTTGCTCTGTGTACTCGTCCTCGTCATAAGTCCGCATAAGCCTTGCGACCTGTTCCCCGGTGCGGTTGTCCAGCACATGCAGGGTAAACCGGTCGGAACCATCCCCGGCAGTGTCCCCACCAATAACATAAGGCACACCGTCCTCCGGCTCCTTGTATATCTCGATTTCCCCGTTGTCTTTCTCCACAAACTCCCTGTTTTTCAGCAGGATAAACGGCCCTGCCTGGCTGTCCTTCACTGTCTTTTCGTAAGTAAAACAGCCACGCTTTACCACTGGCGAATTTTCTAACAGATAATACAGCCGTTTACTGATTGCCTCCGTATCAAAGACACTCTCACCCGTTGCGATAAATGCTTCCTCTGGTGTCGCTGGGTATTCCTGCCGAAATTTATTCGTATCGTTGTTGCAGTTATTAGCCATACACCACCGCCGCCACATGATCTGTTCATGATCCAGCTGGAAACGCTCCATGATGTCTTTTTCTTCCGCTGTCAGCTCCTCGCCGTGGTAGGGCTTGCGGTAAGTCTGCATTTCATACCATGGGAAAAACAGTGGTACAAAGTCCGTTTTGCCTGACACAGCATCATCCCATAACTGTTTAAAAGCGTTGAACCCGTTGGCGGTACTCTCATATATGACCATCGTTCCCGGCAGCGATGGAACAGCCTGCAAAATACCAGCCAATGTGTCCAAAATATCTCCCGGCCAAAAGGCTACCTCAGAAGCGTGCAGCGTAGTCAAGGTGTCAGAACGTCCCACACCTTTCCCGCCTGCGGTGGTGCATTTTATTTTACTGCGCAGCCCCGGGCGCTTTTCCTTTTTCTTCGGGTCTTTGGTAGGATTCTCGAAAATCAATTCTTTTGCGTTGCTAGCTTTCATCATGGGGCGCATCTGCTCCGGCAGCCGTTCAAAGAATAACTTTGACATGTTGAAAAGGTTTGTTGTCGCCTCGTCTTTGTGGGTGATAATCATTGCATTATGTAAGAAATGCGTCGCGGTATCGTGGAATATCAGCCCTTCCGTCAATGTAGAAAAGCCCATCTGGCGGGCTTTCAATATAATGATTCTGACAGGCTTTCCCGCCTCCACCTGCTCCATGATTGCCCGGTATAGCTTTTCCTGGCTCTCGTTCAGTTTAAAAGGAACTATTTTCCCTTCTTTGGTTTTGATTTTCAAAAAACTTTCAATATATTTCTTCGGGTCTGTCAAAACGGAATATCCCACTTAATATACATCCCCTTCCGCCTCGGCCAGAATATCTTCCAAAGATTTCCCCGCCGTTTCACCTGATCCGGCGGCAGCCTCCGCCAGCTTCGTCCGCTTGGTGTCGTTGGCAACCCTTTTTCTGTCCAGCTTCAGCCGTTCGGGGTCTGACTGCCATTCCTTGCTATCCTGATTCATGAGGAAAAATTTGATGGCCGTCACGTCCGCGGGTATATGCTGTTTCTCCATGACCTGTTCCAGCGCATCTTCCATGATGGGCTTTCCTCCGGCATCCAGCAGGACTTCCCCGTCTGCGTTACGGGCAACCCTTTTCACCTTGTAATGCTTCGGCATGTCCACATCGTACCCCAAACACCGCTGGAACAAGCTCCCCCTTACTTGAGCGATCTTCTCTGACTGTATCTTTTCCTGTTCCTTCTTGTACCTCTGACTTGCGCCATTGACGAAATCTCGAATCAGATTGTTTTCTTTTTTCGCTTTTCGGAAAGTGCTGTACCCGATCCCCAGGGCGGCGGCAACTTCTCTTTCGGGCAGACCTCCCAAAATCCATTCTTCCACGCTCTTGGCGTTGCTCAAAATTTTTTCTTCTGTTGTCACCGTTTCACCACCTCCCCGGACGCTTTAGCGTAGCACAGCAAGCAAAAAAGTGCTAAAGTGCTACTTTTTACCCCATTTTTCTACTCATAAGAAACTTTTTCTCAATTTTGAGAATTTGTTCAAAATGCCGATTTTCGTTGAAATATCAATGTTTTTTAGCTGTTTTTTCGTCATTATTTCGCATACAAAACTTAGCAAATGGGGCTAAAAAAGTGCTAACCCATTTTTACCCCCGTATAAGGTTGCATAAATAAAAAAGGACGGCAAAAAACCTGATTTCTCAAGCCCTGCCGCCCTTTTCAGTTTTTTGGTGTTTAGTTTACAAAAACATACATTGTGTTAATTCCCAAAATTTTGCCCCTTATAAGGATATTTTTCTTTTTCCTATCCGTTTATTTAACATTTTATAAAAATGTCAAATAGAGCCGTTTTTGAAGAAATTCCATGCAAGAAAAAAGGGCAATCTGCATTTTAAAACAGATCACCCTTTTTTCATGATGGAAAATCAACAGTCATTTTCTGACGCTTTTATTATAGCACCAAAAAAGTCTCAAAAAGTCTCATTTTTGCTTTTTTAGTATCTTTTATACACATCTCCACGATTGTCAATGTTTTCGATCGTAATGATTTTTACAACCTCGTCCACACGATATAGTATCCTGTAATTTCCAACACGCAGACGGTATAAATCATACCCTCGTATTATAAAGTAGTAGTGTTTATAGACTCTCTCCAAGGTCTGTATGCTAT
>ENA-OPRR01000595-OPRR01000595.1-human-gut-metagenome-genome-assembly--contig:-NODE-595-length-36281-cov-4.601226_pt1 | contig 36281 bp, 32 predicted proteins | sample MGYA00241796_ERZ501883 | MGnify/ENA primary metagenome ERZ501883 (study PRJEB25962, sample SAMEA2042406) | human gut metagenome | biome: human gut; feature: human-associated habitat; material: faeces...
GCTTGATATAACTGGAAATGTTGTGTTTCTTTAAGTACAGAAGATTTTTTTCACTACAATAACCACTGTCGGCAGTTACTTCCTCCAAAAGTTCTCCAAACGCATTTTTGTGCTTTTCCAATACAGGGATCAATGTATTATAATCTGTCCGGTCATTACTTACATAAGCTTGGACAATGAAATAATTCTCTACTGCGATCTGAACATTATATGCGGCCTTTAACTGTCCGTTTTTCATATGGTCATCTTTCATCCGCATAAAGGTAGCCTCTAAATCTGTTTTGGAATAACTGTTTCTGTCTCTTCCCATAATCTCAAAGCATTCTTTGTATCCCATTAGGCGTTCACCGCAGGCTTCCAGTTCTTCGTAAAGCTGCTGGATCTCCGGTTTTCTCTTTCCCTTTCTGTAAACAAACGTGATATGTTCTTGTTCTGCAATCTGGAGCAGGTTTTTCTGAAGCTTCAGAATCTCCAATGGAGAACAGTTGTCAATTTCGATGATTGTATTATTTGACAGCTTTTTATGTTTTGTCAGTTTTCGTTTCCGGTTCTTTTCAATGACATCCCTTACTTTCTCCATTCCTTCGACCACAAACATATGAGCATGGGGAATGTCATATTTCATGCCATACTCATTTTCATCGATCAGAACATTATATTTCTGATACAGCGAATCAATCGTATCTAACAATCCTGCAAGATGATAGTTCAGCGTCCCCCTCCAGACAAACGTATATCGGTTTGCATTGGCCTCTATTTTTGTGCCATCTATAAAGAGAGATTTTAACGTAATGAATCCTTCTTTTTGCAGACGGCGAAGAAACTGATAATTCAGTTCATCCAATACATTAGAAGTTAGTCTTTTATTCTTAAATTCATAGAAAGCATCCCGCTTTGGTTTCAGCCCTTTGGTAAGCCAGATAAAAGCAAGGTCTCTTTCACATGATTCTACGATACGGTCAACAGACCTTACTCCACGCATATTTGCGTAAGTAACTACAGCATACATCATAATTGGATTGTACCCGTTTCTTCCCTTATCTGAACAATTGGCTAACAAGCCGGAAAAATCTAACTCCTCCATCACTTTTTTCAGGGTATAGACTGGATCGTCGTCAGGTAAACACAATTCGAAGAAACTGAAGTTAATTTTCTGTTGCCCTAATTCAAAAAATTCGTTATAATAATCTTGTTTTAGCATAGTTCTATTATAACATGGAACAGAGAGGAGATGGTTATCCTTAGCCATCTTTTTCTCTTTTTACGGGAAAATTTTAGGGGCAGATGTGACTCACATGAGTCACATCTGCCCCTATTTAGAACTATCTATTTCCCGACAGCCCCTTGTCTTAACCTTTTACAGCTCCAACTGTGAAGCTTTCCTGAACCTGTTTGCTCAGTAATAAATATATCAATACTGTTGGCAATGTGGCAATTACCATACCGGCTCCGATAATTCCCCAGTTTGTTGAATGTTCTCCTACGAAAGACATAATTCCTACAGGAAGTGTCTTATATTTGGCATCATCTACAAATGTATTTGCAAATAAAAGTTCATTCCATGTATTCAGAAAAGCAAAAATACAGGACGTAGCAATTCCGGGTCTTATCATAGGAAAGATAATTCTGAAAAACATATTGAAAATATTACATCCATCTATACATGCTGCTTCTTCAATCTCTCTTGGCAGAGCTTTGAAAAAGCCACCTAATATCATAACCGTCATTGGCATTGCAAATGTAATATATGGAAGCATCAGTCCCAGATATCCTCCTCTGATTCCCAGACGATCCAGTCCCTGGAACAGCGGAAGCAAAGTTGCCTGTACAGGAATCATGATTCCCAGGCTGAAAATTGCCGCTACGATACCTTTGGCTTTCCAGTACATTCTGTTGATCGCATAAGCAACCATTGATGCCAGAAGTGTTGAAACAACAACTGTCACTGCTGCATAAAAAACAGAGTTTAACAGGTATCGTAAAATTTCGCCTCCCATAAGAGCCTTAGAAAAGTTTTCCAGATGCCATACTTTCGGCAAACCTACCAAATTATTGGAATCAAATATTTCCGTATTACTTTTGAAGGAAAATGTAACCAGCCAGTAAAAAGGAAATATCTGGATAAAGGTAAATACTGCCAGAAACAGATATATTAATGTCTTTTTTATTTTCATTGCACTGATCTTCATCTGCTGCTCCTCTCAAATCATTGATGCATTTTCTTCTGACTTCTTAAAAATGAGGTTGAGCAGGAAACTGAACAGCAGACACTCAAATACGATAAAGAACGCCTGAGCACTTCCATAACCATAACGACATTTTACAAACAGATTATCATACATCAATGTTGCCGGAACCTCACTGACATGGTTAGGACCGCCACCGGTCATAACATATACCAGGTCAAATACTCGCAGAGAGCCGACAAGTGCAAAGGTAGCACAGACTTTTATCGTCGGCATTAACAGTGGAATTGTAATCTTTGTTGCTGCCTTAAATCCTGTAGCGCCATCCAGCTTTGCCGCTTCATAATATTCCGGTGAAATATTTTTAACTCCCGCATAAAGAATTACCATATGATATCCAATACTCTGCCAGATTGCAGGGATAACGGTTGTCATATAAGCTGTCTTTGGATTTACCAGCCATGCTGTATCATTTGCCATTCCCAGTGCACCCAGGATTGCATTTAAGAGGCCTTCGCTGTTGAAGATCTTACACCAGAGCTGTCCGATTACCATACTGGAGATTACAACAGGGAGAAAGAATACTGTTCTATAAAAACCTTCGCCCTTAACTCTATTTGCCAGAACAATAGCCAGAAATAATGCAATCGGAATCTGAATAAACAAAGAGCCTGCTGCCAGAATAAAGGAGTTCAAAACGGCTCGCTTGAAATATGGGTCCGTTGTAAACAGTTCTTTGTAATTCTTTAACCCTATAAAAACTTTTTGTCCAATTCCATCATAATTGAACAGTCCATAATATCCGGTAGTGAATAACGGGATAACTGCCATTACCAGAAATAAAATGAGACCTGGTGCAACGAAAACAGTAACATACCATTTATTACTTAAAAGTTTTTTCATAGTTTTATTCCTGCGCGCTGATTGCTTCCTGATGTGCAGACATGAAACTGTCTACATCAGCACTTCCTGAGAGTAAAGACTGAGCCTGTTCCAGATGAACAGCTGCCGCATTTGCATCTAAAATGCCATCCCAGTTCTGTACACCTGTTTTTACTCCATCATACAGATCCATTAATTTTACAAATGTAGGAGAAACCTTATCTGTGTCGATTTCTGTATTCCAGCATGGGAATCCTGTACCAAGTTCCAGAGCCTGTTCACCCATTTTTTCAGAGATATACATTGCAAAATCAGCAGATTCTTTCGGAGTATCTGTATTTTTGTTTACAAAGAAAGATGCACCTGCTCCACCTGCATAATCAGTAGCATCCTGCTTATCTGAAACTACAGGGAATGTAATTACTTCTACATTTTTTACAGAACTGTCTTTTGCATTATCGATTGTTCCAGCAAACCAGCTTCCGTCAAGCTGCATTGCAACTTTTCCATTAAGGAAATCTGCTGTTGCTTCTGCTTCACCATCTTCCAGCGGACTCTTTCCTAAGATTCCTTTATCATATAATTCTACAACATCTTCTGCTGCTTTCTTAAATCCATCATTTGTAAACTCTTTTTCTCCAAGAAGTGTGGACTGTACTTCAGAAGCGCCTACTTCTCTCAGTGCAAGTGACTCATACAGTGCACCTGCAAGCCATGCATCTTTTGCACCAACTGCCAGTGGTGTTACTCCGTCCAGTTTTTCAAGAGCTTCACCCGCTGTGAGCAGTTCATCATATGTCTTTGGAATTTCTACTCCCGCTTCATCAAATAAATCTTTATTGCAGAAAAGACACATCATATAACTGTCGATAGGAAGACCATATAAATTTCCATCCAGTTCAAAGTTGCTTGTAGAACCTTCTTTAATTTTGTTCTTAATGTCATCTGTTACATAATCATTTAACGGTAATACCTTATCGGCATCTGTAAACAATTTCAGTTTTCCCGGTGCCCAGTAATAAAATACATCTACACCGGAAGCACTGCTTGCGAACTCTGTAGAGATTTTTGTTTTATAGGACTCTGTATCCAGACCATGAAGTTTGATTTTAATATTGTCATGTTCTTTTTCATATTCTTTTACTGCTGCTTCAAATGCCGGTGTCTGTGCGCTTTCCGGATCAGTAAACTGATGCCATACATCCAGTGTCACTGTATCATCTGCAAAAACTGTCGAAGATCCAAATGCAGTTGTTCCAACCATTGCCGCACCCATGCAGGCTGCTGTAAACTTTTTCCATTTGTTCATTCCCTTTTTTCCTCCTTTATGATCCCTGTCTGTGTAACTTATTGTTATGCTGATATTATAAAATCCAGGAGGAGTTTTCTCAATTCAGATTATTTACCTGAAAGGGTGCGATTTTTACTTTTATATTCATTTACTGTTTTTCCCGTATATTTTTTAAAGGAAGTTCCGAAATAATGAGCATCCGGCATCCCAACTGCCACTGCTACCTCATACACCTTCAGATCCGTATTGTCAAAAAGTTCCATACTTTTTTCCACTCGTTTTCTCATAATATATTTTGTAATGCTCTCACCTGTTGTCTGTTTGAAAATACGACTGAGATAACTGGAATTTACAAAAAGATTCGAAGCGATCAGATTCAGTGACAGTTTCTCTCTGTCAAGATTCTGCTCAATATATTCCTGAGCCTTCTGTGCAACTGTATTTCCTCCCACGTTCTGCGAAACAGTCTGTATTGTTTCTTCAATCAGAGTATATAATGTCCTGCAAAATTCCTGCAGCGTATTAATACCTGAAATATTCTCCAGAATTTTTACCTGTTCCTCATTATCAAAATGTTTATTACTTTCCTTCAATACAGAAATGGTATTGTGGAAGATCAGTACTCCCAGGTTGCGAAGCTGTGAGATCATTAACGGACCGTCGAAAATATACTGTTCCAGATAATGATCAATAAATGCAACTGCCTCCTCCTGGTCACCACTTTTTACTGCAATCCTGTATCTGTCAAAATTTACAGGATATGAATGACTGATCTGCTGCATATATTCGATATAATCCTCAAAGAAGATCAAAGTTTTTCTCTCATCCCGCACAGTATCTACCAGGGCTTCTTCACATTCTGAGAGAATTTTCGGGCTGTCATCTATTTTTCCATAATAACTGCTGACTGATGCAGCTACCATGCCGTCTTTACCCAGTTCGGTTATCTGTTCAAATGCAGTTCCAAGCAGATCTTTAATCTCCGGAGTTTCTTCTATGACAAAGAATATCTTGTTTTTCTCCAGGAAAAAATATCCGTACTTTTTTTTACCTATGGTTTTATTCATAATTTCTAGGAGTTTCAGCAGCATGTCGTGATCTTCCAGATTCATAATAAGCAAAACTCCCCGGACTCCATTATTTTTCCACAGCTGGATCTGATATTCAGAAAGCTTTTCCACAGCTTCTTCAGATTTAATGTATCCGGTAACTATCCTTCGAAGCAGTTCCTGACAGAGGACCGGATAAATTTCCACATCTTTAGACTGCTGTTCCCGTTTCTTCAGAATCTGTTCCCGCAGTTTCATTGCCGCCGCCAGAAGTTCATCTGACTGGATCGGTTTTAGCAGAAATTCTTCCACCCCTATATGGATGGCCTCTCTGGCATATTCAAACTCCCGATACCCGGTGACGATCACAATGCGAACTGCTGGATATGTATCACGAATCCGTCTGCTTAATTCCAATCCATCTATTCTTGGCATATTAATATCTGTATATACAATGTCAGGGACCTGTTTTTCCATAAGTTTCAGAGCATCTTCTGCACATTGTACATTGCCGATAATGTGAAACCCTTCAGATTCCCAGTTAACACATTTTTCTATTAATATGCCTTCATATTTTTCGTCATCTACTATCAGTATGTTAATAATGTCCTTCTCCATGATCATGCCTCTTCTTTGTATTACCCATTTACATTATAATATTCTTCTTTATATGGAAACCGTACTGAAACTTCTGTTCCTCTTCCCGGCTGACTGGATATAGATACTGCATCCTCAACCCCATAAAATAATTCGACTCTCTGTTTCACACTGTAAATTCCAAATCCTGACTTTGAATTTTTATATTCACCTTCCAATATCAGTCTGACTTTTTCTTCAGAAATTCCAACGCCATTATCTTTTATCGAAACTTCCATCATTCTGTTGTCCACCATCCTCATAGTAATCTGAAGTTCTCCCTTTCCCTCTTTCTGACGCAGGCCATGATGAACTGCATTCTCTACCAATGGCTGCAGGATCAGCTTCAACATCAATGTATCCATCAGCTTTTCATCTACCTGGTATCGAATACTGATTTCATTTTCATATCTGATGTTAATGATCGTCATATAACTTTTTACGATATCCAGTTCCTCTCTTACAGGAATCATCTGGCTGCCTCTGTTCAGACTGTTTCTGTAAAATCTCCCCAATGCCTGTGTCATCTGGAAGCTTTTATCCTGGTCCCCGATCAAAGTAAGTCCGCTGATCACATCCAGAGTATTATAAAGAAAATGCGGATTGATCTGTTCCAGAATAAGATCCAGTTCATTTTTCCGGATAATCTTCTCTTCTTCCTTGGTTCTTTCCAGCAATTCCCTGATTGAATTCAGCAGATTATTATATGTCCGTTTCAGATTGGTAATCTCATCCTCACACTTTTCATCCACTTCCATATTCTCAGGAATAGCTTTCGAATACATCATCTGTTCTTCCATTTTCTGGATTGGTCTGCTCACTGTACGGGAAATGAAAAGCCAGCACAAGATCAGCATTCCTATATTAACAAGCAGTACGATGATCGTATCGGAATAACTGATGCTTCTGGAAAAGCTGCTCAGCGGAGTCTCTATGGCTATAGTCCAGCCGTCTATCATAGACGTAATTTTTTTATATACCATGGGATTTTTACCGTTGCGTACAATCTTCGTCTCATTTTCTTTCAAAGATCCGATAATATTTTTGCTTACATCATAGTTTTCTTTTTTCTCCGGTCCGAAGATCAGGGTGTCATTCATCAGTACATAAAAGTTGGAATGCAGATTTCCGCCAACAGAGTCAAAAATCTCACGGATGGTTTTCTCATCGATATTTACCATGAGAATTCCCAGTTTGGAATAATCCGTTTTTTTCTTAATTACACGGATCATAGACAGAATGTTTCTGTTTTTGCTTTTATAGCTGACGACCCCTCCGCCATTTGTTTCGAAAATCCAGTCTCCATCTTCTTTTATAGCCTTTTCATACCAGTAGGCATCTTCTACAGAAATGTCTTTCTTCAAAACAACCTCTTCTCTGTTGCACATAAAAGAATTTCCTATATTATCATAAAATACAATAGAGGAAATATAATCTCCTGCCAGCATGATATTCGTAAGGCAGTCCTGCAGTTCTGTTCTGGTCTTGACTGTCAGATTTCCTTTGGATACTTCTTCCAGTGTGTCCTGAAACATTTTACTCCAGAACACCGCATAGGTATCCTGATTCACATGATCGATCATCAGTTCCAGATTGCTGTCGATGGCATGAAGAGTCTGCGTTGTCATTTCACCGATATGTTTCAGATTAGATTTCTGATTGCTGTATACCACTGTTCCTATGGAAATGACAGATGACAATAAAATACAGGCAAGAAACAATCCCCATATTTTTGTCTTTATTTTCATCTTTTTCAAACCCTTCATGCATCCACCTCTTTTTCTTTTTACATCAATTTTATCAATGCAACTCCATATACCGGAAGCTCAAACTCCAGCACCACTTCTTCTCCCTCTACCTTAACAGGTAATTCCTCTGTTTTCAACTCGGAAGCTTCTTTTAATTTTTGCACCTCAACCGGAAGCGGATAAGTTGGGCATCCCATTTCCTCCCATTGTTTTTTCGCATTTGCGTGAGTGTCATCGATTCTCTGGATCACTGCTTTTGTTCCTGATGCATTTTTAATATGAATCTCTACTTTTTCCTGTGATATCGGTTTGCCGATCATCTCCTGATTATAAGCCAGAATTGCAAGTCTGCCTTCTTCATCCATAACCGGGCAGATACCCACATGTCCCTGTTCTTCCACTTTCGTAAGCCTCTCTTCTCCCAATTCATGCATCAATTCAAAAGCGCGATATACAGGCTTCGGAATACCATGAATGGTCTGCAGTCCGAATCCTCCTCTGAATTCTCCCGAAACCTGTCCATGCTCTTCAAAAATATCAGAAAATGTCCAGAAAGAATATGCTTCTACATATCCATAATTGTCAATGAGAGTTTTGGTCACCAGTGCAGAGCTGTAAGGTGTATCATGGAATTCATCACCTTCATTGGCTGAAGTGTTCCATTCTGTATAATATAATGGAAGATTTCCAGCTTCATGCTTTGCAATACGTACCATCTTGGTCAACAGACCCCTGCGGTCTATTTCTTCGCTGTTTAAGCTGACTTCTTCTCCGAAGAAATTGTCCAGATGCATGTCCGCATTCCAGTTCGGATCATCTGAAGGATAATGATGTGTAGAAATGAAATCAAGTGGTACTGAATTTTTCTCACAGTAGCTGATCAGATCCGGAATCCATTCATTGTTGGCAGTGGCCGGTCCGCCTACTTTCAGATTTTTCCCTGCACTTTTTACTGCCCTGGCTGTATGCTCATATAATAGAAAATAATCTTCCTGGCTTCCTGCGAAAAAGAAATCCAGATCCGGCTCATTCCACACCTCAAAAAACCATTTTTCCATTTCTTCTATTCCATATCTGCTTTCCAGGTGCTTAAGCAGCTCAACAATTAATCCATCCCATAATTCGAAACTCTTCGGCATGGTGACATTTCCTTTATAATAGAAACAAGTCTGATCTCCTGATGCAAATGGCGTCGGCATAAAACTCAGTTCCAAAAACGGTTTCATATCAATGCTTAATAAAAAATCAAGGATGTTATCAATATTGACAAAATTATATTCGTACTTTCCTGGTTCTACCTCCCTGACCACACTCATCTGATCATTGAAGATTCCATGAAAACGTACATACTGAAATCCCAGATCCTTCTTTGCTTTTCTCAGCATCATTCTGTAATCTTCACGCAATGCAGTATACGCATGGCATGATCCTACACATTTTTCCCAATAATGATCAAATCTGGTTTTTGGCGCATTCTGATCTACATAAAACTTTAAATTCTCCATTTTTGCCTCCTGAAAATGCATTTTATTTTTATATAAACATGCATTTTCTCCCCATGCAATACACCCTGACTGCAAAGTCAAAATCCCAACCTATTCTGTAAAAAAATTAACCATCTATCTCCCTATGATCACTCAGTCAATACTTGTAGCCAACCAAAAAATCGAGTAGGAGGCGGTGATTAACCGCCGTCCTCTCACACCACCGTGCGTCAGACTGTCTAACAATTCGAAAATTCAGTCTGATGTACGGTATTTTTATCTTCGATTTTTTTAATACCATTTTTATCTTTGTTTTTCACATGAATTACATGTGTTCCTCTCCCTGCTACATCACACTTTCTTCAAACTTCGTTACTAATTCTTCTGTTGAAAACATGCTTAATAATCGCTTAAAGTTATAAGCGATAAACATAGATGCAGCTTCTGCGTCAACATTCTCTTGTCTGCACCGAAGAAAGAAACTATATCCGAGACTTCTTTTTATAGTCCCAAATGGATGCTCCACGATACATCTTCTCTGTTTATAAACCTCGTTATTATTCTCATCTTCCTGGTTGCTTACAGATTCCTGATTCTCAGATTCAGCAACCTGCACCACCGCTTCCTTTACAATCAGCTTACGATTGATCTGATAAATTGGGTGGCCACTTACTGGCTCTACATAATAAACAGCTTTGTATGTATCTTCGTAATCTGTTGTAAAGTCCTGCTTTTCCTCATTTTTTGCCTCATGAAAAGTAATCTTCACCTTTTTTTCATCTGGTATTTCCAGTCCGGTAAAATCTTTCTCCACTTCAAAAATACTGCCTGTTTCCAGTTCCAGATCTTTTGCTTTTACCACCTCATCTGCATCAAGTTCATTTTTTACCTCTTCGTATAACGGTGGCTTTGGCTCCTCTGGCGGTACTTCTGCTGCATATGCACTCAGCGGCGAAAATACTGTAGTCATGATTGTCATTGCTGCAAGAAAACCAGATACTGCTTTCTTAAATCTTCCATATCTCATAGATTCTACCTCATTCTTTCTTCATTATCTCTGTGGAAATTCCAGATTAAACTTTACATAGCCTTCCCCGGAATCTGCCATAACAACAGTTGCTTCATAAGTTCTGCCCGTCTTTTGGGAACGCAGGTCTTTATAATGGATTTTTCCTTTTGCAAGCAGTTTTTCACTGTCCCGGCATCCATCTTTTTGCCCTGGCTCTCAAAGAAGCGGTCATTTTTCCAAAGAGCAAACTGACATTTTCTGTCTGAACAGTAAAAGTTTTTCTGTCCCTCATAGACTGGCTTTCCGCATCTGGGACAACTTCCCATACTTTCTTTTTTCGTTCCATGAGAAAACTGCTCTTTCTGCTTCTCTGACACCCCTGAGTACCGAGAAATCAATTCTTTTAACATCCGGATAATCCCCTGCAGGAAGCCTCCTGCATCGGCTTCCCCTCTAGCGATCTGATTCAACTGCATTTCCCACTAGGCTGTCATTGCCGGAGATTTGATTTCATCCGGAAGAATAGTAATCAGGACATTTCCATCATTGGTTGGCACCAGATTCTTTTTATCTCTGCTTACGAACCCGGAGCTGATCAGCTTTTCAATAATCCCGGCTCTTGTTGCCGGAGTTCCGATTCCTTTCTTTTCTGTATCTTCGACCAGGTCTTCATTTCCTGCCCTCTCCATTGCCTGTAGCAGCGTATCCTCGGTAAACTGTCTGGGCGGCTGCGTCCATTTTTCCTGAACTTCCGCACGGCAGGGACCATAATCCTCCAGCAAACGGATTTCTGCCATCTGATGGATTTCCCCTGGCAGTTTCTTACCAAAAAACAGATACATTTTCCGTTCTATCGCTTTAAAGCCCTCCTGCCTTATTCGATGGGATAACATATGGAATAAAATGCCCTCACACTGAACCTCACATTTATGGGATTCATAAATATATGCCCTGCTGGTTGCCATCAGGAACCGACTTTCAATCAAATATAAAATATTTCGCTCTTTCGTTTTCAGTGCTTTCTGACCGACTAATCTTATCTGACTGGTCGGAATAATGGCATGGTGGTCAGAGACTTTACTGGAATTTAAAGTCCTGTCAACTGCCGGTTCATAATCTTCCAGTTCCAGAAAATCCAGATCTCCATCCAGAAGTTCTGCCAGTTCTTCTGCTGTCTGCTCCATATCATCACTCAGATTAGCAATTCTCTTTTTCTGCTTTTTGTTTGTATACTTCAGGATTTTTGACCAAATATCAACATGTTACAAAGTCGTTCTTCTTGGTTAAACCTTGTTTTTTTAACTTTGATCATTTCAATTTATCCAAGAAAAACCTTGTTTTTAAAGGCTTTTTCGCATCAGCTTGGATAAATCTTGGATAAAATTTGCTTCTTACTTGTTTAAATTCTTGACAAGTATCCAAGATGATCTCTGCTGATTCTCGGAATCTGTTGTGATTATTCCTGTTCTTCTCATCTGAGATAAAAGATTCTTTACTTTACTCTCTTTCTGCTTATCATCCATTACTTCTGGCAGTTTATCCCACAGCAGTTCTCTAACATCTCTTTTTTTGGCAGAACCGTATTGCTCCAGATACTTTACAATAAGATCCCTATAATATTGGTCATTAAATGCTTTATTTTTTACATATTGACTCTGTTCACCGATGGTCTCTGATACAGATGCAGATAAGAATATATTTGGCGACTTTCCTTCTATTACTTTTAATTTTCTCAAATGTTTAATCGCTTCTTTATCAATTTTTATGCGTTTCTGAACACAGTCAATCAAGAACACGGTCTCCAGATCAAAATCAGGATTAGCAAACAGTATCTGAGAGTAGTTCTCATCCAACACCTTTCCATACACGCAAACTTTAACCTGCTGTCTGTTAGATAAATCATAATCTGGCAGAGGAAAATATCGATCTCTTTGAATTCGGAATACTCTTCTAATTCCAATGGATTGCGAATCAATCATATTGAGTTTTACCATAGTCTCTGCTAAAAGCTGATTTCTATAAAAAGGCGGATTATATCCAGGATCCAACACCTTTTCTATTTTTCCTGGCAAAAAAGAACCTGGATTTGTAAGAATGATTTTATCTTCAAATTCATTCAAATAAATTCTTCCGCCCAAGGTATATTCAGAATGAGCAATACAATTGTTAAGTAACTCTCTTAGCAACCACATATCATATTGTTTGGTTTCCGTTGGAAAAAGCGTTAACTGATTAGGCATGTACCGATAGGTCAAATTTCGTATTTTCCCAAAAAGCCTCTCACTCAACGTGATATATGGTATTTTAAATATCTCATAATCGCTTATTTCATTTCTTGAATCAAATACTCTCCATGATGCCTCTGGCACTGTGTTGAAGAGATAATCGTAATCCTCTCTTCCCAATAACAGCATAGCTGCATTTGTAATCTTTCCATTTATTATCAGTTTTAATTTTGTCAGAAATTGTTCATCCGTCATCTGATTCACTTCATTACTGATATAGGGCTTATTCATTTTCTTTTTATAATTTTCTCTGGCAAGAGTAATCGCTTCTTTATCTAAAGACTCAATCTTTGCTTCTGGAATAATCTGCTTCGACCAGTCTTTTTTTTCCTGCCCGCGAATACGATCCAATTCTTCTACAGATAATGCTCCGAGCGATTCTCCATTTCGTCCATAAAAATGATCATTCCAACCAGTTGGTGTTGCAGTTGTTGCAGCTGGAATTTGGAAAAGTATTACCCTCTTCTTTTCGCCTCTAACTTCTGGATACACCTCATATATTTCGATAAAGGAAATTCCTCCAGTTGTCCCTACTGATATCTCCTGTTTCAGTGTATCCAACCCTTTTGTGTTCCTATAATCAGATCCAACAATCTCTTTATTTTTATTTCTAACACCAACCAAACACAAGCCATCCATGCTGTAATCCTTTAAGATTTGCCTCGTTGCTTATTGCTGAAAAGTATTGTCCTATTTTGTTTTTGTCATAATCTTTTCCAGCCTCTTTAAATTCAGCCACCTCAGTTTCCCAATTCTGAATAAGTTTATTTAATAATTCTAGGAGTTCTGACTCACTAGGCTGATTATCTAACAAAAGATTCATTTTATCACCCACTTCTTATTTTTTCATTTTCCGACTGATCCAGTCCATAATCACATTAACAACATATTCTTGCTCCGTTTCTGTTAATTCCACAAACTGGATTTTTATGTTATCTATAGATTTGAAGTTTATTTTTTATAATTCTTCTCCCAAAATTTTTTCTCTTTCTCACCTACTCCTTCAGGCATTTGGTCTAAACACTGACCTTTTTCTTGACAACTTATTATTTCTTGCAATTCCGCCAATGCCAACCTATGGGCTGCTCTAGAAAATGATGTATCATTATAATTTACTTCTTTTATAATTACTTTAATACAGTATCCATTATCTAAGTATTCTCTTATTTTAGTAGGAACCAAGTTGTTATCCAAATAGTTATTTAAGAACAAATGAATATGTCCACCATCACTATCTAGTATAACGAATATTAAATAATTGCTATATCAAACGGATGCCGCTTCCTCTTCACTGATTTCATCCATTTTATATTTCCAGTGATAAATCACAGGTTCACGATTTACTTCATCAAAATACCTGTAAATTCGCTCTTCCAATTCCTCTTTGGTATTGACACGGATTCCACGAAGCATCTGCCGGGTCATCTTACTGAAAAAACTTTCAATCATGTTTAACCATGAGCCATGTTTCGGAGTAAACACAAATTTAAAACGTCCCTTTGGCAGCGTATCCAGAAAGCTCCGTGTTTCTTTGGAAGTATGCGCGGAATGATTATCCAGGATGATCCGGATTGTATCCTGTGATGGATATTTTTTGTCCAGTATCTTTAAAAACTCAATAAAATCAGAACTCTTGTGAGTCTCACTTACTAACGGGATGGCTTCTCCTGTAAGCAGATCAATGCCTGCCAGCAAAGAGAGCGTTCCAAGACGTTTGTATTCTGCATCACGATATACCTCTCCGTGTTCCGGTGTCGGGCGTAAATCCGGTGCAGTATTGGAGATTGCCTGAATACCCGGTTTCTCATCATAGGACACCGTAATCGTCAATTTATAATCGTCTGGAACAATGAGATCACCATTCTCATCAAACTGCATTTCAATCTGTTTGTAGACCAGCAGGACTTCATGCATTTTTGATTCAAAATCAGGATCCCTCTTTTCGCAGTAATATTTGATTTTAAAGGGTTTCATATCCTGTTCCCTGAGGAATTTCTGGATATAAGGTTTCGTAACTGTTGAAAGTCTTGGATATCCCGCCTCCTCTGCATGTTTCTGAATGTATTTATGGAGAGAAGCCAATGTCCACAGTTCCTGCGCATAACCGAGTTCTGCCGGTCTCTGACACGCAATACTGATCATCCATGCCTTCGCATCGTCGGTGATTTCGGATGGACGTCCAGGACGCTGAACATCAAACAGTGCAGCATCCACACCGCCTTTATGAAACTTCGAAACACAAAGGCGTACCGTGGCAGTGCTGATTGCAAGTTTATCAGCAATTTCCTGGAATGTCATTCCATCGGCTTTATATAAAAGAATCCTGGCACGATCCACGACTTGTGCCTGAATGGTTCTCTTTTTTGATAATGATTTAAGGTAATTCCTGTCTTCATCTGACAGAGGAAGATATGTTTTTCTCATAGCGATCATCCTTTCTTTGATAACACTATTTTACCATACATCATCTCAAAAATATATAGCAGAAATTTAATTTATTCTATACTAGTATTGGATCCTTTCATGGGTGTTGGGTCTACAGGTGAAGCAGCATTAAATCTGAACCGTAGATTTATAGGATGCGATATTTGTAAAGATTATTGTGATGCATCTCTAAAACGTCTCTCGAAATTCTAGTGCCATTTCCAATAATGTGTGATATAATGGTATATCATATATTCCATACATAAGGGGGGTACTTATGATCAAACACTTTAGAATACATGGAGATAACATTGTCGAATGTGAACGTCTCTTCAATCTTATTACAAAATCTATCCAGATACAAAAGGCAGAACGTTTTTTTCTCTCGCCTGCATGTCCCTCTGTAAAAATAACTACTATTGATTCTGACATCTTATTTTTTGAATATTTCCCTGGTTTTAACAAAAACACTAGCGACCGATGGCTTTCCAACATATTCCAAATATTAAGAGATAATGGAAGTTTTCTAAATGAAACCCCAGATGTTCTCTTTACAGAAGAAACTGATGACGGCGAAAAAATACTCCTTGCCATTGAATTCTGTAGCGCATTACAAGCGGGTAATCAAGCATGGCAACGTAGCGGACGAGCATACTCGACCGCCAGAGCAAACATTTGCCCATATCTATACATCATCGATTTTGTAAAATATGAATTAGACAAAAATAGAAACAGAAAGGCATTACGTTTTCCGAATGTTGCTATCCCTTATAGCTACTACAACGCATCAAAGAATTGGAAATATCCAGCTATACAAGTCTATTTTAAGTCAGAAGAATTCCAACCTTCTTTCGATTCATCATTGCAAAATTTTGATACATCACTATTTGGCGAAAAAGATGTATATTCATTGCTTTATGGCTTAATATATAACACTGATGTAACCCCTATATACACTTCATTAATCGAAAAAAGCTTAAAAATAATGGACTACATGACAACTCCAAACAGCGCAAATAGTTATACCAAAGAAGATTGGGCATCTATACAAAATGATTATTCGGGAGACATTATTGCATTTTCAAAACAGAATAATCATTTCCCTTTCGCAAAGAAAATTGCAAAAAAATCAATCACCGGTCGTAACAAGGATTTTTCAAGCTTAGCAACTAAATATAGTACTGGAATTGCCTCTAAAGATTTGCCATTTGGCTTAATTCCTTCTAATAACAAAATTGCTTTTGCAAATGAGTTACTTACTCTTTATCCTGAAATGAACGATAAATTTTACAGAAAATTAGCCACACCAAACGACTTAATCATTTGCATATTCAAAGGATTCAAGCCACGCGGAGATGACGCACGACCAGATAGAGGAATTCTTCCTTTAATCATCTCCATCTACAGTTCCCAGCACTTCCTTCTTCAATCTTTCCACCTCCTCCAGTTCAAACTGTGCCCACTCTGTCTGCCATTTTGCAGTATTGGAAGTTTGAACCTTGCTTGGCGGGCAAAGGTTCGACCGGGTCTGATCGATTCAATATTTTGAACGATCAGCCCCTCCACATCTAAGGCCTTGGTTTTACCGCGATCTCTCAAAAATCGCGGCAAGTTTTTATCGCCTGCGAATAATTCACCTGATAGGTATGCTTTCTGTCTTTTTCCGGTATTTCCATATGCATGGATATTTCAGAACAAAAATTATATAAAAGCTGCATTTGCGATCCCTTATGAAATCCTTTTTTCCGAACAGAAATACATTGATCTCTATCTGAAAAGCTGCCTATCGGATCTCCGATGTTATCAGGAGTTGTGTTCCGTTGGATTTCATCATGATTCTGCCGGATATGCCCTCCCCCATGCTTTGAGAAATATTCTGATTATCTGCGCTACACCTTATGAGTGGAAGCATATGATCGGTCAGCGGATCTGCAGGAGGAATACCGATGAGACAAGAATTGTAATGTTGGACATTTGGCAGAAACTATATGAATTTGATCCGGTGTTATTTTCACCGAAGCTGACCGGTCCTTTTTGTCAGAGGGGATGTTGTGAAGAAGGTGCTATGTCCTGTGGAATCCCCATTCCAAAAGACTGGTCTCCATTAGAAATAATGAGAGCAGATTATCCTCTGCTCGTAGAAGGGAGGGAAGCTGTTTATGAAGATTAAATTGATTGACTTTGGGTTAGAGAAAGATCATTATCCCTTCCGACCTCATGAAAACGATGCCGGAGCCGATGTATATATGCCTTATGACTGCACATTAAAGCCAGGAGAGATTGCAAGAATCCCCCTAGGATTTGGTCTCATGATTCCGGATGGATATGCCGGGTATGTCTTTCCACGAAGCAGTATGGCTGCAAAAGGATTGGTCTGCGAGCTTCCGCCTATTGATTCCGGATATCGTGGAGAAATTCATGCAATTATCAGTAATGTAAGTACCACAACCCAATCTCTTTATAAAGATACTCGTGTAGGACAGCTTGTGATTACACCGGTTGTAATTGCAGATTTTGTTCTTGATCTGGGAGAGTCCAGAAATACCGGTGCATTTGGAAGCACCGGTATCTAAACATCCGAAATAACTAAGGTGTCAAAATCCCAACATTCGACACCTCATACACTAAAATAATCACAGAAAGGAATTCTATTTATGATTACATTTGGAAGAAAATTGAAGCACTTAAGGCAAAAAAATCATCTCACCCAAAAAGAACTCGGTATCGCACTTGGCTTTCCGGAAGATTCTGCTGACGTAAGGATTGCTCAATATGAAACAGACACAAGAAAACCTCGTGATGAAATCCTCGTTAAAATGGCAAAAACACTTAATGTACCTCTGGATATTCTCACGGTTCCGGTACTATCAGAACCCAAAGAATATGAAGCAGCTTCTTTCTGGATGCATGAACTGGCTGCTGAATTATAAACTACACTAAAATATTCTCACTGAATTTTATCTTAATACAAAAGCGGAAGATACTGAACATCCTCTTGATCAATATCTCCCGCTTTTTGGTTGTCATACTAATGACACATTTCAATCTTCTTCCTCTAGCTCAATAGAACTTTCAGAAACATCTTCTTCGTCGTTATCTACAGTCTCTTTCGATTGGTCTATTGATTCTGTTTCTTCCTCCTTCCTTTCGTCATCTGGATTTTCTGGTTCATCTGTTGCATCTGGTTCATCCGCATCTTTTGAGTCTCCAGACTTATCTGTTTCATCTGTTTGATTAGTTTCTCCCTGCTCCTCCTGTTTCTCATTTTGCTGTTCTAAAATATCTTCACTCTCATCATGATCCGCTTCCTCTTCTTTTTCAAGATCATCTGCATCTTCATAATCCGATAATTTTTCTTGAATCGATTTTTTCAATGCAGGATTTTCTATAAAGGACGGATTCTTTTCCAGCAATTCCAGAATCTCTTCTTCTGTAACTTCATTTACCACTTTGTTGAAATCTTCTCCGGCTAATATCTGCTCTGCCAGATATATTCCCAAACTTTTGCCTGCTTTCTTTGCATTTTCAACATCTTCTTTATCCCCTGCAAGGTAAAGTAAATGTTCCGTACCAAATGTTTTTTCCAGACGTCTCTGCAATGCTGCACGTTCTTCTTCAGATTCATCCTTCAAAAAAGCATATCCTACAATAATGGTTTCTTTTCCCGAAAGATCCTGTGAAAAATAGTTCTTGATTGTTTCTACCTTTTCTCCTTTTATCTCTTTCTTTTCTTCTCCTGTAAGAGAATCATTCTTTGAATCGGCTTCTTTCACTCTGTTTTTTTGATTTAAAACTACTTCAACCGCTTTTTCTCCATCCACAGATACCATAGCGTAAGCCTTTTCCGGCTTTGATAATACTGCAAAAGATGTAACAAAAAGCGCAAATGCGGCGGCTACTGCAACCATCTTCTTCCAAAGTGTTTTATGTTGATTTCCGGTCTTCTTCCTTTCTACAAACGGGATAATGGATGCATGGTTTTCTTCCTTGAAAGAATCCTTTTTCAATATATCTTCTTCTAATATATAGATGCACTCTCCCACCTTTATACCGTCTTTATATACAACACGAAGAATCTGACCATCTTCTGCCATAACAAGCGCATACGTTTCTTTTATTTCCATTACAATTACTTTATGATACATGGTGATGACACCTCTCTCCCTTAATCCAATAGACTAATCCTGGAAATTGTTTCACAAATATAATCAATACGGACAAAATAAATTCCTTACTCCCCTTTACAATTTTCTCTGTAACCTTGGAAAGCCTGGCAACTTTACGGATTGGAAGTTTCTTTTTTAAATACGTTTCTTCTACTGTTTCTTTGTCTTTACTGGCAATCTCCGCTACTGTTACTGCTCTTTTTCTTGTATCACTATGTTTGGGCGCCCGATCTGCAAGAACTTCCAGCGTTAATCCAAACAGCAGCAATTCTTCCCGATACTGAATAATTTCTTCATGAAGGCTACTGTTTTCTTCCTTTTCTTCTGCAAAATCTATTCCTTCTTCCTGCATTGCTTCCAGAGAGACCTCAGACGATTCCATTCTTTTTTTCCCTAAATAAGTCTTCAAACGGCTTTCTATCACTAATTTTGCAAATCCCAGAAAATTTCCTCTATCCTCATCATATTTTTTCACCGCTTCAGTAAAGGCGATTAATGCTATGCTGAATTCGTCGTCATTTTCAATCGAAACATATTTTCCCGTAAAATTGCTTACTGTCCGAATTAAAAAAGCCATATGCTGATTTATAAGCTGATCCAGATTTTCTAATGCTATCTTTTCACCTGGAACCATAGCTACCCCTTCTTTCTATATCCTCATTCCGAATTCTATTATATCATGGGGAAACTCTATTTATCACGCATTTTGTGCTAGCAAATTTACACTGTCAATTCCACCCAGTTCAAAAATCGTTTCAATAACTTTATTGCTGTTTGTTTCCGGAATCTCTACTTCATATACCAGCTCAAAGGAATCGGCAAGAATATTTTTAGCCTTTACCAGATTACTGTTTGTATGATAACCGACAATCTTCTGGATTTGATCCAAGTCTGTATTACTTCCTCTTACAACCAGTAACAAATGCTGATTTTCCGTTCCGGTATTTTTTGTCATAAACATTACGCCAGCTAAAACCACACTTCCAATACATCCAATCAAGTAACTTTGTGTTGCAGAAGCAATGCCAATTGCCATAGACCAGAAAATAAATCCGATATCACGTGGATCACGAATATTCGTACGAAATCTTACAATTGATAACGAACCGATCATTCCAAGGGAAAGTGCAATATTCGTTTGTATCAGATCCATCAGGATGGTAGATATAATTGCTAATGCCACTAAAGTTGCTGCAAATTTCGGCTGATAGGATTGTTTCGTATTGGATAAACGATAGGTTACCCACAAAATTGCCGCAAACAGTAAAGCTACTGCCAGACTTATCCATATCATTATTCCACTTGGTTTTATTTGTATTGCATTCATAAAAGAATTTATAGTTTCTTCTAACTGCTGATTCATATTCCTGCTCCTTCCCTTACTCCTTTAACTGTTCAATCTGAATCTGTTCCCCATTCAAAATAAAATTCCACGCAAGTTGGTCTCCTTCTGAATAGAAGCTTTCCACATCAAAGGCATCCAATCGTGCTTCTATCTCCGGATTTACCGAATCTGAATTTTCTTCTTCATTTCCCGTAATGAGCCCATACGTTGGCCTGACTTTTTCTAAAAATGCAACCGATGTTGCATCATTTTCTCCATGATGTCCCAGTTTTAAAATATCTGTTTTCTGCACTTCCCCACTTTGTAAATAAGCAGCTTCTTCTCCGTATTCCATGTCCCCTGTCATAAGGAAAGAATTCTTTCCGTATTGGAAACGGAGAACAATAGAATTATTATTTGCATTTCTGTAATCACATCTTTCCGGTATCCAGACATTAACTGTCACGCCTTCCAAATCCAATACTTCTCCACCTTCCAGATATTCCAATGGAACCTGATAAGAGTCCGCTAATTCCTGCATATCTACTTTTTCATATGAAGCATCATCCCTTTTGGAAAGATATATTTTTTCTATTGGGTAGTCTTTTATTAGATTTTTCACATTTCCGGCATGATCCTTGTGTCCATGAGATAAAAAAATACCTTTTAACTCTGTTACCTGTTTTTTCTCTAATACTTTTTTAATCTGCTGATAATCTTCTTTCTTCCCCGTATCACACATGTAATAAGTATCTTCTGGAGTTTTTAATAAAAACGCATCTCCTTTTCCTATGGTTATAAACATCAACTCAGCAGTTTTTCCTGTTACGGCAGGTTCTTCCTTTTCCTTTTTCCCACAACCGCTGAGACAGATTCCACATATTAAACAGCTAATTATTAAAAAAAGTTTTATCCGTTTCATATTGTTCCTCCATATCATGCCACTTTTGTCTTTGGCGCTAATACATTCACACCACGGATTCCTTCTATGTTACTGATCCGGCTGACTAACTTCTCCTCTTCGTTCTTTTCAAGCTGTAATTCATATACCAGTTCAAATGTATCCGTAAAAACATTTTTACTCTGTACGGTAACACCTGCCTGATGCAAGACATTCTGTACCAGTTCCAGTTGCTTTTTTTCTCCTCTGACAACCATCATCTGATGTTCGCATCCTTTATCCAGTTTATGGAACACGACCAGTACAATTCCCATAATCAGCGAACTGGCTATCCCTGCGGTAAACGCTCCTACTGCAGACGCAATACCTATTGCCAATGCCCAGAAAACAAATCCTAAGTCCCTGGGATCTTTGGTATTCGTTCGGATTCTGCAAATAGACAGGGAACCCAGCACCCCTAAAGATAACAGGGGATTATTCTGAATCAGAGCCAGCAAAACAGTTGAAATCACTGACAGCATCATCAATGTAATGTTGAACTTTTTATTATACGTTAAAGTATCGTGGCACACTCTGTAAATCACCAGCATAAAACTTGCAACTACAAGGGTAAACAAAATACTTCCTAATAAATTCTGCATGGTTGTAATATAAGGCGCGGCAACCTGCTCTCCCATAAAAGTTTTCATCCAATTACTCATTTTCCTCATCCTTTCCTATGTATAATATTCTTTTAAAATCTGACGTGAAGTTCCAAATTTGCTCGGAGGTTTTTTGCTCAAATCACATTTGGAAAGCACATCTTGAATCTGTTTAAAAAGGAACCTGTCATATTTAATTTCCAGGATTGTCTGTTCCTTTGTAAGTAAGTAATCATCCGTATCTTTTTTTTCATTTTTTATTCTGCTACAATCTCCTTAAAACTCAGGAGGTATTCTATACACTATGAACAAAGAAGAAAAAGCAAAACTCTGGGCTGACCGTATCCAGCAATACAAAACCAGTGGACAAACGTGTAAACAATGGTGTGCAGAAAACGATATCCCTTTATCTACGATGGGATACTGGACCCGCAGACTTGCTAAAGAAGATCCGGCATCTGAACCTGAACAGGATCTGGTCTTTGCCAGACTGCCATCTGAACAGGAAGCTGCCAGAAAGCTTCTCTCTGAAGAAACTGCACCGGTGCGTATTTTTGTCTCAGACAGTATCCGTATTGAAATATCTGATTCCTGCAGACCGGAACTGATGGAATCCATACTGGGATTCCTGCAGTGCCATGCTTGACCTGGCAGGAGGAACAACGGTATATCTTGCCTGCGGAGTCACTGATCTGAGAAAAAGTTACAATGGTCTGGCTGCCATCATCAAATTAAAATTTCACCTCGACCCATACTCACGCTGCATGTTTGCGTTCTGCAACCGTCGGCGTACTTCTATAAAGATCCTCCAATGGGACGGATCCGGATTCTGGATCCTGATGAAACGGCTCGACCGTAATGCCTTCCACTGGCCGGATACTCCGGACGAACTCCGCCAGGTGACTCTGAAAGAGATCCACTGGCTGTGTGACGGACTATCCTTAAATCCCAGAGGTGCATTTGAGGAACACCATCCAAAGATCATTCTGTAAGCATACGACAGCGGAGCTGTCAATCCCGTAAAAATCATGAAAAATACGACATCTTCCTGCATATTTCCTATATCCGGAAACGCAGTTTTCCATAGGAAAACAGCTGGGATCATGGTATACTTTTGATAATGATAAAAGCCGGGAGGACAGGACATGGAACCGATCTTTACAGATAAACAGCTGAATAACATGAGCCGTGAAGATCTGATCTCATTGATGAAGATCGTACAGGAACAGACAAAGAAGAAGGATACGGAGATCCAGCTGCTGAAGGATAAACAGAAGGAACTCGAATTCTTAAATGCCATGCTCTCTGACCGTCTTACCCTTGCACAGAGGAAACAGTTTGGTGCATCCAGCGAAAAGTATGCCGAAGGCTATGAACAGATGAACCTGTTCAATGAGGCAGAAGCCAGTGCGGATGCGGAAACAGAAGAGCTGTTTGAAGAGATCCGGCCATCCTCTTATAAACGTAAAAAGAGAAAAGGAAAGAAGGAAGAAGATCTTTCCAATTTTGAGACTGTTGAGACCAGGACCTATAAACTGGAAGGGGAAGCCCGTTACTGCCCGGAATGCGGAAAAAAATACAGCGTAGTAACAAAGGAAACCGTAAAACGCCTGCGTTTTGTACCTGCAAAGTTTGAGGTTGAAGAAGAGATCACTTATGTATACAGCTGTCCGAAATGCGGGGCCATGAAACGTCCGGAAAAAGAACCTTCCCTGATCCGTGGAAGTATCGCTACGCCTTCCCTTGTCGCCGGTATCATGAACGCTAAATATGTAAATGGGATGCCTCTGGCACGCCAGGAAAGAGAGTTTGCCAGATATGATCTTGATCTTTCCACAAAGACTATGGCAAACTGGATCATAAACTGTGCAGACAGATACCTGAAACCACTGTATCAGCTGATGAAAGAAGAACTTCTGGAAAGCAGATATATCCATTGTGATGAAAGCCGTATCCAGGTACTTGGAGAACCAGAGCAGAAAGGTACGACCCAGAACTGGATGTGGGTATACCTCACGGATGAGTTCAGTGGCTCCCCGCAGATGGTACTCTTCGATTATGAAAGGACCCGTGCGGGATATCATCCTGTAAACTTTTTAGGGAACAGGTTTCATGGGTATCTGACCTGTGATGGATATCAGGCTTATCACAGTTTAGGAGAAGGTATCATAATAAGCGGATGCCTTACCCATGCAAGACGGCGCTTTGATGCAGCCCTCACAGCATTGAAAAAAGACTTCACAAAAGAACAGCTGAAAGAGACAGTTGCATATCAGGCAATGTCAAGGATCGGGATTCTCTATAAGATTGAGGAGATGCTCCATGACAAAACACCGGAAGAAAAATATGAGGAGCGCCAGAAACAGTCCCGTCCGGTTATGGATGCCATGTTTGAATGGCTGCATACGATGGAAGATTCTGTAGACAGGTCTTCCCTTATTGGTGATGCCATTTTGTATACGCTTAATCAGGAAGTATATCTGAGACGGTATCTGGAAGATGGACATCTCAGCATAGACAACAACAGTGCAGAACGTGCATTGAAAAACTTTGCAGTAGGACGCCGCAACTGGCTGTTTGCCAAAAGTGTACGGGGAGCAGATGCCAGTGCCCTTGTTTACAGCATTACAGAAACGGCACTTCTGAACCATCTGAAACCATACGCATATCTGACTTATATATTGGATGAACTCAGAAAAATGGGGGCTTTTCCTAAAGAGGAAGAATTAAAGAAACTGCTTCCATGGTCAGAGAATCTTCCGGAATACTGCCGTACTAAACTAAAAAAATAATAATAAGCCATCTGATAGAGAATCTGGCAGACAGCCAGGAGCAGTATCAGATGGCTTTTATAAAATGTCAATATACGAATGATTACCTACTTACGGGGATCTGTAAAAGCCGGGGAGAAGAGTTATCGACTATTTTAAGTTCAAAAGTAAAGTACAGGAAATACAGTAAACATAAAGGGTTTAGTATGGGATTATATGAAGCAAGTCCAGTATTTGACCTTACAGTGGGGAATGCGGAAAGAGGGAGTTTTTATAAGAGAGTACCAAAAGACAAATATGGAAAGCTGGAATATTTATTCCGAGAGGATGGCAGATTAGTATCTATTATTTATTATTCAAGTGAAAGCTACCATAATATTTGTTGTGTCTTATATTCAAAGAGTTATATATATTATATGGTTTTTGAGCAGCTTTGTGGAAATAAAACATTGTATGGTATAAAGATTTTAAAAAATCTTAATAACAAATTGGAATATTTGAAATGGTGTGTGTATGAAGGCAAAACAGGAATACACAGAGTAGGTAAGGAAACTTATTTGTATGATAACAGCAAAATAGAAAAATGGTGGTATGAAGAATTTTGGTTTCCGATATATAATGAAAATATAACTTTAGATGGGACCATAATAAGAGAGCTTTATACCGGAATATACGATAAGGAAGGATACATGTCCGGATATAAAGTTGATTCATATATCGGAAACAGATTAGCGAAGGAGGTATTTCGGGAAAAACTTGCACATATATTCGGTTATAATGAGTTTTATTTGTCGGAAAAAGAAAGATTGGATACGGGAAAGGATTCCTTAAGATGGAAATATCCTCCAAATTATTTTGACTGAAGATCAGAGAAATTATTCTATAATAAACAGCTTTGTATGGGGTATGGAGTTTGTAAATATTTGATGTCTACATTATAGATGGAACAATTCATATTTAGGGGGCTTGTATGTGGTACGAGATTTCTTCTGAGAGAGATATAAATGATTTTATGAAAAAAATAAATTTTTTCCATGACTGTTGTATTAAAGAATTGAAATATTCAAGTGGGGCATATGTAAATAATAGATATGAAATGTATCCGGTAAATGATAAGAGGATATTAAATGTAGCATTTCAATGCCAAAGAGAAGAAAATGGTATGTTTGAATTGGAATTTCAAGGTTTAAAATATTTAAAATTATTACCGTTAGATGAAACGTATACATGTGAAATACTTGATGCCACTATGTTTATGCAAAACGAATTGATTTATTGGTGTGACTGTGGAGGATTATCAGAAGCAGATTTAGATGATTATATGGGAACAGTAATTTGTGCTGAAAAATTAAGATGGAGATCAATTATTAACCATATGGGAGACCGAGAGTTTTATTAAAATTTATACTAAGGAGGCAGTATACTCTGCCGCTTCCTTGGTAGATGTGGATGACTTCCAAAAGATCTTCATTGTCTTTTACTGATTTTGCCCATTTTGGATTGACAATGGTAGCATTAATTTCGGCTTCAAGAAGATTACAAACAGGAATACAGTATTTTTTAGCGGATTGCATTGATAAGGAGTCATTGACTGAACTGCTGCACAATTAAACTAAGTTGATTAAACAATTTTTAGTATACAGACTCGTAGTGTCACTTATTTGTACCGCTCACTGAAAGGCGGAGGAATGGAGGATATTGACATGGCAATAGATATTGATACTTTATATGAAATGTTGGATGAGAGAAAACCTATAGAGGTTCAGGAAGAGGCCATCAGAGAAGCGAGAAAGATAAAATCCTTATCTGTATTTATGCAGCCTATAGAATATAAATGGTCATGGGAAAATTGCGCAAAAGTAATATGTGAAAAAACAGATAAAGAATTAGATACATACATATGCGAGATGTTGGAGTGGCTGCGGGATCTTAATTGGCCAGGAGCATTTTTGATCATGGAGAGGTTGGAAAAAATGGATTCTCAGTTGCTAGTGTATGCTGTTGGTTATCAGGTAAAGCAGGCGATTCTGTTAAAGGATAATGAATGGCTGGGATGGATGTCGTATCTTATAAAAAATAAAAAGATTTATGATGCGCTTTCTGAAAAAAAAGAATACCAGAAAATACTGAAAAGATATTATGAAGAATATTGGGGGGATTAGAATACTGAATCTACTGGGGACGTTTAACGTCCCCACACTACTTTACGGCTGATCAGACCGGCTACGACTGCAGTAGCTGCTTCGGCGATCCAGAAGGCATGCCATACTCCAACAGCTCCAAAAACTTTGCTGAGGACGAAGGCTGCAGGAATGATGATCAGTACATATCTGCACAGAGAGATGATAAGAGAAGGGGTTCCCTTTCCAAGTCCTTCCAGTGCGCCGCAGGCGGTAACAGATACAGCGGAAACCAGGAAGCCGGCGCTGATGATACGGAGAGCGGTTTTTCCTGCAAGTACGGTTTCTGCATTGGAGGTAAACAGTCCCATCAGCTGTCCGGGAACTGCCAGGCAGATAACTGTTCCGATGATCATGATTACGCCGCTCATGACAAGCGTTACCATATAGATTTTTTTCACACGTTTGTGTTCTCCTGCTCCATAGTTATATCCGATCACAGGGCGCATACCCTGGACGATTCCGCTGGCAGGAAGATAGAGGAAGGTCTGAAGCTTGTAATAAATTCCCAGAATTACCACATAGCTCTGGGAGTAAACAGCAAGCAGGCTGTTCAGCACGGAGATCAGAAGGGAGGGGAGCGCAATATTCAGAATTGCCGGAACTCCCACAGCGTAAAGCTTTTTGTCCATGCTGCTGTCTGGCTTCAGGCATGTTTTTCTGATGCGTACAGGAATCGGGCGGGCAAAATAGATCACCAGGTAAATGATCAGATTCAAGACCTGTCCAAGACCTGTTGCCAGAGCAGCGCCTTCAATTCCAAGGGCAGGGAAGGGACCAAGACCGAAAATCAGAACCGGGTCCAGTATAATATTGGTAATGCAGCCGCACATCAGTGAAAACATGGTAACTTTCATTCTTCCAACTGCCTGAAAAATCTTCTCAAAGGCAAGGTCAAGGCCTATCACAACAGAAAAGGCAAAAACAATGCCGGAATATCTTACGCCCAGATCAATGACTTTTTTGTCCGGTGTAAAAAGCCCAAGAAAGGACGGCATGATCAGAGTACAGACAATCATCATGATCAGTCCGTGTAAAGCGGACAGAACCGTGCCGTGAGTAGCGGCAATATCTGCATTGTGCTTATTTCCTGCTCCCAGATGAAAGGCGATCTGGGAGCTGATTCCCACGCCGAAACCAATGGCAATGGCATTCACCAGATTCTGGATGGGAAAGACCAGAGAAAGCGCTGTCATGGCATCTTCACTGATCTGTGCAACAAAGAAACTGTCTACTATATTATACAAAGAGTTTACCAGCATGGAGATCACCATGGGAAGAGCCATGGACATGATCAGTGGAAATACTGGTTTTTCTTTCATAAAAGTATTGTTCATTTACATTCCTCCTGTATGATTTATAAAAAGACTTTTATGGCAAAAAAATAAGCCGCACAACTACCGGATGGTAATTGTGTGGCGAAAAATGGCCTGGCCAAAAAAGTCCACACTGTGTTTTGGACAGGTGACATTGTAGCATGGCATAAGCTGTGCCGTCAAGAGCGGTTTGGCTTTTTGTTGCGTGTATTTTTTTGTTGTGATACACTGGGAGTATCTTTCAGAAAAATCAGAGGTCAGTATGATCATGACAGGAGATTTTCTGTACAGACAAGTGGGAAAAGAGGGGTATTATGGAAAAAGTACTGATACTGCAGGCAACTATTTTTCTTCTGGTAGCAGTGGGCTTTGTGCTGAAGCGTATCGGGCTGATCGGGCCGCAGGGACAAAAAAATCTGAACGATCTTGTTATTTATGTGATTCTGCCCTGCAACATTCTTCATGCGTTTATGAACAGCCCTGTGGAGGGCAGGCTTTTTTATTATCTGGAAGTGCTTCTGATCTCTGTTGGGATTCAGATCTTCTGTGTATTTTACGGAAGGCTGATCTTCAGGAAGGAACCTGAGGGGAAAAATAAATGTCTCCGGTATGGAACGATCTGTTCAAACGCAGGATTTCTGGGAAATCCGGTTGCAGAGGGAATTTACGGGGCAGAGGGGCTGGTGCTTGCCAGTATTTATCTCATTCCTCAGAGGATTATGATGTGGACTTCCGGACTGGCAGTTTTTTCCGGAACCACAGACCGGAAAGAAACGATCAGGAAGGTTCTGACACATCCCTGTATTATTATGAGTGAACTGGGGATTCTCCTTATGCTTACCGGGTGGAAGCTTCCGGCGCCGGTTACAGATGCAGTGGATTATATAGGAAACTGCAATACAGCTTTTTCCATGATGGCAGTTGGAATGATTCTTGCAGATATCAATGTAAAGGATTTCTGGGACCGGACTGTGGCAAAGTTTACGTTTCACAGGCTTGTGGTGATTCCGGCAGTGGTGTACGGAGTCTGCAGCTTTCTGCCTCTTGATAAAAATGCTTTTGGCATCTGTGTACTGCTGGCTGCCATGCCGGCAGGCGCGACCACAAGTATTCTGGCAGAGAAATATGGGGTGGATTCTCCTTTTGCAACAAAAATGGTTATTTTTTCTACTTTGTTATCGCTTCCCACAATCTGTCTGTGGAGCATGCTTCTGTAACAGGAGACTTTGCACAGGATGATCCGGTTTATAAATTCCCGGGATTAAGGGAAAAGAGAAATTCAGAAATCAGAAAAGACGTTTGATTCTGATCTAGAATAGCTGTGAACCTTTATTTTGCAGCAGGAAAGCAGGTTGAAGTATGGAATATGGATATTTTTTCTATGTGATTATGGGATTTTTATCAGGAAGCATTTTATTTGGACGGTTGATTCCTATGATATTCAGGGGAGTGGATGTTCAGACAGAATCTGAGGATGGAAATCCGGGAACATTTAACGCATTTGCCTGTGGAGGCGCTTTTTGCGGGATACTGGTTCTTCTGGCAGATTTGGGAAAAGGGGCGCTTCCGGTTGCTTTGTGCGCCAGGGATCTGGGAATGGATTCCTGGATGTTTGCGCTGGTGATGGCTGCTCCTGTGTTCGGACATGCTCATTCTCTGTTCCAGAAAGGACATGGAGGCAAGGCCATTGCAGTATCTTTTGGAGTCCTGATCGGACTGCTTCCTCTGTGGAGGCCTCTGGCAGCTCTGATTTTCTGGTATCTGCTGTTTGTTATGGTGATCCCGTCCAGATCCAATACCAGGAAGAGCGTATATACCTTTCTGGCTTTTGCGGTTACCGTTATGCTGACAGTGCCGATCAGAACTGTTTTGGCAGGCTGTGTTCTGATGTCAGGGATTGTGATACATAAACATTGTCTGAAGGCAAATGCCGCATACAGGCGGGGAGAGGAATGGAGACTTGAATGAAAGCACTGATTTTGTCCTGTAATACAGGAGGAGGGCATAATTCTGCAGCCCGGGCGATTGCGGAGGAGATGCAGGAGAGAGGGGACGAGGCATACGTACTTGATTATCTTTGTCTTGCAGGCGAAGGAGTTTCCCGTCTGGTAGGAGACGGATATGTTCAGATTGTTAAAAAGACTCCCAGACTTTTCGGATTTTTTTATAAGCTGGGAATGATCGCAAGCCGTCTGCTGCGAAAATCTCCTGTGTATTATATTAACGGGAGAATGGCAAAGTATCTGGACGGATATTTACGTGAGCATCCGGTTGACGTTCTGATCATGCCGCATCTTTACCCGGCAGAAACAATTACTTATATGAAACGAAAGGGCATGAAGCTTCCGCTTACGGTGGCAGTAATGACAGATTACACCTGTATTCCCTTCTGGGAGGAAACAGACTGTGATTATTATGTAATTCCCCATGAGGCTCTGAAAAAGTCCTGCATCAGGCGGGGGATTCCCGGTGAAAAGCTTCTGGCTTTCGGAATCCCGGTGGCAAAAAACTGCCGCAGACAGATCGGCAGAGAAAAGGCAAGAGAGAAGCTGGGGCTTGACCCGGAAGGCAGATACTTTCTGGCAGCCGGCGGAAGCATGGGAGCAGGAGACCTTTCCGAGCTTGTAAAAAAGCTTTTGGAAGGCACAGCTCAGGAAAAAATCCTTGTAATCTGCGGAAGCAATCAAAAGGCGGAGCAGAAGCTGAAAAAGGAGTTCTGTGAACAGCCGCGGGTGCAGATTCTGGGATTTACCACTCAGATGTCCCTTTATCTGAAGGCCTGTGACGTTCTTTTTACAAAGCCGGGCGGTCTGACCTCTACAGAGGCGGCGGTGACAGGAGTACCCATGATCCATACGGCTCCGATTCCCGGCTGCGAAACAGTAAACCGGAAATTTTTTATGAAGGCAGGTATGAGCTGGTCAGCAATCACCCTCAATGGGCAGGTGGAAAAGGGAATCCAGCTTATGAACGATCCTGAGGCGGCAGCCGATATGGTAAGGGCTCAGAAAAAGCAGATTCACGGAGATGCGGTGGAGAAGCTGTATGAATTTATCAGCGGAGAAATTCAAAAAAGAAACAGGCTCTGAACAGCAAAGAAATCCCCCCGGGAGGGTTGCAGGAGGGATTTCTTTTTTTATATAATAAATCCGTCTATAAAAAGTCCATTATAAAAATTTTATTACCACAGGCAGCAGAAAATGAAAATTAACCGGCAGCCACAGGCAGGAACCGAAAAAGCAGGATTCTTTTTATAGAAAGAACACACTAACAGAAAGAGCAGAAAGAATCATGAATACGTTAAAGGAAGAAATTCATGCCTACTGGACACAGCGTGCAGAGGGCTATTCAGAATATAATCAGCAGGAAATGGCAGATGCCAGACGGAGTATGTGGAAGAACAAGCTTCTTTCTCTTCTTGAAGAGAATTTTCCGGGAAAGAAACCGGAAGAGCTGAAGGTTCTTGATGTGGGAACCGGACCGGGATTTTTTGCCCTGCTTCTTGCGGAGGCCGGATATCAGGTAACGGCAGCAGACGTTACAGAGGAGATGCTGAAAGAGGCAAAAAAGAATACAGGAGTGTTTGCGGAAAAAATCACCTGGAAGCTCAGTGACGCCCAGAAGCTTGAACTGGGAGACTGCGAATTTGACGCGGTATTTTCCAGAAATGTTACCTGGAATCTGGAAAACCCGGGACAGGCGTATGAGGAATGGGTACGTGTGCTGAAACCGGGCGGACTTCTGTGCAATTTTGATGCAGACTGGTACGGTCATCTTTATGATGAGGAAAAGCGCAGCGGTTACGAGAAGGACCGCCAGAGGGTGGAAGAAAAAAATCTGGAAGATTATTATACAGGAACAGATATTGAACGGATGGAGGCCATTGCCAGACAGGTTCCTTTAAGCAGACAGAAGCGTCCTCAGTGGGATGTGGAAGCCCTGAAAAATGCAGGGCTGACAGAAGTAAGCTGCGACACAGAGGTGTGGAAACAGGTATGGACAGAAGAAGAGATCGCAAATAATGGCTCCACCCCGATCTTTCTTCTTTCCGGGAAAAAAAGAGAAAGCTTTTGCCTCAATCATATTTCAGTGGAACCCGGAAACGTGTGGACAGGTTATCTGGAGCTGGGACAGGGCGAATTCCGGCTTCCGGCTGCCGTGCTTCATGGAACAAGACCTGGAAAAACAATGCTGATCACTGCAGGAGTCCACGGGGGCGAATATGTGGGGATACAGGCTGCTATTGAGCTGCCGCAGAAACTGAAGATACAGAAGGTGGCAGGTACCATAATCATTGTTAAGGTGATAAATGTTCCGGCGTTTGAGCGGAGAAACGGAAGTATGGGACTGACAGACGGAAAAAACCTGAACAGGGAATTTCCCGGAAATCCAAAAGGTACAGAAATGGAACGTCTTGCATGGGCAGTTTCCCATGAGCTTCAGCCGGCAGCAGATTATTACATTGACCTGCACAGTGGGGATGACTATGAACAGCTGACTTCTTATGTGTATTATGCGGGCATGGCAGATGAAAAAACAGTCAGTCAGTCAAGACGCATGGCAGAGCAGGTGGACGTACCTTACATGGTCCGCTCCAATGTGGCGTCAGGGGGCGCTTATAACTATGCGGCTTCTCAGGGAATCCCCAGTATTCTTATTGAGCGGGGCGGTATGGGAGCCTGGACCAGTGAAGAAGTACGCTCTACAAGAAGAGATGTCAGGAATATTCTCTGTCATCTGGGAATTTATCAGGGGAAAAAGGATTACAGAACTTATTATCCTCTGGATGTTACAGATATCTGTTATCAGGACGCTTCCCGGGACGGGTTGTGGTATCCCTTTAAAAAGCCCGGCGATATGATCCGGGAAGGAGAGATTCTGGGTGAAGTGCGGGATTATGAAGGCGGTCTTCTGGAGCTGAGTGTGGCCGAGTATGACGGTGTGATCCTGTATCAGACCGGCACGCTTCAGGTACTGGGGGACGGGCCGATGATCGCTTATGGAAAGATTGTCAATCCCTATGATGAGCGGAAAGAGCGAATTGTAAGCTACTGGGAAAAAAGAAGCGGAGATTTCCTGGAACATAAAAGGGCGGAGCTTCACAGTCCTATGTCTGAACGATGGCTTTATGAAATAAAAAATCAGCTTCCTCAGGACAGAAATCTCAGGATTCTTGACGTAGGCTGCGGGGCAGGATTCTTTTCTGTGCTTCTGGCAAAGGAAGGATATCAGGTTACAGGTGTGGATCTGACGCCCGATATGATTGAAAACGCCCGGATTCTTGCCGCAGAGGAAAAAACAGTCTGTGATTTTCTGGTAATGGATGCAGAAAATCTGAGCTTTGCAGACGAAAGCTTTGATGTGGTGATCTCCCGGAACCTTACCTGGACCCTTCCGGATGTAAAAAGCGCTTACAGAGAATGGGTGCGCGTACTGAAAAAGGGCGGTGTGCTTTTGAATTTTGATGCAAATTACGGACTCAGTGATTTTACAGACTTGTCCGAGCTTCCGGATAATCATGCTCATCAGGAGATTGACGACAGCATGATGAGAGAATGTGAGGAGATCAAACGCCAGCTTCCCATCAGCTCCTACAGCCGTCCGGCCTGGGACCTGGAGACTCTGGGGGCAATGAAGCTTCAGGAATTTTCTGTGGATCTGGGACTCAGCAGCAGAATTTATGTGGAAAAGGATGAGTTTTATAATCCAACGCCAATGTTTATGCTGAGAACCTGTAAATAAGAGAGAGTTTATAAAGGAAAAGATTATGGATTTGAAACAGCTGCAGTACTTTGTGGCATGCGCCCAGACAGGCTCTGTCAGCGAGGCGGCAAAAATTTTATATTCCACTCAGCCCAGTGTCAGCAAGGTGGTAAAGGCTTTGGAGGATTCTCTGGGAATGCAGCTTTTTGAGCGGCTTCCCAGAGGAATCCGTCTTACGCCTCAGGGAAGTCAGGTATATCGTTATGCCTGTAAAATTGTAGGCGAAGTCACAAAGCTGGAAGCCATGGCGGACCACGGTATGACAAAATGGCTCAGGATCTCGGCAAATCCAAGCTCCTGGTTCGCCACTCAGTTTGTGGATTTTTATAATGAGAATTATGACAGAAATTATCATTTTCAGGTTTACACGGCAGGAGTTCGGACAGTGATGGAACGTGTCCGGGACTATCTGGATGATGTGGGATTTGTGTATATTCTGGAACGGCAGAAAGAGGACTTTTTTTATGAACTGTCCAGAAACCGGATGGAATTTATTCCTTTGCATGAAACAGAAGCCATTGTTTATCCGGGAGGAAAATCCTCTCTTTACGGAACAGAAAAAGAGAGCCTGAGTTATGAAGAACTTGACGGGGTTCGGCTGGTTCAGAACTATCAGGATGAATTTTTTGATATTGGAGCCTCCGAAAACCAGGAGAGCTTTTCCTGGAAAGGCCTGGATATTTCTGTTATTACAAACAGCGATTATATTATGGAAAGGCTTTTAAAAAACAGTGATGTGGCAAATATCAGCGGAAGCTATCTGTCAGAGAATAAGAAAGATACACTTCCCGGAATCCCGTTGAAAATGGAAGGAAGCCGGGTGATCTTCGGGTATGTCAGACACCGGGGGGAAGAGATGGACAGCAGTTTAAAGGAATTTATCTGTTTTCTGGAAGAAAGAATCGGAAGCGGTAAGTAAAATGATGAAAAAGCAGATAAAAAAAAGACATCATTCAAGGTGATCTTGAATTTTGGTCAGGCTGCTGCCAACAGAGTGAACAGTATCAAAGAAGATGATACGTAGACTTGAGAATTGTGAGAAACAGATATTCCATATAACTGGGATTTATGAAAAATGAGAATATCTGACAACAGTAAAGGTGCTGTATAATAATCGTACACGGCAGTACAGGAAAATCTGTAAACAAATGATGTGCAGCGGTAACAGAGATTCTGCAAATAAACAGAGGATAAAATTATGTTGAAATATATAGGAAAAAGACTGCTTCAGTTAATTCCCGTTCTGATCGGGATTACGTTTTTGTCCTTTGCCATGATGCGGCTTGCAGGGGGAGATGCAGTAACCTACATGTACGAAAATGCAGGGTCAGTTGTCTCTCAGGAGGTAATTGATCAGACAAAAAAAGAATACGGTCTGGATCAGCCTTTTCTGGTACAGTATGGCAGATGGCTTGCGGGAATGGTTACAGGCGATATGGGAACCAGCTATGTATCCGGGCAGAAAGTATACGATACTTTTATGGAAAAGCTTCCGGCAACCATACTTCTTACGGTTTCTTCTATGATAGTGACTATGCTGACAGCGATCCCCCTAGGGATTTTTTCTGCCATACGCCATAATAGATGGTCAGATTATCTGATACGTTTTCTGAGTTTTATCGGAAATTCTGCCCCGAATTTTTTTGCGGCGCTGATTTTAATGTATGTATTTTCTGTAAAGTTTGGATGGCTGCCTGTGATTACGTCAGAAAATATTGCGGCAAGTCTTGTGCTTCCCACTCTTACCCTTGCCATAGCTATGGCGGCAAAATATATCCGGCAGATCAGAGCTGCTGTTCTGGAGGAACTGAATAAGGATTATGTGGTGGGGGCCAGGGCCAGAGGAGTCAGAGGAAGCGTGATAATCTGGAAAAATGTTCTGAGGGCGTCCATGCTGACTATTGTGACGCTGATGGCATTGTCTGTGGGAAGCCTTCTGGGCGGAACTACCATTGTGGAATCTATTTTTATGTGGGACGGTGTAGGTAAAATGGCTGTGGATGCCATTACCATGAGAGATTATCCTGTCGTTCAGGCATATGTGGCATGGATGGCAGTGATCTATGTGGCAGTGAACCTGATCACGGACATTGTGTATCATTATCTGGATCCCCGTGTAAGACTGGGAGGTGAGCAGGGATGACAAAGAAAAAGAGAGGTTCATCTTCTGTGTTAACTTCCCAAAAAATTAACTCTCGTTATGTTTAAACACCGTATTATTCATA
>ENA-OPRR01000603-OPRR01000603.1-human-gut-metagenome-genome-assembly--contig:-NODE-603-length-36162-cov-3.809455_pt1 | contig 36162 bp, 34 predicted proteins | sample MGYA00241796_ERZ501883 | MGnify/ENA primary metagenome ERZ501883 (study PRJEB25962, sample SAMEA2042406) | human gut metagenome | biome: human gut; feature: human-associated habitat; material: faeces...
ATAGAATCAAACAACTGTATTCGGAAATCAGCAAGTACCTTAAATGCCACATCGTGGCAAATCCACATTTCCAACACGTAAAACACAATCCGGATGATAATTACTGCTATCGTAGCCGCGATCACATAATTCAGTTTCTGCATCAGTTTTCCATCAATTGCCAGACCTACTGTCCATGCCCCAAGCACAGATGCAGCCACCATCGATAACTGATTTCCCACTCCTGCCGCAATTGCAGCCACCATACGCAGACGATATTTTTTCAGCCTCTTCGAGAGCCGTATGACATTTTTCAGTCTTGTAAATTTCTGTTCTTCTTTATTCATAACTTTGTGCCCTCACCAGATTCTGATAAATTTGATCTTTCTGCAGTAATTCCTCATGCGTTCCACATCCTTCTACACATCCATTCTGCATGACATAAATCCGGTCCGCATCTTCAATTGTCGTCATACGATGTGCGATCACCAGAGTTGTGCGATCCTTCATAGCCTCTTTCAGTGCATTTTGTATTTCCTGCTCATTTTTGCAGTCCACACTGGAAGTTGCTTCATCCAGAATCAGAATTGGCGCATTCTTTAAGATTGCTCTGGCAATGGCAATTCTTTGTCTTTCTCCTCCGGAAAGCGTAGCTCCACGTTCTCCCACCAATGTGTCATATCCATTTGGAAGGTTTACAATAAATTCATGGGCATTCGCCGACATAGCCGCCTGCATGATCTCCGCATCCGATGCTTCTGGTCTGGCCATCCGGATATTATCCTTTACCGTACCATAAAACAGAAAACTATCCTGAAACACTACCGAAATCCGACTTCTCAGATAATCTGGTTCGAAGCTTCCCAATGCCTTCCCATCGATTTGAATTCTGTTTTTTTCAGTTTCATAAAATCCAAGAAGCAGATTTACAATTGTGGATTTCCCGGATCCTGACTTTCCTGCAATTGCAGTAACCTTGCCGGACTCAAACACCATATCCACATTTTTTAATACATCGATGCCATCTTTTTCATATTGAAATGACAGATTTTGTAATACGATTTCCGGCTTTTCCCCAATTCCTGTATTCTGCAGATCTTCTTTTATTTTTTCCGAAACCGGATAATCCAGAACATACAATAATTCCTCGGCAACTGATAATCCCGTATAACTGTTATGCCAGTAAATACTTAAATCATTCATCGGTTTCAGACATTCACCCGCCAGAAACAGAACCTGTATCAGTACTGCATAGGGAATCTTTCCTTGTGCCACATGAATGGCAGATAACAGGATGCTGATACTGGTTCCTGCTGTAATGCAGATCGTAATTAATGTAGAATCTGAAAGTGATATTCCCAGATTCCTCATAGATTCTGCTGCAAATCCAATGGCCTGGGTTTTCAGCCTTCTTCCTTCTTTTCTACTGACTCCCAAGGATTTCAAGGTACTCATCCCCTGCATATCATCTATATACTGTGCATTTAACTGTGCATATTCTTTCCAGTACAGTACCATTACATCCGATACTGCCGGCATAAATATATGCGGTACAATTACCGTCACCGCCGACATAAAAAGAAGCAGAAGACCTACCGTCCGATCCAGGCGGCACATAAAAGATGTAATAAATATTGTGGTAAAAACAACCACCGCAATCTGTGGTATATACTGAGTCAAAAAGGCTTCCAGCGATTCCACGCCATCTGTAATCAGTGACTGGAGATTTCCGGTTCTCTGGTCATTCTTAAAAGATGGGCCAAGAACCATTATCTTATCCAGAATCTGACTGCGGATCTCATTCTTCACTTTTGCCGCATATTTTTTCAGAAAATATTCCTGATACTTTATTAAACTCGCTCTGATAAAAAGAGAAAGAAATTCTGCCAGAAAACACAGTAGAATTTCTTTCATATCTCTCTTCTCGCATACTGCTATAACCATTTTTGCAAGAAACCATGTCTGGGAAAACTGGGCACCCACTATGCCCAGTCCCAGTAAAATTCGGATTGCAGTTTCCTTCTTTGCATATTTCAGAAAATATACTAATCGAAAAAACTGGTTCATCTTACTTTTCTCCACCTACCAAAAACTGAGGTGTCAGTTTATTCAGTTCTCGTTCCATAGATGTTCTGGAAATCTCACTGATATCTGGCAATGCAAACACTTTGGAAAATCCAATTTCCATCATGTAATCCAGATCCCATGCAGGACGCTTTTTGTCACTCATAAACAGCTTAGTGCTAAGTTCTTTCCCTGTTTCCACATCTTCATGAGCATGGATACCTCTTCCATATTTTTCCCACATAGCAGCATCATGTGCTTCATAAATCTTTTTCTTTTCTTCATCATAAAGATGCAGATACCAGCAAGCATCCGACACCAAAAGGCGTCCACCTTTTTTCAGTACACGCAGCCACTCCCTGTAAGCCTTCTGTGGATTGTCCAGCGTCCATGTGATATTTCTGCAGATAACCATATCAAATGTCTCATCCGGAAAATTCAGATTGTGACAGTCCATTGTCATCAGATCCGCAGATAAACCTGCCGCCTTTACATTTTCCTTTGCCTCATGGATCATATTTTCAGTAATGTCAATCCCCGTCACATGATGTCCTTCTTTTCCCAGTGTTATTTCAAAAAATCCTGGTCCGCATCCTACATCCAATACTTCCAGATGCTCTTTTTCCGGTGCATACTCCAGAATCAGATTCTTCCAGTTTTCTGCTGTTTCACTCTGCAATTCTGCTTTGATTCCCTCACTGTAAATACCGGCTTCCCCTTCCCAGTACTCTTTAATCTTATCGTTTTGCATGTCACTTCTCCTTCTTTGTGGCTATTACAATAAATTTTTTTCCCTGATATCCGTATTTCCAAAAATCCATCCTCCATGGACTGTTCAGCCATCGGTTCTCTCTGATCTGGATTCTTGCAAAACGTACTTTTTTCAATATCTGAAAATCCACTTCCGGACGCTTCTGTGACGTAAATGGCAATTTTTCGTAGATTCCGCTGTTTTCCTTTACGTCAGTTTCATATGTTTTTTTCTCTGTAACATAAATAAGAAAATCAGCAATTTTCATATGGATTTTATTTTTTAATGTAGGTTCTATGGTACGATAGTCTCCATCAAAATAAATGATTCTTCCGCCTGGTTTTAATATATCCTTCCAGCGCCTGAAGGCTTTTTCCGGATCATACAGCGTCCATACTGCATCTCTGGAAATTATCACATCATAACTTTCTTCCTGTTCCAATGGCAGAGTAACACCATCTTCCTGACAGATTTCCACAGTCTGACGATAATGCTGCATATTTCTTCTGGCTTTTTCTACCATTCCTGATGATCCATCGACTGCCCTTACCTCATGTCCCAGACGCGCTGCTATGATACTCATAAACCCCGGGCCGCAGCCCACTTCTAGAATACGAAGGGGCTCAGGTCCAAGAAGTCTTTTCAGCTCTTTTGTCCAGTAAGATACCGTTCTTTTGTTACTCAATTGTTTTTGGATCATGTCATCATAATCACCGGAATCTTCTGTCCACTTATTTTCGATTTCCTCAAACATATTTTACTCCACTATATCCAGCGTTCCCCAGTTAATGCCTTCATAGGCTGTCGGTGCAAGTTCCACATTGGTCAGTCTGGTATTGTTATAGATATAATCACGGTTTGGATAATATAACGGTATTGTAACTGCCTGATCATTGATACGTGTCAGAATCTTGTCGTATAATGCAGTACGTTCTTCTTCATCCTGTGTCTTTAATACTTCTCCGAGATCATTGTTCAGTTCTTCATCATACCAGTTTACTGCCTTTGCTCCATCTGGTGCATAGAACATGGATTTCAGGAAACCATGAGGCATCCAGGAATCTTCATAGCTGCGGTAGATACACAGGTCATAGTCTCTTGTGGACCAGATGGCATCATAGTAAGCTGCAGATTCTTCTTCTACCAGTTCAATACCTACACCAATCTTTTCGTATTCTGATTTCAGGAACTCGCACAGAGACTTCCAGGAAGCATATTCTTCTGTCTGAAATACCAGTCTGAGATTCAGCGGTTCTCCGTCTTTTTCTACAATACCGTCTCCGTCTGTATCCTCATATCCTGCTTCTTTTAACAGTTCTTTTGCCTTGTCTGGGTCATATGGATAGCCTTTGCTGTTTTCTTCTGTTACATAAGGAACTGTCGGAGACATAAGTCCGGTTGCCGGATTACCATAACCATCTAACAGGTCATTTACAATGCTTTCATTATTTGTTGCATAATTCAGTGCCTGACGTACGTTTATATCCTGAAGTGCCGGTGTATCATAATTCTCAATCAGATAGAAGGAAAGTGTGGAAACCTGCTGTTCTGTTGATAACTCTTCATCTGCCTGAATAATGCTGTAGCTTTCGGAAGGAATATCCTGGAGATTCAGATCTGCCTCTCCACTCTGCAGTGCCATCACTCTGGCATCTCCGTCTACCACCTGTTTCAAAACAACTTTATCAATCTTTGGTTTCTCTCCATAATAATTCGGATTTGGTACCAGAACTACTTCCTGACCACTCTCATAACTGTCGATCATCCACATTCCGGTACCCACTTCCTGATAAAATTCTCCATCTTCATCCAGTGCACTTTCACAGGTGAAACGGAATGGTCTTGGATAAGTAAATTCAATCAGCAGTGTATAACATGGTTCTGCAAACTTAAATTCTACAGTATAATCATCTACTTTTGTTACATCTTCCAGTTTGGCTGAAAAGTTGCCGGTTACATCCTGTTCCACCCATCTGTTATAATTCCAGAGCACATTATCTGCATTAAACTCTGTACCGTCTGAGAATTTCACATCTTTTCTTAAATGAAACGTATAGGTTGTGCCATCTTCGCTGATATCCCAGGATTCTGCCAGTGCGGGTTCAATTTCTCCATTTTCTCCATAACGTACCAGCGGATCATAGATCATTTCATAAAGACGAAAGTCCGGACCACTTTTTACAGGATCACAAAGTTCAGGAGTCAGATCAAGGGATGTTATTGCTGTAACCACTTTTTCTCCTTCTGCCTGTACATTGATGCCTGTCATCAAAGTTGCTGCCATCATTCCCAATGCTGCCAGTTTTACTACGTTTCGTTTCTTCATTTCTTCCTCTCCTTTATATTTGTTATATATTTTACAGCATATGACATGCCGCAAAATGTCCTGTCGCAATTTCTGTCAGTTCCGGTATGTGCACTCTGCATATATTTGTACATTTGCTGCACCTGTTCTGATATGGGCAGCCCTGTTCCGGAATCGTATCTGAAAACATTTTCTTTTCCTGTAATCCGATTTTTCGCATTCTCGGTTCTTTCACCGGAATGGAATCAAACAGATCTATTGTATAAGGATGTATGGCTGTCTCTTTTAATCTGTCGGTATGCTTGATAAACTCTACCACACGTCCCTGATACATAATTGCCACCTCTTTGCAGAGATACGGAACATTGGACAAATCGTGAGTGATCAGTAAATAGGTCATCTCATATTTTTCCTGCAGTTCATTTAACAGATGCAGGATCTGCTTTCGTATGGAATAATCCAGACTGGATACCGGTTCATCACAGATTACAAGTTCTGGTCTTAATACCAGCGCTCTCGCAATATTGGCTCTCTGACACTGGCCTCCTGAAATCTGTCCAACATAACGGTTACGAATATCCGGATCCAGACCCGTCTGGATCAAAGCTTCCTTTACTCGCTCTTCATACTCCCCCTCTTGCAGTTTTTCATGTAATTTCAGAATTTCCAGGATATTTTCTCCAATTGTGTACCCGGGATCAAATACTCCGCTGCTGCTTTGAAAGATCATCTGAAGGTTCCTGCGATATGGACGGAACTGTTTTTCAGAAAAATTCTGCATTTCCTGTCCCTGAAACCAAAATTTCCCATCTGTAGACTTCTCCAGACCTGCAATCAGCTTTCCAAATGTAGTTTTCCCACTTCCACTTTCACCGATCAGAGCCATGGATGATCCGGCATGGATTTCCAAACTTACATCATCCACTGCTTTCACTATTTTTTTCTTGCCATAATATTTTTTTAAATGTTCTGTCTTTAGTAACGTACTCATACTTTTCCCCTATAAAACAGCATCCAACAGTTTTTTTGTATATGAATGCTGTGGATGATAAAAGATATCTTCGACTGTTCCGTTTTCTACTATTTCGCCGTCCTTCATAATTGAAACATCATCTGCAATTTCTGCCACCACACCCAGATCATGCGTGATAAATAACACTCCCAGATTTTCTTTCCTGGATAACTGATAGATTTCTTCCAGAATCTGTTTCTGCACTGTTACATCCAATGCCGTCGTCGGTTCATCTGCGATCAGATAATCTGGTTTCATGGACATGGCAATGGCGATCATAACCCGTTGACACATACCACCTGACAATTCGTAAGGCTTTTTCTTCATCAGTTCTTCCGGATCACGCAGATTCATCATCCTCAGACTTTCCAGTGCAACTTCTCTTGCCTGTTTTTTGCTCATTCTATGATGTTTTCTCAGCCCTTCCAGAAGCAGTTGCTCAACTGTAAAAAGCGGATCGAGAGCGGCTGTCGGATCCTGAAAAATCATTCCAATCCTGTCTCCATATAACTGTCGCTTTTCTTTTCCTGATAACTTCAGAATACTCTTTTCGTTCAGTGTCACATCTCCAGATATCACCTTTCCATTTCCTGCAAGCAGATTCATAATCGTCAGAGAAGTAACTGACTTGCCGCTTCCGCTTTCTCCCACCAATGCATGAATCCTTCCTCTTTTTACTTCCAGACTGACATCTTTTACGGCATGCACCATTCCGTGAGAGGTCTGAAACTCCACATGTAATCTTTTCACCTTTAGAACATCATTTTTGGGCTGTTCCATTCTGTATTCCCTCCCCCAGATAATTAAATGCCAGAACAATGATCATAATCAGTATGCCCGGATAAAACATCAGACTTGGATAAGTCTGGATATAACTTTTACTGTCACTGAGCATAATTCCCCATTCCGGTGTCGGTGCCTGCACACCCAGACCAATAAATGAAAAACCAGCGATAGACAAAATAATCGAACCGATTTCCATGGTTGCCAGTGCGATCACAGACGGCAGGATATTTCTTAATATATGTCTGAATATAATTCTGGCATGACCACAGCCGCCGGCTTTTAATGCAGTCATATAATTTTTATTTTTTTCCTGAAGTGTCAGTGCACGGGCAAGTCTTGCATATTCTGCCCAGGATACAACCGATAAGGACAGGATCAGATGAGCACCGCTGGCTCCCATAGTTCCCGCAATAGCAAGTGCCACAATAAAGACCGGCATTGCCATAAATACATCTATGATTCTCATAATCACAGAATCAATTTTTCCACCTACATATCCGGCAAACAGTCCAATCGGCACACCAACACATACGGTAATCATAAGTACCGTAAAGCTGTAACTCAATGAATATCGGCTACCCCAGAGAAGTCTTGATAAAATACATCGTCCCAGCTGATCAGTGCCTAAAGGATACGCCGCTGACGGACTTTTTAATTTTATTGTAACGTCCACCAGCAGCGGATCATGCGGTGCCAGCACAGGTGCAAAAACAGCTGCCACTGCAAAAATCATTACTACGATTAATCCTATTTTTGTTTTTGGTGACTGGAATATCCGTTTCCAGTACAGATTTTGAATCATGCTTTTGTCTGTTTTTTGTGCTCTTCTGCTTCCCATTCTACGCCTTCTCCTTTACTTTAACTGGATTCGCCGGTCAATCGCAGAATAGGCGATATCCACAAGAAAATTCAACACTACAATGCCCACTGCCAGAATAAAGATAAAACATTGCAGCACCGGAGCATCTTTTGTAACCACTGATTTCAGTGCGAGATTTCCGATTCCCTGAATGGAAAAAATGCTCTCTATCACGGCTGAGCCACAGAAAAAGCTGATTACCATTGATACCAGGCGTGTCATCACAGGAATCAGTATATTTTTTAATCCATGACGCAGAATCACATTTACAGAGGACAATCCCTTGGCTCTGCTGGCACGTATGTAATCTTGCTTCAGCACCTGTATCATATTTGTACGGATCAGTCTTGTCATGATTCCAAAAAAACTGATATCCATGGCAAATGCTGCAAGAATCGGGATACCACCGGCATTTCCTCCGATTACAGAGATTACTTTCAACTTCACTCCAAATATATAGAGCAACATCAGACCAATCCAGAAAGATGGCATAGATACACTGAGCGATGATAAGACACGAACGGCTTTATCCAGAAACCTGTTTTCATAAATCGCTGACAAAATCCCAAGAGGAACCGATACGATCAGCAACAGGAAAAGCGAAGTAACTGCCAGTTTAAACGTCTGTGGAAAATATCTTTTTAATTCCTCAAAAGCTGGTTTTCTTGTGGAATATGATTTTCCAAAATCACCATGCAACGCCTGATTCAGCCATTTTCCATACTGCACCAACACAGGCTGATCCAATCCTGCCTCATGCCGTACTTCTTCTACCTGCTCCGGTGATGGATGTTCGTATTTTTGCTCTGCCAGTACTCTGGCCGCATCACCTGCCGATATAAAACTCAGCATAAAAATAATAAATGTAACTGCCAGAACTACCGGTATCATAAATATAAAACGCTTTGCAATTACCTTTCCCATCTTCATTTCTCCTCATTTTTCATCTGTTTATTGTGTTTGAAACAAAAAAAAACTGATATGATTCAGCATCATATCAGCACAAAAATAAATCTCTACCCCAGGCAGAGCTTATTTCTTCTGTATCCCATCCGAATCAGAATTTTTTCTATCAAAAAGGCAAGTCTCCTGACTCCAGTTCATCCTACTTACCATCTTCCCGGATTTCTCCAGTGATTTTTTGGTTTTCGTCCCTGTCACAGTAGCGGTGGCTGTTCTGGCATTTCACCAGATTCCTTATTAAGTACTTTGTACACCTTTCTGACTATTTAATTTTCTTGGTTTATGGTCTGTATCTTCCCTGCTGCATCTGTTATAATGACTGTCAGTACATTATATGGAGGCTTGCTATGAAACAGACATTGCAATCTATCTTAACTGCATCTGATACTGTGCTTTTTCCTGCTATTTCCAGAAACCACAGCCTGAATTCTGTTTTCTGTATAACTGAATCTGATGTTTTTCGCTGCAATGAAGAAATCGCAGTATTTTTGCAGGATCCTGATTTTCAAAATCGTCTGTGCAAGCAGGATTTTGTGGACGTTTTGTTTATCCTTAAAGGAAACTGCACCTGCAGATTTTATAAAACAAATCTGGCAGCACCACCAGAATCCGTCTTTTTATCCAAACATTCCTTTTGTATTATCCCACATCAGGTTATTCATTCTTTTTCTCCTGATCCCGACTGCCAGATCCTGCATATTTTTTTCAAGCTGGATTCTCTGAAAAGTCATTACTCCGACCTGATCTCAGCCAATAATATGCTTCTTCTTTTTTGTTCCAATATGCTGTATCGGACACATTACTGGAATTATCTTTATTTTTCAGTCTCCTACACAGATAAACTAGATACTCTTCTGGCTGAAATGTATGAAGAATTCCATCATAAACAGATTTTCCATCAAAATATGCTTTATTATTCTGCCGGCATGCTTTTTACCCTTATGGAACGACAGTCACTCAGCCATATCTGCGTCTCTCCATCCAATCCGCTTCGGCTGGTACGTTATGATCAGATTTATTCTTATATCTGTGATAATTATCCAATGACCTCTGCCAGAACAATTGCAGAATATTTTCATATCAGTCAGTCTTATCTCTGCAAACTGTTTCACGAAAACGGTACTACTGTTACTACGGTCATTCAGGAAATCCGACTTCAGCAGGCCCGAAACCTTCTGGAACAAAGTGACCTCTCCGTTCAGAATATTGCAGAACTGGTCGGCTATCATGATCTGACTTATTTTATCAAACTGTTCAAGCGGTACTTTTCGGTTACGCCTTACCAGTATCGTAAAAAATATCAATCTACGAAAAAGCTTTCGCAGCCAACAGTAACATAATACCACACTTTCATCCCTATAAAAATGGCTTATTTTTTATAAAAATCGTGTTTTTTTACACTGAATTCTCCGAAAATATATGTCAGATTATCCTGTACAATACAAAATGGCTTTTAAGCAAACGAAAAAAAGGAATTTTCTCTCACGCCAATGCGCCGTGTCCGCTTCCATTCGTATCTACTACTTCTGAATGTGCTACTTTTCCTTCCTCTACATCGTAAATCTTAAATGTCTCTGTGTGTCCGAAATGCTGGAAAATCTGCCTCATGCTCATAGAATCTCTTTATTACCTCCTGCACCGGTTTCTCACATATTTCATAGCTGTCGTCCTTCCATGCCTCAGACGCAGAGGGCAGCTTTGGTGCCCACTCCCATAAAGCAAAGCCACGAATCCATGGTCTCTTCTTACAGGCTTCAAACATTGCACGATACCATTCACACTGTTCTTCCAGGCAAAGTTCTCCCTGCAATTTCCAGTTATTCGGAACCATCCCGGAGCCTTTTCGCGACATACATCCCGCTTCGGCAAAAAAAATGGTTTCTGATATTTTAAGACCGTTTTTTCGATACGATCCAGTTCCTGCTCCCATTGATCAATCGGATAATACCCGCTGGAAGAGATCATGTCGACACAATCCCACCAGGATACCTGATCTTCCTGATATTTGTCCGTGTTATAAGACACCAGTCCATGATATTCCCTACATATGGAAGCAATCACTTCTCTCCACTGCTTCTCTCTGTGTTCCGTCATTACCATCTCACATCCGGCAATAAAAATATCACATTGTTCTTCTTCCGCTATCCTTGCATAATGTGTCTGAAACTCCACATAGGACGCAAACCAGTTCTCCCATTTTGGTTCGCATGGAACATCATGCTCAAAGAAACTGATATAGGCACGCCATGTTCCATCCTTACAGTTCACTGTTGGCTTGAGTCCAACTCGAATTCCTTTTTCTTGCTGTCTCTGTTGAAAGAGAACCTCTTTTGTGAAACGGTGCAAACGTGATTCCCTTCATGAAATCTATTGTATTCATTGCATTTTCTCCTGCTGATATTCCATTATTTTTCATCTTCTCTGCTCATCCAGCGTGCCCACGCTGCAAGGCCTGCACCATGCTTCACTTCCCCTGTTGCCACAAGCATCTGGAATTCTTTTACTGAAACCTCATGAAGTTTCAATACTTCTGCCGGATCCAATGATTCTTCTCCAGGTTTTCCACATCAGATCGCAAAAAGATGAATCTTCTCATCCGTAGAACCAAACAATGGATAAAAATATCCCAGAGAAATCACTTCATCTGCTTCATATCCGGTTTCTTCTTTTAATTCACGGACTGCTGCCTGCTCTGGAGTCTCTCCCGGATCGATCAGTCCGCCCGGAAGTTCCGTCTGCCAGGAACGGATCGGATAACGATACTCTCTCAGGGTAATAATATTTTCCCCATGGAACGGAAGTATACTGACTCCCTCAAGCATCTCAAGGTAATCATACGGTCTTACATTCCCATTAACGCGTACCTCATTCTGTACGATTCCTTGTGTAATAGCCTTTTCTCTTATCTTGGTCTAATGCTCCCTCCACTATAAGGATGAACTGCATTCCATTGTACTGTTTTTGGAATAGTAATTTGCACTCTGGTTCCTCCGTACTTATCTCGATGATGCCTGGACTGTCTCAGCAAGCTCTCTATTTCTCTCTCTGCATTTTTCTTTTTGCTCAATTCCCTACGGCGTACTTCTTTCCATCTTTTTCTTCTGTCATTCAGTTTTCGGATAAATCCATATGAATTATACAAGAAATGATCTGTAAGCTCTACCGCATTATTTGAAAGTGTTATAAATTCTGAAAATCTGACCCAATAACATTTTCTATCGAAAGTCATTTTCATTGAATTTTTTACTTCTTTTTCAAATATTTCAGCATACACCGTATACTCATCATTATTTTCTCTAATCGACAACAACAGGATACTATTTCCATTTTTACATCTTTTATACTGCTTTTCGTCTCTTCCTTTTTGTAATATCGCATTATTCTTCAGCCTATAAATTTTTCCTCTTTGCATAAAATTTTTACCTGCCTTTCCAATAAATTATGCTTCTTTATTTCTATAATCAAAAAATCAAAAGAGAGATAATACCGATTTACTATTTTCGCTACCTTTGTATTTAATACCTGAGAGCTAAGAATAGCAGGGACAGGCAGTGTATATACACTGCCGGGCATTCGCCTCAAAAGCGGGACCCTCCCCACTTTTGGAATCTTCGCTTCGCTCGATTTTATGAAAACATAAAGGAGATTTTTATATGGCAAACAGAAAAAGAGATGTACAGATACTGCTCTGGGTTACTCCAGAGGAAAAGAAGATGATCCGCAAGAGGATGATTCTATCCAAGACCTCTAATATGAGTGTCTATCTGCGTAAGATGGCGATTGATGGCATGATTGTCAATACAGATACCACTTATTTGAAAGCAATGTATCAGGAAATGCACAAGATTGGTGTGAACATCAACCAGCTTGCCAAAGTTGCAAACACCGTAGGTACTGCCACACCGCAAGATATAGAAGAGCTGAAAGAAATGGTGAAAAAGATATGGCTTACATTAAGATCTTTCCAATCAAATCTACAGTGAAAAAGACTGTGGCCTATATCACGAATCCAGATAAGACGGATGAACAAAACCTTGTTTCTTCGTTTGGCTGTTCTCCGGAAACTGCAGATCTGGAATTTGCCATGACAGCAGAAATGGGAAAAAATAATGTCATGGAAAAGGGGGATAACCTTGCCTGGCACATGATCATCTCCTATCATCCCAATGACCTCACCGATCCCAAACTTGCCCATGAGGTCAGCACCAAAATCGCAGATTCTGTTCTGAAGGGAAAATATGAATATGTGCTTACCACGCATACAGATAAAAAACATATTCACAGCGTACGCCCGGATAGGGCAATGAGAAAAGCAGTATGAGGTACTGCCCCGTAAGATAACGCGGGAAACAACCAGCCTAACCGAAAGGCGAAAGCTGACACGGGAACACAGTACGGCTGGAAAGCGGTAAGTCACCTAAAGGCAATCGGGTGCGACTGAACCGCAATGTTAATCGGATATAAGGTATAAGTTGGATTTACTGAACGTGAGCTTCCAGTTTCTGTTATGTGCCGATAGAGGAAAATTGCCTGAAACCTCTGGTACGGAAAAGGCAAGTTATGGTTGTGGGCTTGTCGGTTATCAATCATTCCGTACAACCTGTAGGGGAACCTATGGTAACGAAGCGAAAGCGATACCGAGAATCCGAATTTACCAAGTCTCATTGCTAACCGGGGATGCCCTAACCAGGAGTGCCGCACGAAAGGGGGAATGAAAAAGCGGCTATGGCTTTGGAGCCTGAAAATCCTGCATGGGTACGGAGTGCTCGTAGTAGTCCGAGAGGGGTAATGACCCTTACATGGCGAAGGGGCACAGTTATTGCGCACTAAAATTAGAAGTTGATTAGGGAGGAAAACCTCACATGAAGCCAACAACGGAAATTTTAGCAAGAATCAGTCAAAACTCACTTGCAAATAAAGAAGAAGTATTTACAAAACTGTATCGCTATCTGTTGCGTCCTGACATTTACTTTGTGGCATACAAAAACCTGTATGCCAACAACGGTGCGGCAACAAAAGGAGTAAACGAGGATACGGCGGACGGTTTCAGTGAAGCCAAAATAGATAGTATTATCAAAGCATTGGCGGACGAAACCTATCAGCCCATGCCGGTGAGGCGAACCTATATCCAGAAGAAGAATAACCGCAAAAAGCTGCGTCCCTTAGGTATACCATTCTTAAAACGATCATATGTACCTCCTTCAGTTTGCGTACTGTGGCATGTCGTGATTTACCTCTGCTTTATAATAGCTTCCAATCGTTGATGGTGCATTAAATAAAGCAGCCAGCAAATATTGTTTTATGTTTCTGACTTTCGTAGTATTTTTATCCATGCACTCCAGCACATACTCAATATGCGAATAATTCAGTTTCAGTAATTTTCCCTTCACAAAGCCTGCCGGATAATATTCGCCGGCGATCCGTATCATATCCTTTTCAGTTTGAACGGTCTCCAGAATCAGCTGATATATTTCTTCTACCAGATCCTGCTCTCTGCTGTATGTATGCAGTAAAACATCAAAATCAATATTTTTCTTTACCAGTTCAGCATAAGCATTGATTGTCTGTTCTTTTTGATCACATCGAATCCTATCGCCATCTGATTTGATATGATTCGATTTCATATTACTCTGATTATTATAATTCATATAAGTCTTATTATATAGCGGTACCGTTTTGGGAACCTCTTGAAGTCCGCTATTTGGCACTTCTGAGGTATCTGTTTCGGCACCTCTGAGGTGCTTATTCATCACCTCAGGAGTTCCCATTTCGATACTTCTATGTACCACATCTTTTTCCTGTGAAGTTCCCATTTCATTACTTCTTTGACTGCTCTGATGTGCCATAAAGCTCTTAACATATATAATATTCGGCAATCCAAAGCCTCTCTTTTTCTTTTCAATCAGTCCGATTTTTTCCAATTCTGTGAGATAATCCATTGCTTTTTTCTTAGAGAATCCCAAGTCACTTTGTATCTCCGTGATCTGATAGATAATGTACACCTTGTTTTCTTCGTCAAGCCATTTATTTTTCATTGACAGCCCCATTCTATCCAGAAGTACCGAGTAAAGAACTTTAGCTGATAAAGACAGTGCGGAAAATGCTTTATCTAATAATAATATTCTTGGAATCCGGATAAAACTGAACTGATCAGCCTGAGTGCCATAATAGTATTCAAAATTCATACTGTTATCTCACCTCTTTTCCATTGATCCAGAAGTTGCGGCATACCAAACGGCATAAAACGGACTGCGTTTGAATGTTAAGAACACAGCCATAAAACTTGTTGTTACAGACAGTGTACTCGGTATTAAGTTCGCCGTGTTGAAATATTTCAATACAAAGTAAAATCCCGTTGTTACAGTAATCGCAAGGACTGCCGTAACAATATATTCTTTTGGCTTTAGTATCTGCACTTTTACTTCTGACTTGTTTCCGTTGTAGGGATTCTTCAGCCAGAAAATCAGCGAAAATACTGCCATAGGCATTGTCATTCCCAAATATGTCAGCATCTCGCCGTAATACGAACAGGAAAACGATATAATACCGTAGAGCAGGCTGAAAATCACGGTTAATAACTGTCCCAATGGGTTGCCTTTTGCAATGAAAATCAAAGCGGTTACACCTATTAAGGACGCAATCAAGGAAATATAAGCGCTTCCTCCAAAAATCAAAAAAGACACTAAAATCGATATTACGGAGCCTGTCCACAGTGCGATTTCCACACCTGTGAAATACTTTCTCTTTTTTTCTTCATAACACATTTACAAATAACCTCCCAAAGTTAAGAAAAGCATCCGCATACACATCTTCTAAGACCTAACGATGTGTAAACGAATGCTTGGAAAAGCAATCAAAGGTGCCGTTACAAAAGAAACCGCAGTTAAACCAGAATATGTTGGCGAAGGCTGTCTGGTACTGGAACCAACATGATATTGTCAATATTGGTTGACACATTTATCTCAAAGATATCATTTCCTATGCAGCCAGGCCCAGAGATTGGTAGTATCTCTGACGCTTAATCATAGGAGGAAGCCCACCGTTGGCAGAGCAGATCCTCCTGTTGTTCCAGTAACTGATGAAATATCTCCAAATAAGAACTTTCAGTTCATCCGTGGTCAGGCTTTCCGTATTGTAGCGGTCATAGAGAAGCTCGCTTTTCATTCTGACCCACATGCTTTCACATCGAGCATTATCGTGGCACCTGCCGCCAGCACTGTTATTGTGAATGTTAATGATGTGCCAAAAGGCACATTCCAGAATCATATGCGTTTGCCAAGGTCCTGGACAAGCTGGGATTTTGGCGCATCCCCCTTGCAAATAAAAGAGACAAGATGCTGATCTTGTCCCTTATCATTTATTGTTTCTTTATTCTGATATTGAAAAATTCTTTGAGCCCTTTCGGAAAATTCAAACTCATATGTTTATTAATGCTCCCAGATAAATCTACCGCTCAGAATGTTTTTTTCAGAGTTTCCGTTCCATCTGTTTCGGCCTTCACTATTATCTTTCCTCTTCCGACAGGCCGCACTGCCAGCTGCGCCCTTCCGTAAAATGTGGTATATTCACCTTGTGTGAAATTTTCCGTACTGGTCATAAGTGCACTTCCAAATCCTTGAAGGACTCCTTCTCCCTCCACACTCACTGTGATCTTTCTGTCACAGTCAGTCTTTAATACACCGTTTCTATCTGTAAGGCACACTTCAAAGAACCTGACGTCTCCCCACTCTCCATTTTCTTCACAGATACGGAGCTCCAATTCATCTGAAGCTGTTTCGACACGATATTTCCCGAATTCTTTACCTTCTGCATATAGGATTGCTTCAATATATCCAGGTTGATAGATTGTTTCAAACACAGTAACTCCTGCAAGATCTTTACCTTCTGTTACCTTTCTTACAGGCTTTCGTCCTACACTCTTGCCATTTATGATCAATTCTGCTTCTTCACCGACCCCATACACTTCTACACGAACCGGTTCTCCTTCATGACCTCTCCAGCTCCAACTTGAGACTACATCTGGCCAGGACCAAGGGGTTTTTATAGCTTTTTCTGCCTCACATTTCATATTATACACAGCAAGATAAGGATCTGTCCTGTGTCCGATCATACATTCACGATAATAACTCTGGGGACGGCGATATCCGGTTATATCAAAATCTCCGCAATTTGCTGTTTTATAGGGGAAAACTTCATAAATATCCCCGCTTCGATTAACGGTTCCCCGGTTCCGCCCAATTCCCGGTTCTCCAAGATAATCCCAGGAGGTCCAGGAGAAATCTCCCAGAATAGCAGGGTATTTTTTTACAAGTTCCCAGTTTTTAGCAATATCTTTTGGAAATGTCTCGCTGCCCACGCAGATCCAATCCGTAAAGTTCTCCATATCCAGTAACTGTTTATCCTCCGCATAATTATAACCGACAATATCAAGGATACCACTTGTTTCTTTCGTTGATTCTATCACCGGTTCCGCACACTGCATTTCATTTATCTTATCCATAAAATCAAAGATCACCGTATTGATATCAACTTCTTTTTTCTTCTCCGGTATAGCTGACGGACCTGGTTTTACTGTCAACATGGAATTAATACCTGCTGTAATAAAGCGTGTGGAGTCAAGCAGACGAAATGTATTAGCAAGCTCTCTGCAAATAACTTTCCCATCCAGACGACCCAGTTCACGTATCTCATTTCCGATGGAATACATAACAACACTCGGATGATTAAAACACAGATTTACCAGTGCTTCTGCGGACTGCTTCCAGTCTGTCTCAAAATTCTCACTGAAATCATTTTCCGATTTTCTGTAGTTCCACATATCTGTAAGTTCCGCCATCACCAGCATGCCGTATCTGTCACATGCTGACATGAGTTCCTCACTCATTGGATTATGAGAGCAGCGGACTGCGTTATATCCGGCTTCTTTAAGCATTCGGATTTTTCTGTATTCCGCTTCTTTATACACAGCGCTTCCCAGGATTCCATTATCATGGTGGATACACCCTCCATACATACACACGGTCTTTCCATTGACACAAAATCCTTTTTTTCTGCTGAGGGAAATCATACGGATCCCGGTTTCTGTCTGCACCTCTTCTATCGTTTCTTCTTTCAACAGCTTTACCGTACATCTGTAAATATGAGGATCATCCGGACTCCATAATTTCGGATCATCAACATAAATCCTCCACGATACACGGGTCGTCTCTCTATCTTTTAATGTAACTGCTCTTTTGCTGACAGCCGCGATGTTTCCATTTCCGTCTCGCAGTTCCACCACGGCTTCCACCTCATGAGTGAGCATATCTTCATTACAGATATATAACTCTGTCTCAAGAACCGCTTCTTCCTCATTGGCAGATATGGTGCTAAACCTTACTTTTCCCGGGCAGAAATGAATCTTTCCTCCCCTGAGTAGATAAACGTTCCTGTATATTCCTGCTCCTGAATACCAACGGGAATCACATGATGAGTCCGCTTCCACCGTGATCAGATTTGTCTCTCCATATTTCAGTAATGCATGAACTTCTATTATAAAACGGTCATAACCGCACCTGTTCCCCCCGGCATAAACTCCGTTGACATATACTCTGGAATTCTTATATATTCCATCGAACTGAAGAGCGATATACTCTCCTTTCCACTCTGACTGTATATAAATCTCTTTTGAATATAGAAGATGTACATTTGGATAAAATCCTTTTTTTCTATCGCCATCTTCTGAACAGTCCAGTCCTATCATCGCATCATGCGGAAGAGTGATCATTTGCCCAGGTATGTCTGCCGCCTTATTCCCAATTGTTTTATATTTAAAGTACCAATCTGAATTAAGCAATATTTTCTTCATTTTGATTTCCCTACTTTTTCCCTAATTCTCTCATTCTTTTATTTTCCTTTTCTACATTCAGGAAAACCAGCACAAGCAATGTCACCACCGAAGGAATCACAACCGCCAGGATATATCCATAATTAATAACGTTCACTGTAAAAGCCGACTGTGCCTCTGTAGTTCCATTAAACTTTGCAAATTCGAGTAAAATTCCTGTCACTGCTGTTCCAAATCCAGTACCCACTTTCAATCCTACAGAAGAACAGGAATACATCATTCCCGTCACACGTTTTCCGAACTTCAGTGCAGAATAGTCATCAGCAGCCGCAATAAGAGCATTCACTCCGCCTCGCATTGGTGCAGTTCCAGCTGACTTTCCTACAAGACCGATAACAATTGCTATGAAACAGAATTCTGTATTCCCGCCGATGAGCGCCAGAATACCTCCTGCGATTCCAAATACTGCTCCCCAGATTGAAACCCTGCGAATGCCAAATTTTTCTGTAAGCTGGGGTACAAAAAGAAGAATGATCATTGCCGGGATCATACCAACCATGCTCAATGTTCCCAGCAATCCGGCATTGTTCAGTTTATATGTTGTATAATAGATACCAAGACCACTTGTTACTCCACTTGCTAGATACATAACGAGATACCAAACCAGGAGCATAATAAAATATTTATTTTTAAAAAGGAGCATAACCGACTCTATAAATCCGATCTTATTCTCTTTTTCCGTTTCATTTCCACTTTCCATCAGTTCACTGTCTGATAATTCTTTTACCGCTAAAACAGGAATAAAAAGAAAAACAAAACAGATCAAAGAATAGATCAATGACACGATCGTCCATCCGTGCTGTCCCCCGCCAAAATACTCTACCAGGTCAGATGTAAATGTACCGATCAAAATAACAGCCAATCCCGCAAAAATAAAACGGTAACTTCCCAATTGGACACGTTCTTTTTGATTTTTTGTTACGAGTGCAGTTAAAGAGGAGTATGCAATATTGCTCATCGTGTAAAATACAACTCCCATAAGTGTATAGGCGATAAATATATACACATACTGCGTGTTCTTTGTAAAACCAGACGGTACGTTAAACAGCAAAAAGGTAAAAAAAGCTACCGGGAAAGCGCTGAGTGCATACCAGAATCTCGCCTTTCCCATTTTACTCTTTGTCCGATCGATAATCCTCCCCATTATAACATCTGATACTCCATCCAAAAATTTAGAAAGCATCATGATAACGCCGATCACTCCTGAGCGTATTCCTAAAGTATTCGTACAATAGATCATAATAAATGATGCCACAAAGGTCCAACAATAATTAGATCCAAGATCCCCGACTCCGTATCCCACCTTCTGGATAAGGGTTAAATATTTTTTTTCTGACGTATTTTCCATTCCTCTTTTCCACCTTTCTCATAAAATTTGTTAAAATATAGTTTCCGAAAACATATGATAAAAGTCAATTTAATATTACTTTTTTCTCCGAAATATCCAATAATAAAAACAGGACACAACCACCACTTTATATCAAAAACGCGCCAAAATACTGCAAAGCACTTTCATACAGATCTCATTCTATAGTATAATAAGCCTAACACAAGAATGGAAATTCGATCAGTCCACCAGAAGGGAGTTCAGAATACATGCACAATACCACTAGTTATCAAAATATGTATCCAGGTCCTCAAAATGCATTCGATATTTATTATTCTGACAGTTCCATATCAGCTCTATATGAGCTAAAATCCCCCTATCTGCTGATAAAAGAAGTATTTGACTATGACAGTGATCTCTTTAAGACATATGCAGAGGCTCCTCACTTTTTTTACCAGAATGAGCAAGTGCTCTCAGAAACTATTAAAAATTTTTCCCGACGACATCAACACAACTTTTTTGAGATCATGTTTGTAATGAGGGGAAGTACAGAACAAAAGATCGAGGACCAAAAATACCTCTATCATGAAGGACAGTGCTGTCTACTGGATCATTCGGTCCGTCATCGTGAATTACCTTTCCAAAATACTACTCTATACTTTTTAATGCTTTCAGATGATTTTGTTTCTAAATTAATGGCAAATGATCTTTCCATTAACAAGGAAGGGGTCCTCAGCCAAAGACAAAATAAAATATATGACTTTTTTCGAAGATCATTAAACAATCGAGAGAAACAATACCTTGATTTTTATCCAAAAGTTCCTGTTGACAGGATCACTCCTGCACTGGAAGATCTCTTTGACCGATTATCGGAAGAAAACCAGCATTTTTCTTTCGGAAGTTATGCCGCAGCGCAAGGTATGATATCTAAAATTTTAGGGATAATGCTTGATTACTCTCTTTATACTTCACGTAAAATATCCGGGGACAATAGTAAAGATGAATATTTATTTATACAGATTCAAAGGCTTCTGGAATCCCACCGCGGTAAGATCAGCCGTCAGGAAATCTCGGATATCCTTCATTACAGTGACAGTTATCTGAATAAAATCGTCAACCGTTTTGTGGGAATGAGTTTGCTTGAATACCGAAAATTTTTTATGATCAAAGAAGCTGCACGCCTGCTTTCCTGCACTGACAAAACAATCTCGGAGATCATTGATGATCTGGGATTCTCAGGGCACACCTATTTTAATAGCTTTTTTAAAAAACAATACGGTGTTACGCCTGCCCAATATCGGAAAAACAGCCAGCTACGATCAAAATGAGGATCCTTTTTTCGTTAATTGGAACAGATCAACTAAATATCCTATTTTATCTTTTATGAAGAGTATTGTATTGATAATTGTGTTTATTTATTGAAGTTTTGAAAATATTAGATTTCGTTTTCAAAGCTCTAGTTGGTGGTTTTACAACTGTTACAATTGCTTCAGTTGTTTTTGCAGGTATTATTGTACCTATGATTTTTTAGGAGGTAGAGAGATGAAGAAAATAATAAAATGTGGTCAGCTATTTACAGCAGAGGATGAAAGTGTTCAACACAATATGTGTATTGTGATAGAGGATAATATAATTATAGATGTTATCAAAGAAAATTTGTGCAAGGATGAAGGTGAAGTTATTGATTTAACAGATAAGTTTATAATGCCCGGATTAATTGACGCCCATGTACATGTATGTTTAGATGGTTCACCCACAGTAGATCCTATGTATCATAAACTTCCAGAAGAAGTTACAATCAGTGCTATGTTAGAGGCTAAAAAGGATCTTATGGCTGGATTTACTACTATAAGAGATGAAGGTGGAGTTAATTTTTCTGATATAGCAGTTAAGAAGGCTATTGATAATAAACTCATAAAAGGACCAAGAATGTTTGTTTCGGGTCCGGCCCTAACTTCTATAGGTGGACATGGTGATAGTCATTTTAGTCCCCAAATTTTGAATGCATCTTTGGGAATTGTTGTGAATGGAGCGGATGAGGCAAGAAATGCTGCCAGATTAAATTTAAAGTATGGAGCAGATCAAATAAAACTTTTTGCAACTGGAGGTGTTATGTCATTCGGAGATGAGCCAGGTGCAGCAGAATTAACATTTGACGAAATGAAGGCGGCATTAGAGATTGCTAATTTAAAGGGAAGAATTTCATCAGCACATGCACATGGAGCAGAAGGAATCAAAAATGCTATCAAGGCAGGCGTAACATCTATTGAACATGGAATGCTCATAGATGAGGAAGCAATGGAGATGATGGTAGAACATGGTGTATATTTAATTCCTACAATAATTGCGGCAGAACGAATTATTGAATTTGGGAAAAAAGGTGCACTTCCAAAATGGATGGCCGAAAAGGCGGAGGAATGTTTAAAAAATCATGGAAAGCATATTAAAAGAATGATTGATATGGGAGTTAAGATTGGATTTGGCTCAGATGCTGGATGTGCATTCGACAATCATGGTGATCAGGGTTTTGAGTTTGAGTTAATGACAAGGTATGGATTTTCTCCAGCTGGTGCACTACTTTCTGCAACAAAGGTAAATTCTGAACTTCTAAAACTACAGAACCAGATTGGAACAATTCAACCGGGAAAATTGGCAGATATTGTTGGATTTGATAAAAATCCATTGGAAGATATTTCTGTTATGACAGAGTGTTCATTTGTTATGAAAGATGGAGAAGTTTACAAATCATGAAATAATATAGAGTGATTTTAAAATAGCTATGATATTAGGGTACAGTAAACTGTGCTTTATGTCATAGCTATTTTATCTTATGCTTTATGTTGTTAACTTAATCATACTATTTTATGTAGAGATAAAGACGTTAGAGATATTATAAGACATTTTTTAGATAGTCAATCAGGGCAGCTTGTTCTTTGCTATCTGGCATTGCCACTTGGTATAAAATGTTTATTGTAAAATATAATTACCCAAAGTTGCAAAGTAAAAATGGACAAAGTTGCATGTTCATTTTGGACAATGTTGCAAAACATTGGATGAGCGGTTCTTAGGAACGGTGTAGCGCCTAAGTGGTAGCCACCAAGTGTGAACCTTCAAAAAGATCCATTGCAGACATTATCAAAAACCATTAACCTTATCTTTATTGTAGTCCAAACAATAAAGACAAGGAGGAAAGGAGAATGTCAACTACAATGGATCAGATACATCATATCAGAGATATGTTCTACCGGCAAGATAAGAACATTTCTGAAATCGCATCTGAGACCGGCCTTAACTGGAAAACGGTCAAAAAATATGTGGATATGGAGGACTTTAACAATCCATCTCCCAAACCTGCATCATCAGAGGTTCACGAATCCAAGCTTGACCCATTCAAACCTTTGATTGATGAATGGCTGCAGGCAGACAAGCTTGCACCAAGAAAGCAACGGCATACAGCCAAAAGAGTATTTAAACGCCTCAAGGATGAAGCAGATGGTTTCGGCTGCAGTTATCGGCTTGTTGCCTTATACGTCAAACAGAAGAAAGAGGAACTACGGCTAAAAAGAACCGATGGCTATATCCCTCTTAATCATCATCCCGGCGAAGCCCAGTCAGACTTTGGAACAGCCGATTTTTATGAAAATGACAGGCTTCATCACGAGGCTAAGTACCTTGTGCTCAGTTTTCCCTACAGTAACGGAGGTTTCCTCCAGCTTAATTATGGCGAAAACATGGAATGTCTTCTGGAAGGACTGGTTGCCATATTTGAGCACATCGGTGGTGTTCCCACGGAAATCTGGTTTGACAATACCAGAACCATTGTTACCGAAATCATCAAAGGTGGCGGGCGTAATGTAACAGAGCGGTTTCAACGCTTTTGTGAACACTACCGCATTAAGCCGGTTTTTATGAATCCTGAATCCGGATGGGAAAAAGGAAACGTGGAAAACAAGGTTGGCTACCTGCGGCGCAACGAACTTGTACCGGTACCCCGCTTTGATGATCTTGTGAAAGAAAACAAGCATCTTCTGGATCGTTGTGAAATCGATATGCAGCGTGAGCACTATGATGACGATGATGACCGCTTTATCAGTAAACTGTTTGAAGAAGATAAGGCTCGTTTACTGCCGCTTCCTTCCGTTCCGTTTGATACGGCACTTTACACAACGGCAACAACGGATAAATATGGAAAGTTTACTCTTGACGCAGGAAAGCACCGTTATTCTGCTTCACCGGCTTTCTGTGAGTCCATTGTAAATCTCAAGATTACATCCTCTGATGTGATTGTCATGGACAAAGATATGCACGAAGTGGTGCGTCATAAGCGCCTTTACGGCAATGAACATGAAAGAATGGACTGGCTGCCATACCTTACATATATCGCCAGGAAACCCCGTTCTCTTCGAAACAGCGGCATATATGACATGATGCCACAAACCATGCAGATATACATGGATAACTGCGAAAGCAAGGAACGCGGACGTGTCCTGAAGGTGCTTGCAGAACTTACGGAAAGAACCGGGTTTGCTAGTGCTGTCAGAACAGTTGACGAAGCAGTCCGGCTGAATGCCACAGATCCGGACAGTCTGCAGAGCCTTTACAGGCGAACCTATGCAGATGTACCGCTTCTGCCTCCGCTTGAAAACAAAGTTTTACTGCCACAGCAGAAGGTCATTCCGTTCAGAAATGATCTGAAAATGCTGGATGCCGCCCTTAAGAAGGGAGGTGTCTCAAATGGCTGATATAGAAAAATCCATTGCAGCATGCTGCAAACAGCTCAAGCTGTCCACGAACTTTGCAGGACAGGCTTTCGAGCAGAAAGGAGACACACCGCAGGAATACCTTTTAAACCTCCTGACAAACGAAATTGAATACCGTACAGCAAAAAGGAAGAGCAAGTTCCTCAATACCGCCGGCTTCCCACGTAGATACCGCGTGGAGGAATTCAGGGCAGATGAGATAGATTTCCCGGAAGACGTCAGCTTCCAAAGCCTGTTAGACCTGGAGTTTTATCATACAGGAAAAAATGTCATCATGTATGGAGGAACAGGAACCGGTAAAACAATGCTTTCCATTCTGATTGGAATGTCTGCATGTAATCAGGAAATTCCGGTAAGATTCTACCGCACTGCCGGACTTATCAATCTCTTTTCCGAGAGTCAGAGCAGCGGAAAGCTTACTGCACTGAAAAAGAAGCTTAACAGTGCCCGGATACTGATTCTGGATGAATTCGGATATGTTCCGTATGACCGCACCGGTTCACAGCTTCTGTTTGATTATCTTTCTGAGATACACGAGCAGAAATCGGTGATTTTAAACACGAATCTTGAATTCTCACAGTGGGTGAACGTTCTTTATGACCAACGGATGACAACAGCACTGATTGGCAGGCTCACCCACCATGTGGAACTGATTCTGTTCCCGGGGATCAATAATCGGTTACGTGAATCAAGCATCAATGCAACTCTTTCAAGAATCAGCAGTCAGGAGGCAGGTAACAATGGCTAAAAATAAAAAAGTTATCAAAGAACAGAAAAAATATCAAAACCTTCAGGAACGCTATGAGGAGATGAATGATTATCTTCTTGATCTCATAGAAGATCACCGATGCGCAGAAGAAGATCTGAGATATCTAAATGATTTTATCCATTATAAAGAGCTGGATGAGGAGTTCCGCTATTTCAGGGAACATGCACATGAAGATGAAAACTCGGAACTTCCGTTTCCATATCTCACGCTATAACAACTAAATATGGTCTGCAATGGCTATGTAGCTGGCAGAATAGCTGCCAGCCGAGGCCTTGCAACTTTCTCCAATTTGGAGATGCAACATTCTCCAAAAATATTTTGCATTTTTCTCCAAAAAGTGCTTGCAAAAAACAACGTTGTTGAAAAAGGGCTTGTCGGCAGTTCTGGCGGGAACCATGGTTCTGGGGCTTGCAGCCTGCGCAAGCGGTTCTGGCGGGGATTCGAAGGACGAAGGCGGCGACAAGAGTGTGACGCTTAAGTGGCAGCAGTGGTGGGCAGTGGAATGTCCGGAAGGCTACGTGCAGGACATTGTGGACAAGTACGAAAAAGAGACTGGCATCAAGATCGAACTGCTGAGCGCGCCGTTCGCGGATACAAAGACGCAGATTACCTCAGGAGCCAGTACCGGAACGGTAGCGGATATCGTCAGCGTAGACAGCAGCTGGGTATACGATTTTGCGGACCAGGGCATCCTGACAAATCAGTCGGATCTGATGGACAAGGATGGCTTTGACCAGGACATCATCGACAGCGAGTGGCAGGTGGACGGCTCTACATACGCGGTTCCAGTCGTTAACTTTGCTTATCCGATGTATGCGAACCAGGATATTCTGGATGAGGCCGGGGTTACAGAACTTCCTAAGACTTGGTCCGAATTCGAGGCGGCATGCCAGAAGATTAAGGATGCAGGCTACTATCCATTTGCGCTGAATCTGGATACGACGTCTCCATCAGGAATCCAGAATTCTTACATGGGATTTGCATGGGCATCCGGCATCAAGATCAAGGATGAGGACGGCAATTACAATATCGCTGACAATGCGGATATGAAAGCATTTGCAGAGTATATGAAGGGATTAAATGACAAGGGATATATCTATCCAGGCATGAGTTCTCTGACAGAGGCTGATATGTCTTCCAAGTTCTGCAGCGGCGAGATTGCGTTCCATATCAACTCTGCGGCTCTTCTTACTTCCTACCGCAAGGAAGCTCCGGACATGAACATTACAGGAGCGCCGATTCCGGTTAAGGATGACTACACAGGCGACAAGGGAATGTGCGTTGCAAGCTGGGCTTTTGGAGTAACGGAAAAGAGCGAGCACAAGGCAGAGGCTATGAAGTTTATCGAATATCTGTTAAGCGGAGCGGACGGAAAAGACGGATCCATCTGTGCAGACCTGGCAGTGACACAGTCCGCATTCCCGAACAGCACGCTTGCGAAGCCGGATTACAGTGGAGCGGATGAAGTATTCCAGGACATCTACGACATGTATCAGGGTGGCTATCCGATCAATGAGTTCACGGGCATGAAGGAAGCAAATACCATCATGACAGACTACATCAATGAACTTGTGCCATATATGGATGGCAAGCAGGATGTGGATACCTTCCTTGGCAAGGTGCAGAAAGATATTGATGAGGTATATGGCAAGTAAGCGAACGAGAAGTTAGCATCCAATTGTAATGAAATGCGAAAATGGAGTCATAGTTCTTGTGGCTCCATTTTCCTTTATAGAAGAGATCAGATGGAGTGAGATAAACTGATGAAAAACAAGAGCGGTTTAAAATTGAAAAAACAGATTACGCCATATTTATACCTGTCTCCCACAGTGATCTTAATGCTGGTCCTGCTGGTGGTCCCCATCTGCCTGATCGTGAAGTATTCCTTCCAGAATAATGCGATCGTAGTGGCCGACCCTGTATTCGTAGGACTGGATAATTATATAGAAATCCTGGCAGACAGCGAGTTCGTGGGCGCAGTCAAGACCACGTTTATCTTCGTGGTAGTGAGCGTCGTGGCCCATATTGTCCTGGGGATGTGCTTCGCGCTTCTCCTGAACACGAAGTATTTCAAATCAAGGACGAAGACCATTGCCAGAGTCATCTATGTCCTTCCATGGGTATTCACGGCATCGGTAATTGCGATTTTGTGGAAATTGATGCTGCAGCCCGCCGGGATCGTGGATTATCTGCTTTCCTTCCTGAATCTGGCCACAAAGGATACGGAGTGGCTGAGCAATCAGAGTGTTGCGCTGGCGACCATTACCTTTGTCAATATCTGGTGCGGATACCCGTTTTACATGATCAGCATTCTGGCCGGATTGCAGGGCATATCGGAGGATCTGTATGAAAGTTCCGCGCTTGACGGGGCCACAAAATGGAAATCCTTCTGGCATATCACGATTCCCCAGCTTAAGCCTATCCTGATCAGCATCGCCATGCTTGACTTTGTGTGGACGCTTCAGTCTTTTGCGGTTATCTGGATGATGACAGGAGGAGGGCCGGTCAATTCGACGCAGACGCTCAGCATCTACATCTACAAGTTGGCATTTAACAGCAGCCAGTATGGCATTGCATCCGCGGTGGCGGTGCTTCTGCTGATCGTATGCGTGGTCGTAGCCATTTTCTATGTCAAGCAGCAAAAGAAAGCGAGGGAATAGGCATGGTAGGAAGTTACAAGAAGCCGATTAAGGTGATTTTGAGTATTTTACTGATTCTGGGCGGAGCCTTCGCGGGATTTCCGGTTTTATGGATGTTCATATCATCTTTAAAGTCTAACACGGAGATATTCTCCTGGCCGCCGACCTTTATTGACAAATCATTCAGCCTGCGTTCCTATATCGAGATTCTGACGGATGCGGAAAAGGTCCGGTATTTCCTGAACAGTTACTTTGTATCAGCCGTCGTAGTGGTGCTGACGCTGGTGATCGGGATTCTGGCCGCTTATGCGTTCAGCCGGTTTGATTTCCCGTTAAAGGGACTGATCAATACGCTGATCGTAAGCGTGCAGGCGGTTCCCCCGATCGTGCTTTTGATTCCGTATCTAAGCCTGATCGTGTCGCTGAAACTGTTTAATACATATTGGGCCCTGATTCTGACCTATCTGGTATTCACGCTGCCGTACTGCATCCTGATGATCACCGGATATTTCAACACGCTTTCTACGGATCTGGATGAAGCCGTCATGATCGACGGAGGATCCCGCATGAAAGCGCTGTGGAAGATTCTGGTTCCGGTGTCCGTGCCTGGCCTGGTATCCGTTGGAATGTACACCTTCATGCAGGCATGGAATGAGTACCTGTTTGCCCTGGCCCTGACCCAGACCACCAATATGCGTACGGTGCCGATCGGCATCAACATGCTGATGGGGCAGCATACCTACGACTGGAGCCAGATGATGGCGATGAGTTTCTTAGGCTCTCTTCCGGTATTGATTCTGTTCATCTTCTTCCAGAAATACTTTATCGCCGGAATGTCATCGGGAGCGGTAAAAGGATAACAGGACAGAAAAAAAGAGAGAAAGGAAATGTAGGAAAATGGGTGAAAAGATAGCATTAGGGTTCCACACTTGCGTTGATTTTGAAATGACTTGGGACGCAAAGGTGGTGGAGCAGATGATCCGGGAGTTTGACGTCCGGGATGCCGATCTTGTAGACGGCGATATTCCAATTGACTCGGTGCGGGCGCTTCTCATATCCAGCCTGTGGCATATGAAGCGGGGAATGGGATGCGAGCTGGTGCCCGACACGAACCAGATCTGCCTGGACTTCGCTAATCGGTTCCAGTACCGCGTCACCATCGGCGGGACGGCGACACGCGCCGCGATCGCGATTAGCAAGCTAGGATACGAGAGTGCGATCCAGTTATGCTGCTTCAACCGTTATATGAAGGAGTTTCTGCCAAAGGAAATCCATTATATGGTAGGTGTTCAGCATGAGAGGGAAGAAGTCTATCCTCATGTCATCCTGTCCTATCAGGGCGGGGTGCGTATCCGGGCAAATGACATTGATTTTACGACGCCCCGGGAGAACCGGGTGATGTTTTCCCGGGATATCGACAGCCTGCTGATAGAAGTTTCTGAAGATTACGCGCCGATGATACAGGATGCGGAAGCATTCCTCTTATCCTGCTTCAGCGAGATCCTGGATGAGGAGATTCTGGAAGACCGCATGGACCGGACCCGGAGGCTCCTTGGGACGCTTCCCAAGGACGCCGTCGTCGTGATGGAGGATGGATGCTATATTCGCAAGGATTTCCGCGTCTATGTGCATCAGGCGCTGCGGGACGTGGTGGACGTTCTGAGTATGAACGAGGACGAACTGCAGGAATACATCCAGCGCAGGATCGACATTCTGAATGTGGAAGAGGTTCTGGGTGCGGTAAGAGAGGTGTATGAGAAGGTGAAGGTTCCGACGCTTCTGGTCCATTCGGCCGCATGGGCGCTGACCTATGGGGAAGATGCCAGAAAGTATGAGCGCGCCCTGGAAGGCGGCATCACGATGGCAGCCACCCGCTTCTGGCGAGGGGATGATTTTGGAAGAAAGGAGTATGAGGAGACGGGGCGGCTGGCAGCAAAGGAAGAGGGACAAAGATTCCGTCAGGAGATTGAGGAGCGGGCAGGGGAGGCGGTCTGCTGTGTTCCCTGCAAGGACTTACGTTTCGTGGAGAATCCAACGGTGGTCGGCCTGGGAGACTTCTTTGCGGGCGGCCTGCTTCCGCAGCTGACTAAGGACCGGCGCATATAGGCGCAGAACAATGGATGATAATTAAAGATTAGAAGAAAGGATGATTTTATGTACGAGAGAGTGGAAAATATTTTAAAAATGGCAGAGGAGAGCAACACTTCAGCCATAGCATTTATATGTATGGATGATACGATGGCAAGATCCGTCGTATGCGCGGCGGAGGCGACGAATACGCCGGCGATCATCATGCTCTATCCGGAGCATGTCACGATCCAGAAGACCTGTAACCTCAGCGGATTCGCAGCCATGGTAGAGGAGATGGCCAAAGAGGCCAAAGTTCCCATCGGCTTGCATGCGGATCATGATTATACCTATGACGCGATCATCAACACGGTCAATAAGGGATTCCGTTCGGTCATGATGGATGGCTCCATGAATGATCTGGATACGAATATTGCCCTTACCAAGAAAGTCGTAGACAAGGCGCATGAACTGGGGGCCATCGTAGAAGGAGAGATCGGGCACGTAGGTATCGCGGCAAATGCGGATAACAACAAGGAGGACCTATATACCAAGGCGGATGCCGCGGAAAAGTTCTGCCGGGAGACATGCGCGGATTCTCTGGCAATCTCCATCGGAAACGCCCATGGAGAGTATAAGGATACGCCGAACCTAGACATCGCAAGGCTGGAAGAGATTCACGCAGCCGTGAATGTCCCGCTGGTACTCCATGGCGGCAGCGGTATTCCGGATGAACAACTCTTGATTGCATTTTCAAAAGGAATCCGCAAGTTTAATCTGGGAACAGAATTCCTGGGAAGATACTATGACGCGGTGGCAGAGTTCGTAAAAGAAAACGCCAAGAACCCGGATCCAGTAAAGATCATCAACCTGCCGGAATACGCAAGGGCGCGTCTTGTGCCATATCTGGAAGAAAGAATGAAGACCCTTTGCAGGTTCTAAAAACCAAAAGTCTTAAAACACAATTGAATTCGTTGTATATAAAAGTTATAATGCTTATAGGAAAAATCATCCAGAGCACCTTATTTTCATCAGGGGGAGGACAGAATACACAGGATATGGATATTCTCCAATTCCACAGAAGGAACATAAAAATATGAGTGAAAAAAGCGTAATCGATAATATACAGAAGCACTATCGCGAATTCTCGCCTACAGAGCGGAAGGTAGCGGATTGTGTATTAAGACATCCAAATCAGGTAACAGAATATACGGTCAAGGAACTGGCTATGGCAAGCGGGGTAAGCGAGGCGACCGTCGTGCGGATGTGCCAGCATGCGGGATACACCGGCTACTGGCCGTTTCGTACCATGCTGGCCCGCGATATGGGAATGATGGGAAGAGAAGAAAAAAGGGATAATGACCAGGCCAATATCGTGGCCGGCATATTCCGGAAATATGCGGATATCATGCAGAATCTCAGCAGCAAGATCGATCTGGATGCCATGAGCACATGCGCCAGGCTGATTGACAATTGCCATGAGGTGCATGTGATCGCGGCGGGAGATACAGGAACCCTGGCGAAGCATATGGGATTCTGTCTGGGCAGGATCGGGATCAAGGCGACTTACAGCGGACTTGCGGATTATTATCTGAATACCATCAACCTTGCCGATGAGAATGACGTGCTGATCGCCATATCAAAGTCGGGGATAACCAAGACGGTCATTCAGGGAGCCGAACTTGCGAAGGAAAAGGGGCTGAAGGTGATCGCCATTACAGAATACGGCAACTCGAAGCTGGGAGAATTGGCAGATCACGTCCTTCTTTCCAAAGGGGATTCCTCCCGCTTTGATTATTATAAGAACTATAATCACTTAAGCGAGACGGCGGTGATCGAGGCGCTTCTGGAACTGGTCAAGAACGTGGACAAGATCGTGGAGAAACGTGCGGACCAACTGGAGTTTATGCTCTCAGAGGCGAAATTATAGCAAGTTTGTGCAAGAATGTAAGGCGCGGGATAGAAAAAGCGCCGCAATAGGATAGAGAGTTTTTAGAGTAGGCTGTGGCAGAAGATACAAGTTATGTTTTGCCGTAGCCTTATTTTCGTACGGCATATTACTTATCCTGTGACCAAAGGACATTGGATGGAATATAATATTACAACTAGTTCTATATCGGGAGGCATTATGCAGACAGTCACCCAAAAAACGCTGGAAGACACGATGTATTATGGGGATATCCCTGTATTTGTCTATAAGATCAACTATCCTTCCTTTACCACCACATGTGACGAAACCGCCGGCAGGGCCATAAATGCCTACTATGCCAAGAGTGCAATGGATACGGAGGAATATTGCCGGAATATCCTATTTGCGCAGGCAGCAGAGGATAAAAGGTATCATCAAGATGGGCTGCCATTCAACAGCTATACCCTGGAGGTGGTCTATCAAATTACTTATAATGCCGGGTGCATTACCAGTTTATATACGGATACCTATACCTATATGGGAGGGGCGCATGGCGAGACAAAGCGGACATCCGACACATGGGACTTTGTGACTGGGAATCGGTTAAAACTGGCAGACGCCTACCCGCTTACGCCTGCTTCTCTGTACCAACTGCACAGATCGATAGCAAGGCAAATCGCTAAACGGTTAAGAGAAACCCCAGGCTCATATTTTGTGGATTACAGATCTCTGTTAAGGGATACTTTTAATGTGAATAGTTTTTATTTACAGCCGGGCAGCGGAGTTATCTATTACCAGCAGTATGACATAGCGCCATATTCCACGGGAATCCCGGAATTCTATTTTCCTCTGCGTTAACCCCTATTTTTGTGCAATATGTAGAAAAACAAGGACGAGCCACAAAAGTTTTGAAAATAGTTGACAACATGGCTGTCAATTCAAGAATCAAGCATTTGGGTCTGCCTGCAGTGAGAGGCGAAGAAGTGTATATAGCAAGGATAGCGGAACATTTCCTATGACAAGAACGGAAAGAAGCGTCCTATCAATCCGTTCTTGTTGGCAGACAGCGCCAATCCATACGAGGTTATGCCAGTTGCAGGAATGCTGTCAAACCCGAAGGAATCGTTTCTTTTTGTATCTTTTATTCCGATTTTTCCAAAGTTCTCACCGGCTTACCGTATGCGCCTTCGTATGCTCTGCCCCAGCCGGTTATTACGGAGAACAGCAGTACCAGGAACAACGAGAAGCAGTAAAACATGAATCCGCTTACCTGGGTAACGGATAAGGCATCTGCATATTCATATCCGGCCGTAAGGGAAGTTCCGATGAATACGAATACGCTCAGAAACGGAACTGCCAGGACGATGGAATTGGCAAATCCATCCAGCAGATTGGCCCGGCGGTATGGGTGCAGGCCTACACGTTTCCCAATCTCGTTCTGGATCTTTCCGAAGGTAGCCATGGAGGCGCTGGTCACGCCGCCGAAGAACATGGTTGTGATGGAGATCCCAAGCATCATGGCAATCTCTGCACCGCGGGTAGTCTGGCCAAATTTGCTGTCCAGGATCATATTGGTAATCTTCTCCAAGGCTCCGGCAGCAGTGAGTACGCCCATGATTCCATATACGGAAAGTACAAGGGTGATGGTTGCGATCATCCCATTGATACCATCGGTGAGGAATCCGGCAGGCGCGCCGTCCTTGACGGATAGGATGCTGCTTGGGGGCAGAAGGTGGAAAGCCAGTCCCACGATGGTTCCCAGAATCAGTCCGACGGTAATGGCTTTATAAATATTTCTGGTTTTTATGGCGGTAACCAGCATCACCACTACAGGAACCAGCATGACCAGCGTGGCAGGGTTCATATTTTGAGTAAGTATCTCCTCTGCGCCGCTGCCAAGCGTTCCGCCGCCTCCAAATATCCAGAACAGTACAAAAGAGATCGCACCGGCAGTTAGCGAGTATTTCAATCGGCTGGTCACGCACCCGCCTACATCCGCGAAGCCGGATTTTTTCGTGTATTCTTGGGTGCCCGCAGATATAATCGTCGTATCAGAGATGGGAGCCAGGTTGTCGCCAAAGATTCCGCCGGATACGATGGCGCCTGCCAGTGCGGACGGATTGCTTCCCAGCAGGATGCCGGCTGCGTAGAAGATAGGGAAGCAGGTGAACATGGTTCCCAGGGAGGAGCCGGTAGCGGAAGCTATGATACATACGGCAAAAAAGGTAAATGCCGTAAATAAGCCGCCGCCCACATGCAGTTTATCGGCGAGCCATACAAAGCCGGTGGAAATATTGGCAGCCTTGATCATGGCAGAAAACATGCCGATGATCAGCAGCAGGACGGTAACCGGAATGGCCTCTTTCGCGCCGTCATAGACGGCTTCCCAGAAGCGGTCATAGTGTCCTTTCTTAGTGAAGACGGCGCTGATTAGCAGTGCCACGAAGGCTCCCATTGCAAGCGCGTACATTTCAAATGCTTTCAATACGATAAAATATAAGATGCAGAAGAATAGGAAGATGCATACCGGAAGGAATGCAACCATCCATCCCCCTCTGAATTCGAGTTTTTTCTTTTCCATATCAGGTGTTTCTCCTTTGTAGTGTTAACTTTGTTCCTCTTTCGTGATATTCATATGCATAATATTACGGTATTTTGAGCCTACGGTACGCTCTAACTCAAACGGCTCGCCCTGTGGAGTCGGAAATTGCTTAAGGAACGTGCGGATTGCGTGAATATCGTCCTCTGCCAGTTCAAACTTGAATATCTGCGCGTTGGATTCTACGTGCCTGCTGTTGCGGACTCCTACGATAGCGCCGGCAACGCCGTCCTGGCTTAGGATGTACTTGGTTGCGACATTGGAAATGCTGGCGTCATATTTTTCCGCAATTCCCTTTAGAAGTACAAGCAATTCCTGGTAACCATCCCAGCCCAGAGAATCTTCGATGATCTGAAGGTATTTTACTTGGGAACGGGTCTCGGGCTCCGCGGCTTTCCTGCCCATCCATTTCTCTGCCAGGAATCCGCCGGAGAGGGTCCCGTAGCATAATAGCTTGATATCATTTTCTTTGCAGTAGTCCAGCATTTTCCGCTCCGTACGGCGGTCAAATACGGAATACTGCGCCTGCATGGAGACTACCGGAATTCCGGCATCCACCAGTTCTTTTAAATGTGCTGTATCAAAGTTAGTCACGCCGATGTTGCGGCTTTTCCCCTTTTCTTTTAAGCGCATCAGGTCGCCTGCAGTCTGGATACATCCCGGCACATCATAGTCCCACCAGTGGAACTGCACCAGATCCAGGGTGTCCCGGTTCAGGCGCATCAGGCTCCGGTCGATGATCTTTTCAGTAAATTCATAGTTTACCTGGCTTAAGTAATTAATATCCGGTACATATTTCGTATGTATCTGGATATCGTCAGCGGAAAAGCCATGGCCGTTCTTGAGTTCCGTTACAAACTGGCCGATGAATTCCTCCGCGCCTGTGTAGATATCCGCACAGTCAAACGTCGTAAATCCTTGCTCTACCAGCATGTGAAACGCCTTCATAACATCCTTAAGATCCAGGCTGCCCTGCAGGCTGTGGCCTTTTGATAACTGCCAGCAGCCATTTAACACCCTGCTGATCGTATAATCCTTGGCTAATTCCATTCTCTGTGTCATTTTTTTCCCTCCATATCGAAACTTAATTAGTCTTCATTTCCCTTATAAATATCTTCCACAGTACAGTCGGCGTGGCTGAATGTCCGCTTACCGATCCGCGTAATCTTAAAACGTGCGCCGCAATTGGGATCCGGACAAGCGATCACGCTATCCGAGAGCATCCAGTCATTTTCATGCAGTTCTCTTTGCTTAGCCGGAAGAAGCGGAAGCAGGGCGGCAAGGGAATACATGGAAAATGAGGTGGTCTGCGGAAAGACCAGATTTTCTCCGATGACCAGGAAGTAGTCCCCTTCCTTATGGCTGCATACCATGGGCTTGTCTGAGGCGATAACCTCGACCTTTAAATCGTACAATGTAAATTCATCATGCTTCATAGATAAACATCCTTTCCGGCGAAATAAAAAAACCTGTCCTTGAATAGATTC
>ENA-OPRR01000605-OPRR01000605.1-human-gut-metagenome-genome-assembly--contig:-NODE-605-length-36095-cov-21.143424_pt1 | contig 36095 bp, 56 predicted proteins | sample MGYA00241796_ERZ501883 | MGnify/ENA primary metagenome ERZ501883 (study PRJEB25962, sample SAMEA2042406) | human gut metagenome | biome: human gut; feature: human-associated habitat; material: faeces...
ACCCACTGGGTTATTTTGGGTTTCTGAAAAACCCACTGGGTTATTTTGGGTTTCTTTGGAAGCAAATGCTTCTTTTGTTTCCTTTTGCTTAGCAAAATAAGCATTTGCTTTTTTTGCTTTCGTTTGCTTTTCAGAAAAAGCATTTGTTTCTTCTGTTTTTTGAGGTCTGCCCCCATTTTGCCCATTTAATTTATTTCTTTCTACAATAGATAAGTATTTTTCATAATCTCTGTCAAATTGCGCTTTAAACGGCTTAAAAGCAACCCTTATCAGTGTATTATCAATTTCTGATAAGTCAAAAGACATACCATTATGTTTCAATCGTTGATACTTGATAATTGTTTTAATCAGTTCGCCCGCTTCCTGATTATTTAAATCATCAAAAACGTCTAAAGAATCTAAATGTAGGATAAATGATTTTTTTTGCATGGTCGTGTAGAAAAATAAAAGAGGTTCATTTTTAGCTACGACCCTAAAAACAAACCTCTTTACGGTAATATACCGTGAATATCTTCTTTGTTGGTCGTAGTCAACACCACAAATATACGATTATTTTTTTTTAATTTCGCCTTAACATGTTATTTTCTCTCTCAAATATTTCTCTTTCCATTCTTTTTCTGATTATTTCCTTCCTTCTGTTTTCTTTTTCTTTTTTTTCAAAGTGCGCTAATATTTCCTTCAATCTCATGTATTTTTGTATGTCGTTATAATAATAAGACATTGAAAAAGCCATAGCCAAAGCAGATATTGAAGGGAATATATCAAAGAAAAATTCACATGTAGAAATACTTAAATAAGGCAAAAACCATATTCCCAAAAATAATACAGCAAAATTTATTATTAATATTACTAACAAGATAACGAAAATTCCCATCATAATTTTAAAATTTTAAGTGTTTTCCCTTTTGATTCTTTTTTTACTGATTCGTATATCAACGGAAATTCAGTTTTTAGCTTCTCAGTGTCTATTGTGTTGCGTGTATAGTCCTTAATTGTAGCCACTCTTACGCCTTCACATACTAATTCGTTGCAATTGTTGAAAAGTAACGCAATTTTGTTTTCTAAATCTTCTTTCTCCTTCTCCAGTATTTTTATTTTATTTTTTATCTCGTTATAGCTATTGACTAATTCCATGTATTCAGGAGAAATGTTCAAAGATATTGTTTCAGAGGTATTTGTAATATTAAAAATATCCTCTTTGTTAATTGGAGCCGGTGGAACCCCTTTAAGTATGTGATTTTCTGTGAATTCTTTAGCCCCATTTAAAAGATACTCGAATAAATCTTTGTCAAAATCGAACATCCTCCATTTCAGTTGCTTTTGTCCATCATATACTACCAACATTCCCGCGTCATATTCCCCTACGCCCATGTTCCAAACCAACTGCATATACCACGAATTAGGAAAAGTTTCGGGGTCATTTAAATCTACAGTACGTAATGTGTCCTTTATTTCAACGACAATGCGGTTTTTCCTTCGAAATTTAAACAATTCCCTATCAGGTGAAGCAATTATATAGGGCGGGTAATTATCGTTGCTTAAAACGAAGTATTTCGCGCTTTCTTTTATCACCCTTTCTGTAGACTCTGTTTCAAAAAGAGTAGCTATAGCATTTTCCATTGCTTGCCCCCTTTGGGTATTATAATTAATTTCATTTTCCATTGCTTGCCCCCTTTGGTAGTCATTATACCAGTCTAAAGGCGTTTTGTATTCATCATGACCAGTTATTACCGCTATATCATGTCCGCCAATAAAATAATCACTTTTTCGGTAATTGTGCCACTCTTCGTAATTCCTAAACACTTTTCTATCTATCATATTGCCAAAATTTTACAGTTGAATAATAATATACATTTCCGTCTACTCCGAAAACAAAAGGTATGCTTTCTGGATGGAATACCCCTATTTTAACATCTCCACTTTCTAAAATAATTCTTATTCTTTCATGTGAAGGAGGAAAAACCCTCGAATTCGTCCATTTCATCGAAAAATTTATCCCTTTTTCTTTATTCATTTGTCCCGTCTAAATATTCTAAATCTGTTAAATTTTCGTTCGTTGGTGTCGAAAAATCATATTTTATTGCGTTTTCTATGCTTTCAGTTTTCGGCCCGTATAAATTTAAAAGGCTTTTTGCTACTGTTTTATTAGCCATCATCTCAAAATCTGTGACCCATAATCCCGTTTTATTCCTATAAGATTGCGAATATTTTTGCGCGTGTGCCTTTATCTCCTCGACTGTCATATATTTAAAATATTCACCACCTGAAAGATATTTTATATATGCTATATTACCAATATAAGCCCGTTTTTTCCTTTCCATATAGCCGTTATAATCATATTTTTTCAATATTATTTCACCTTTGAACGGGTCTATACCTTCAATATCACCCTCGCGAACCTCTGAGACATTTATACGCTCTAATTTTTGCGTCCTATTAGCTAATTCAATGAATCCACGATACATTATTTGTGCTTGTGCGTTGTCCTTGTAAGGGACGATACACGATTGCCCAAGAGCGGGAACTAATGACAAACCAGTCGTTGCAATAGCTAACCCGCATAAAATTACGCTATTCGGGTTGCAAAATTTTAATCTGGAATTGTACGAAGCTTGCAAAATGTTTTCTACGAACGCCCGCCCCTTTGATTCTCCTAAAATTTGGCAAAAACGCTCTAAATTATTGGAATTAAGGGCTAATTTCTTTATGTCTTTGTAGTAGTTTACTGTCTGTACAGTCGCTACGTTGTTTTTTATTTGCTTATTTATGTCCATAATTTATTTAATTAAATATGACTATACTATCATTTAAAAATACCTCCACAGTATCGGGGTAATTAGTAATTTCTTTTGTTTTTTGTTCTTCCAGTATTTGCGTGTCCAGCATTCCGCCAATTAGAATTAGCAGAAATAATATAAGCCCGCAAATTGCGTTTAATTTGTCTTTTTTAGTTGTCATAGTAATATCCTTTTGAATAAATGTTGTACCCGTCTTTTATGTTTATAAAATCATTTATCATTTTTAATGCAATATCCTTTGCCTCTTTTTCGTCTCCTGCATATTTTGGCGAGAATTCCCACGTTTTTATGTAGCCTTTAATATCGATAGCTATTCCGTTATCAATCGTAATTTCTGAATAAAAATTACACAATTTGTCAAGGATTATTATTTCATCATTCAATATACATACTTCGTCGGGTCCTACTTCCATATTGAAGTAATTAAAAATGAAGTAAGACGCTATTTGCCTATAAAGCAATCCTATATTAATTATTCCTATCATTGTTTAGTTTCTTATATGTTATTATTTTCTCTTTTATTTCAGATACTTTATTATTGTAGCCATTGTCTCTTAGATTCGCGGAAATGTAGATAATTATTTCGTCTTTATCTCTAATAATCAATGAGATGTAAGGTGATGTGCTGAAAGTGTCTGTTAATTTTGTAATAGTAGTATTTATTTCAAAAATAAAATAATACCTGTTCATTTCAGATGGTTCAGGAATAAGGGCTAATATTTCTTTAGCGTCCTTTAGAATGCTTTTTTCTTTCATATCATATCAAATTTAAAAATAACATCCTGACCAGCATATAAATAGTCCTTAATTTCAAAAGGGTACATTTTCCCATTTCCGTCTTCAGCCGTGAAACATGTATAGGTATGGTTATCTTTTTCGTAAAAATCATTGAAATAGCATTTTTTTGACAATAAAAACGGATGATAAGTACCTATGTTTAATTCATATTCACAAAAAGCAAATTTAAGTAGCTCTTTTTCAAAATATTTATCCAACCTAATTTTGTGCCCCTTCAGACATTCTACCTTTTTAGGGTTAATGTGCGTTAATCTAATGTCTGTCAAGTCGACATAATAGTCCGAATCTTCGCCGTTCTTTTGTATTATGCTTGTTTCTACAAAAACAAATTCATTCCCATTTTTCCCGACATCTATTATTTTGTATTTGCCAGTAGCTTTATTTTTGCATGCTATGACTCTGTTAACGGAACCTTTAATTAAATCAACATCTTTTAAAGTACTGATTATTTTATAGATTTCGTCCTTATATCTAAATGTCCCGTATAAATCGTTTAACTCTTTTAATCTTATTTTTTCTAACATAATTATCTTTTTTTATTATAGTATTTAAACATCCTTCGTTTCTCTATTTACCCTTTATCTCTTCCATTTTTTCACTAATTTATTTTCAAACGATAATTCTTTTACATCTATTCCATTACTAACACAATAAGTAATAATTGTTTCTAAGTTATAGGAGCTATATTCAAATAATCTTTCCTCTTTTTCTACTTTCAATAAAGTAAAATGCATATAATCAGGGAAATTTGAATGTTCTATGCTTATCTCTACGGTATACATAATGTTTTTATTTAAAAGTTCCAATAAATTAAATATTCTCCGCCTCTTACTCCTATATATGGGTGTGCTCCAGTCTGTTTTTTGCCTTATTCCAGTACAACTCGCCTTGTACCCAATACTTTTCCCCGTTTACTTCATACTCAAAGTAATTATTGTCTCGATAAGTGCCTTTTATTGTCTTCATAGCTGTATTTTTTATTGTTTGAATATGTGTCCATTTACGTTGAAATAATCGTACATTAAGTCTCTTTCGTATAAATCGAAATCGATATAATATTTCAAACTATCCGTGCATTCGGGGTATTCTACATCAAACATTTTTTCGACAAATTCCCGCGCATCATCATAATAACCTACATACGCATCTATTGCCTTATTTATTAACGAGCTAATGTCTGCTCCTAATAATTTATAATGATAATTATCAACCCAATAGAAAAAAAGCTTCTTTGAAATTTTAGTCGTCTTCTCTCGTGCAAAAGTAGTTACATAGGGCTATTGTTTCATCCGGCAATCTGTCACTTAATTGTAGTTCCTGAGGAATGTTTTCAAATTCTACTATCTTGTAATAATCCGCTCCGGTATCCTTTAATAAGTCTTCCATTTCGTGTTCAAAATCTGAAGAGCAAAAGTAGGATACTACGTCAAACCATTCACTTTTTACTACTTCGTTTGTCTCGTTTTTTAGAAATTCTACGCGGATTCTCGCGTCTTCTATGTTTATTCTTCCCATATTGATAATGTTTTTAGTGTTAATATTCGTTTTCTTTATTCCCTTTTCTGTATTACAAATATATAAAACTTCTTGAAATTACGCAACATTTTTTCTCGGAAAATGTATTATATCTCATATGTTTTAACTATATATTAACATATCGAATACTATGTTTACATATTGAGCGCTCCTTCATATCGTGACACATTTTTACTCCTTGGCTTTCCTTAGTACCATCACATGAAAACCCGCCTATTTGGGTTATATATTACCCCCTTTATTGTTAACATAACTTGGAGTTTTCTTTAGAAAAAAAAGAAAGGGAATAACTACATGCAGAGGCTATATATTATATATATTATTACTATATATGAATTGTATATATATACATATAGATAATACATTCATAACGTGCGTGTGTGTGCGCGCGCAGTTCTGTCTGCTAATGCGGTGAATAACAACACGTTACAGAGGTGAAAATGTTAATATTTCATTTGGAATTAAGTTAAAACAATACGGAAATGTTAACGGAATTGTTCCACATGAAACAGAGAGGAGAGCGGGGCGACTGATGGAGGAGAAGGGATAACGGAACCGGAAGCCAGACGACAGAAAGCAAAGCGAGGATGAAGCAAAAAAGATGATGCAGAAAGGAAGCGGGGGAATCTCTTTGGGAATCGGAATCACATAAGGGGTTGCATTGGTTAGCTCCGAAGCGAGGGGCACAGCCCCGAGCGAGGTTATTACTTCCTTTGTTTTGTTTTTGAGTCAGGGGTAAACAGGGGTAGGGGGTCGGGCTTTATTAATAAATTTGGAAATTCGACTAAAAGTATTACCTTTGTTGTATGGGTACAGCGATAGACATAATCAAGGGGAAAGAAGAGCGGGCGCTACGCAGGCAGGGGATGGAGGAGCGTGGCGAGATAAAGAAGTACGAAGTAGACGACAAGGTACGAGAAGAGTTCAGGGCAACGTTTGGGAAGACTGTAGCGTTTTTGGACATGATAGGAGTTAGGGAGAAGTTGGAGGAGATATTAGGGGACATAGAAGTGGCGGACAGTCCGGCAACGATAAGCAAGTTAAAGGGAAAGTTAGATGTCATCATGAAGTACGTGAATGTTTTCAAGGCAGCGAGTGACAGTATCAACCGGACGGAGAAGACGATAATCAAGGAGCAGCGGGGAGAAGGACCGGAATCGGTAATGAGTGGAGATACGGGGAATATAGAGATAATAGAAAAGATAGGCTATGATACTATTGCCGGAGCGGTTAAACGATAAGCAGATAGAGTTATACAATTTGTTGAATGAGGACAGATATGTAGAGTATTTGTTTTACGGTTCGAGCAGGGCTGGGAAGACATTTTTGATATTTGCGTGGTTTGTGACTCAGTGTATAAGATACGGGGCGAATTGTTTGATAATACGGAATACGTTTACGTCGTTAAACAATGGTATGTTGATGCAGACAGTACCGGCGGTATTGAATTCAATGGCGAGGCGTTGGGGTTACGGTGATTACAAGAAGGTGATGATAGGAGGAGAGAGGTTTGCTCGGTATGTAAACAAGGACGACAGTTTGGTATTCTACAATGGTTCCTACATAAAATTCGGGAGTTTGCGGGGGAGTTCGGACAGTGAGTCGAAATATGATTCGATATTAAGTACGGAATGGGGGCATATATTTTTGGATGAGATAAGTGAGATAAGTTGGCAGCCTGTAAGTAAGTTATTGACACGGTTGGCACAGAAGTTGCCGGTAAAGAACAAGATGTTGTATGCGTTGAATCCGTGCAGTAAGAATCATTGGAGTTATAAGAGGTTTTTTTTGCAGGAGGATTACGATACAGGGATGAAGTTAGACCCGAGTATACAGGCGATGTTGTACAAGAAGCATTTCAGTGTAGAGGACAACAAGGAGAATGTATCTTCGAGTTACATGTTGACGATGAAGAGTTTGTCGAAGATAGACAAGCGTAGGTTTTTGGACGGGGAGTATTACGATGAGATGGAGGGAGAGATATTCCACCATATACCATGGGGGACAATGCCGGAAGAAGAATCGTTTGTACGCTATATAATCTACGTAGACCCGTCGGCAAAGGAGAGTGTAAAGAACGATTACAAGGCATGCGTATTGCTGGGTTTGACGAAAGACAAGATATGGTTGGTGGATGTATATGCAGTACAGGGGAGCACATACGAGATGTTGGAAGGCATATATAGCTTATACGTAAAATGTCCGATAACGCCACGTTTATACATTGAAAAAAAGCAAGTTCCGTTGGATTTCAACAAAACATTGCTTAACTTTCAGGCGCAAAAGGGGTGGATATGTCCGATAGAGTGGGACACGCGCAATCACGGTAACAAGTTTTATAACATTGAGTCCACTTTAGACCCGTTGTTCAAGAATGGGGGGATAATGTTCAACGACAAGATGAAGAACACTCCTATGGGAGAGATTACGGTGCAGCAGTTTTTGGAGTTTTCGAGGAAAGAGAGTCCGTTGAAGAAAGACGACATACCGGACGCGGTGGCCAAAGGAGTTTCGTTAATGGGGAGGAATCTTAAGATAGTCAATCCAGCCCAGAAGAAGACGAAGATGTTTATAGCGATAGGAGGGAAATTAAAGTCCTTATAATATGATAGAGATAAAAGATTTATATCAATGGATACAGCCTAACACATGTGATGAGATAATAGGCATGAATCCGACGGCATTGGAAGACGCCTATGTATCCGCTATAGGCTATTTGGCTGGCGAGATAGGGAATATATACGATTTGGAGGAGATGTTGCCGGTAATGAAGGATGTCCATCCTGATTTGTTCTTTATGGTAAGGGTATTGACGGCATCAGCCTTTATGGGTTCTACATTTGCGTGGAGTACTGTTTTCACGAACCAGTACAACAGTGTGATGTCTACTATACACAGGATGAAGTCTGGGACATCCCGCATGACTGGGGCAGTTAACAAGCCTGAGCCTAACGCGATAGGTAAAATAGTAACGAACATAAATGATTATATAGGCTAATATGACAATCTGGAATACACCCCAAATAGACCCTTATTACATTCCCAAGTCTGTAGGGACTGGAGTAGTTAAGTCAAAATATCTTATTAACTATTATGACACTCCGTATACAGCGAAATACTGGAGGGATGCGATAGACAGGGCTATAAATTACAGTGATTTGTACTACTATGGCGTTTTGCAGTCGTGGGCTATACAGTCGAGTCCTTTTTTGGTGTCCTTATTGGACAAGAGATATGTTCCTGCCCAAAAGAACTTCTATGCTTTGGCGAAATACGGGGAAATGAGCAGGATAGACGACAAATTCTCCAAATATTTTACGCAGACCAACATTTTCAAGCAGCTTGTTTGCCGTGCTCCGTTGAACGCGAAGATTCGCGGGGTAGCAGGCAAGCAGATAGACATAGAAAAGGACATTGTAACGGATTTTCCTATGCGGAATATAGACATGTTCAACAGGGCGATACGTTATATGACCTTTGATATCCAGAGTGTGGCTAAATTTGACGATTATGACAACATGTTTTATTTCGAGGCTTCCCCTGAAGAAGACTATAAATTAGGTCTGATGCAGGAGGTTACACGGGCTATAATCGAGATAGTGAATTCTTATCGCAATTGGGGCATTCTGACGGGGCGTTATTCCTATCCTCGCTATACGATAGGGTATCAGGCGCAGAACGAAGAAGCACAGCAGATAGCAGCGGAATACGCCAGATTGATAAATGACCCTACCGCCACACCGGTAGTTCCCTTTGAGGTAAACGAATTGTCCACGAATAAGGAGAGGAAATACCAAGTAGAGATAAATTCCGTCAATACGGAAGCTCCGAGCGAAGCTTTCAGGGCTCACAAGGAGTTGGTAGACAAGTGGGAAAGCGAGCTTATGCAGCTTATCACCGGAAGTACGTTAATCGGGAACACCGAAAAGAACACGAATTCCGAGCAGTTGGCGGAAATTCACATGCAATTGTACAAGAATATCCTTGACGAAGACAACAAGGACATTTTAAGGGTGACGAATACCCAGACCATGCCGAAATTGGCGAGATTGATAAAGAACAAGGATTTGACGGATTATCAGGTAGTGATTATTCCCGACAAGAGTATCTCTGTCAAGCATTTTATCCAGATTACGGATACTTTGAGCAAGCAAGGGTTGCGGATTTCCGAACAATTCCTGCAAAAAGTGGGGTTGGATGAAGGGGATATCGACAAAAAAGTCACCAACAAGTCATGGATTACCAACACAGTAGACAAGATAAAGAGCATTTTTACCCCTAAAAGCAAGAAAGATGGCGGATACGATGCAGGATATGATAAACAAGCTCAAGAGTCTTAGGAATTGTGTAAGGGACGAAATGCCCAAGGCGATATCGGAAAGCATGCTCAAGGAAACGAAGCAGAATTTCCAGAAAGAGGCATATTTAGGCAACGGGAAATTTGAGAAATGGAAAGAGCGTATGTATGACGTTCACAATACGCCTATCGGTATAAAGTTGCCTTATCCCAAACTAAGGAGGACAGGGAGGTTATACAATTCTATCAAGAAAATAACCAATGTCCCATACACGGCAGGGTTAAAAACCAGCGTTCCGTACGCACAATTGCAGAATGAAGGAGGAAAGTCTCCTAAAAGATGGGTTCAGCCTGCCTATAAAATATATAGGAAACCCCCTCAAATACCAGCCCGCCAATTCATGGGGGTAGGCGAGCGTACATATAGGAGGGCGCATAAGGCGATTTTGACGGTTTGGAACAAAAATTTCAATAAATAATTGATTGATAATAAAAAACTTCATATTTTAGCGAAAAATAGGGCATATGATAGGGTTATTGACTAAAAAATTAATAGATTTTTTCAGGCAAACGGATATTGTCATAGAGAATCATATACCCGTATTGACGTCTAATGTATCGGACGGAAGGACAGTAGTAAACACGACATTGCCGGCTATTGTAGTAACCGTAGATTCAGCCCCTAACAATATGGTTTATATTGGCGGTCTGATAAGGGACAACATCAATATAGACATTGTAGTAATGGACAGGCTGGTAAATTATACCCTATCAGGAGAGACGGATATATACCAATGGAGGCGGAACCTCGCGTATAAGCTTAGGACAGAGCTTTTCACGGAGAGGGCGTCCGAATTTTTCAAGGATATACTTCAAGGGAACAACTTTTTGCCTATGTATCGTGGCATGAATAACTTTATCAAGCAGGGATACAAGGAAGACACGGAAGAAGATATCGAATGCTGGCGTATGAAATTTGAATGTGTCATGGTGGACAATTCTACCATAGACATAACCTATATAAAAGCCAAATCAGGCTCTGTGCAGCTTATAGACAAGCAGATAAATCCCGTCACCCCTATACATCCCCATTATGGGATAGAAGAGATGATGTGGAAGTACGGCTATGGGCAGTATATCCCTGATTTGTTAGATATGATTATCACGAGCGGACAGATAACAGACCAGTATAAGGAGGAAGGGAATGTTCAGATACCTAACACCTTATCAGACAAAGTATTATTTTTGCCAGAGAATTTCCCTACAAAGACAACTTATTCCTACTTATATGGGTTATTAAGTATGAAATACGTCCCGTATAATAGGAATATGATAAGTCTTAATAATAATGTATGTGTAAGGGAGGTAAATGTAGATACATCTTCATGGGGAAGCCTTAATCAAGGCTTTAGGAATTGTTATTTTCTGACTAAAATAAATGAAGGGAATATAGTAGATTGTTCCGGTATAACTGTAAATGGGAATATTTCAAATACTTTTTATGGATGTTCATCTTTAGAAGAAGTAAGCCTTATAAACATTCCTGAAAGGGCTATAGATTGTAGTAGTTTATTTTCTTTAGCTCCTAATATTATTCCTGATAAAATGAAGAAAATTACATTTTCTCCTAAATTAAAGGTTACTCGGATAACATTAGGATTTAATGGGAGATATTCATTGCAAACAATTGTCGGGGAATTAGATTTTTCAGAATGTGAATCAAATCAACAAAAAAATCCATTTAATGGATGTACTTCTCTTATAGAAGTCCGATTTACACCTGAAAGCATAAAATATAATTTGTCTTTTACACAATCATCTCAATTAAGTGATGAATCCATACAAAGCATACTTGACGGATTGGCTAATGTTTCGACAACACAGACATTATCCCTAAATTCGGCAGTATATGCAAAATTGACGGAAGAGCAAAAACAGTCGGCAACAGATAAAGGTTGGACAATAACTGGTTAATTATGACAGAGTTAAAAGCAAGAAAAGGTTATGTATATACCGACAAAAACAAAACATTTTTTGCCGATACTATTGTATTAGGGAAATATGACAAGAAAGAGAACTATCGGCAAATAAAAATAGAGGGTAACGAAGAACTAATAGAAAATTATAAAAATGGTAAGGCAAGTATTATCGGATGAATCCCTAAACGATAAAGGATTTAGGGTAATGAACAAGTCTATAAAGTGGGACAGATATTTAAAAAATCCCGTTCTTGTAGAACAGCATATGTCATGGGAACCGCCTATCGGCAGGATAGATGATATAAAACTCGAAAATGACGCATGGACAGGGGTTTTGGTATTCGCTTCTACCGAAAAAGGCAAGATGTATGAGAAATTATACAATGAAGGCTGTATAAGAGCCGTATCTATTGGCGGGAATGCAGTAATAGTAGAGAATGAGAGGGGAGAGAAAAAAACAAAGTCTTTTGATGTTTTTGAAGTCTCTTTAGTTACTATTCCTTCAAATGCCAATGCGGTAAAACATGAATTGGGGCATATTCCGGTAGAATATAAATTATATTGTGATAAAAAGGAATTTATTACTTTAAGTTCTAATTTTGAAGAATTAAATAATATGGAAGAAGAAAAAGAAAAAAAGGAAGAATTGGAGGCTAAGCCCGAAGTTCAAGAAGTCCAAGAGCCAGAAGCTCCAAAAGAAGAGCTTAAGGCTGAGGAAACAAAAAACACAGTCCTTTCGGCTTTGAAAGATTTGTTAGGTCTGAATTCAAAGAAGAAATTAGAAGATGATGATGAAGATGAAAAAGAAGAAGACAAAGACATTAAAGAAGACGAAGAAGAGGACAAGAAGGAAGTAGAGGACACCAAAGCTAAAGACGAAAAGGAAAAATTGGAGTCTGAGGATTTGAAAAAGAAATTGCCTGAAAAAGTAGCGGAAAGATTGCAGGCAAACCCTGAAGCAAGAATTTTTACAGAAAATACACAACAACCTAAAATTATGACAGAATACAAGACTTTACATTCTTATCTTTCTTCTCAGGAAGGGAAGAATAAGATGGGTATGATGGCATTAGGCTCTGACTTGAAATATGCTCATGAGCACAAGCCTATCCCAGTTCATGACTTGATGGATTCTTACAAAGAATTGGCGTCTATTTTGAAAAACGACCGTGATTTTATGAGCTCTTTCGGTCAAGTGAATTTATGTTTTGAAGGGACAGCTCCAAAAACTACTCCGCAACTATTGGATACTATTTTGGCTGCCGGAGACAATACCTATGATTTCTTGGCAACACCTGATTTAGTAGCCGTACAGTGGCTGGCAATGTATTACCGCATGTTGTTCCCTATTAACACATTCGCTGATAGAATCCCGCGTATTAGTTCAGATTCAGCCGGTACGATACACCCAGAAATAAACATGACTCCTAAAGTTTATTTCGATACTTTGGTGCCTAAAGAAAAAGTGTCCGAGTATTTGTATGATGACGACCCAATCGCTATTCCTACTTATGCTTTCTCTTTAAATGCCATTGCATGGCAGCCTGGCGATGATAATCTGTTGAGATATGACAAGAGAGGCATTGGTATGGCTGAAGCTTTGAGAGTAGTATCTAACGCTCAACATAATTATATTATCCAACAGTTGGCAGAAGCTGTTAAGGACGGTACTTTTATTCCTATGACCGGTACCGCTACTGTAAATTCAGCAGGCATGTTCCCAGCCAATCCGGCTGCAGCAGGTAATATCAAAGATTTCACGGTAGCTGACTTATTAAGCCTCCGCATGAAGTTTATCCAAGCTAACTTCAATCTGGATATCGAACGTCCAGAGGTAGTAATGGACGCTATCTATGCTAACCAATTGCAGTCTAACGATACTTTTGTAAATGCGTTGAACTTGCCGACTGAAAATATCGGTCCAATGCAGATGATGGCTTACGGCATGAACATTACACAGCGTTCTATATGTGGTGTATATGATACTACTACAAGCAAAGTAGTTGACCCGCAATTATATGGAGAACCTTTAGCAGAAGGTCACACGATAGACTCTGATTATACACCGGTTACTCTTAACGATAAGGCTTACGGTTGCGTTATCGGATTCTTGCCTTCTCAATTCCTTATCGGTGTAGGTCGTACAAATGTATTCGTAAAACAAGAACCTACCCTTTGGGCATGGGAAATGTCTATGGATACTCGTATGGGAGCCGGTGCAGCTCGTAAGGACGGAGTAGGAATCTATGGCGTAGCTCCAGCAGTAGCAGGTGCATAATATAAATAATAAGCAGGGGGCAAAATCCCCTGCTTGAATACCAACACACAAAATAAACAATAAACAATATGGAACTTACTAATTATCAAGAAGGCTTTTTCCAGTATCTATACGCATTGGTAAAATCTCGCGGGAAAGTATACGCATGTGAAAACGGCAAAGTTTTCGGAAGGGAAATAGATGCCAGAAGACAAGCACATGATTACTTTGAACGGAGGAAATATAAATTATTGTGGGCGGAAATTACGATGGATAACCTGCCTCTGAACAATGAGGAATTTAAAAATGTGTTAGAATCATATAACCCGCCAGAGCCTAACAATTCCGCTAAGAACAAGAAAGAACCGCTTAAAATGGATAGTTCTATTGAAAGCGAATTCAATGCGTTAAAAGAGGCTCGGAAAAACTCAGAAAAGAAAACAAAAGGTAGACCACCTAAAGAAGAATAATTATGGCAACAACAGGAATACATATTTCATTAAAAGATACGTCTATTGGGAGTAACCAAGTAGACGAATCTATTTCTTGTTTGGTTGTTGATGTGGCAGGTGCGGAATCTAATTTACCTGAAGACTTAGAGTTAAACACCCCTTATATGATAACTTCGTTATCAGCAGCCGAAGGGTTAGGGATAACTTCAGAATGGGCGGAAGGTGACGGAGCGAAGACTATGCTATACCAACACATCAGCGAGTTTTACGGTGCAGCTTCGACAGGGACTAAGTTATGGATTGTCCTCGTTCAAACGACGGCAAGCATAAACTTCTCTACTGCAAGTTTCTATACGGCATTACAGCCGGTAATATTCAAGACTATCTCAGGTAGTTATAAGAACAGACCTCGTGCAATAGGATTCTGCCAATCTAAAGGGACATTGCCCGCTCCTGAATATGGTGAAGGCGTGAACAATGAGACAGACCAAGAAGCACTCAAGCAGATACAGACATTCTTGACTAACATGTTTGAATTGGGCATCAGAATGGTTGGTGTATTTGACGGAGCGTATATCAAGCAGGGGACTTTCAGCAGCGCAACAGAGATAGCTAAACTTATGGATTGCTCGGCTATGAGTTATCCAAGTGTAGCATATTGCGTTACCGGTTCTTCTCCTAACGGGTTGTCTTCTGTAGGGCGTGTATTGGGAGTAAGAGCCAGCCGGAGTATAGCTGCATCTATCGGGAATGTAGCTTTGGGTTCTGTAGCTACGGAAGAATATTTTACGGATAGTGATTTGGCTTCTGTATCCAGCAATCCAAAAACTGGTACACCCGTAAACGGATATGACGTCACTCTCGCGAATCTGGTAGCCCCATTAGGATATATATTTACCCGTAACAGGTTAGGTATAGAGGGGTTATATTACAACGACGGGGCGACATGCAACGCCACTACTATGGCATTAAACAAGATAGAAAGAGTTGCTGTCGGCAATGCAGTTTGCGATGATGCCCAACAGTTCCTTACCTATTATATCAACCAGAATATCCCTTGTGATTCTTCAGGTCAGATATTACAGGCTTTTAAGAGTTCAGCTATATCACAATTTACAGCCCAATATATCACTCCGAGAATAAACGCTGGGCAAGCTGGGGCGATAGATTTCGACTTCAAGGCTAAGGATGATAATTACATACAATCCGAAGCTTTGGAAGTGACTATAAGTATAGTACCGAACCCTGCAATGCGTGAAGCCTTTGTAACAACATTCTTTGTAACTTCAATTTCTTAAAATTATGGCAGACCAATCGGGACTAATAATATCAAGTGCTGACGTCCAAGTTTGGGTAAACTTAGGAAATGGAGCAATTATACAATTGTTCACAGCGCAGAATTTTTCGGGAAGTATAGAAAAGTCGGTAAATGAGATTTACGCAATAAGTTCTGAAACTCCTATTTCCGTAAAAGGTATAAACAAAGCCTATTCAGGTTCTTTTGTTATACAATCAGGAGAATGGAACAGGTTAATAAACAGTTATAACGGGATAGCAACTACGTTGAGACCGTCATTAACTGATATTCCTGAAGGGCTTACCGTTACTATCATGTTCAGCAACAGGGCGGATTTAACCCCGACTGATACGACTTTGACCTATACAGGAGCACAATTTAGCAATGATTCTTTCGAGGTCAATGCTAATGACCCTCAGACTTTAGTAACCTTGAATTTCAGGGCAACAGAACTTACAAGACAAGTTACACCAATAGCTATTTAATCAGATAGGGGATTATTCCCCTATCTCCTTTTTACATTTAAAACTATCAACACATGAGCACATTTAAAGTTTCAAATTTCACATTTGTAGAGAAATTACCGGACAAAAAAGGGATATTCGAGGAAATAGAAGTAACAGAAGATGTAGAATTAAGACATGCAGAGCGTACACGTTTGGAAGATTCAATTTTCATTACTTCTTTGTTGGATAATTCGGATACGACAGCAGAGCGAAAAATAAACGACGCAATAAAATACGTTAATATATTTGTCGTTGACAAGACTCTGGCTAAACGTATTTCTTCAGACGGAATAGCTTGTTTGTCTCTTTTCACTTCTGACCAAGTGCAGGAGGATTTGGTAAATTTTATCAATCGGGCAGGGAGAACCCTAAATATGCAGATGCCCGAGCAGAAATAGAATATAAATTAACACAATATAGCAAGACAGACCCGCTTTTGGTAAAAAAAGCATTAGTATCACATTTTTTCCATATTCCTATTAATAAGGTAACGGAATCGTTAACTTTGGAAGAGATAGAGAAGTATCATTGTCTTGCATTATGGATAATGGACAATGTAAATTTTGCACCATTTAAAATTGACAAAAAGAAATAAGCTATGCCTAATATCTATCAAATAGAGCTTAATCTAAAGGGAGACCTAAATGCTAAACTGGACGACGCTATAAAGAAAGCCCAGAACTTAAAAAGTATAACAAACAATATAGGCGGTAGGGGAGGTAGCTTTAATAATCCGGCAGGAGGGAGAAGATATAATCCTTATCCTCATATACCGGAGAGTTATATGCGAGATTTTAGAAGGCTTAATTATTGGTTATATAGGAAAGATGGGCTTTCTAATAGAGGGTTATTTTCTAATATAGATAGGGCTTTTCAGGCGAGGCAAAGGCTAACAAACAACTTTATTGCAAATTCTTTCACTTATTCAGGTTGGCAAAGGAATTTAGGGAACTTTGCCAACCTAATAGGTGCTGTAGGTAAAGCTGCATTACAAGCTGTACCCTTAATAAAACCTCTTATAGGAGCTATCGGGGCTATAGGGGGAGTAGCAGGAGGCATAGCTTTAGGAGGAGGCTTATTATATAGATTTGGCAAGAACCAATTACTTTCAGAGTCCACGGCTCAGGCTATATCTAATTCGGCACAATATCGGATGGCTCAATTAGGACAAGGGACAGCTTATTCAAGTTTGTATAATACCGCTACAAGAATAACAGAGCAAACAGGGGGGTCAAGAGCAGGATTAGTTTCTTTGATGAATACTCTATCTGGGTTAACATTAGGAAATACCAAATTAACACAAAAAGATGCCCAGTGGTTCGGTGAAGTAGCGGCAAAAATTTCCGCGGTTTCAGGACGGGATTTACAGTTAGTCGGATTGAACTTGCAACAATTGCTAACTACATGGCAAGGTATAGACATGAAGGAGCTTTTTAAAGCTGTACCTTTAATTGAAAAGTATGTTTTTGGCCTTAGAGCGCAATCAAGAAATAAAGGGGAGGATATATATTCTTTTATTAGAGAAAATCCACAAGCTTTAATAGAAGCATTTAGCCGGTTTATGACTCAATTCCAGCTCCCCAAGGTTGGAGTAGTTAAAGGGAGGATGCAACTTTCTGATGAGAATTTAGAGATAAAGAAATTAGAATATTTAGAGAGATTTTACGAAGACGTTGGGAACGTTTATCAGAATATTAATTTTTCATTAGAAAAATTATATCAATCATTAGGGAGTAATTATGAAGGTTCTATATATCAGGACATGCTAACCTCTTTTGATAATTTTGTGTACATGTTGACAAAAACTATAAGCGGTATTGCCAATACAGCAGACGGATTTGTTAAATCTATAAGGAATGTGTTTAATGGAAATGCTTTAATGCGTTTTTTCCAACTCCCTCAATATATCCAACACCGTTTATCTGGGCATAATGATTCGGATGCGTGGAAATACGCCCAAGCAGATTGGAACAGATGGTTTGGTACTGGAGTAGATACCAGTAAATATAAAGGGAATATATATAGAGATTTAGCGAAAGCTAATTTGTTAAGTGGAGATTATCTTACTGATAAATATTCCATGAATGAAAAAGGTATTTTATCTCCTTCTACAAGCGGGCAAAAAATTAGGTTTAGGCTTAATAACAATTCTGTAGAATATATTCTAAATAAATTAGAAAATTCCCCTTTGCTTAGAGACAGGGATTTGTTAGAGCGTATATCTAAAGGAGATAAAGAAGCCAAATGGGAAGCGATAAAATTATTAGTTAGAGATAGCTCTTCATCCCCCAAAATAGATTCTGTAGGCGATGAAACGGGGAGGATGAAAGACTTGTCCAAAGGGAGCAAATCATTGATTATAAATTTCAACAAGTCCATAGTAGACATGGACAACCACATAAATACTACCGACCCATCAACAATAATGAGGGAAATAGAGGATTATGTATCACAGGCAATAGCGAGAGGTTTAAATATAGCGTTTAACCAAGCAACACCGTTAACATGACAAAAGAGAATGATTATAAAACGAGTTCAGGGTCTGAATTACAAGATAAATTCAGGAATACCGTATCTATTCCACAAAACATAAGGGGAGAGCTTGCAAAAGCGGGGGATACGATAAGAGATGCGGAGCAAACGGCAGCTACGGCATTAGCCCTTACATTTTCTTCTGTAGGAATCGTAAAATCAGTGATACCGATATCATCAGAAGGAGGTTATATCAATGGGATAGGGAATAAGGTTAAGAGTTCATTGATAAACCAAAAAACCAGATATTCCGCTTCAAGCGCGAACGCGAAAGACAATCTTATTTCCGTGACAAATGAGAATGACTATATTTTCAGGATAAGCGATTATTATTTGCCGTTATCTTACAGCTTATCTATAAACGCATCAAAAAATATTGTCAAAAGCCAATTGGTAGACGGGTCAGCGATATACGAAATGACTTCATACAACCCCGCGGAGATAATATTAAGAATAAAACTTGAAAGGAAGCCTATAAACGACAATGGGAGGTATGACCCTATGTCTTTCCGGCAGAATCAAGGCGCAATGGCTGGCGATATAGTCAAATTTGCGACAGTTATAAATGATTTGTATAAAAACAAATCGGTATTCGCCATATATAATAATTTCACGAACAAAGAGGTAGGGATACAGTTTGTCGTATTGGCGAGATATACTATAGACCCACAAGAAGGGTCTACAGTTACCAATATTACCCTTAATTTGCTTGAGGTAGATTTAACGCGTCAAACATTATTTGTAGAAAAACAATGAAATGTTATTGTAATTTTTTCAGGTGTGGCAATGAAGTCTGGATAGAAGGGAAAAAGATATTGAACTTTGTTTCTTTCGTATCCGAAAACACCGTTATGAAGCTGGCGGAAACAGCGGAAATAACGTTGCCTTTTTATTCTATTGCCTATTTGAAAGGAGATGAAATAATTACTGGTTCTAAAATTGATGTAGAAGGGCTTAATATAAAAATAGGGGCTCATATACAAGTATATGCCTATTACCATAATATCAATTACGGGGAACAGGTAAACATAAATTTCGAGAATGACCCAGAAGCGGGGAAAATGCTCGTATTTGACGGGTTTATAAAGAAAATAAAATCAGGGTTCCCGACTACTCTTGTATGTGAGGACAAATGTTTTATTTTGAGATTTGGAGTCGTAAATAAGGATTGGACACAAGAGACCTCGATATATGAAGGGTTGAAAGTCTGTTGCGATGTAGGAAATGAGGCATTCAAGAAATACCGTTCCGATAACAATCTTACAGGGGATTATGAAGAAATTTCCGTAGCCGATTATACCGCTACTTCGACATTCAACGAAAAATTATGGCAGGGAGTCAGCCCCTTTGAAGCAGCACAGATGTTAATGCGTAAATTCGGCATTTATACGGGCATTGACCCAGAAGGGAAATTATTTATGGGAACGGGATTAAAATACACCCAGAAAAAAACCATAAAATTAGACACTTCTGTAAATGTAATAGAGCGAGATGTATCTCCTAAAAACGGGAAATTCGAGAATTATTATGTTACGGTAAACGGCTATGTAAACGGCAAGCGTACGACAATAAATGTAGGGAATAAAGGGAATGGCAGACCTATCCGATTGAATTGCAGTTCTATACAGACACAAGAAGGATTGGAAGAATTCGCAAATAATGCCTATCAAGGATTAAAGGGGGAATATAATAGCGGGACAATAACGACGTTGCTATATCCTCGCATAGATTTGTTCGACTATGTAAATTTCACTGACACATTATTCCCTGAAAACAGTGCGAATCTGTATGTATTAGGGATAAGAAGGGAATTCAACGAAAACGGATATCATGTTTCATCAAAATTGACAAATGAAGAATGGATGTTTTAAGTTATAGAAAAAGCTCCAAGTTCGATTCTGCAATGCAGGAATTAGGGGATAATTTAAGGAACGTGTTGAAAAGCTATTCTTCAGTATCTTTAGTATATGGTGAAGTTACTGGAGTAAATATGGAAGAGCTGACATTTGATGTCGTGTCGGACGATGATAACCAAATGTTCAATATCCCTCTTTCCATTATCCCACATGATTCTACTTCCGTGATACAAATTCCAGAAATAGGCAGCAATTGTGTATTGGGGTTCGTGCAGGGGGATTCTTCCCTACCTTTCCCTATAAAGTTCTCTAAAGTGCAGTCAGTATCTGTACAGTTCGAGATGTTAGAAGATAGCCAAAAGCAGCTTCTTACAATGGATAAGGACGGTATAACATATACAAATACGACTGACAACGCGAAATTAGATATAAAAGTAGGGGAAACTTCAATAGAGATGCAAGACAAGATAGTCAAGGTAAATGGCGGGGAGAGTCCCATGATATATATCGAGAAGTTGGAAGCGAAGTTGAACGATTTTGTAAAAGCATTCAATAGCCATACGCATACGATAGCGGAAATAATTACAAACGGGAGCGCAACATCACAAACGGCAACGAATGTAAGTGTCCCTGCTCCTAATTCGAAGGCAAAAGATTTCAATCAGGAAGATTTTCAGGACGAAACGTTTACACATTAAATTTTTAATTATTATATTAGGGGTGAAATTTCTGTTATATGCAAGATTTTAAGTTTGACATAGAGAATAATGACATTGTATTTGGTTCAGATATGGTTATTATAGATTCATGTAGCGTACAGAATGGAACATTAATCTTCATGAAAAGCGTAGCCAGCATAGATAATCCAAGTATCGGAGTAGGGTTTCAGGAAGTCGCTATAAACGTGAATCAGAACGAAGCTACAGAATTAGCTACACGAGCCGAGAATCAAATATTAAATGACGGTGGGCGTATAGCAGAAATTTCCGTACAGGAGACGGAGGAATCTGGAGTATATGAATATGAGTTGCAAGTAGTATATAATTCAGAATACAGGCAATATGGCATACAAAGTTAAATATGGAGATACGATTTTTGATGTTTTGTTGAACGTTTGCGGAGATTATTCTCAGATAGACGAAATATTATCCTTAAACGGGCTGTTGTCTTATACTCCACAATTGACAGTAGGTCAGGAATTGGATGTAGAAGGGCTTCAAACTTCAAACAATGCCACATTGATAAGAGCATCTGAATTCCCGTATAATTCAAATCTTTTATCGGATGAAGAATTTGAAAGGCAATTGGAACAGATATTAGATTCGATAGAAGGCGGATATTATTTGGAAGTGCAACCGTCATTTACTACGGTTAGTCAAAATGGGGACAATCAATATGTAAATATATATACAAACTCAACTTTTAATGTTTTATAATTATGGCAATATCAAAAGGGCATGTAATATTAGACCCGTCATCAGGTAGTGGGGATACCCAATTAACCCTAAAAGCAGAATCGGCAAATGTAGGTAACCGTGAAATAGTAAAAACAGTTTTTACTATTAAAGCTGCTGGAGTTTCCCCAAACAAAACGGTAACAGCAAATTTAGCTGCTGCACCAGAGTTTATCACTTTAGAACAATCAGGTACAGGAGTAACAGTTCCTGCCACAGCTGGTAGAGTTACAATAACAGGAGTATCTAACAGCCCTAAGTTAGAGTTCGGTGTAGAGGGTGGTGATATTGTTGAAGAAGACTTAGGAGACAAACAATTTACAGCAGACGGGAGTATAACTGCAACTAATGGTGTTGCAATCTCCGGAGACCCAGGGGCTGACCACAAGTACGAATTCTCAATAGAGATTAATTATGTGTTGAATGATACTGTAGATTCAAGAACACAGGTATTTACTATCCAAGGTTCATCCGAATCTGTAAAACAGACATTAACGATTACACAGAGTGCAGGAGCTGCAAGATTGGAAGTTTCCCCAGCAGAGATTACAGTTCCACAAGACGGTTCGGTAGTCAATGTACAAGTTACAACCAACACGACATTTACTGTATCTTAATATTATGTTTGTCCCTCTCATGTGTGCAAAAATATGTTAATTCATGGGGGGGCAATTTAAAGTTTTGTATATATGGCTATAATTAGAAAACAAAAAAAGTGGTCTGACGGTATAGGATATTTTTATGTAGCCTATGACCCTGAAAAAAAATCTCAAAGAGTAGAGATTACTTCAGATATAAATGCTACATTTGAGCAAAGAGACCAAGAAGTAATATTCCAAACTACTGTAGGAGATAAACAAGATACCTTATATTTGGTTCAAAAAGCCGAAAATTGCAAAGTCGCTTATTATCATTCTACGGGTATGGGAGATATAAGGGCGGTATATAGCATGAACGGGAAAGAAGTATTAGGAGTATTTAAATCTTAAATATATGGCAGTACAATATGTAGACATAACATCATTATCAGAATATACAGAGAGCGATTTAAATGGGAATGAGCCTATACAAGTCTCCGCCTCTGCATTTACGACTGTGAATGCTATAAATGAGTGGGGAGAAACAAAATTCGGGGGTAGACCTACTATGTTGGAAATGCCTAACTCATTTATAAATCTTAATGATGGTTCTTCTTCAGCAGCTATATCCAATGTAATTAATTCTGTCTCTTCTGGATGGACTGATTTTGTATCTAAAGTAAGCTCGGCTAATATTGTATATAGTCGTACAAATTTAGCAGCATTAAATAATTACAGAATATTTGTAGCGACAATAACTTCCAACTTGACAAATACAGTTAGTTTTGTCGATGTGTCTAGTAACACTATTAAATTAAGAGTTATTACATATAATTCGTCAAGTGGTACCTATACTTTCAAATTGACGAGTTATAATGTAGATACTATTAAAAATAGTATACCGACAGGCTCATTTAAATATCAAACCGGTAATGTTTTCGACCATCCAAAGCCAGGCGATTATATATTAGGAGTTTATTCGGCTGCTACGTCCGTAATTAATTTAAGGGCTTCAGATTTTTTGATATACAATAACCATACATGTAAAATAGCAGTACCCTACAATACTGTAAAAGTACAAGTTGTGACGGATAACGGGATTCCCCCGTTAATGACAGATTTGGCATTTGAGCCTACTGATTTCAATGCAAATACCAACGATAGGATAGTTTATACTATTACGGCTTTTGCGTCACATAACAACCCGTCAGCAAGACAAGTTTGGTTTTTTATAGATGCAGAGTTATATAGATTAAGAACGGAGTAATTATGGAAGATTTAAGACAACAAATAATAATAGCTATACAGTCTTTATTCCAGAACGTAAACACTTCTGCTTCTGCTATATGGATGCGTCTTGTAGACGCTCTTTCTACTATATTCAATATAGTAGCCAATGAGATACTATTTTCAGAAGATAATATAGCCAATACAGCTCGGAGTTTAAGAGTAACACGTAAAGATTATTATCTGGATAAGGCTTTATATTTCCAATATGGGGATAATCTGGTAATTTTGGATAATGATACTAAAGAAATGGGGTATAATCCTATAAATGAGAATAACAGGATTATAAAGCAGGCTACAGTATCGACGTCTGAAGGAGGTATAATATTAAATGTAGCTACTACTGACAATACAGGCAATCTAACTCCTTTGAGTCCAGACCAGCTTACGGCATTCAAAGATTACTACGAAAATTTTATACCATTGGGATTCAATCTATTCATACAGAGCCGAGAACCGGATATATTAACATTCCCTGAAGGTATAACAGTGTATTACAGTGCCGGCAATTCTCTTGCTCAGGTGAAAAATGATATAGAATCCATGAAAACGACTATACAACAGAATATAGTGTTAGGCGCTCCATTGTTCATAAACGATTTAGAAAAATCCTTCCAAGAAGTATCAGGAGTTGAAGCAGCATATATCCCTGACGTTGTTTCTACAAATGGTCCACTGACATATAATGCGGAAAATGGAAGGATAAAATTAGTATCAGGATATTTTAATTTTGCGGAGGATTTAAATATTAGCTATGTTCCCGTTTAGAGAAATAAATATACCTAAACTTATTTACCAGATAAACAGACCTAATTATATGGTAAATAATGAATACAGGTTGAACAACTTCTATAAGCTGTTGTTATGTTTGTTATATCCTTTTATCTTACTATGGAACGAATATAATACAAAAAGGCAACGGGCATATAAAATCGCTGCCTGCCAATATGGGAAGCAACAAGTAATAGATATTCTTAATGACCTATACGACCCTGACGGGAGGCATATAGAGGCTATAAATATCACTTCAAATAAAGTATATCTATATCCTTCAGATTATGAAGCTGGCGAAAAAGTATATTGGAGCGATAAAGACTATACGGCTGGGGGAAAGTCATATTTATATACTTCATCTTTGACAACAGGAGTAATTATAAATTACCCGTCTTATTTAGAAGAAAATAAAGATACATTTTCAGAATTTACCCAAACTGTAGATTCATTAATAATATGGGGAATAAAATATAAACTAAAATCAGTACAATATGCTCAAAGACACAATATTATCATATATAAACGATGATGGCAATCTTGTTTATATAAATGACTTAGTAAGCGCATTTGATAACTGGCAAAGCGCATTAGGGATATTTTTAGGGGCAAGTAATTACAAATTCATTGATATTAGTATGTCTAATGAGATGGATTCGGCTACTTTTACTTCTGGGACTACCCAGCTTATATTTAAAACCTCTTCATCTCTACCGTCATTAGCTACAGGGACTATAATAATTGCGACCTGCAATAAAACATTTACTGTTACAGAACAAAATAGAGCGACTGTATATGTATGGTTAAGCGATGTAGAACAACGTTCGTCAGAAACAGGGCAAGAATATACAGCTATAAAAAGAGCATTATTTAGCAATACTCAACCTACAGGAATATCCGAAGTGGCTACAATCTACTTAACATGGGCTGTAGGTATGGACGGGTATTCATTCTATCACACATATGATTGGCGGGCGAATCTGGTATTACCGTCAAGTATAGGTTTATCAGACATAGCAAATGGGGCTGTAGGAACCCTAAAGATAGCTGACGGAGCCGTCACCTCCGAAAAGATAGCTGACGGTACTATTTCGACTCCAGATATAGCTGACGGAGCCGTCACCTCGGCTAAAATAGGGGATTATCAAGTAACAGAACGGAACATTGGATTAGGCTCAATATCTAATGACGCACTACAATCCGGTTCAGTATCAAATGAAAAAATTATAGATTATAGCATAGACTCCTCGAAAATTGCTGCACTTGCCGTTACTGATGATAAACTTAACCTGACTCCTTTTTTCTTAAATGGTAACGCGGTATATTATCTTAATTTAAGAATGGCAAAAAGCGGGAGTGAAACTCAAAATCAAGTTTTATTTGAAACTGCTGGTATAAATAATTCAAAGACTTATGGCAATGGCACTAATAATCCAGTTGTAACTATAAACTTTACATCAGCAAGAGCACAAAGTATTATCCTTTCTGTTTATGATGAATCATCAAATTTTATACAAAAATTGGCAAAGGTTAATTATACAGTAGGTAATCAACAAGTCCAGATTTTGATAGATGATGTATCAGGCAATTACGCATATTCAATAAATGCTATTATATATTTAACAAGGAGTTAAATTATGGAGAATCAGGCGGGAGGATTTCAGGGATTTTTAGGGAGTTTATTTGCTGTAGTAATAAGCTACATAGCCCCTATATATGATTATGTTATAATTATCGCTTATATATTCTTGATAAACTTTATAATAGGATTGATAGAAGATATCATTGTAAAACAGAAAACGTTTAAATGCAAAAAGTTTTACTTCTGCTTATGTGAGATGTTAGTGTTTTATCTTTTAGTAGGGAGCGTTTATTTTATAGGTAATAAATTCCATAACAAAGAAATGGCGTTACAGTGCATATCGGCAATTGTAGCAATCGTCACGTATTTTTATTCATTGAACATACTGACTAACATAAAATCATTGCTTCCGAATAATAGGGCAATATCTTTTATACATTATATAGTAAGCTTTGAGATAGTAAAGAAAATACCATATTTTAAAGAATTTGAAACACATGAAGCATCTGAATCAAATAGGAGCAAAGGGGCTTAACCTTATAAAGGAATTTGAGGGATTAAGACTGGTTGCATATAAGTGTCCAGCCGGAGTATGGACTATCGGGTACGGGCATACATATAATGTAAAAGAAGGCGATGTAATAACAGAGGCTAAAGCAACGGAATTTCTTTTAGATGATATTTCTAATGCTGTAGATATAGTATCCGGCTCAACTATGGATGTGGAATTGACACAAAACCAGTTTGACGCATTAGTCTCTTTTACTTATAATGTCGGGGTGAAGAACTTTTCGGATTCTACACTTTTGCGTAAAGTGAAATTAAATCCGAATGACCCTACTATCGCTAATGAGTTCAAGAAATGGATATATGCAGGGAAAGAAGTGCTTTCAGGACTTGTAAGGAGAAGGAAGGCAGAATCTGAATTATATTTTAAGAAATGAGAAAATTTGGGGTGTTATTGGTTCTCTCGCTCTTTCTGTCCTTTGCTTGTGGCTATGTCATAGGCAAACATGCCAATACACCCCAAATAGAGGCTCATACAGACACTTTCGTGATAACGAGGGTAGATACTATCATTGACACGCTTTTGATTCCAAAATACATCAAAATAAAGGAGACTATCAGGGACACGTTGTATGTTCCTGAACTTTCTAAGCCGGCAGAAGTAGAAATACCGATATCTGAATACTGTTTTGAAGATTCTACATATTCAATATGTATGACCGGATATAAGGTAGAGGCTAAAAAGATAGAGGTTTATTCTCCAGTCAAGTATTTAACCATAACAAAAACTGAAACGCATATTAAAAAAAAGAAAAGCCACTTCAGCTTAGGATTGCAGGCAGGATATGGTTACGCCATTTCTTGTAATAAATTTTCTCCATATCTCGGTTTTGGTGCACAATGGAATTTTCTAACATTTTAGTGTGTTGGTAGTATAGAGGATATAAATATTCTCATGCTATTAAAAAAAGGCTACAACGAAAGTTGTAGCCTTTTCTACATTATCATTTAATATGAAAAAAATTAAGTGGTGACAACTATTTTCACAAACCGTTGTAGATACATACGAATATTAAACACTATGCAAATATATAAAAACTCCCCGAATTTCACAATTTGGGGAGCCTCATTTGCCAATTTTTCTGTTTTCCGAAATGCTGTACTTAATGATATGTACAAATATAAAAAAATCCCGTCTATTTTCACAAACAAACGGGATAAATACGTATTAAAAATAATGAATAATAATGTTTAACTAAAACTAAGCTTGTCAGATTGTATTAAAAAGAATAGGTATTTGTCTCTTATTTTTCTTGTTATTTTAACCATTAAATCTGCCGTTGTATCGTCAAATTGGTTGAAGTTATCATTTATATAATCATATATCTTTTGTAATTCTGATATAGTATCCTTTAGCATCATTTCAAGAGAAGGAATAAATTTAATAGGCTCTATAAAGGAAAATTTTAAATATTGTTCAAAATTATAGGGCGGTATTCCTCCGGTTACTACGGTACTTTCCGCAATTTCATCTACAAAATCTATTAGTTTTTCGTTTATTTCGTCAAAATACGGATGATAAGTCATAAAGTCGTGCCCTACCATAGTCCAGTGACGGGCTTTAATATTCTCAGCGCATATTTTTAATGACGCTTGTATAATATTTAAAATTTCCTCTGTTTCCATGATTTATATTTTAAAAAGGACAATCATCATTATTATTATTTCGACTATTATTGTTTTGTTGTGTCTCTGTTTTATTTGTTTTTATTTCAACTCCTTTACCGCAGAATATTTTAGGTTGATTTGACAATCTTTCTTCTGCATTTTGATTTATGTAAACTGTAATGTCACTTCCGTAAGGGTCTGGCTGTTTACGTTTACATGCACATATCTTAACAACATTGGCTTCATTCCCATTTTTCCGCAGGAAATTTTTTATTTTATCCGAGGGGATTTGGCTCAAATCTATTTCAATAACAATCATTTCCATACACAAATATATTAAATTTTATAATTCAACGTATATTTCTCGTTCATTTTCTTGTTTATCAGAGTTGTATAAATCCGCTAACTCTTTTAAGTTATCAGGACTTATAATAAATAAACATCCCTTTTTGTTTTTTTCCTTTATAGCTACAAGAGGTATTTTCCCCTCTTTCTTAGCTTTTTTAGAAGTATCATCAAATAATCTCCATATCGAAAACGATTCACGTAGTTTGCATTCTATGTAAATATCAGGGTGCATAGAATCGGAGTGAGTATTATGCCCTGAATTGCTACCTGAAAGGGGGACTCTTTTAGTCCCAAAAATGGCTGCTACTGCTGCCTCGAATCTTTGCCATGTTCTTTTACTTGTTGCCATATTATTTTATTTTGAATAAATCTACTCTGTCACATAGAAATATTGTATCATTTCCGACCTTTGTATTATCTATGATTTCTTGATAATGTTCTTTATGTTTAGATATATACCTTTGCGGGAAAGGAATCCATTTGTAGCCTCTGTAGTTTTTGAAACAATCCACTATTGTGGGTTGAGGTCTATTGTCTGAATCTATACGTTTCCACGAAGATTTTTTTATAAGTTGCCAAATGACATTGTTGTCATGACCGAAAATAGGTAATATCTGTTTTATAAATAAATCGGGAAAATTGTAATCATTTATATGATTATTAAATGTATCATCATACACAAACCTAATATAAATTGGTTCTGGTGCTATTTTTTCTGCAAGATAAGTTAAATTATAAACAGTAATCCATAGCGATTCATAATATTCTACCAATCCATGACAATTTATAAACATACCAAATTTTTTGTCATATCTTATTCTGAAGTCAAAGTATCTTACTCCATGTTTGAACTGTTCATATATTGTCAACTTCTGGCATTTTGACGTAAAGTTAATCAGCTTCATCCACCATTTGCGTGGTTCCAGATATGTGTTTGCGTTGTGCGCTCCGAGTATCTTTTTCATAATTGCTCTATCGTGTTATAACTACATAATATTTCAAAATAATTTTTCTCCTTGTATTTTTTAAATCTTTCTTCTGTCTTAAAAAGGTTAGTTAACGTTTTATCTCCTGAAAAATATTCTTTCTCAGTTATATTTTCATACTCCGAGAATTCTTTAATGCAATACATAGCTCTTGCCTGATTAGCAATATATCTATTTTTAGCGAATAATCTATGTTTGCGCCCTAAGAAGAAGAAATAAAATACCTTTTTCATTATAAATCATTTTTTAATGTCATTTCTCCTAAAAAAGGTGTGAACTCGCTTTTATCCCATTTTTCATTATATATACCAACTACAAAATCATCAGTTTCTGTATAACATATAGCTCCTTTTAGATAATCACCATTATCTAAAGCTATAATCATAATACCTAATTTTGGGTTCCACATTAAAAGCGGGTAATCTTCCCAAGTAAGGTTAATTTTTTTTATTTGTTCCTTAATCATATCATTATCTTTTGATTGTTCTATTATTCTGCTTTCATAATAAATTATTTGTTGTCAAAAATATTTCCTTCTAATTCATAACCAGATAAGCGCAATTCTTCACCTAAAGGAATTCTACCTAAAGTCCGACTTCTGAGATATAATAAGCAAAAAGCACCTATTCTCTCATCAAATACCACTTCACACAAGAATACCAAATATCTTATTAAGTCGTGTTCATAAATATCATTTCCTTCATGTCTCATTACGAATTGGCATACTGTTTCTGGTATTACTTTGTTATAGAATGTATCTCCGTTACCATCTCCAAATTGCCAGTACAGCCATTCACCAGTATTTACGTCTTTCCCTCTAAATTTAATCTTTCTCATGTTATTTTATCAATTTGAAATCATAAGTAAATACATAGGGATTTTCCCAAAGTAAATTAGGGTATATCTTATCAATTAAAAGGGAATAAGCGTCTTTTGCTGACCTATCTCTGATTTCCTTTGATAATCCCATTTTATCTAAATAGGTCAACATATATTCATGATGAAAGGCATAAGAACCATTGTTATCATTTATAGGCTCAAGACTAAAACCCTCTTTTATAACATCTTCATCTGATATATCACGCAACTTTTGAATACTAATATCAGTAATTTGTATTTGGTGAGGCATTAGGTCAGCTCTTACAAACATTTTGTTATCCCATCCTTTTGTCTGGTCAGCGGGGAAATTATAACATCCAAATTCTTCGTCTTCTTCTGGGAGATAACGAACGTTTGCATTCTTGTAACTCTGAGCTACAGCAACGACTTCACCAATTTTGTATTTAGAATTATCAAGGTAAAAGTTGATTTCATTATAATACTGCCTTTCAGTTATGATGCCCTCAGTACATACACTATTGCAAAAGGCTTCATAATCCGACCACCTTTCTAATAATTTTTCGCTGACAATTCTTCTTGTCATAGTCTTTTTGCCATTCAGGACTGCTTCAGTCAATCCAAATTTGTCATTGAACATTATCTTCTTCATATTCTTTTATTTTTAAATTCTACACAATAAGAAAATGATTATCATAGATATTATTACAGCATAAGATAATAAGTATGTATTTTTAATTTTTAAAAGTTTGAGTCTTTCTTCTAAATTAATCACCCGTTTACTTAGTCCAATGCAATTCTTTTCAGTAATATTTTTATCCCTTAATCTTTTTGTGTATAGTCTAAAATTTTCGTCCATCCAGTCTTTTATTTTTGGTTCAATATCATTTAATGCATTATAAATATCTTCTTTTTCTCCACCTCTGACAAATCCAATAGGAGCCGTGAAGTTTTTTGAATTAGGATATTCGTTAAACTCAATCCTTACAAGGACTCCATTTTCTTGCATAAAAATGCGTTCAGCTTCTTTTTTAATTTCTTCATCTGTCATCCTTGCTTTTTCTACCAGTTCGTCATAATCAAATCTATCTATTATGACTACATTTTCTATTTCTGCCATGTCTATTTATTTTTAAATTTTGCACAATACGGTCTAATTCCTACGGAACAGTATATTTTCAAGACATTGCAAAACACCATGAAGTTTTTTATTTCTCCTGCGTTTTTGCAATGTCTACAGTCGCACGATTTAGGAATTTCTTTCTTTTTCACTTCTATTTAAGTCTTTTTATAATATATTTGTTACTATTCATTATATCATCAAATGTAGGAATCGACATCCATAAATCATTATCACTTATATTACAATCAAAATCGTCTCCGTCTTCTGTATCCCATGCTTTATCATAGGCATTATAAACATTTAGTTTAGGCTTAAAATGGTATGCTTCAAGCCTTGTTAAAACTAATTCATCATGTTCAGGCTGTTGTTCACTAATACTAATCCAAGGTGAATTATTCTCTTTTATTAAAAATTCCTTATTAATTCTCTCGATAAATGCTTCATTTTTAATAATGGTTAATAATCCTCCTACTCCTTTAAGGGTTAATAGTTTATAGTATGTCCAAGCTGGGACATTTTTATATAAAATATTGCCTTTCCTACAGGCAGGTACTAATTCTTTATATGGCAAAATGCCATATATTTCTTCTTCTCCGTCTCTTATACCCGTTAAGTATGTCATATCCGAAGTTTCAGGATTAAGCCCAAGTTCTAATAATTGTTTTGACTGTTCTAATGTCGTGCAGAAATTAAAGCCATCATATATATTTATATTTCCAGTTGTTCTCATAATTCATATCTCTTTTATAGTTAAATATGCTTCTTTTACTTTATCATGATGTGCATTTAGATATTCGTTTAAACTTATTTTGCCAAATAGCTCAAGGAATTTTTTTTCATCACGGAACCAATTATCTTTTATTATCTCATAAGGCTCAAATAAAAGTACATATGGTAAATCGCGTTTAAAGAATATCGCCATAGCAGCATAAGCATCAAGCTTATTGTATGCTTCTATTTGATATTTATTAGACATTATCCCGAAAGTAATTTTCATTCTATTCATATTTCTCAAAATTTATAGTTACATATCCCAATTTATGTTCGTTAATCCAGTCTTCAGTTTGTTTATAAGAGAATTTTATTACAGCATCAAATCCTTTTGCTTCTAAAAATTGTGTAACAGATATTGCAGACTTAATCAATTCTTCAGGATTGCCGGATTCCCCAGCAACGATAATTTTTAATTCTGCTTTTTTAATTCCACCTAAAAAATTCTTCATAGTCATTTTATATAAGCTACAGCCACATTCCTATCTATAAAAAAATGTATCCCATTTGAGCATTCATTCCATCGGCATTTATCAAAGTCTTTTACTTCAACTGTTTCACCCACTTTGTATATAAAGCCTTTATTATAATCGGAACATATTTCGGTTATACCTGCTCTACTCCCGTCTAAATTTTGTATTTCCAATACCTCCGCTTTTGAGCATCTACATTTTAGAGACGTTGAGGAACTTCTATTTGCGTCTTCACATATTTTTAGTTTTACAATATATCTCCCGCATTTTTTCCAACCTATAAAGCTTCCTTCAATTGGACATTGTGATGACAAGAAAGATGTATATTCTGAATAATCAGCGCCTCTCAAATTAGCGCCTCTCAAATTAGCGCCTACCAAATCAGCGCCTCTCAAATTAGCGCCTCTCAAATTAGCGTCTGCCAAATCAGCGCATTCCAAATTAGCGCCTCTCAAATAAGCGTCTCTCAAATTAGCGCCTCTCAAATTAGCGCCTGCCAAATCAGCGTCTCTCAAATTAGCGCCTCTCAAATTAGCGCCTTCCAAATCAGCGCCTCTCAAAATAGCGCCATCCAAATAAGCTTCTACTAATGTATCTTTAATTGTGTTATTCTCTTTCTCGAGAGAAAATAGCACATCCCCAAATATTGATTTTATGTCTATTCTAATTTTCATAAGTTATTGTTTTTTAATTCATATGAGTTTTTTATGTTTTAATCTTTTGATTGCGTCTTTCCTTGAATAAGCCATTATCTTATGACCTTTTACATTAAATTCTCTCTCTTCTCTGTGAGGGATTCTTATTTTCTGAACGTCAGAAAATTTCATTCTGACTTTTGGTGTATTAAGCATAAATAATGTTTTCATACGAGTTGTTTTAATAAATTATCTAATCCTCGTCCGTCTTTGATTGATTTTCCAGTGGCCCAACCTGAATATGGGTAAAACCTTACTGTGTGACCTTTGAATTCAAATTCAATCATTTTTTGGGTTATAGATGTAATCTTCAGCCCAAGATTGGTTATTTCCATTATAGCCTTTTGAAGTCTTATTGGCTCCAGTTTGTTTTGCCTATCTATATTTAATCGTGCCATGTCAATATCTGAATTTCGTAAAATGAATAATTGCAAGGGGTTAAGATGTGTCGGATTGTTTAAACCAGCTAAGAAAATCTTCGGGCAATAGACCATCATTTTTGGCGACTTCAGTATAACTGTAGTGTTTACCTTCGATTATACATTCTGTTAAATCGTTTGTAAATTCTATTTTTTGAATACCAACATTATTTATACATGACAATGTTTCAATCTCAATTTGACCGCTTCTATACGGTTTATCTTTCCAAACTCTAATAGAAAGAATCGCTTTAGCTGCTTCAATTTCTTTAATCCGTTTTTCCCAAAGAGAATAATTTGCTCTTATTGTGTGTATTTTATCATGAGAAATAAATCTATTGATAAAATTTGTTGGGTTACCTTCTTTTGGATGCCCCTTCATAAAATTTTTTGATAAGGTTATAACGTATGTTTTCATTTTAGAATAGTTTTTGTTGAGTTAATACTCCGTTTTTCGTTTGAATAAAGACTCATTTATTGGCATATTTTTCAAATAAATTATCTATTTCTAAATTTACTCTATCTGCAAATTCCCCAAATGATTCTGAAAATTCATCATCATTCAAATCATCTACAATTTTAACTACTCTTTCCGCGTAAAAACGAGCTTTTGATAAGTCTTTCATTAATACCAAATTAGAAGATGAATCTACTTGTTGTATTATGTTCGTAAGTTCAATTGCAGCCTGAGAAAGCAAATCAGCGAAAAGAGGTATTTTTTTACAAACATACACCGCTTTTTCTTTCTGTTCCTTGGTCATGTTCCCGAACAAATCCTTAACTGGTATCAATTCATATTTATTCAAGTTGTCAAGTTGCGTTTTTATTTGAGTTACTTTTACATAGTCTCTTTTTTGTAACGCTTTATTCATCTTTTCAAGTAAAATATCTTTCTCGCTTTTCATCTCATCTGGTTTTTAGTGTGTAATAATCAGTTAATAATTTCCTGCAAGCATTGTACACAATTACAGCTTCTTTTGTAGTATTGTTAGCCATTATCAGCTTTTGTATTTCGTTTTTATTTTCGTTTTCTACGGCTATTGTAGCTTCAGAAACATATCTTAAATAAGTCTCTGCCCGCACTTTGTTTTTGCTTATCAGATACTTAACCACTGGCAAACATGGTAAACCAATGGGCAATTTTTTTGTTTGTTTGAATTCATTGAAAGCATTCCTCTCAAACTCCGACAACTGTTCAATTGAAAAATCTTTAGAATGTACTTCCAATTGTTTTACATTCCCGTATTTTTCGATTATCGCCTGAGAGCGATTTACGTGCGATTTAAAGGCTTTTAAAAATTGGATGATAGTTTGTACCGACATACGATAAAAAACCCCAAATTCGCCAGATAAACCATAAATTATCGCTATGTCGCACTCCTTTATGGTTAACGCTTTGCATTCCGCCTCTAAAAATGTTGCGACATCTTTTGTCGTGACCTCGATTAATTCGTCCGTCGTTTCTTGATTTACCCTTAAAAAAGCCTTTTTTACTATGTCCATAGAAAACAAAAACAGTTCGTTTTTATTTAATTCGCTTATTTTCGGGTAATTTTGAGCTTCTTTTATTTGCTGTATGTCCATATCGCAATTATTTATTGTCTTTTTTGTTATACATCATTCCAAATAATGAATCGTCTTTCCCCTCTTGTATATCCTGCATGATTTTAAAAGCGACTCTTTGCGTTTGCTCTTCCATTGTCTCCTTTTTTGCAAATCCGCGCGCCCCTCCTGCTAAATTTTTCGGATAAAAAACGCGGTTCGTTTGAATTTTAAGAGCTTTTGCCAATGTTGTTTTCCAGTTTATCTTTTTTGTTTTCGATTTCTTTTTGTTTTCCCAACCTTCAGGAGTACCCCAAAAGTTTTCGATAGCACATTCAATTGTTTTTATTATGTTCAATTCAGGAGGGTTGAATTCTTTTTGTTTTTCCATCCATTCTGCATCACATAGTATTTTGTCTACTTCTTCATGTAATTCTGACAAATAAACATTAAAATCTTTTCTCCAGTCTTTTTCTTTTTCTTCTTCTTTTTTAGAGATAAGAAATATATCGTTATTAGATGTAGAATTATATTTAGATATATTTTTTATCTCTTTTTTCTCTATAATGTTATTCTGTTTATTATCTGTAGAATTATCTGTAAGAATAATATTATTTTCTTTCTTATTATCATTATCCTTTATATTATCATTATCATTATCGGGTTTTTTTGGGTTTTTAAAAAAACCATTTGGGTTATTTTGGGTTTCTGAAAAACCCACTGGGTTATTTTGGGTTTCTGAAAAA
>ENA-OPRR01000610-OPRR01000610.1-human-gut-metagenome-genome-assembly--contig:-NODE-610-length-35916-cov-3.095368_pt1 | contig 35916 bp, 37 predicted proteins | sample MGYA00241796_ERZ501883 | MGnify/ENA primary metagenome ERZ501883 (study PRJEB25962, sample SAMEA2042406) | human gut metagenome | biome: human gut; feature: human-associated habitat; material: faeces...
CCGCCGGCCGTTAACCGGCACCCTGCCCTATGAAGCCCGGACTTTCCTCACTGGAGCGAATCCAGCGCGACTGTCCAGTCTACTCAGTGGATTATTATACTCCAAAAAGGAGCTGTTTGTCAAACCTTAAAACAGCTGCCGCCTACAAATTCCTTAATCAAAGAGTTATTGGGGATTTCTGTGCCAGGCGCCGCAAGGAAATAGCCCAAGAACTTGATGAGCCGTTTTGCGGTGATATATTCCGGCTGGTCTTCCCCAATGGCAAAGAGCTGGGGCTCTGCATACTGCTTCAACACGCTCAGTTCGTAAATGGTTGCGGAATTAAAAATAGCATCGGCGTTTTCCTGATAAGGGAAAATGTTTTCCGCTTCCCCATCGGTAACGTCGTTCCATGTACGGATGGTTTCTGCCGCGTCACGTCCGCGGAACTGATAATCCCGCACGATACGGCGAATCAAACGGCTGTCAGATGTGGAAATACGGTTGTGGTCGTCCACATTGAGCTGTGTCATGGCGCTGATGAAAATCTTGAATTTCTGTTCCGCAGGGATTTCCGATGTGAGCATATCATTCAAGCCGTGGATGCCTTCCAGTACCAGAATTTCGCCTTTCTTCGCCTGAATACGGTTGCCGTTGTATTCCCGTTTACCTGTAACAAAGTTATAAGTAGGCAGGTCTACCATTTCCCCTGCAATCATTTTCTTCAAGTCGTCGTTGAGCAAAGGTAAATCAAGTGCATGGATATGTTCATAATTCCGTTTGCCATTTTCATCCACAGGCGTTTTATCCCGTTCCACGAAATAGTCATCCAGAGAGATTTTATGAGGCTGAATGCCCAATACTTGCAGCTGAATGCACAGGCGGTTGGCAAAAGAAGTCTTACCGGAAGAAGAAGGGCCGGCAATGAGTACCACACGGACTTTATCCAAACGCTGGTGAATCATATCAGCGATTTCCGCAATTTTCTTTTCGTGGAGGGCTTCATTGATACGAATCAGGTCTCCAAATCTGCCCTGGGTCAGTGTATGGTTCAGTTCTGCCACATTTTTCACGCCCATGAGCTGGCACCAGTGCATCTGTTCCAGAAATACACTGCTGATCTTTTTGGGATTGGAAAATTCCCGCAGCACTTCCGGCTGTTTCTGGTCAGGGAAACGGATGAGAAAGCCGTTTTCATAAGCCATGAGGGAAAATACCTTCAAATCCCCTGTGGACGCAGGCATATATCCATAGAAATAATCATAGAAGCCGTCCAGTTCATAAAGATTCACATTGGACGCACGGCGATAACGGAACAGCTCATCCTTATCGGGCATTCCCTGTCGTCTGGCGATTTCTCTGGCATCTTCTTTCCGCATGGTGCGTTTGCAGATGGGCAGGTCTGCTGCCACATATTCCCGCATTTTGCCTTCAATCTTTGCCAGCACTTCTTCTGTGATTGCCATTTCCGGTTTGCGGATTTCGCAGTAGAGATTTTTCTGCAAAGAATGTTCCACTACCACCAGAGATTCATTGCCCCAGAGTTCGTAAACGGCTTTTGTCATCAGAATCAGCACACCGCGGCGATAGACGCGCATAGCTTCATCGTTCTCGATGCCGTAAAATGTCACATCGTCACAGGTGCGGATTTTCTGATGGAGTTCCCGCAGTTTATTTTTCTGTCTTGCCAGCATAATAGGCCCATCTACCATGCTGGAAAAATCTTTTGCCACGTCGGCAAAGGTTGCCCCCTCTGCAATCTCCACCATTTTTCCCATGACGTTGATCTGTCTTGTTTCCATGACTTTTCTCCTCCTTTTCTCCTCTTACAGTGCCCAGAATGTCTGCCCGTTGACTTTTGAGCAAACTACTTCCAGGGCCCAGCCCTTTTCTGCCGCCGCCTGTTCCAGTGCTTTCTGGATGACAGGCACGATGAGCACTTCGCTGGCATAATGGGTCACATCTGCCACACAAATGCCTGTTTCCACAGCCTTCTGGGCTTCGTGGAATTTGATGTCCGCTGTCAGATAAGCGTCCGCACCGGCATAATAAGCAGGCATGATAAATTCCGCGCCACTGCCTGTGCAAAGGGCTACCTTCTGAATCATTTTATGTGGGTCACCTGTCAGGCGAATACTATCCAGACCTAATTTTTCTTTCAGCATTCTGGCAAAATCCGCGAAAGCCACAGGCTCCGGCAATATACCCATGCGTCCAATGCCTTCTTTTTTGTATCTCTGTTCCACAGCATATACGTCATAAGCCACTTCTTCATAAGGATGGGCTGCCTTCATAGCTTCAATGACATTTGCCGCCTGAGATGCAGGTACCAAAGCTTCCAGACGGACTTCTTCCACCCGTTCCAGCTTGCCCTGTTCGCCTAAGAAAGGATCGCTGCCTTCCATAGGCAGGAAGGTGCTTTCTCCCGGTGCCGCAAAGGTACAGCAAGTATAATTGCCGATTTCTCCCGCGCCAGCGTCACACATAGCTTTCCGCACAGCTTCGGCGTGGGTCACAGGAACAAATACCGCGACTTTCTTTAAGTCCTCTGCCCATGTTTCTTCTAGGTATGTCAAGTCCTGCAGGCCGATCAGTTCTGCCAACACGTCATTGGTGCCGCCTTTTGCGATATCCAGATTGGTATGAGCGGAAAAAGCCGCAATGTTGTTTTGAATCAAAGAAATAATTTTACTGCCCACAGAGGTTTCTGTGGTAATGCTGTCAAATTTCTGGAACAGCAGCATGGGATGATGGGTAATAATCATATCTGCGCCCATTTCCGCTGCTTCGGCAATGACTTCTTTTGTCACATCCAGCGCAACCAGTATTTTTTTCACTTCATGGTTGGGGTCGCCCACTGCCAGACCGGGTTTATCCCAGCTCTCCGCCAGTTTTCTGGGGGCGATGCCCTCCATGACTGCCATAATATCTTTTACTTGTACCATGCTTTCGCCTCCTTAATGACTGCCAGTTTTTCCTCAATTTCCGCCAGGCGTTCCGCCGCCTTCTGGGTGCCGCTTTGGCGTAAACCTTCTGCCACTTTTTCATACTGGGCTTCTTCTCTGGTCAGTTCTTCCCACAAAATGGGGGCTTGTTTCTCCAATAATCTGCCGCCGTAAAAAAGGGAAGCAGTTGTTTTTTCCTCCTCACCGGGAACACAGCGGAAAATATGATAATACTTCCCGTCCTCTTTCACCATGATTTCCTCATCAATGGCAAAACCGAAATCCCATACCGTCTGGCGCACGGCGTCCAAATCATGCTGGGGAGAAAGTATCCATTCTTTCAGGCTTTTTGCCACTTCTTCGCTTTCCTTGAGGATACGGCAGATAAGCATACCGCCCATGCCTGCAATAACAGCGCTTTCCACTTCCCCTGTATGTACGGGCAAAAGTCCGCTTCCCAGACGGGTTTCGATGGCGTTCCCTGCGCCCATGGCGGCGATGTTTTCCTTTGCTTTTTCCAGAGGGCCTTTGTTCAGGTCGCAAGCCAGTGCGCGGTCGATTTTCCTCTGTTCATATAAGTACAAAGGCACATAGCCATGGTCAGTGCCGATGTCTGCCATACTTCGGCGTGTTACCAGTCCTGCCACTGCCTGCAATCGTTTTGAAATATCCATAACCTGTTTCCTTTCTATGCAAAACAGGCGGCAAGCATACCCCTTTTGGGTACGCCTGCCGCCTGCCACTTGTGTTTCTTATTCCAGATAATCTTTCAGTTTTTTGCTGCGGCTGGGATGACGCAGTTTACGCAGGGCTTTTGCCTCGATCTGACGGATTCTTTCTCGTGTGACATTGAATTCTTTGCCCACTTCTTCCAGTGTTCTGGCACGTCCGTCGTCCAGACCAAAGCGCAGGCGCAATACCTTTTCTTCCCTTTCGGTAAGGGTATCCAGCACTTCGATAAGCTGTTCTTTCAGCAGGGTAAATGCTGCCGCTTCCGCAGGGGCTGGAATGTCGTCATCGGGGATAAAGTCACCCAGGTGGCTGTCTTCTTCTTCGCCGATGGGAGTTTCCAGAGAAACAGGTTCCTGTGCGATCTTCATGATTTCACGTACCTTTTCTTCGGGCATCTGCATTTCCACTGCCAGTTCTTCTGCGGTCGGTTCACGGCCTAATTCCTGAAGCAGCTGTCTGGAGATACGAATGAGTTTATTGATGGTTTCCACCATGTGTACGGGAATACGGATGGTTCTTGCCTGATCGGCAATGGCTCTGGTGATTGCCTGGCGAATCCACCATGTGGCATAGGTGGAGAATTTATAGCCCTTGTGGTAATCGAATTTTTCCACGGCTTTGATAAGCCCCAGATTGCCTTCCTGAATCAGGTCAAGGAACAGCATCCCACGACCTACATATCTTTTTGCGATGCTGACAACCAGACGCAGGTTGGCTTCTGCCAGTTTCTTTTTGGCAGCTTCGTCGCCGTCTTCCATACGCTGTGCCAGTTCCACTTCTTCCTCTGCGGAAAGCAGAGGCACTTTACCGATTTCCTTCAGATACATTCTGACAGGGTCGTCGATATTGATGCCTTCGGGCAGTGTCAAGTCAAGGTCTTTTTCGACTTCTTCTTCTGCGTCCAGGTTGCCCAGGATATCAATGCCCTGTGTTTCCAGATATTCATAAATCCGATCGATGCGGTCGGGGTCTAAGTCCAAATCCGCCAGATGGTCCATGACCTCTTTATACTCTAATACGCTTTTCTTCTTTTTGCCCATGGCAACCAGTTCTTCCAGTCTGGTCAACAATGTGGTTTCTTCGACGGATTTCAAAGCAATCCTCCCTTTCTGTGTTCCTTATAGTCTAACCATATCAGATGGTAATATGCAGTGCCTCCAGCTTTCTTTTCTCCTCCACCAGCTGTTGGATTTCCTCCACGGTGGATGCCTGTGTCGTTTTTCGGTCGATCTTTGCCCGCTTCAATACTTTTGCGGCTTCATTGACGGCTTTTTGCAGGTCAAACCCATCGTCTGCCGGCGGTTGTGCCGCGAAAATCTCCGTGACACGCCGTTGCGCTTCGCCTTCCTCAAAAAAACTGATCAGTTCCGCAGGGAACACATTCCCCGCTTCTTCCCATAAAGTACCCATGGCTTCAAATGCTTTGCCGTAGACCTCTGTGGGAAAATCGTCCTTATCCAACACCTTCTGTAAAATTTCATATATATGCCGATGGCCGGCAGAAAAATACAATAAACTTTTCTGGGCGTCCAACAGCCCCTTATCTTCCTTTTCTCTGCCGCCGTACTGCCTTTGCATCTGTACCTGCCGCTTCTGGGCTTCCTGCTGGAATGCCTCATCTTCTTTGCGGCGAAGTTTCCGTATTTCATTCTGGATGGCGCTTTCCTCCACCCCTGTCATACGGCTGACCTCGGCGGTATACACATCCCGCTCGATGTCGCTTTCCAATTTTGTCAAAATCTGCGCTGCCTCTGTGGCAAAGCGCACCCGATGTTCCGGGTTGTCCAGGGCGTATTTCCTGCGGATGCAGGCGATCTGGAACGATATATAATGAACGGCATTGACCAGCAGCTTGGAAAACTCCGCTGAGCCGTTTTGTTTGATGAATTCGTCGGGGTCTTTGCCGTCAGGCACCTGTGTCACCCGTACATGGAATCCATTTTCCACCAATACAGGAATGGCACGGAGAGCGGCGTTTGTGCCTGCTTCGTCGCTGTCGTAAAGCAGGATCACGTCCTCGGCGTATTTCTTCAATGTCATGGCATGTTCCCGGTTGAATGCCGTTCCCAACGACGCCACCACGTTATGGAATCCTGCCTGATAGACAGAAATCATATCCATATATCCTTCCACCAGAATGAGTTCCTTTTTTCTGGCAGCTTTTGCAAAGTTCAGCCCGTATAGATTGCGGCTCTTGCTGAACAGTATGGTTTCGGGGGAGTTCAAATACTTGGGTTCCCCCTTGCTTAGGATTCTGCCGCCGAATCCTACCACCCTTCCTTGGGCATCAAATATGGGAAACATAAGCCGTCCCCTGAAACGGTCATGGTAGCCACTTCCTTCCTTATCGGGAATGACTAAGCCGCTTTTGACCATATCCTCTACGGAATATCCCAATCCCTTCAAGTGGTCGAAAAGGGCATGTCTGCGGTCTGGGGAATAACCGATACCGAACTTTCTGGCAAGGTTTGGCTTGAGTTGCCGCCGCTCCAGATAAGCCCGTGCCGGTGCGCCTTCTTCCGACTGGAGGGTGTCATAATAAAACCTTCCTGCCGCCCGATGCATCTCAAAGAGCCTTGCTTTCAGCCGCTCCATGGCGAGAGCCTGTCCCGTCATTTGAGGCTCCGGCAAAGGGATATTGGCGCGCTCCGCCAGTTTTTTCACCGCTTCGGGAAAATCACAATTTTCCATTTCCATCAGAAAGCCGTATACATTCCCGGACGCTCCACAGCCGAAACAGTAATAAAACTGTTTTTCACTGTTGACGGAAAAAGACGGGGTCTTTTCGTGATGGAAAGGGCAAAGTCCGAAGTAAGAACTGCCCTTTTGCTTCAACGGAACGTATTGGGAAATGACATCCACAATGTCATTTTGCATACGGATTTCCTCAATCAGCTCTCTCGGATACCGCATTGTCCTTCCCCCCTTCCGCCTTTTTGGAAACAACGTTTCTGGAATTTCCGTAAACATTGGAGAAAGGAAGCTGTTACACTTCCTTTCTCCTGCTATACTCTATGATTTCGACATTTCCCCGAAAAATCCTCCCTTTTGGCGACGTTTTGTATATTTGTACAAAAACCGACCACAAAACTCCGATTTTTCGCAAAAATCCATCAATAAATCAAAGGACGCTCCATTCCGCAGGAATAAAGAGTTTCTTGAACCTTGCCACGGCAAAACGGTCTGTCATGCAGGCAACATAGTCGCAGACGGTCTGCTCCACCGTTTCTCCTTCTTCCATGAGGCGGCGGAACTCTCCCTCCATTTCCTGTGGATGTTCCAGATAGTAGGCAAAAAGGTCGCCTACAATCTTCTGGGCTTTTTCATGCTCACTGGTGGCAATGTCGCTATGGTAGACCTTCCGGAACATGAATGCCCGCAGTCCCGTCAGGGTCGCCCGCATTTCTGGACTCATGCAGATGTCATTGATGCCGGTGCTATGTAATATGGTATCCCGGATCATGGCATTGATGCGTTTGCTAGACGTTCCCCCCATGACTGCCACATATTCCGCCGGAATATCCTCAGGGCGGAGCATGCCTGCCCGAATGGCATCGTCAATGTCGTGGTTGGTATATGCGATTTTATCTGAAAGCTGTACGATTTTTCCTTCCAGTGTGGCAGGGTGTCCGCTGGTACGGTGGTTTAGGATGCCATCCCGTACCTCCCAAGTCAAATTCAGTCCCTTGCCGTCTTTTTCCAGACGGTCTGCCACGCGAAGGCTCTGTTCATTATGGGCAAAACCTCCCCAGTCTTTGCAAAGTTCATCCAGTTTCCGCTCCCCGGCGTGGCCAAAAGGCGTATGCCCCAAGTCATGGCCCAAAGCAATGGCTTCTGTCAAATCCTCATTGAGCCGCAATGCTCTGGCAATGGTGCGGGCAATCTGGGCAACCTCCAAAGTATGGGTCAAACGGGTGCGGTAGTGATCTCCTTCTGGAGAGATGAACACCTGCGTCTTATGCTTCATGCGCCGAAAGGCCTTGCAGTGTATAATACGATCTCTGTCCCGCTGAAAATCCGTGCGGAAATCGCACTTTTCCTCTGGGCGCAGCCGCCCTTTGGATGCGGCGCTTTTTGCCGCCAGGGGACTCAGTATTTTTTCCTCCAATTCTTCTTGAAACAAACGATATTCCATTCTCATCCCTCCTTATCTTCGAGATTTTTTCTTTGTCATATATATTTTTCTTTGTCCGACAAAATCCAATGACCATCTCTATTTTCAAACTCCAACAACATGGTTTCGTCGTATTCCTCAAAAAGCAGATAGTCCACAGTAACATAATATCGATCATTTTTCTGTTCTACAAATTTCAGACTATCCAAATCAATGGTCACCGCGCCGTAACCTCTGCTCCCCCGCCGCAGATAAAGAGCGCCTTCGTATTCCAGAAAATCGTCATGGAACACTTCGTCAATGACGGCATCTGACAGGTAGTTCCGCAGGCTGTCGCGAACTTCCGCATTTGTCTGGAAATTGGATACTTTATAATAGGAAGACATGGTAGGGTCTTCAAAATAGGACGCCACCTGTTCCTCCTCGCCGGGAAGATAGAGCTTTGCAACAGTGCCTTCCCCGTTGTCATAGGCTTCTTCGCTTTCATAAACTCCATAATAGGTGGTATCAACATCCACTTCCGCCCCAAACAATTCCAATTCACACTGGTTCAGACATTCCACATTGGGCTTGATCTCCTCCAGAAAGGCAGTTTCATCAAAGGCCGGAGGTTCCTCTTTTGCGGCACAGGCTGTTACCAGACACACTGCCGTCAAAAGTACTATCCATCGCAAATACTTCATATCCATCCCTCCTTTTTCTTCCTTAATAAAAAAATACGCCTCTTCCATAAAAAAAACCTCTTTTTTTCTGTAAAAAATCGGGAAAACCCTGTAAAATTCAAGGTTTCCCCGTTTTAATTTCCGATAAAATAGATGGCACATTTCACAGCATTGAAAACAGCCATGGCCGCCGCTGCCACCACAAAAAATCTCAGCTGCCGCTCATACCCATCTGATGCCCAATGCCATGCGTCCTGTGTCTGCTGATACTCCCGCAACATACACCAGTACAAAACGGCACACAGCCCAAAGAATACCGTTGTCCATGCAGAGATTGCCGCCAAAGGCCCTGTCATCTGGTACTGCTCAAACACTCCTGCCAGCAAATCCAGAAACATGCAGACAGTCAAAACCTTCTGCATATTGTTTCGGATGAAGGGATGGCGGTCTAAAAATAAAAGTAATTTCAGTTTTTCCATAAGATTCTTCCTTTCTCAAAACGATAGGATGCACAAAAGCAAACAAATCCCCGCAGCCGCCAAGCAAATGGCAAAAGTCACCCACATTTTCCCGGGAGTTGCCTCCACTTTGCCTTCTTTGAAAAATACCAAGACACACCGGGCACAGTACAGAAAAACCAAAGCCATAATGCCATGTGCCAACCAGTCTAGTGAAGATTTTCGCCAAAAATCAAAGGTATTCCCAATCAAATAGAGAACAAACCAGAATTTCAGAGAATGTCGATGGGTATCAAAAAACATGTCCAATTTATGCAGATCAATCTTTTTCATCTTACTGCCCCCTTTTTCTCAGCATAGCAGAGAATGGGCGTATTGTCCATGGATACAAAAAATCCAGCCAAAGCAACTTCCCCTTAAGAAAATACTGCTTTTCCTTTCCCTTGATTGCTTAAGGGGAAGTGCAACAGCTGTCTTCAGAAGAAAACATAGCAAATCAAATCTCAGTAAAAATAAGAAAGCTGGAATCCTCTATATGACAAGAATTTCAGCTTTCTTTGTTTTCTTATGAAGATGCCCCCAAATCACGGCTGGAATTCTTTGAAATATGTTTTTGCGAAAATATCCTTCAGTGCCAGCATGGCATCTTCAGCGGAATAGCCATATGTTTTCTGGACTTCCCGAATCATGGCAGCAAACTGGGCTTCGTAGGGGGTGCAGTCCATTTCCTGCTGATAAGTCACCAGTATGGGATAGAGTTTCGTCCAATCCACCACATAGCCCGTTTCCGTTTGTTTGATTTCCGGCTGTTTTTCTTCTTTTGCCAAAAGGCTGTTGCAGTCTGTTTGCAGCACTTCAGCCAGTTTCACCAGCCCCGGAACCGTAGGCACAGTGACTCCCGCTTCCCATTTGGAAACAGTTTGTCTTGCTACCTGCAATTTTTCCGCCAGCTGTTCCTGTGTCATGCCAGCATTCTTCCTTGCCTTTGCGATATTTTTCCCCAAATCCATGCAAATCCCTCCTTATTTATCATGGTAACAAAAACACGCTACTCTTTCCACCACCTGACGGGCAAAAAAGCACGCCAGAAGTGCATTTACCCAATAAAAAACAGATGAACCCCTTTAGGCTCATCTGTTCTCTTTTCATTCCGGCACTTTGCCGTCACCACGATAATGGGCATACACCTTCCCGCGCACCTGCACAAACTCCATTTCTGGATAGCGCAGGGCTGTGAGATAGCCGCCATAAACGCATCCCTGGTCGATGTCAACGGTGTTATTTACCAAATCCGGGCGTTCTGCCACCGTATGTCCATAAACCACCAAGGCTTTCCCATGGTAAGACGCCGCCCAGTCCCGCCGCTGCGGTCTGCCGTTTTCGTCTGTTTCGCCAGTGGTTTCGCCGTAAAGGCACACTGCCCGTATCTTCCCGGAAAAATAGCCCATGTTTTCTTCCTGCAAGCCGCCATGAACCACTGCCAGACGTTTTTTATCCAGCAAAAGATAATAGCACTGGCTTTCATAGCACTGCATATAGCGGCAGCGGAAGGCCTGCCGTTCTTCCCGGCTGAGCTTGTCCAATTCCGCCACAGTTTTTTCCAAGCCATGAGAGATCCGCACACGGTTCCCTAGGAAATAGCGGTAAAGCTTATTGCAGTGGTTGCCATGAACCCAGAAACCGCCGTTATATGCCACCTGATCCATCCAGAAATTCAGGCACGCCAAATTCGCAGGGCCTTTGTCGGACACATCCCCAACGGAAATGAGCCGCCGTTTATCCGGATGGACATAAATGCCGTTTTCCTCCCGGTAGCCCAGCTTTTCCACCAGCTGGATCAGCTCGTCATAACAGCCGTGGACATCGCCGATAATATCATATTGATTTTCGCGGAACTCCAATATGCGGAAGTTCCGTTCCCGTCGTTCCTTTTTCATACACACCAATCATTTCTACTTCTGTTTTTTCAATCTTTTTTATCATAACATAAAATCCTCTGTCCGTGCAAAAAAAGTGAAAAAACTTTCTTCCCGCTGCATAAAGTAATGACAGGAGGTGGTATGTATGTATGGAAAACGAGAGATCCCCGCACCCTTTGCGCCACAAAAACAAAAAGCGAAACCACAGAAAAACCAGGCAAGACAGACTTCCGGCGGCTGTTCTCCAGCGGCGGTGCTTCTGCTGTTGGATCTGCTTTCCCGGTAAACAGATACGGCGTATTTCCTCATTGGAAAATACGCCGTATTTTTTCTATTTTACAATCCCATAAGTCCCATGATCTGCTGCATCTGTGCGCGGTCGTTTTCTGGCAGATTCTGAGATACTGCCGCCAGCAGGGCTTTCTGTTCATCCTTGGAAAGGCTGCCTCCTTGCGCCAATGCTTCTCCATATTCCAGAAAAACATCCAATCGTTCCAGTCCTGTTTTATCCTTGCTTTTTTCCTGGGCTTCCCGGATCAGCCGCAGCCGTTCCTCGCCCAGCGCTTCCATTTGTGCCTTTGTCCAGTCCATCCAATCCCTCCTTTTGTATGAGGATCTCCCTTGCGTCCATAACACGCATGAGGGTATCCAGTCTTGTCTGTTCGCCTTGGGACAGGCAGGGGCGAATGGCTGAAAGCATCTGCCTTCTGCGCACAGATGGCGGCAGAGTATCCCGGCTGCGGGCCTGAAGGACGCCGCCTGTGAGCATCCGCCGCATTTCCATGAGCCGCACCACTACATACAGATCCCTTTGATACTCCTGATCCAGAAAAGGAATGGCTGCCATGAGCATTTTCTCCTGCTTTTCCCCTTCCTCCACTGCCGACGCAGACTGCTGTACAGGCTGCGGCATATCCTGCCCCATGAGCCGGCGCAGTCTTTCCAGCCTTCCTGCCAGATTCATGAGTTCTGTTTTCCGGTTTTCCTCCATGGTATTCCCTCCATCCTGTCCTTCATCAAAAGATATGCCGCCAAAGGGAAAAAAAGAACTTCTTTCTCATTCCCAAAAAACTGCCCCATGCATACTCTGTCAGAAAGGGGGGTCTTTCAAATGGAGCATTTTACAGATACCGCCATTTCGCCAAAATCATTCCCCACAGGAAAAGGCATCGGCATCGCCATACTGGACACAGGCATCTCTCCTGTGGCGGATTTTACCATACCAACAGATCGCATCAGTGTTTTTCGGGATTTCATCAACGGGCGGACAACGCCTTACGACGATAACGGACACGGGACTCATGTCACAGGCGCAAAAAGAAACAGTGCCCATGCAATTTTGCACAGGCACTGCCTCTTCCATTTTCTTTATAATGCTTTTATGTAGGAGTTAGAGATTATCCGTTTGATTACTGGAACATGAGAAATGCTACCAGTACGATGATGCAAGCATCTACCAAGTGGCTGCAAGCATTTTTACACCACTGCATAATTTTTTTCGCCTTCCTTCTTTAACCTAACAAATTAGGCAGGAACATAGAAATTGCAGGTACATAAGTGATCAGCATCAGTGTTGCGATCATCAGCACCAGGAAGGGGATGATCCCCTTGATGACCACATCCAGCGTCGTTTCCCCAACACGGGAAGCAACGAACAGGTTTACACCCAGAGGAGGTGTGATGAAGCCGATAGCCAAGTTGGTTACCATGATGATACCGAAGTGAACGGGATCAACGCCCAGAGCTGTTACAACAGGGAACAGGATGGGAGCCAGGATCATGATAGCACATACAGTTTCCATGAAGCAGCCTACCAACAGCAGCAGCAGGTTGATCAAAAGCAGGATCAGCACTTTGCTGTCTGTCATAGTTGTCAGCAGAGTTGCAACGGTTGTAGGGATACGACCCAGTGTCAGGACTTTGGAGAAACCGGTTGCGCAGCCGATAACCACCAGGATGGTCGCGGTTGTTTCGCAGGCTCTCTTTGTTACGTCCAGCATCTGTTTGAAGTTCAGTTCTTTATGTACGAACAGACCGATAATCAAGCTGTAAACTACGGATACAGCAGCTGCTTCTGTTGGTGTGAAGATCCCGCCGTAGATACCGCCCAGGATGATAACGGGAGACAGCAGCGCCCATTTACCTCTCCATACTTCACGGAGCGCACGGCCAATGCTGAAAGGTTCTGTGTCGCCTTTATAACCAGCGCTTCTTGCGTAGAAGTAGCTGTAAGCGATCAGTACCAGACCGATGAGGATACCGGGGATGAAGCCCGCTAGGAACAGGGAGCTTACGGAGCTGTTTACGGTTACGGAGTAAACAACCATAGGGATACTGGGCGGGATGATAACGCCGATGGAACCAGCGGCAGCAATCAGCGCCAGTACGAATTTTTTGTCATAGCCTTTTTCCAGCATAGTAGGAACAACCATACCGCCGACAGCTGCTACGGTTGCCGGGCCGGAACCGGAAATAGCTGCGAAGAACATACATACAACAACGGTTACGATGGCAAGACCGCCGCGGATTTTGCCAAAGAATACGTTGGCAACGTCCAGCAGACGTTTGGAAATACCGCCGCCGCCCATCAGTTCACCGGCGAATACGAAGAATGGAATCGCCATGATGGGGAAAGAGTCTGTACCAGTTACCATGTTACGCGCTACAAAGCCCAGTGTCAGCTGATCCGTAGCGAAGATATAAGCCAGGGAAGCGATCCCCAGGGAGAAACCGATGGGAACAGTCAAAACAAGGCTGACGATCAATGTGATAAATACCACTGCTGCAATTGCTCCAGTTGTCATGCTTCCTGCACCTCCTCATGATTATGCAATGCTTTGATTCTTCTGATGATGCACTGAATCTGGCGGATGGCTGTCAGAACGAAGCCAACCAGAGGTGCTGCGTATACGAACTGCATGGGCACATGCAGCGCGGGAGAAATCTGACCGCTGGCAGAGATTTTCTGGAAAACGGTTACAGATGTTACCGCAATGAAGATGGCAAAAGCCAATACGATGATTTCACTGAGGATTTCCACATAAGGACGCGCTTTTTTAGGATAGATATTGATGGCAGCGTCGATGCGGATATGGGCTTCTTTTTTCGCTGTGTAAGCCACAGAGAAATAAACCAGCCATACAAACAGATATCTTGCCATTTCTTCAGACCATGTCAGAGAGCTATGGAATACATAACGCATGACAACCTGAACAAAAATGATAATACTCATCAAAAACATCAAAGGCACGATGAAGCATGCTTCCAGATGTTCATTCAAAAACTTCATACCTTTTTCCCTCCCCTGTATCTTTACGCCGCAGGTGCCGCATCAGCTTCTGTCTGTGCCGGTGCGTCTGTTGTCTGTTCTGCGGGATATTTTTCTTTTGCTTTTTCGGCTTCGCTGTAAAGCAGATCGATAACTTCAGGATGTTCTACCTTTTCATAAGCCAGATCTTTGATGCCGGCACAAGCAGCTTTCATTTCTTCCACCACTTCAGGGCTCAGTTCCGCGCAGTTCATGCCGGGGTAGTTTTTGATGTTTTCCAAAGCAACTGCTTCGTATTCGGAACATCTTTCACGTTCATAAGCAACAGCTTCATCGGAGATTTTCATGATGATTTCCTGTTCTTCCGGTGTCAGGCCGTTGAATGTTTCTCCACTCATGAGGATAACATATGGGGAATAAATGTGTTTTGTATAAACATAATATTTCTGTACTTCCTGGAATTTAGACTGCCATGTCAGTTCAGCGCCGTTGTCCTGGCCGTCTACTGTACCCTGCTGCAAAGCGGTGAACAGTTCTGTGAAGGCCATGGGTGTAGGGTTAGCGCCATACGCTTTCCACTGTGCCAGCTGCAGTTCGTTTTCCATGATACGGATTTTCAGACCTTTCAGGTCATCCATGGATTCGATGGGTTTGTCTGTGGTAGAGAGTGTACGGAAAGAGTTTTCCTGCCACTGAAGCAGCTGGAGACCAACTTCGTTCAGCTGTTCACCCAGGTAGTCACCCAGTTCGCCGTCCAGCACTTCATATACCTGCTGTTTATTTTCGAAAATCCAGGGAATATCCAAACAGTAAATATCATTACAGAAAGCAGCTACTGTTGCGTTTGTTGCCAGTACGATGTCATAGTCACCAAACTGACAGCTTTCCAGCAGTTCACGTTCACTGCCCAATACGTTATCTGTATAAATATCTACGGTCATAGCACCATTGGTTTCCTGCTCCAGACGCATTTTAAAGAATTTCGCCGCGTCGATGGTAGCAGGGGCATTCCCCAGCGCATAGATCAAATGTTTGCAGTCTTCCTGCAGTTCCACGCCTGATTCAAAGGTAACAGGCTCTACCTTCTTTTCCACAAACCCTGTGGGTGTTGCGGGTTCTGCGGTTTCCTCCTTCTGTCCGCCGCAGCCGGTCATCCCCAGCAGCATGGCAGTTGCCAGCGCCAGAACACCGAGTCTTCTTTTCATACTTACTCCTCCCTCTTTTTCTTTAGAATCCTCACAAAAGCACACCTTTTTTTAAAAGAAGTTCTTTTTTCTCATTTAAAACCAACTTCTTTTTAAAAAATAAAACTTCTTTTTGATTAGATTAAACTTTATATTAGATTATATTTAATCCAATTCTAATTTTCAATTGGTATTTCCTCTAATTTAAAAACATTTATCCGTCACATAAAAACACCGTTATTATGCATATAGAACAAACATTTTGAATCATTATGCGCTTTTTACAAATATATACATCCTTTTTTATTCATTTTTCCCTTTTTCAAAATCCCATTTTGCGAAAAACATCCTTCTTTTTCACTGCTTACAAGGCGTATTTATCTATCATATAAAACGGATTCACATAATTTCTCTATTGAATTTTTACACAACCCGTCTTACAATAGAGATAGATGCATTATCAACAGTTTTGTGAACACTGCAAGCGGAGGGGGAGCAAGTAGATATGAGCGAAAAAATCACACTAGCCGATCAGATTTATGCGGACATTAAAAAAGACATCACCAATAAACAATTGGTCTCCGGAGAAAAAATCAACATCAAAGAACTGGCAAGAAAATACGGTGTCAGCGACACACCTGTCAAACAGGCGTTGCAGCGTCTGGCAGAAGAAAAACTGGTGGTCAACACCCTCAACAAGGGCATGAGTGTACGCACACTGACGCCCCATGAACTGAACGATACCTTTGACATCCGTCTGATGATGGACACATTCTTCATCAAAGATATCATCACCACCCTCAATTACAACAGTACCCTGCGCCAGCAGCTTCTGGAAAACATGGAAAAACAGAAACAGTTTATTTCCTGCAATGATTCCACTGTGGACGCAGAAGGCTATTTCCAGCTGGATCTGGAATTCCATGTGCTGTATCTGACTGCTTCCGGCAATCAGAAAGCTGTGGAAGTCCTCAAAGATTTGCAGCCCTTCACATTCTCTGCCGGCACATACTTCAATCAGCCCCATTATCGGGACTGCGAATGTGTGGAAGAACATCAGGCGATTCTGGACGCAGCCCTTGCTGCCGATCCAGAAGGACTTCGCAAAGCCATCGAAACCCATATCGCCAATTCCCGCAGAGCATTCCAACTGATCTTTAAAGTCAACCAGATGGTTTGATTTTCAAAAAAACAGCGGAGAAATCTTCTTAGGTTTCTCCGCTGTTTTTTTTATGTCTTTCTGTTTTTTGCCATTTTCTTTTGGACTGCCTCAAATAGCTCCTCCGAAACCAGCGGCACATGGGTATGGCAGACCACCGTCCAACGCTCTTTGGGGCAAGGGCGGCTTTTTTTCTGTTTATAACTGATCTTTTCTGTTTTTCCCTGCACCATATTTCCCAAATATACGGGATTTTTCAATATCTTGCATACGGTAGATGCTGTCCAAATGCCTTTTGCCTTTCTGCCGCAGTCCTTCCCCTCCTGGGCCAATGCCATGGCCGGGGACAATATTCCGCAGCCATTCAGCACCGCCGCCACACCACCACAGGAAAATCCCATGAGATACAGCCGAAAGATACCTGCCACCACCCACGCTCTTTGAGAGCAAGGCACCAATACATGATGGTCAAAAGGACTTTTCTCATAGCCATAAGGGGCATAATTCCCCAAATATTGCCCCATTTCCCGTTTCCTGCGCAAAACCGCCCGGATATTATCGGATAATTCCTCGCAGTACCACTCATTGATAAGGCTATTGATCTGGCTAGCCCGTTTATTCTCCCGCCTTGCCGTATCTACTCCATCCACCACAGACACAAACCGTATGCCCCACAAGGGAAACAACTCATAAAGATACCGCTCCGCTGTCACCAGATTTCGTGTAAAGCGGGATTGGGTCTTGCACAAAATCACAGAAAACCGTCCTTCTCTGCCATGGGCAATGAGCTTCTGAAAACCAGGCCGATCTTCCCGCAGCCCCGAATAATCCTCATCCACATAGATGCCTGTCACCTGCCATTCTTTCTTCGCCGCATAGGCCAGAAGCAATTCTTTCTGATTGGCGATGCTTTCACTGTCTTTCCCTTCCTGCCGCTGTGCGTCCTCTACCGACAATCTGCAATAAATGGCTGCCCGTTCCATCGTTCTTCCCCCCTTTTGCCTATGGATATGCGGCATCCCCTGTCCCTTATCCCTTTTTTGCGCCTGTCACCCATGTCACAGGCATTGCCTGCGGCAACGGTACCCTTTCCGGCGGACGTTATCGCGGCATTGCCCCCCAGGCGCACATCATTTCTCTGAAGATTTTGGACGCTATGGGACAAGGGACTTCTTTGCGTGCCATTCGTGCCATGCGATGGATATTGGACAACGCCGCAAAATATAATATAAAAGTAGTCAATTTATCCATAGGCACCAATGACAGAAGGGTTCATCGTCCTCTGCAGGAAGCAGTGGAATCCCTTTGGCACAAAGGCATTGTGGTGGTAGCCGCCGCTGCCAATCCCGATGGCGGCGCACACTTTCTGCCGCCGCCATCCCTCAGTCCCAGCATTCTTTCTGTGGGTACATGGGAGGACAGAGAACGGTTTCCCTCAAAACAGACCACATCCGTAGGTCAGCCTGATCTGTGGGCACATGGGGAAAACATCATCTCCGTTCTTTCACCGAATTATAACTTTTCCCTTCAGAACCGTTCCAAAAGCAGCATTGTCGACCACAGCTACATCGCCATGAGCGGCGCATCTATGGCAACGCCTATGGTTAGCGGCATGGCAGCCTGTCTGCTGGAGCGATTTCCAAACCTCACACCCAGTCAGGTGAAACAACGCCTGTGTGCCGCCGCCGAGAAAAACGGCGGGCTTTTGGAGCCTTCCTGTCTGCCTGAATGAAAGGAGCGATCTTTTTTATGGAAGAAAACAATGTATTCCATCTGGCAAAAGTCCTGCAAAACACAGACAACGCCAGAAACGAACTGCATACCTTTCTGCAAGCCATGCAGACAAGGGTGGAACAGGACTATCTGCAAAAAATACAGGCAGCTGCCGCCATGCAGCAAGCAGACGCCGTGGAACATCCTCCTCGGGAAGTGACGCTGCTGCGGGCGCTGCGGGCATTCACCGACGATGCCGGAAAAAGCCGTCTGGATGAAATCTGCCGCAGTCTGATGCTCTTTCACACCATGGGACAGATTCAGCAAAACGTGGCATATTCTCTGGCGGAAGGCAGTCCATTGGCTGTCCGTGACCGTTCCGGCGAAGAAAGCTGTGCGCCATCTCCTCAGACCGTACGCATGGCAGGCCTGCTGATGATGCTTTCCCTCACCGATCGCATCTAAAAAAGAACCCCCTGTGCCTTTCGGTTCAGGGGGTTTTGTCTTACATTTTTGTCCGACATTTCCTATTTATATATCACAAATGCTGGTTCACAATGAACATGTTCATTTTTTTCATGGTGCGGATATCTTCCTTTGAAAAGCGAAGGATTTCTTTCAGTTCTTCATTTTCTTCCATAATATCCGGTGAAAGGACGAATTTGAAGGACGCCGGCAGCATGGGCTGTATGGAAAGGCCGGAAAACATGCCGATCATGCGCCCTGCGGGGCTGAAAGAATTGATGGCGTAGAGAAATACCCGTTCCATCTTATTATTCTGGTTTTCAAACTGGAAATTGCTGAAGGTATCATAGCGGCGCATGGTGCCGTGATAGAGATACTTGCATTTATAACAGTTGGAATAATCGTCCACATCCGCATACAGATCGGCGCTGAACATGCCGTTTTCCCCGGTTCCCCGAATATCGATGACATTGCGGACGATGCGGCTGCGGCGGCCATCATAGAAATAAAGATACATCCGGGTTTTCCCATGGCGTCTGCCGGAAAGATCCACCCGTGTTTCGGTTTCCTCTACCTCTTTATCATAATCAATAAGCTGATTGACGGAAATATCCAGTGCATTGGCAATGATGAACAATGTTTCAATATCTATGGCAATGTCCCCGTTCTCATACTTCGATACGGTGGCCTTGCTTTTATTTATAAGTCCCGCAAAGACTTCAATGGTCATATTTTTCATTTTACGATACAAACGGATCCGTTTGCCCACATGTACACTGATTTCCTTCATAAATCCCCATCACCTGCTTTTTCGTCTTCCCATTATCCCTGTTTTTTTCTTGTCAGTAGCCATACAACAGTATGCGGCAGTTGATCTGCTGCGGCAGATTTTTGTCCGCAGTTCTCAGACAAGATGCGGCATCCGCGGCTTCCCTCCCTTGGCAAAATTCCCTTTGAACCGTTGAAATTCCAATCTTCCGAAAGAAATTCTGCCCCAAGAAGAAAAAACAGAGATTTGTTTTTTCGTTCACATTATACCATAAATTACCTGTCAATAACAGACTTATTTTGTATTTGCATCAGAACAAAGATCGCAAGAAAGGCGGGAAAAAACGCCTCTGAAGGCATGGGAAAAACCATATTTTTTTCACCTTTTTTCACAAAGATGTTTATTCTAAGTAGAATGTTAAGTTTTTATACAGAAAATATTTATTCATAATTCCCTGCCTGTTTTTTGAATTTTTTTATCAAAGATGCTCACCTTTTGTAAATATTATCCTTTGAAAATATGAATACTTTTGTGTTTTTGCCTAATGTTTCTCAAAAAAAACATGTTTTTCTCAACACTTCATGTACATGCCGTCTATTTCTTCAAAATACAAATTTCCATGAATTTTGCTTCATTTTATTTTCATTTTTCATTTTTTGACACATAAATAGCTATAAAACAATATTATAAAGAAACTTTTAACACAAAAAGTTTCATCAAAGTATTCACAGTTTGTTTGTGTTTTTTGGTTTTTTTCTGCATAATATATCTTAAGCTTATGGTTTTCTCACATGCAATATGTACAAAAACTAAGCGTCATGTCATTATTCATTTTTTTCTGAGAAAAAAATATAAGGAGGTTGTATTCTATGGAAAAAAAGCAAAAATTTAGTGACATCCTAGTCATTGGTGGTGCGCTCTTTGCCATGTTCTTCGGCGCCGGCAACTTGATTTTCCCGCCCCTGCTGGGTCAGCAGTCCGGTACATCCTGGTTCATTGGCTTCCTGTTCTTCTTCATCTTTGACGTAGGTCTGGCACTGGTTGCCATCCTGGCACTGGTTCGTAAAGGACAGTTTGAAATCAACGGTATCACAGACGTAATGGGTAAGGTTCCTTCCACCATTATCAACTGTATCGCCGTATTGTGTATTGGGCCCCTGCTTGCAATCCCTCGTACAGCAGCGACCACATTTGAAATCGGTGTGCAGCCTCTGGCTCCTAACTTCAGCACATGGATTTTCTCCGCGATCTTCTTCGCAATCGTATTGGCTCTGACAATTCGTCCTTCCAAAGTAGTTGATATCATTGGCTCTTTCCTGACACCCGTACTGGTTATCACACTGCTGGTTATGATCATCAAAGGTATCATCTCCCCTCTGGGCCCCATTGATGTACCTGAAACAACAAACTCCGTACAGAACGGTACTCTGAACGGTTACCAGACACTGGACGTACTGGCTTCCATGATCTTCATCATGATCATCACATCCAGTGCACAGGGCAAAGGCTACACAGAAGGTCACTCCCTGTCTAAAGCAGTCCTGCGCTCCAGCTGCGTTGCTTCCATCGGTCTGTTCGTTATCTACGGCGGTCTGACATACCTGGGCGCAACAACATGTAACCTGGCTGACATGCAGGGTCTGAACCAGACAGCACTGCTGGTTGCTATCACAAAAGCACTGTTCGGCAACACTGGCGTTATCCTGCTGGGCGTTATCGTACTGTTTGCCTGCCTGACAACAGCAATCGGTCTGAGTTCCTCCACAGGTGCTTTCTTCGAAGAACTGACAGGTGGTAAAGTTTCCTACAAAAAAGTTGTAATCATCGTAGTAGTATTCAGCTGGCTGATCTCCAACGCAGGTGTATCTACAATCATCCAGTTCTCCGCTCCTCTGCTGAACCTGGTATACCCTGGCGTACTGGTACTGATCATCCTGGCGTTCTTCCACAAATCCATCAAGAACAAAAACATCTACCGTGTTGCTACATACTTCGCTATCATCGTAAGCGCACTGGAAATCCTGGCTGGTTTCGGTCTGCCTACTGGCTTCGTAAAATCCCTGCCTCTGGCTTCCATAGGCTTTGCTTGGATCGTACCCGCTATCGTTGGTGGTATCATCGGGAAATTTATCCCCTGCAAAGACTGATGCCTATCTTTTGATCGGTAAATAAAATCATATTGCATAGAGTGTAACAAACCCCCTCTGTTTGAAACAGAGGGGGTTTTTCTTGCTTAAAAAAAGATACGTCTGCCGGAAAGAATCAAGATCAAAAGCCCAAGGGCAAGCCATATCACCATCGTCAGGTAATCCTTCCTGCAAAAGCTATACCACAGCTCCCGTACCCATGCAACCGCAAGCATCAGCAGCGCAATCCAGGTACACACCAATCCCAAAAGTACCGCGATGCCAAACATATTCTCCCAGCGATTGGCAACCAAAATGGCAGCCATCATCATCAGCAGGCCCATAACACCCACCGCTGCTGCGTATTTCCATAATCTGCTTCCACTGCGACCCATGGTTCGCCCCCTTTTTCTATATTTTCGCTTCTTATTAGGCTGTTATTTTACCATGGGCAGCCGTATACAAAAATCCCTCAAAGGGTATACAAAAAAAGCTGAAAACCTCCGTTTCCAGAGATTTTCAGCTTGATTTTGTTTATGGGGTAACGCCTTCAGTCAATCAGCCCAGCTGTTCCGCTACAACCACTTTTGCTTTTTCCAGAGCATCTGCGATCTTGGAAGCGTCTTTACCGCCTGCCTGTGCCATGTTGGGACGACCGCCGCCGCCACCGCCGCATACAGCCGCTGCTGCTTTGATGATGTTGCCGGCATGTACGCCTTTTTTCACAACATCGTCGGTAGCCATAGCCATCAGGTTTACTTTGCCGTCTTTGCCGCTTGCCAGCACCACTACGCCGCTGCCCAGTTTCTGTTTCAGCTGGTCGCCCATGGTACGCAGAGCATTGCCGTCCATATCTTTCACTTCAGCCGCCAGCACTGCAACGCCGCCGATTTCTACTTTGCCGCTGAGCATTTCGTCTGCTGCGCCGCCTGCCATTTTGGCTTTCAGTTTTTCCAGTTCTTTTGCTGTTTCTTTCTGTTCTGCCAACAGCTGTTCCAGACGAGAGAGCAGTTTGTCAGGTGTGGATTTCACCAGACGGCAGATTTCTTTGATTTCGTCTTCCTGTGCCTGATAATGTTTCAGCGCTTCTTTACCTGTTACCGCTTCGATTCTTCTCACACCAGCTGCTACGCCGTTTTCAGACAGAATCTTGAAGGAACCAACCTGTGCGGTATTTTTCAGGTGCGCGCCGCCGCAAAGTTCGATGCTGTAACCGCCCATATCTACCACACGTACCACTTCGCCGTATTTTTCGCCGAACAGTGCCATTGCGCCTCTGTTTCTAGCTTCGTCGATGGACATTTCGTCTGTGTGTACATCATAGCTTGCGAAGATAGCGTCATTTATCAGTCTTTCTACTTCTTTGATTTCATCAGCAGTCATTGCTGCGAAGTGTGTGAAGTCAAAACGCAGTCTGTCCGCGCTTACATAGGAACCAGCCTGTTCTACGTGAGTACCCAGAACGGTACGCAGTGCTTTGTGCAGCAGGTGGGTTGCGCTGTGGTTTCTGGAAGAAGCCATACGCAGTTCCACATCGATGCTTGCGCAAGCCATTTCGCCTACCTGCACCAGACCTTCTGTCACTTCACCCATGTGCGCGATCTTGCCGCCAACAACTTTTACGCAGTTGGTTACTTTCACAACGCCTGTTTCTGTTTTGATAACACCCTGGTCACCTACCTGACCACCGCTTTCTGCGTAGAAAGGTGTTCTATCCAGGAATACCGCTACTGCGTCGCCAGCCTGTGCAGTTTCTGCAACGGCTTCATTTGCAACCAGTGCAACGATTTTCGCGTTCGCTACATCATATACATCATAGCCAGCAAAAGCTGTTTCCAGTTCTACGGGCAGTTCGTTGTAAACGGTTTCTGCTGCGCCCATATAGTTGGATTTTGCTCTTGCGGAACGCGCACGTTCTTTCTGTGCTTTCATTTCTGCTGTGAAAGCGTCTTCGTCGATTTCCATGCCTTCTTCTGCCAGAATTTCTTTTGTCAGGTCAACAGGGAAACCATATGTGTCATACAGACGGAAGGATTTTTCGCCGCTCATAACTTTTTCGCCGGCAGCTTTCATTTCTTCCATGTCTGCTTTCAGGATTTCCATACCTTTGTCGATGGTCTTATAGAAGCTGTTTTCTTCGATGGACAGGATTTTGAAGATGTAATCCTGTTTTTCCACCAATTCGGGATAAGCTTCACCGCTGCAAGCGATTACGGATTTGGACAGTTCTGCCAGGAATTCGCCTTCGATGCCCAAGAGTTTCCCATGACGAGCCGCACGACGCAGCAGACGACGGAGTACATAGCCACGACCTTCGTTGGAAGGCAGTACACCGTCAGCAGTCATCATTGTTACGGAACGGATATGGTCTGTGATCACGCGAACGGAAACGTCTGTTTTATGATCTTTGCCGTATTCTACGTTTGCTTTTGCGCAAACAGCGTCACGGATGGATTTTACAGTATCTACGTCGAAAATGGAGTCTACACCCTGCATGATGGTTGCCATACGTTCCAGACCCATACCGGTATCTACGTTTTTCATAGCCAGTTCTGTGTATGTGCCGTCTTCTTCCGCGTTGAACTGTGTCAATACCAGATTCCAGAATTCCATGTATCTGTCACAGTCACAACCTACGCCGCAAGTAGAGCTGTCACAGCCGTATTCGGGGCCACGGTCATAGTAGATTTCTGTACAAGGACCGCAGGGGCCTGTGCCGTGTTCCCAGAAGTTATCTTCTTTGCCCAGTTTTACGATTCTGTCCCAAGGCAGGCCTACTACATCATGCCAGATTTTGCCTGTTTCATCGTCTTCTTCGTAAATGGTTACATACAGTCTGTCTTCGGGAATTTCCAGTACTTTTGTTACGAATTCCCAAGACCAGGGCACGATTTCGTTTTTGAAGTAATCACCGAAGGAGAAGTCGCCCAGCATTTCAAAGAATGTGCCGTGACGAGCGGTTTTCCCTACGTTGTCGATATCACCTGTACGGATACATTTCTGGCAGGTTGTCACTCTTTTGCTGGGAGGGATTTCCTGACCTGTAAAGTATGCTTTCATGGGTGCCATACCGGAGTTGATCAGCAGCAAGCTGTTGTCGTTGCGGGGCACCAGAGGGAAGCTGGGCAGACGCAGATGGTCTTTGCTTTCAAAGAATTTCAGAAATTCTTCACGAATTTCGTTTACACCTAAATATTTCATATCTTACCTCCTTAAATATTTTCAATCTGTTAACAGGATGCCCGGAAAATAAAAAAGCCCCTGACAAAAGTCAGGGACGAATTCACCGTGGTACCACCCTTGTTACGCCCAAGTGGACGTCACTCAAAGCCTTTAACGCAGGCATACGCTTTGACATACTTCTCTTTCCGCCAAAGAGCTGTGGTTCTTACCCGAAAAGACTGCTTCGGCAATGTGCTGCGGGAAATCTTCCACCAGTGATTTCCTCTCTGGAACGTCCACCCCTTACGTACTCCTTCTTTTCTTGGCTTGTTTCCATATAAAAAATACAATTAGATTATAGACATGCCCTGTCACTTTGTCAAGAAAAACCGCCCTTTTCCAGTAAAAATGACCATATGCAGCCTGTACGCCTTATGGTATCATCGAAAAAAGGGCGTTGTTTTTCAAAAAGGGGGATTTATTATGAAAAGTATTGCTGGCGTTCTCGCCGTCACTTTGAACCTATTGATACTGACGCTGATTTGGGGCTTTGCCTATCTGCATGCCTACACAGACGCTCTTGCAGGCTCATTCATGCCAGAGGAATATCGGTATCTGCCTATTCCGCTGATGGTTGTCGTCATCGGGTCTATGATTGTGGAGCTTACGCTCATTTACCGGCAGGAACTGTCCGTTTATTTCCGTTCCAACAACAAAGAAAAATAATAAAAAGCTGATATGAGGGGCATCTTCATAAGAAAACAAAGCAAGCTGAAATCTTTATGATATAGAGGATTTCAGCTTGCTTATTTTTCTTTGATATATTTTCTTAAGGGGAATTTGCTTTCTGTATCAGCTTTTTATGTTCTCATTTCTCCCAGCACTTCTCCCATACGCTTCATACCCACTTCGATTTTATCGTCGGTGAGTCCCGCAAAACTGAGCCGCACATGGCTGACCGTTCCGCCTTCAATGAAAAACTGACTGCCCGGAGAAACCAGCACATTTTTCTCCAACGCCCGATTGCAGAACAACTCCGCATCTACCACATCAGGCAAACGCACCCAAAGGCTCACGCCCCCTTCCGGCAAGGCAAAAGATGCCCCCTTTGGCAGGAGATACTTCTTCGCCATGGAAACGGCTTTCCGGTATTTGCCGCTGCCATACTGGCGCACCTGTTTTCCATGGGCTTCCCAGCCATTGACCCGGAGATATTCCTCCAGAGATTTCTGGATGAAGCCGGAGGTGGAAATATCTGTGGTATACTTGGCTTCCATAACCGCATGACGTACTTTTTTCGGCAATACCATGAGCCCCATACGCAGACCAGGCATCAAAATCTTGGAAAAACTTTTGATGTAAATGACACGATTCTTATAGTCCAAGGCTTTGAGGGGCAAAGGCATTTCCCTGCTGTAATGGAAGTCGTAGAAGTCGTCTTCCTCGATGATGTAAGTATCGTATTTTTCCGCCAGTTCCAGCAGACGGCGCTTTTTCTCCATGGAATAAGAAATCCCCGTAGGTGTCTGGAAATAGGCCATCATATAGATAAAACGTGGATGGTACAGCTTCAGATAATTTTCCAGAGCTTCCATTTCCATACCGTCCGCTTCCATGGGAATGCCCACCAGCTTCGCCCCTCTGGACAGGAATGCCCCTGCCGCACCATAAAAGGTAGGGCTTTCCACAAAGACCACATCCCCATACCGCAGGATAGCTTTAGACATAATGTCGATGCCCTGCTGTGCACCGGAAATAATCTGGAGATGCTCCGCCGCCGTATGGATACCAAAGGACGCCAAATAACGGCAAAGCTCCTCTCTCAGGGGCAGATATCCCATACTGTCCGTATAACGGAAGGCGCCGCCTTTTTCCCGCTCCAGCACCGTATCAAAGGCTTTTTTGAAGGCATCCACCGGGAACAACTCATTGGGCAGAGATGTCAGTGTAAAATTGATGGCATGTTCCAAGGCCGGTGTTTTTTCAAACAATTGCAGATTTCGTCTTGCCACGGGCTCCGGCACTTTCTCCACAGGCAAAGGGGAAATATAAGTACCACTTCCTACCCGAGAATACACCATCTGCTTCTGTTCCAGATATTTATAAGCCGTTACCACCGTCACCGTATTGACACCGAAATGGGATGCCATTTTCCGAATGGACGGCAGTTTACTGTCCGCAGGCAAAAACCCATCTGACGCCAAAGCGCCAATGGCATCGGCAAGCTGGCGATAGATAGGCACCTCCGATGTTTTATCCAGTTGTATCTGAAAAATCTCGTCCATGTTTCCACCTTCTTTCTATCTCAAACCAAAAAGAAACCGGAAATTTCTGTTTTCTTCCAAAATTTCCGGCTGTTTTCTATTTCAATACTGTTTTCTGCCTGATGCACCGGGGATTCCCATGGCTTCCCGATACTTGGCTACGGTTCTGCGGGAAATCTGCACACCCTGTGCCACCAGTTTCTCCGTCAGTTCCCGGTCACTGAGGGGATGGGTCTTATCCTCACCGTCAATGATGTCAGCCAGCTGTTTCTGCACGCTGCTGGCAGATACGCTCTGTGTGCCGTCAGTGACAACAGCTTTGGAAAAGAAGTCACCTAAGGCAAATACCCCTTTGTCGCATTGGAGATGTTTATCCTTTACGGCACGGCTGATGGTAGACTCATGCACTTGCATTTTTTCCGCCACATCCACCATACGCAGAGGCTTCAAGGCTCCGTTTGGAGAAAGGAAAAATTCCCGCTGCACTGCCACAATCTGTTTTGCCGTTTCCAGCAAAGTGGATTCCCTTCTGCCTACGCACTGGACTGCCCATTCTGCCTGCCGCAGTTTCTGCGCCACATATTCTTTCGTATCTTTGGAAGGGTCTTCCTTCAAAATCTGCCGATAAGAAGGGCTGATAAACAGTCTTGGCACCAGAGAACTGTTGACGCTCACCAGCAGCTCTCCCCCCCTGCGCTCCACGAACACATCGGGCACCACATATTCCACCGGGCGATCATTGGCAAAACCACTGCCGGGCTTGGGGGCGCAGCTGCGAATCTCTGCCAAAGCGTCTGCCATTTCTTCCATAGATATATGCAGCTTCTTGGCAATATAGGAGATGCGGTTTTTGGCAATATCCGCCAGATAATCTTCCACAATGTTCTGGGCTGCCACAGAAGCGCCTTTTTGCATGAGCTGTATCTTTAGACATTCCTTCAGATCTCTGGCTCCCACGCCGGGCGGATCAAGTTTCTGCAAATGTCCCAATATTTCCTCTGCCCGCTGCATATCCAGATGGTAACGCTCCATAGCTGCTTCCAGGGCGTCTGTTTCCAGATAGCCGCTTTCTTCCGTGCTTTCCGCCAGAAAAGTCAGCACCTTTTTTTCTTTCTCGCACACAGGCAGCAAGTGAATCTGAAAAAGCAGGTATTCCCGGAGGCTCTGGGCTTCCTTCTTGCCATAGCGCAGGTCTTCCCGTTCTTTTTCATTATCCATTTCCGTTTGGTAAAAGCCCCGGTTCTGTTCATCGCTTTCCTGGAGCCATTCCAATTTTTGCAGCAGCTTTTCATCTTCCGGCAAAAGAGGGCGTTCTTCCGTCCAGTCCAGCAATGGATTTTCTTCCGCCACTTCCCGTATGTATTCCGATAACGCCAGGGTATTCATCTGCAGGATCTCAACGGACTGCTGCATCCGCTGGGAAAGAATCTGCTTTTGCTGTATTTGCAGCGAAAGATCCATATCCTCCGCCTCCTTCCCTCTTTTTTTGTTCTTATTGTAACACAGGGGAAATGGAGTAGCAAGTTTTATGCCATTGTTTTACATTTCTGTGAGATTACTGCCAGTTTTTTTGTAAAAGATACCAGTTTTCCAGATGAAATGTTGGTAATAAATTCTCATTTACATTTATAGATAATAATAGTACACTTTAGGGGAAGAAAATGTTTTGGATACAAACTAACTGGGAAATGATTTTATAAAATGCAATTCTTTCCTAATTAAATACATCTTAAAATTTGATGTAACGAAACACATATTTTGCTTAAAAAAGCATTTTTCCCGTTTTTTTGGCAAAAAAATGTTGTGAATTTCTTATTTTTGTATTAAAATATTGCTGTTATATATAGCTATATTTTTATAAAGTATAACCAAACCAAGCGTTTCCAGCCAAATGCTTGTCTTTTGTGTTGTAAACGCAAAAATCACTTGACAGAGGGGGATAATATGCAAGCTTTAACGTTCAAACGTGGAGTTCACCCGCCCGATGGAAAAGCTCTGTCCGCAGAGCAGCCCATTCAGGTGATACTCCCCAAGGAAAACTCTGAGTTGTTCTACCCTATGTCCCAGCATATCGGGGCTCCTTGTGAACCTCTGGTAGCAGTTGGCGACCATGTAAAAGTAGGACAGAAAATCGCTGAGTCACCTGCATTCATGTCTTCTCCTATCTTTGCCAGCGTATCTGGTGAAGTTGTGGACATTAGACCCATGCTGATACCCGGCGGCGCAACTGTAAAATCCATCGTTGTCAAAAACGACGGCAAGATGGAAGAAATCGAAGGTCTGAACCAGGGCAGAGATTACACAACCATGTCCAACGAAGAAATTCTGGCAGCAATCAAAGATGCCGGCGTTGTTGGTCTGGGTGGTGCGGGCTTCCCCACACATGTAAAACTGAACCCTCCCAAAGACACACCGATCGATCACATCCTCATCAACGCAGCTGAATGTGAACCTTACCTCACATGCGACTACCGTCTGATGCTGGAAGAACCCGAAAGAATCGTAAAAGGTCTGCAGATCATGCTGAAACTGCACCCCGGTGCAAAAGGCGTTATCGGTATCGAAATGAACAAGCCCAAAGCCATCGAATCCATGACAAAGGCTTGTGAAGGCATCGACAACATCACTGTTCAGCCTCTGGTGACCAAATTTCCTCAGGGTTCTGAAAAACACCTGATTTACGCGATCACAAAGAGAGAAGTGAAATCCGGTGCACTGCCTGCAAGCGCTGGCTGTATCGTAGACAACGTTGATACCGTTGTTGCTATCGAAAGAGCTATCTGCAAAGGCAGACCTCTGATGAGAAGAATCGTAACCGTTTCCGGTAAAGGTATCAAAAACCCCGGTAACTACAAGATCAGAATCGGTATGACACTGAGAGATCTGGTAGACGCTATCGGCGGTTTCAACGAAGGCGCTAACGCACCTGTAAAACTGATTGCCGGCGGTCCTATGATGGGCCCTACCCTGTATACTCTGGATGTTGCTTCCGTTAAGACCACTTCCGGTCTGCTGTGCTTCACACAGGAAGAAGCTTTCATTCCCGAAGAAAGAAACTGTATCCGTTGCGGTAAATGCGTAGAACATTGCCCTATGGGCCTTCAGCCTTTCCTGCTGAACGCATGTGCACTGAAAGGTGACGGCGAAGGTTTCGTAAAACATCACGGTCTGGATTGTATCGAATGTGGTTCTTGTTCTTACGAATGTCCCGCAAAACGCCAGCTGGCACAGTCCATCCGCGCAACTAAGAAAATCGAAGCAGGCAAAAAAGCTGCCGCAGCCGCTGCTGCAAGAGCAAAAGCGGAAGCTGAAGCAAAAGCCAAAGCTGAAAAGAACTGAGAAGGGGGAGAGTAAAGAATGGCTAATTTTGTAGTATCCGGTACCCCTCATGTGCGTTCTAAAGAATCCATTCAGAGCATCATGCGTGACGTTATCATCGCGCTGATTCCTGCAACAGCGATGGGTATCTATTTCTTCGGTATTCCTGCATTGATCCTGATTGCAGTTTCCATTGTAGCCAGCGTATTCTTCGAATGGCTGTATCAGAAACTGCTGAAAAAACCTGTAACCATCAGTGACCTGTCCGCAGTTGTAACAGGTCTGCTGCTGGCAATGAACCTGCCTGCAAGCGCTCCTATCTGGGTGCCTATCGTTGGTGCAGCATTCGCTATCATTTTTGCAAAACAGCTCTTTGGTGGTCTGGGTCAGAACTTCATCAACCCTGCACTGGCTGGTAGAGCATTCCTGTTGGCTTCTTATCCCACAGAAATGACATCCTGGACAGCACCCGTTGGTTTCAGTGGCGCTGACGCAGCAGCAGTTGCAACACCTCTGGCTACACTGAAAACAGGCGTTATGCCCGATGCAAGCCTGCAGAATGTTATCTTCGGTAACATCGGCGGCTGTATCGGTGAAACATGTGCAATCGCACTGATCATCGGTGGTATCTACCTGCTGGTGAAACATGTTATCAGCTGGAAGATTCCTGTACTGTACATCCTGACAGTATTCGTACTGACCGCTGCTATCGGCAGAAAAGGTCTGCGTGTACCTGTTTATGAAATCTTCACCGGTGGTCTGATGCTGGGTGCTTTCTTCATGGCAACTGACTATGCATCTTCCCCCGTTACACCGAAAGGCCAAGTTATCTTTGCCATCGGCTGTGGTATCATCACCACACTGATCAGAATTTTCGGCGGTTACCCCGAAGGTGTATCCTACTCTATTCTGATTATGAACCTGGCTGTACCTCTGATCGAAAGATTCACAGAACCTAAGATCTTCGGTGCACTGCCCAAAGTGAAGGAGGCGAAAAAAGCATGAACACAAAAGAAGTTGTAAAACCCGCAGTTGTGCTTCTGCTTATTTCCGCAGTTGCTGCGGCTTGCCTGGGTGTGGTTTCTGAAGTAACAAAAGAACCCATCGCACTGCAGAACGAAAAAACATTGAACGAATCCATGAAAGCAGTTATGCCTGAAGCATCCAGCTTTGAACAGCTGACAGATGCAGAACTGACAGGCACAATCACTGCTGTTTACCAGGCTGACAACGGCGGCTACGTTCTGACAACAGAACCCGGCGGCTTTGGCGGCACTGTAAAAACAATGGTTGGCATTGACGCTGACGGTGTGATCACCGGTCTGCGTGTAACTGGCCACTCCGAAACACCCGGTCTGGGCGCAAAATCCACAGAACCCGAATTCTATGAACAGTTTGCTGGCAAATCCGGCAGCGTAGCTGTTACAAAAGACGGCGGCGAAATCGTGCCCATCACAAGCTCCACCATTACTTCCAGAGCTGTATGTGCTGGTGCACAGGAAGCTTTGGACTGGGTCGCAGCGAACGGAGGTGCTAACTAATGGCTAACCCTATCAAAATCCTGAAAAATGGTATTATCAATGAAAACCCTACCTTCGTACAGGTTATCGGTATGTGTCCTACACTGGCTGTTACAAGCTCCGCGATCAACGGTATCGGTATGGGTCTTTCCACAACAGCAGTACTGATCTTTGCGAACTTGTTCGTATCCCTGCTGAGAAAAATCATCCCCGATAAAGTAAGAATCCCTTGCTTCATCGTAGTTATCGCAACATTCGTAACTATCATCGAATTTATGCTGAAAGCATATCTTCCTGCTTTGAACGCATCTCTGGGTCTTTATATCCCTCTGATCGTTGTTAACTGTATCATTCTGGCCAGAGCAGAAGCATTCGCTTCCAAAAACGGCCCTATCGCTTCCGTATTCGACGGTATCGGCATGGGTCTTGGTTTCACAATCGCTCTGGGTGTTCTGGGTCTGGTTCGTGAATTCATCGGCGCTGGTACTCTGTTCGATATGACAGTACTGCCTGAAGCATTCCCCAGAACTCTGCTGTTCGTTATGGCTCCCGGTGCGTTCTTCACACTGGCTTGCCTGATGGCTGCACTGAATCACTTCAGAAACAAGAAAAAAGCATAAGGAGGGGTAGAGAATGTATCTGATTTTGTTATTATTGGCCGGGATCTTCGTAAACAACTACGTTTTGTCCCAGTTCTTAGGCATCTGCCCATTCCTCGGCGTTTCTAAAAAAGTAGACACCGCAGCCGGCATGGGTATGGCCGTAATCTTCGTTATCGTATTGGCCTGTGCAGCTTCCTGGTTGGTTTATAACCTGATCCTGGTTCCTCTGCACATCGAATACCTGTATAACATCGCGTTCATTCTGGTTATCGCATCCCTGGTACAGTTTGTAGAAATGTTCCTGAAAAAAGCAGCTCCTGCTTTGTATCAGGCACTGGGCGTATTCCTGCCCCTGATCACAACAAACTGTGCAGTACTGGGTGTTGCCGTACTGAACATGCAGAAGGGTTATTCCTTCATCGAATCCATCTTCAACGGTATCGGCGGTGCTGCTGGTTTCGCACTGGCAATCGTACTGTTCGCTGGTATCCGTGAAAGAATCGCAGACAACGATACACCTAAGGCTTTCGACGGTTTCCCCATGGCTCTGGTAACCGCTGGTCTGATGTCTATCGCTTTCCTGGGATTCTCCGGTCTGATCAAACTGTAATGCAAGGAGTGTGACAAAAATGGACATTATGAATATTGTATACCCGATCCTGAGTATCGGTGGCCTTGGTGTTGTTTTTGGTGCAGGCCTTGGCATTGCCGGCGAGGTCTTCAAAGTAGACGAAGATCCCAAGATCGGTGAAATTCTGGAAGTACTGCCCGGCGCTAACTGCGGTGGCTGTGGCTTCCCCGGTTGTGGCGGTTGTGCTGCTGCAATCGCTGCTGGCTCTGCTCCTGTTAATGCCTGCCCCGTTGGCGGCGCTGCAGTAGCAGAAAAAGTAGGTGCCATCATGGGTATCGAAGCAACAGCTTCCGAACCCGTAGCTGCATTCGTAAAATGCGGTGGTACTTGCGAAACAGCAAAAATGAAATACGACTACTTTGGTATTGACGACTGTAACATGGCTGTACAGCTGGCTGGCGGCGGCGCTAAGAGCTGCACATATGGCTGTCTGGGTCTGGGCAGCTGTAAAAAAGCTTGTGCTTTCGGCGCAATCGAAATCATCGATGGCGTTGCAGTAGTAGATAAAGATAAATGTGTAGCTTGTGGTAAATGCGTATCTGCTTGCCCGAAACACATCATCGAACTGCTGCCTGCTAAGAAGAAAGTAAAAGTACAGTGCTCTTCCAAAGATGTTGGTAAGAATGTAATGCAGGTTTGCTCCACAGGTTGTATCGCATGTAAGATCTGTGAAAAGAACTGTCCTTTCGATGCAATCCATGTTATCGACAACGTGGCAGTAATCGATTACAGCAAATGTAAATCTTGCGGTATCTGTGCAAACAAATGCCCGAAAGGCGTTATCACAGGTAAGAGACCTGCTGCTCCCGCTGCTGCTCCCAAAGCAGAAGCTCCTGCTGCTGAAGCACCTAAAGCAGAAGAAAAACCCGCTGAATAATCCAAAACAGCAAAACGGTGAAGCCATCGGCTTCACCGTTTTTTTATGCTCACTGACATTTCCAATCAAGAAAGTCGGAACCCTCAACACAGAGGACTCCGGCTTTTTTTCTCTTCCAAAACTTTACCGGAAACATTCCCCCTTTGACCTTCCTTGATTGCTGTTTCCTCCCTTTCCCCCTCCTTTGCCAAAAAGCGCCGTCTTTCGTCATTTTCTCAAGGAAATCAAAGGTTTCCTCCCTGTTTTTTTATGTTTTGTTCCCTTTACCCCCTTGTCAAAATATGATATACTTTTGGAAATAACACAGGAGGACAATAACATGAAAGGACGTTCACAAAACATTTGGGTTTTGATACTGCTGCTGCTGGCTGGCGTTGTGCTGGGCGGATTTTTGGCACAGCTTCTGAGCGGTTACCCTGCCTTGAGTTGGCTCGGTTATGGCAAAAGCTTCGGGCTTACCTCTCCTTTGGTGTTGGATTTTGGCGTGCTGACACTGCAATTCGCTTTTACGGTACGTTTTACCATCGCCGGTATTCTGGGTATCGTCCTTGCTTTTTTTATTTATCGCAAAATTTAAACAGATCCAGCCGTCTGTTTCGGGGAAATGCCACGGGAAGGACGGTTTTTTTCTGTCGTTTTTTGCGTGGAAATTTTCTTGTTTTTCCTAATTCCAATGGCTTTTTTATTGAAAATTTCGCAAAAAAAAGGTATTATAAAATGTAAGGCTTTTTCAGGAGAAGAAAAATCCATTCTGGTTTTTATGATAGAAAGGGGTTAATTGAATTTATGTTTTCCAAAGATATGGGTATCGACTTGGGTACCGCCAATACACTGGTTTATATGCGTGAAAAAGGCATCATCGTCAATGAGCCTTCCGTTGTAGCCATCAACGTACAGACAAAAGAAGTGCTGGCTGTGGGCAACGAAGCAAAAGAAATGATCGGACGTACACCCGGCAACATCGTTGCCATCCGTCCCATGAAAGACGGCGTGATCGCAGACTTCGACGTAACACAGGCAATGCTGCGTTACTTCATCAATAAGGCTTATGTCCGTTCCATGTTTGGCCCTAAGCCCCGCATCGTTATCTGCGTACCCTCTGGCGTAACAGAAGTAGAAAAAAGAGCTGTACTGGAAGCAGCCATCGCTGCCGGCTCCAAAGATAAAGACACTTACCTCATCGAAGAACCCATGGCTGCATCCATCGGCGCAGGTCTGCCCGTTGCGGAACCTACCGGCAGCATGGTCGTTGACATCGGCGGCGGTACCAGCGAAGTGGCAGTCATTTCCCTGGGCGGCATCGTTACCAGCACATCCCTGCGTGTAGCCGGTGATGCTCTGGACAACGCCATCGTCAACTACATCAAACGTGAATTTAACCTGGCTATCGGTGACAGAACCGCAGAAGAAATCAAAATCACTATCGGTTCCGCTTACCCTCTGGAACAGGAAGAAAAAATGGAAATCCGTGGTCGTGACCTGCTTTCCGGTCTGCCTAAGACCATCGAAGTCAATTCCGTACACATTCGCGAAGCACTGAGCGAACCCGTATCTTCCATCATCGAAACCATCAAGCAGACTCTGGAAGCAACTCCTCCCGAACTGGCTGCTGACGTTATGGAATACGGCATCACTCTCACAGGCGGCGGCGCACTGCTGCGCGGTCTGGATGAACTGATCACATCCGAAACAGGCATGCCCGTTCATGTAGCAAATGAACCACTGAACTGCGTTGCTATGGGTACTGGTCTGGTGCTGGAACACATCGATACACTGAAAAACGTATTGATCTCCCCCAGAAAAGCATTGTTCTAAGAATCTGAAATCATCGTGAAGGAGCGTTTCAATTGTTTTCCTTTTTTGAAAAATACAAAAAGTTCATATTCACTGGTGCCATACTGCTTCTGACAGTATTGGCGCTGGTGACAAGCGGAAAAAAGCTGAATGCCACCATATTTGAAAGTGCCCTCGGCTTTGTTGTGACGCCCTTCCAGGATATTACTTCCGGCATCGGCAGATGGGTGGAAAAAACCACCTCAGAACGCCGGG